>VFQQ010000344.1_pt1 | contig 100457 bp, 52 predicted proteins | sample 3512341 | NCBI WGS metagenome assembly VFQQ01 (sample SAMN10412373, study PRJNA504923) | tailings metagenome | isolation source: Relicate 2 Philex TSF1 revegetated site | place: Philippines: Tuba, Benguet | collected 2017-08-29 | reverse complement strand
CGCAACCCGACATCGACGGCGGCCTCATCGGCGGCGCCGCGCTCGAATCGCGCTCGTTCGTCGAGCTCGTGAAGGCCGCGCTCGCGGCCAATTGAGTTTCCTTCGTGAAGGCAATCAGGCTGATCACTGGATTGCTGGCGCTGGGAGCGGGGTTGCTGAGCTCGCAGGCCAACGGCCAGCATCCCGACGTGGTCAAGGCGCGTGACTTTATTGCGAATTCGGATTACAGCGCGGCAGCGGCGGCCTTGTTAGGACCCTTGGGCGCCAACGATGCCGACGCGCTCATGTTGCAAGGTGTGCTGCACGCGCTGGGTGCCGGAGCGATTAAAGATTACCCATTGGCTTTGGATTTTTGGCGCCGGGCGGCTTTCGCTGGTCAGAGGGATGCAGCGAGGCTCTTGTTTCCGAGCCTGAACAGTAAATATGCCCGAGAGTGGTGGAGCGACCGCATCGCAGCGATGCCTGAGCCCAAATTGTCGGTGCCGCGGAGCATTGTCAGGGAGGAGCGCGGTGGATTCAGGGTGGAAGGGGGTAACGCAAACAAGTGGGTCACTCGTGAGGCGGAAGCAGGGAATCCCGTGGGTCTTTTTAACGCTTATCACGCGGCCAAATTTCGAGCGCTTCAAAACGACAACGCCAAGGCAAGGGTTCGACGATTGTTGGAGCGCGCAGCGGAAATGAAACTTCCGGCCGCGATGAAGGAGCTGAGTTCCGAGCTCAAACAATCGATGCCTGTTTCGGAGTTCATGTCGTTGGGTTTTGAAAAGGATGTCACACGAGCGGCCGTGCTCATGAAAGAGGCGGCAGATAGCGGAGACATGAATGCACAATTGCTCTGGGCGCATTGGTTGGACTCGAAATACATCGAAACAAGGGACCCTGTGGCGGCGGTTGCCTACTATCAGAAATCGTCGGATCAGGGCGATGACCACGCTGCCTATTTTCTCTACCGGGCCTATGCGGAGGGCAAAGGCACGGAGAAGGATGAGCGCAAAGCAGCCTACTTCTTACAGCTGGCTGCGGAACGACGCAACGACACCGCAGTCAATGTTTACGGCGATCGCCTGTTCCGGGGGAGGGGCATGCAGGCAGATCAAGCGAGGGCGGTTGCGATGATGGAGGAAAGCCTCGCGTGCAGCTTGGTGCCGGATGAGGATGCGCTCGCGCTGGTCGCTTACGCCTACGCGAGTGGCTCCGGCGTGGAGAAAGACTTGAAGAAAGCGGCTTGGTGGGCGCGCTGGGCCGAGGAAAGAGGATCGGCTTACGCCAAGGAACTCTTGGTCGCTTTATCTGCCGCAACCGTTCGCTGAAGTCGTTCGGGGTCAGCGCGGGTAGGTCACGATGATCCCGCTGGCTGTAACGATCTTCAGCTCGGCGTTCGACTGATTCAGGTCGAGCTTGGTGTAATCTTCACCGTCCATCGGTTCGAGCTGCTTGATGTATTTGTCGGGCCCCACAAGTTGGTCGTAGGTTGCTCGGGTGGTCCCGTTTTCAAGAAAGTGCTGGTCAGCGGCTGCTGCCAGTTGCCGGAGGTTGTTCAAGACGCCGAAGCGGATCGATTGTTCACGCACTTTCGCCATCGCGGCTATGGCGGACGTTTGCTGCTGGAGCGCCAGCTCGATGACTTCGGTAACCGTGTCGTTGGTTGCCTTCCTGAATTCGAGATACTCCAGCCATTTGGGTGCATTGGGTTGGTTGTTTTTCAAAAACAACCGATCCTCGGTGAATTTTCCGTTGGTTGGGGGTTGGTCAGGAATCGACCAAGTGAAGCTTCCGTCATCGGCGAGGGTCAGATTCCCTTTGGCCCCGGTGTTCCTGATCGTCATGGTGCCGTCATCTGCCACCTGAAGAATCACGAGTCCGTTGATCAGCAACCAGTCCCCGGTCCGATTTTTCGTGATCTCAGCACCGTGGAGTCCGGCGGCGAAAATTGTCATAGAGAATAGGAGGTTTCTTAGACTCATGCGGAATTCATGGCAGGAAGTGCCGGCATGCACAATCACTGCTTCACCGAAGCGGCGCATAGAGGCGTGCGGTGAATTCATTCCGAGCGTCCCATCGACATGGCCATCATCGCAAAGTCATTCAGCCTATGGCATGCTGCTTAACACGTCTTGCCGCCAACGGCGGTCTGACTTTGTATGCGGGAGTGACTCGCTTTCTTCCTGCTCTGCTCGCCTTGTGCCTGTTTCCAACCGTTCGAACGACGGCCTTTGAATTCACCGCGCCCGACTGGGCGCTCCGCGCCACCTTCGCCGCCGCGCCGAAGGAGAACGACCAGAGCGTGCCGACGCCGCTGGGCGAGCAGCTCGCGCAGCGCCGCTACCACGAGCAGGGGGCGGACCGCGCCATGCTCATCCGCTTCGTCTACCCGCTCGTGCCGGACGCCTCCGCCCGCGAGCAGCTCTACAACGAATCGGTCGAGACGCTCATGACCTCGCGACCGGGCGACCTGCGCATCGACGAGCCGTTCGCCTTCGGCGACTACACCGGCCGGCGGCTGCTCATCGAGCACCGGCGCGAGAAGACGCACCGCGAGCTGCGCCTGCTCCTCGTCGGCGGTTCGCTCTACGTCGCCAGCGCCGAGTGGGCCGGCGGCCCCGCCCGCGCACCGGCGGCGGAGAAATTCCTTTCCAGCCTCGCCCTGCAGCCCGCCTTCGCCAACCCGCGCACGGTGGAGGAGCGCGAGCGCTGGCGCGAGATCCGCGCCGGCAATTTCAAACTCCGCTACGATGCGACGCGCTGGTTCCGCGATCCGCAGGCGACCGACCCCGGCACGATCGTCCTGCTGCGCGCCGACGAGCTGGCCGAGGCGGAGTTCATCACCAGCGGCGAGCGGCAGGACGGCGATGCGATGGAGGAGTCGGTCCTTGCCGGCGCGCGCGAGCACGCCGAGAGCGTGAAGCTGCACCGCCGCGGCCGGAAGCTGCGCGGCGCCGCCTCGGTGGAGGAGCTGCGCTTCGCCGTCCGCATCGAGGGCGTCACCTACGAGAACCACGGCTATTTCTACACCGGCCCCGAGGGCACCGTGCAGCTGCGCGCGTGGTCGCCGGACAAGACCTTCGCCCGGGTCGAGGGCGACATCGGCGAGCTGCTCGACGGCCTGCAGGTCGTGCGCCCGGCCGTCGGCCGCTGAGTGGCGGGGCGCCAACCGTTCACACTGAGCCGCGGCTCGGCCGCACGCCTCGCCCGGCCAATTTTCGGTCGGGACAACTGTCACCGCGCTGCGTGAAATGCGCAGCTTTGCCCTTTGGGGTAGGGCCGGTCTGTGACCGGCCGATTGAGACGGAAAAGGCAGGCCAGTCAGAGACTGGCCCTACTTGCGCGGCCGCTCATCGCGACCTGATTATGCACGTTGTGCGGGTTGGATCGAATCGGCCGCACGCTCACGAGCGTCTCTCGCCCATCGAGCGCACGAGCGTGGTGAGGAACGTCGTGTCGCCGGGCAGCGCCGCGAAGGCCGCGAGCGCGGCCTCGGTCTGCGCCGCGGCGTGCATCCGCGCGGCCTCGAGGCCGTGGAGTTTCACGTAGGTCGTCTTGCCGGCCTTCGCGTCCTTGCCGGCCGTCTTGCCGAGCGTCGCGGTGTCCGCGGTGGCGTCGAGGATGTCGTCGTTGATCTGGAAGGCGAGGCCGAGCGCGCGGCCGGCGGTGCGCAGGCGCGCGATCTCCGGCTCGCCGGCGCCGCCGCAGAGTCCGCCGCAGACGAGCGCGGCGATGATCATGGCCGCGGTCTTGTTGAGATGGATGAAATCGAGCTCGGCCGCGGTGGCGTCGGCTTTTTTCTCCGCCAGGAGATCCTCCATCTGGCCGCCGATGAGCTGCTCGCTGCCGGCGGCGTCGGCCAGCTCGCGCGTGAGCGCGGCGCAGAGCGCGGGCGTGGCGGCGTAGTGGCGGGCGAGGAGCTGAAAGGCGAGGGTGAGGAGCGCGTCGCCGGCGAGGAGCGCCGTGGCCTCGTCGAACTGCCGGTGCGTCGTCGGCCGGCCGCGGCGGAGGTCGTCGTTGTCCATGCACGGCAGGTCGTCGTGCACGAGCGAGTAGGTGTGGACGCACTCGAGGGCGACGGCGCAGGGCAGGGGATCGGCGCGCGCGCCGAAGAGCTCGGCGGTGGCGAGCGTGAGCACGGGGCGCAGGCGCTTGCCGCCGGCCTGCAGCGGGTAGCGCATCGCCGCGTGGAGGCGGGCGGGGCGCGTCGTCGCGGCCGGCACGAGGGCGTCGATCCCGCGTTCGACGCGTTCCACGCGGGCCTGCATTGCGGCGGCGAAATCCATGGGGCGCGACTGTCCGGCGCGGTCGGGGGCTTGGCAAACTTTTGTTGCCGGCGCCGCGGCCAAGAAAGGCTCGCCACCGGGGGACGGGCGGGTTTTATCCGCGGGGTAACGATGCCCCTGCAATCCGCGGTCGCCGCGGCCAACTGATTCCCTCCCATGGCTGACAAGAAAGTCGAAAAGGCGCTCTACGGTCCCAGCACGCTCGAGGTCGCGCTCGGTGCGCTGCTCGGCCTCCTCCTCGGCGTCGTCCTCGCCGGCGTCTACCTCGTGGCGAAGCCCGTGCAGACGGTGAAGGAGCTGCCGGCGGAGCCGGCGAAGGGCGCGGTGTATTACGTCGCGGGCAAGGTCGATCCGAACCGCGGCCGCGGCTTCGACGCGAAACAGAAGGCCTTCGTCGCGGGCGGACAGGTCGCCGTCAGCGAGGAGGAGCTCAACGCCTGGGCGGCGTCGCTCGGCGCCGCGGCGCCCGGTGCGCCGGCGCAGCCCGCGCCCGCGGCGGCGAACGAGTTCCTCAGCGCCTCGGGCCTGAACTTCCGGCTGGTCGACGGCCGGCTGCAGGTCGCGCAGAAGGTGCTGCTCAATTATTTCGGCCTCTCCAAGGAGGTCATGATGGTCGCCACCGGCGGCTTCGAACGCGCGGGCGAGGGTTTTGTCTTCCGCGCCGAGTCGCTCTACCTCGGCTCCTGCCCGCTGCACGCCCTGCCCGGCGCCGGCAACGCGCTGGCGCGGGCGCTGACCGCGCGCGCCAAGGTCTCGGACGATTTCCGCGCGGCCTGGGCCAAGCTCACCGCCATCGCGGTGGAGGACAACCTCCTCAAGGCCACGACGCAGCCCTGAGCGGTCCGTGTCGAAGAGCCTCAAGCACATCAGCGTCGTCGCCGGGGCGACCGTCGCCTCGCGCGTGCTCGGTCTCGTGCGCGAGATCGCCACGGCGGCGGTCTTCGGCACGAGCGCGCTGAACTCGGCGTTCGTCTCTGCGTTCACGCTGCCGAACCTTTTCCGCCGCCTGCTCGGCGAGGGCGCGCTGACCGCCGCCTTCGTGCCGACGCTGACGCACGAGCTCGAGCACCAGCAACGCGCGGGGGCGTTCCGCCTCGTGAGCAAGGTTGCGAGCTGGCTGCTCGTCGTCACGACGGCAATCGTCGCGCTCGCGATGCTGGTCTTCCTCAACGCCGAGGCCGTCATCCGCATCGCGGCCGAGTGGGGCGTCGCGGAGGACACCGGCCGCCGCCTGCTGCTCGGTGCGGATCTCGCGGTGATCCTCTTTCCCTACATGGTGTTCGTCTGCCTCGCCGCGGCCTTCAGCGCCGCGTGCCAGGTGCTCGGGCGTTTCACCGAGCCGGCGCTGTCGCCGATCTGGCTGAACCTCGCCGTCCTCGCCGCGCTCGGGCTCGGCGCGTGGTGGGCTTGGGGCGCGCCGCAGCGCATGATGATCCTCTGCGTCGGCGTGCTCGCGGGCGGCTTTCTCCAGATGGCCGTGCCCGCGTGGGTGCTCTGGCGCGAAGGCTGGCGGCCGGCCTTCGACCTCGCGCCCGATGAGCGGGTCCGCGAGATCCTGCGCCTGATGGGCCCGACCGTCATCGGCTCGGCCATCTACCTGGTCAACATCGCGGTCTCGCGCTTCCTCGGGTTGTCGCTCAACGACAGCGCCGCCGCCGTGCTTAACCTCGCCACGCGCGTGATGGAGCTGCCCATCGGCGTCTTCACGATCGCGGTGGCGACGGTGGTGTTCCCGATCATCGCGCGCCACGCCGCGCGCGAGGACTGGCCGGCGCTGACCGAAGGCTACCACAAGGGCCTGCGTCTCGTGCTCGTCATCAACATCCCCGCCGCGGCCGGCCTCGTGTTGCTGAGCGAGCCGATCACGCGCCTGCTCTTCGAGCGCGGCGCCTTCACGGCGGCGGACACGCAGCTGATGACGCCCGTGCTGGCGGTCTACGCGCTGGGGTTGCCCTTCGTCTCGTTCACGAGCCTCGCGTTGCGCGGCTTCTACGCCCTGCGCGACACAGCCACGCCGGTGCGCGCGGCGGCGGCGAGTTTTGTCGTCAACCTCGTGCTCAGTCTCCTCCTGATGCGCTGGCTTTCGACCGTCGGCCTCGCGCTGGCCAGCACGCTCGCCGTGCTGGTGCAGACGGTCTACCTGCAGACGGCGCTGGCGCGGCGGCAGGCGGGCTTCGGCCTCGGCGGCCTGTGGCCGAATCTCGTCAAGATCACCGCCGCCACGGCGCTGATGGCGGTCGTCGTGTGGGGCGGGGCGCAGCTGGCCGGCCGGTTCGCGCCGCCGGGCCGGGCGGCGGATTGGCTGGTCGTGCTCGCCGTCATCCCGGCCGGCGCCGCCGTCTATGGGGTCGCGCTCTGGGCGCTGCGCATCGAGGGACGCGAGGAGATCGACCAATTGCTGGCGCGCGTGCGCGCCCGGATTTTCCCATGAGTCCCAATCCCGGGCTGCCGCCCGCCATCCACCTCCTGCGCGCCGGGACGGCCGCCATGTTCATCATCCACGGCGTCGCGCGCGCCTGGGCGGGCGCCGTGACGCCCTTTGGCGGACTGTTCGAAAGCCTCGGTCTGCCCGCCGGCGTGGTCTTCGCCTGGGCCGTGACCGCGATCGAAATTGTCGGCGGTGCGGCCCTCGCGTTCGGGCGCGCGGTCGTGCCGTTGAGCGTCTGGTTCATCCTGCAACTGCTGGCTGGCATCGCGCTGGTGCACGCGAAGAGCGGGTGGTTCGTCGTCGGCCTCGGGCGCAACGGCGTCGAATTCAGTGTGCTGCTGATCCTCTGCCTCGTTTGCGTCGCTTGGCTGCACCGCGCGCAGGATCGGCACGCGGACGGACAGGACTGAACCTCGGCCAAGGGCACAGCGCGGACCGGCATTGCGCGGGCGAGGCCGGTCGCTTGGCTTGGCGCCATGCTGCGCGCGCGGTTGCAGGTGCGGGCCTTGGTGGAGAAACGCCGCGGGCAGCCTGCGCTGACGCTCCGCCCGCCCCTGTGTGAGATCCGTGGGGCGATCGAGGAGTGAGGGATCGTGCGCGGATATGGCTCGTTGTAGGGCGGGGTCTCCTGACCCCGCCTTGCTTCGAGTGCGCAATCACGTGCGCGGCGGGGTCGGGAGACCCCGCCCTACAGCCAGGCAGAGGCATTCCTGCTCACTCCCCGGTTGCGGGCGCGGCTGGGCGGAGTAGTCTGGCCGCATGAGTGCCACTCCCGCCGTCCGACATAACCCCGCCGCTCACCGCTACGAGATCGAGATCGACGGTCACCTCGCCGTGGCCGAATACGAGCTCGAGGGCGACCGGCAGATCATGACGCACACGCTTGTGCCGGAACAGCTCCGCGGACGCGGGCTGGCCGAGGTGCTGGTGCGGACGGCGCTGCAGGACGCGCGCGCTGCGGGCCGACGCGTGGTGCCGGCCTGCTCCTACGTGGACAAGTTCATGCAGAAGCACGCCGAGTTCGCCGCGCTTCGCGCTTGAGGCCCGGACGCGAAAAGCGCCGCGACCCGGAGGATCGCGGCGCCGAAGCTGCCGGACGAAGGGCCGGACTCAATTGATGTTCTCGCCGCGGCGCAGGCGCTCGATGTTCGTGCGGATGGCGTTGGCGTTGAGCGTGTCGCCGGCGGGCACCTGCTGCGCGGCCTTGAGGATGGCCTCGAGGGCGGCGGCGTAATCGCCGATGGCCGAGTAGCCGCGCGCGAGGCCGTAGTTGACGGGCCACACGTCGGGGAAGCGCTCGGCGTTGCGGCGGAAGACGGCGAGGGCGCGCTGCGGTTGGCCGGCGGCGATGAGGCGGCGGCCGAGTTGGTGGACCTCCTGCACGGTGCCGGTGTTCATTAGCTCGTCATAGAGCGGCGCGGCCTCGGCGCCGCGGCCGGCGCGCTCGAGGATGGCCGCCTTGTTGGACAGGGTCGCGAAGTTGCGCACGCCGACGAACTGGCCGCTGATCGCCCGGTCGGCCCACGCGAGGGCGAGATCGAGGTCGCCGCCGTTGGCGGCGAGGTAGTTCGAGGCGGCGACCCAGTTCTGGTATTCGAACTGGCGGTCGCCCGCGAGCTCGCGCGCGAGGCTGGCGAAGACGTGGCGGTCCGTGTCGACGGCCAGCGGGATCGGAATGCGCTTGTCGGCCCAGCGCACGGCGAGGACGGCGGCGCCCTTTTTCACGTCGGTGAATTCGATCGTGAGCATCTCGGTGGCGGGCGCGTCCTCCCATTGCACCTCGGTGCGCAACGCGTCGTTGGCGGGCTCGTAGAAGAAGCTGCCCCACTTGTGCGAATCCCGGGAGAAGATCACCGTGACCCGGCCCTCGGCGGTCGGCGCCAGGAACAGGCCGTAGGCGCCGGCGGGCAGGGACTGGCCGGCGACGGACACGTCGTGCGAGAACGTCACGACGGTGTTCATGTCGGCGCCGACGCGCCACGGGGCGGCGGTGGCCGTGCCGAAGCCGAGGTTGTTGAAGCCGAAGGGCACGAGCTGGCCCCACACGGTGCGCCCGTTGGCGCTCGGCCGGCTGTAGTCGACGGAGATCTGGGTGATGCCGACCGTCTGCGCGACGGAGGCGCGGGGACTGGCGTTGGGCAGCGTGAGGCCTTGGGCGAAGGCTGCGGCGGCGGAGAGGGCGAAAGCGGCGACAGCCGCGAGGGGGCGAAGCGGGAGGTGCATGGGGTGGGGTGCCCGCACGCTGGGGCGGCTGGAGCCGGGAACAACGGCGCTGCGACCAGGAAACGCTTGTCCGCGACATCCCCGGCGAAATCCACGGCCACTCCGCCGCTCGCCTCCGGCGGCGCCGCGCTTGCACCCCGGCGCGGAGCATGCAACTTAGGGTCAGCCGCGCGATCGCCCGGCCCATCCCCCGAAAATCCAACTCCCGTCTCCATGAAAAAGTTCCTCTCCCTCCTCCTCGCCAGCCTCGCGCTCACCGTCGGCGCCGCGACCGCCGCCGCGAAGAGCGAGGCCCCGAAATCGGTCATTCACGTCGTCACCGTCTCCTGGAAAGCGGAGGCGACGCCCGAGCAGATCCAGGCCGCCCTCGATGGCGCGCACAAGCTCGGCGACAGCTACAAGGGCATCACGCGCGTCTGGACCAAGACGATCAAGGCGCAGGGCGAGCGCACGCACGCCATCGTGATGGAATTCAAGGACGAGCAGGCGCTGAAGGACTACCCGAACAGCGACGCGCAGAAGGAGTGGTATAAGGTCTACCTCCCGATCCGGCAGCGCAGCACGACCTTCGACGTCACGAACTGACCTTCCCGGCGTGCCGGTCACGGCGACCGGGACGGGCGGAAATGCCAGCGGCGACCGCGCTTCGGCGCGGTCTTTTTTTGTCCCGTCAGGATGCCACAAACAGTTCTTGCGCAGGTGCGGCGAATGGCCCAAGTTGCGGCCGATTTTGCTCCGGTGCGGTAGCCAAGTGGTAAGGCCGAGCTCTGCAAAAGCTCTATTCGGCGGTTCGATTCCGCCCCGCACCTCCAGTCTTCGCCAAGAAAAACGAGGACGAAGGCTGCCTTCCGAAGCCTTGGCGCAGGGCGGCGTGCGTTCCCGATGCGATTCACACGTGGCTACGGCTGGCTGGCCACCTTTCGCAGGGATCGAAAAGTGCCCTCCCTAGCGCGCAGCGTGGCGGAGGGCGGAAATCTTGATCACCAGGCAAAAGCGGAAACAGCCGCAATCCAACGGGCAGTCACTTCGTTCTTGCGGCTATCCGCCAATGGCGTATGGCTCAGATGTGGAATTCAAGCGCTTCCGCCTCTTTTGAGAAGTCCTGCGCCGGCCTGTTTACCGAACATGATGTGTTCGAACTTGAGTTGGCGCTGGTGGCCGATCCTGAAGCCGGTGACTTGATTCCCGGGGCCAAGGGCCTCCGCAAAATTCGTCGGCCGCTGGCGGGTCGGGGAAAACGCGGGGGTGCTCAGGTCATCTACTATCACGTCGTTTCCGATCACCAAATCCTGCTCCTCTACGTCTACGCCAAGAACCAACAGGGCGACCTGACGCCCGTGCAGGCCAAACAACTCGCCCAACTCGTCCGAGAGGAATTTCCATGAAAGCCGCCGCCTTCCACGAACTGCTCGAAAGCGTCCGCGACGCCGGTGCCTACCTCAAAGGCAACCGGAAGGCCGTCGCCCGCACCGACCGCATCTCCCCGCAATCCGTCGCCGCCATCCGCGCCAAGCTCAAGCTCAGCCAGGCCCAGTTCGCCCGCGCCTTCGGCATCAGTCTCGATACCCTGCAAAACTGGGAGCAAGGCCGCCGCCAGCCCACCGGTCCAGCCAAGGTGCTTCTCCGGGTCGCCGAGCGCCATCCCGAGGCCGTGCTGGAAACCGTGGCGTAAGGTCGCTCCCCAGCGGCCATGAATTGCGCTGCCTGGGCTTCGTCCGCCGGCCGAAGACTTATTGCGGTTTGGTCGCCTTGCACCTGCCGCGTCCGATCCACGACAAGGTGGCCTGCGACAACGCCGTGGAGATCGTTCATGCGATCCCCGGCCACAAACTGAACCGCGATCAGGACGACGGCCTCGCGCCAAGGCCAAGCTCGGCCAGGACTACGAACGCGAAAACGTCCCTGAGCCGAAACCGGTCAAGGGCTGCGAGGCGCGGAGGTTCCTGCTGGAGGAAGACGGCCTCACCGCCGCTGACCTGGCCGAAATCATCGGCGGCAATCGCTCCATCCTCGAAGAAGTGGACAAGTCCTCCGCGAGGCGGAATCGAACCGCCGAATAGAGCGTCGGGCCTCAGGCCGCGATCGACTCGGCGCGGCGGACGCGGACGACGAAGAAGAACTTCGAGCCGGCGCCGGGTGCGCTCTCGACCCAGATCGTGCCGCCCATCAGCTCGGTCAGGCGCTTGCAGATGATCAGGCCGAGGCCGGTGCCGCCGTATTTGCGCTGCGTCGAGGCGTCGGCCTGCGCGAAGGGCTTGAACAGCTTGCCGACTTGGTCGGCGGCAATGCCGATGCCGGTGTCGATGACGGTGAAGCGGAGCAGCAGCGTGTCGGAAAGGTCGTCGGGCGGGACGGCCTCGAGCTTGATCGTTACGCCGCCCTGGCGGGTGAACTTCACGGCGTTGCCGACGAGGTTGATGAGGATCTGGCGCAGGCGGTAGACATCGCCAGTGACGACGGAGGGCACGTCGGGCGCGACTTGGGTGTCGAGCAGGAGGTTGGACGCGGCGGCCTTCGGGCCGAAAAAAGCGACGACTTCCTGGATGCAGGTGCGCGGGGAATAGGGCTGGTTCTCGAGCTCGATCTTGCCGGCCTCGATCTTGGAGAAGTCGAGGATGTCGTTGATGAGGAAGAGGAGCGAGTCGCCGCTGTTGCGGATGAGGTTGACGTATTCGCGCTGCTCGTCGGAGAGGCGCGTGTCGCCGAGGATGTTGGCGAAGCCGATGACGCCGCTGATGGGATTGCGGATCTCGTGGCTGACGATGGCGAGGAACTCGCCCTTGGCGCGGTTGGCGGCCTCGGCGGCTTCCTTGGCGCGGAGGAGGGCGACCTCGGCCATCTTGCGCGCCGTGACGTCGTGGGCGACGGCCTGGTATTCGGCGATGCGTCCTTCCTGGTCGTGGATTTCGCGGACGATCCACTGCAGCCAGGTGGTGCCGGTGGCGGTCTTGATCTCCTGCTCGTAGGTCTGCACGGCGGGATCGCTATTCCACGGGATCTTGCTGCTCGAGGCGATGCCGGCGAAGGGCTGGCCGATGAGTTCGGCGCGCTTGCGGCCGTAGAAGCGGCAATACGCGCCGTTGACGAAGGTCAGGGTGCCGTCGGGCTTGTAGCGGCAGATGAGGTCGAACTGGTCCTCGACGATGCCGCGGTAGCTGGCCTCGACGCGCTGGAGCGAGCGCGCCATGCGCTCGATCTGGCGGGCGAGTCCGATGATCTCGTCGTGGCCGACCTCGTCCTCGCGGGCGCCGGGCTCGGCGAGTTCACCCGAGTCGGCGGGCACCGCGGCCTTGGCCTGCGAGCCGAGGGCCTTGATGCGCGAGAGCATGTTGCGGTCCCAGAGGTAACCGCTGAGCACGAGCAGCACGCAGCCGATGATCGACAGCGAGATGATGTAGTAATTGTCGCCGAGCTTCTCGCGGACGTCCTCCTGCAGGATGATCGTGGCGAGGCCGGCAATGAGGCTGACCACCAAGGCCCAGACCATCCACATCTTGCGCTGGCTGTTCATGAGGGGTGTGCCTCCAGCTAGGCGGAAGCCACGGACGCTGTCTAATCGTTTTTCTTTTCGCCGGGGCCGTCCGGCTCTGGTGCGAGCTGCGGCAGCGGAGGCAGGTGCTTGAGACCCGGCCAGGCGAGCGCGACGGCGGCGGTCACCGCGATGGTGCCGAGCCCGCCGAGGGTCGTGGCCAGCACGGGGCCGAGGAGCGCGGCGGTGAGGCCGGCGCGCAGGGCGGAAATCTCGTTCGAGGAGCCGACGAACAGCTGGTTCACCGAGGTGACGCGCCCGCGGAGCGAGTCGGGGGTGAGCAGTTGGACGACGGAGTGGCGGACGACGACGCTGACGTTGTCGCAGGCGCCGCTGAGGAAGAGCGCGACGAGCGAGAGCCAGAACCAGGTGGACAGGCCGAACACCACCATGGCGGCGCCGAAGCCGACGACGGACCAGAGCATGACCAGGCCGGGACGGGCAAAGGGGCGGCGGTGCGCGACGACGAACGCCATGGTGATGGCGCCGATTGCGGGTGCGGCGCGCAGCCACCCGAGGCCGGCGGGGCCGACGTGGAGAATCTTGTCGGCGTAGATCGGCAGCAGCATGACGGCGCCGCCGAGGATGACGGCGAAGAGGTCCAGCGTCATCGCCGCGAGCAGCGGCTGGCGCCGCCAGATGAAACGCGCGCCGGCGAGCGCACCGGCGTCGGGGGAGGGGCCGGCCGCGCCCGGCTGGCGCAGCAGCCGCACGCCGAGCAGCGCGAAGACCAGCGAGCCGGCGCAGAGCACGTCGAGGGCGTAGACCCACGCGTAGCCCAGCGAGGCGACGACGAGGCCGCCGAGGGCGGGGCCGACGACGGTCGAGAGCTCAAAGGTGCTGGAGCTCCATGTCACGGCGTTGCCGAGCGAGGAGGTGGGCACGAGGAGCGGCACGATCGAGCCGCGGGCGGGCGCGCCGATGACGCGCACGACCGCGTGGAGGAACAGGAGCAGGTAGACGAGCGGCAGCGCCGGGTTGTCGAAGCGCAGCGTTGCGGGATCGACGTGGCGTTCGAACACGAGGGCCAGGCTGCGCAGCGCGTGGTTGGCCGCGTCGAGCGCGGGCAGGGCGGGAATGGCGTGGTCGTAGTGGCTGACGAGGGCGAGCAGGAGCGAGAGCACGGCGGCCGCGCCCATGCAGCGCTGGATGATGGTCGCGCGGTCGACACGGTCGGCGAGGGCGCCGGCGGGCAGGACGAAGAGGAGCAGCGGCACGACGTTGACCAAGCCGACGAGCCCGAGCGCCGTGGCGGAATTGGTCCACTGGTAGATCTGCCAGGTGGCGGCGATACTGACGGCCTGGCGGCCGGCGTTGGCGAGGAAATTGCCGGCGAGGTAGCGCCGGTAGCCGGCGTGGCGGAGGGCGGAGTAGGGATCGCGCGCGGCGGCGTTCATGCGGCGGGAGCCGCGGCGGGTCGGGCGGAAGGCTTCACGTTCCCTTGCTGGCGCGGAGGAGGCAGGCGTTCAAGCTTTCCGGCGTGAAAGGTTTCTGGAGGAACGCGGTGAACGCCCCGGCGTTGGGCCGGCTGCGCGCCTCGCTCTCGGAATAGCCGCTGAGCAGGATGCAAGGCAGGTCGGGGCGGTGGCCGCGCAGGGCGAGCAGCGTGGCGTGGCCGTCGAGCCCGGGCATCGTGAGGTCGATCAGGGCCGCGGTGTATTGCGCGGGCGCGGCGGCGAAGAGCGTGACGGCCGAGCGGCCGTCGGGCGCGGACACGGCGTCGTGGCCGAGCTGGCGGAGCATGTCGCCGAGGAGGCTGCGCACGGTGGGCTCGTCGTCGACGACGAGGTAGGTGCCGGGCGCGCCGCGCCGCGCGGCGGCGGCGGATTCGGCCGGCACCGGCACGGTGCCCGTGGCGGCGGCGGGCAGGTAGATGCGGAACGTCGTGCCCTCGCCGGGGCGGCTGCGCACGGTGAGCGCGCCGCGATGCGAACGCACAATGCCGAGCACGGCGGCGAGGCCGAGGCCGCGGCCGGTGAACTTCGTGGTGAAGAACGGATCGAAGATCCGCGCGCGCACCTCGGGGGTCATGCCGCCGCCGTTGTCGGAGACCTCGAGGCAGGCGTAGAGCCCGGAGGGCAGGTCGCCAGCGGGGAGCGCGTCGAGCAGCTCGCCGCGAACGAGTTCGACGCGCTGCGTCAGGAGCCGGATGCGCCCGCCCGTCTCGCCGAGGGCCTCGGAGGCGTTGAGGACGAGGTTCATCACGATCTGCTGCATCTGCGAGGGATCCGCCTCGACGGCGGGCAGGTCGCGGGCGAACTCGAACTCGAGCTTGCCGCGCGGGTGGAGCGAGAGCTCGAGCAGGTGCGTGGTGTCGCGCACGACCTGGTCGAGTTGCACGAGCTCGAGGGTGAAGGCGCCCTTGCCGGCGTAGGCGAGGAGCTGCCGGCAGAGGTCGGCGGCGCGGTTGGCGGCCGTCGTGATCTTCTCGATGCGGCCGAGCGTCTCCGGCTGCGAGCGGTCGTCGAGGCGCACGAGCGAGGCGTTGCCGAGGATGACGGTCAGCAGGTTGTTGAAATCGTGCGCGATGCCGCCGGCGAGGACGCCGAGGCTCTCGAGGCGCTGCGTTTCCTGCATGCGGCGGTGGAGCAGGGCGGATTCCTCCTCGGCGCGCTTGCGCGGCGTGATGTCGGTGTGCGTGCCGGTGATGCGGAGCGGCTCGTGGGTCGCGGGGTCGCGGGCGACGACCTTGCCGCGGTCGAGGATCCATTTCCATTCGCCGTTGCGCGCGCGCATGCGGAACTCGAGCTCGAAGCGGTCGTGCTCGCGCCAGATGCGGGTCTCGTCGCCGACGATCCGCGGCCGGTCCTCGGGATGGATGAGGTCGAGGAACCCTTCGCGCCCGGGCGGGATCTCCGCCGGCTCGTAGCCGAGCATGCTGAACCAGCGCGGGCTGCGCAGGACGTGGCCGGTGCGGATGTCCCAGTCCCAGAATCCGTCCTGCGAACCCTCGAGCACGAGGGAGAGGCGTTCCTCGCTTTCGCGCAGGGCGCGGGCGTGGCTGGACACGCGGGCGAGCATCCAGCGTTGCAGGGCGACGACGGCGACGATGAGCACCACGACGGCGCCGAGCGGCACGGCGTAGGGCCGCAGGTCGGCCCAGCGGAGCCGGCGCGGGCCGAGGCTGCCGACCCAGCGCTCGTAGATCTGGCTGTAGAGCCCCGAACGCTCGATCGCGAGAAGGCCCTCGTTGAGCTGGGCGAGGAGGGCGGTGTTCGCCGGGGCGACGGCGAAATGCTCGCGGTAGCTGAAATCCGGGAATTCCAGCGGCGCCGCGACAATCTCCTTGAGCCGATGCTGGCTCGCGAGGTGCTTGGTCACGAGCTCGGTGGCGAAGACGGCATCGGCCTGGCCGTCGTTCACGGCGCGCACGCAGGCGAGCAGCGAGGGGAAGAACACGAACTCCACGCCCCAGTCTTTCTGGCGCAAGTATTCATGGGCGCGCGATTGGGCGGGCACGGCGACCTTGAGCCCGCGCAGCTCCGCGAGCGACTCGATCGGCGGGTGGTCGCGGTGGTGGAACATCGCGCCGCGCAGCACCGCCGTCGTGCTGCTGAAGGCCATGGACTTGGCGCGTTCGGGCGTGTCGACGATGTTGCAGATGATGTCGATGTCGCCCGCGTGGAAGCGTTCGAGCAGTTCGCCCCACGGCAGGATGACGTAATCAATGTCGAGTTGCTGGTCCGCGGCGACCGCCTGGAGCAGCTCGACGGCGAAGCCCGCGGGCCGGCCCCGCTCGTCGGCGAAGGTGAACGGCGCCGCCTCGGCCTCGACGCCGGCGCGCCAGCGCGGCTTCGACCCGGCCGCCGGGGAGGGCGGTGCGGCCATGCCCAGCACGACCAAGCCGAGCAGGAGCCGGCCGGGTCCGCGGAGATACTTGGTCGCGTTCACGTCGTGTTATCGGTCTACATCGGACACGAGCGCACGGGCCGGAGTGGCTCAAGCCACTTTCCGGCGAAATAAGCCCCGCTCAGCGGGCGAAGAAGGGATTGTAGCGCCGTTCCTGCTGCAGGGTCGTCAACGGCCCGTGGCCGCAGGCGAGGACGGTGTCGGCCGGCAGGCGGAAGATCTTCTCCCGGTTGTTCCGCAATTGCTCGGCGTAATGCGTGCGGCTGCCGCCGACCGACCCGGCAAAGAGCGAATCGCCGACCACGGCCAGTGGCCAGGACAGCCCGGTGACGAAATACGTCGTCTGCCCGGGCGAATGCCCGGAAGTCAGCAAGGTCTTGATGGCGAGGGCGCCGAGGTGGAAATGCGCGTTCTCGGCAAAGGTCTGGGCGCCGGGGTGGTTGACCGGTTCGAGTTCGCTGGACCAAACGGCGGCGCTGGTCTCGCGGGCGAGACGGGGCAGGTCGGCGATGTGATCCTCGTGGGTGTGGGTGAGGAAAATGTAGCGCAGCGTCAGCTTCTCGGCTGCCAGCGTGTCGAGCATCCCGCTGCAATCGCCCCCGGTGTCGAAGGCCGCCGCGAGTTTCGCGCGGCTGTCCCAGACGAGGTAGCTGTTCACGCCCATGCCCTCATGCTCGGTGGGGAAGAGGGCGAAGCCGCGCGGGAAATCGGGCTGGGTCGGATACCATTCCTTGCGCGCGAGCGAGAGCAGGGCGGCGCCGTTGAGCTGGAGGGCGCGGGCCACGGCGCGCAGGGGGAATTCCCGGATCTCGCCGCGGAGCAGGGCGGCGAGTTCGGCCGGTGTGATGCCGGCGCGCGTGCAGAGGGCGGCCTCGTCGAGCCCGAGCCCGCCCATGGCCTTGCCCAGCACGTCGGTGAAATTGTCCTCAAGCAGGATGCGCGGCATGCGCCGACGCTTGCGCAAACGCCGCGGCCCGCAAGCGCGAAGGCCGCGCGCGGCCGCGGCGGCCGAGGCCGGGGTTGACGGCCCGGTGCGGTCGGCGGCATGCTGCCGCCATGAGTCTGAAGCCCCTGTGTGTTGCCGCCGCCGTGTTGTTGTCGGGTATCGCGCTGGATGCCGCCGAGCGCGTGAAGCTGACCGCCTACGAACGTTCGCAGGGCTGGCGTCTGCTTTTCGACGGCGTCGACGCCTCGGATTGGCGCGGCTACCGGGCGGAGCGCCTGCCGGCCAACTGGCGCGTGGCGGACGGCTCGCTGCACGGGCGCGAGGGGGCCGCCGTGGTGAGCGCCGAGGAGTTCGCCGATTTCGAGCTCACGTTCGATTGGCGCGTCGAGGAGGGCGGGCGCGGCGAGGTGTTTTTCCGCGTGACGGAGGACGAGGCATCGCCGGACCAAAGCGGTCCGACCATGCTGCTGGCCGGCCACGGCGCCGCCTTGGCCGGGAACGGCTTCGGCCCGCCCGACCGGGCGCTGCCCCCGCAGTTCGGCGTGTGGTATCGCGGCAAAATCGTCGTCTTTGGCAACCAGGTGGAACACTGGCTCAACGGCGAGCGCGTGCACCGCTACCTGCTCGATACCGCCGACTGGCGGCAGGCGGTGGCGGCGAGCCGGTTCGCCGCCTACCGTGAATTCGGCCGCGCGCCCCGCGGTCGCGTGGCGTTGTCCGGCGACCGGATCGAATTTCGGAACATCAAGGTTCGCTCGCTCTGAGCGCCGCCGCGGACGGGCGCGACCCGGAAGGCGCCACCGCCGCCGGCCCGCGCGCCCGGGACCAAGGTTCGACCGGGCGCATCATCGCGGCCGCACCGGCCCGCTGCCGGGTTGCCGCGCCATAACTTCGGCGCGAAGCCCCCCGGGAACATGACACTTATTAAGTGTCATTTGCGCGGGCGGGGAGGGAACGGGCGCAGAGGCGCCGGGGGTGGCGGGTGGGGAAAACGAAACCGGCGGCGCCTTTTGGGGGCCGCCGCCGGTTGGACACACACACACTAGCAAAACACACCGTCGTTAATTACGGCGCAGTCACCTCGATGTTTAGCTTTTCGAGCGTGATGCCGAGCTGGCGGTCGTATTCGGCGAGGGCCCGGCGATGATCGGCCTCGGCGCGCGACTCGGCCACCTCGAGGCTGGCGAGGAGTTCCTGCTGTTGGACGACGAAGAAAGTGTTGCCGGTGCCGGCGCGGAGGCGCTTCTGCTCGGCCTCGAGGGCCTGCTCGCCGAGCTCGCGGGCGCGGCGGGTGGCCTCGACGCGCTTGCGCGTCGTCTCGATGTTGGCGGCGGCGTTGCCGACGGCGACGACGATGGCCTGCTCGAGCTGCTGGAGGTCGGTCTCGGCCTGGCGGAGGGCGTATTTGGCGGCGCGGTAACGGCCGCGCTCGGTGGTGTAGGTGAGCGGGATGGTGACCTGCACGCCGTAGCTGTAGCTGCGGTGGTCCTCGTTGCGGACGAGGCGCTGCGCGGTCTCGCGGTCGCGGTCGAGGCCGTTGTAGCCGTAGCTGCCGACGAGGTCGACGCGGGGCAGGAGCTGGTTGCGCGCGAGGCGGAAGTTGATGTCGCCGCGCTTGAGCGCGAGCTTGGCCTGCTGGTAGTCGGGGCGCTTGGTGAGGGATTCCTGGAAATCGAGCGCGGCGTTGACGACGGTGACCGGCAGGGTGGTCATCGGCTCGATCTCGATGCGCCAATCGTGGAGGCGCATGCTGCGTTCGTCGGAGATGAGCGCCTTGAGCGCGTTCTCGGCCTCGCGCACGAGGCGCTCGGCGGAGAGGATGCCCTCCTCGCGGTTGGCGAGGCGGGCGCGGGCGGAGGTGACGTCGAACTCGGACATCGAGCCGACGCGGAAGCGCTTTTCGTTCTCGTCGAGCAATCCGGCCGCCAACTCGCGCGAGCGGCGGGCGCTGCGGAGCGCGGCGTAGGCGAAGTTGACGTCGTAGTAGGCGTAGATGACGCGCGTGACGGTATCGATGACGGTCTGGCGGAAGGCCCACTCGGAAATGGCGCGGTTCGTCATCGCGATGCGGAGTTGCGCGGTGGCGGGGCCGAAGCCGAAGCCGCGCAACAGCGGCTGGCGCGCGCTGACGCCGGCGAAGGTGTCGTAAGTGGAGACAAAGCCGTTGGTGGAGCCGCGGGCGTCGACCTGATTGGCGCTGATGGAGTAGGTCATGCCCCAGGGAAGCAGGCCGCCGAGGGCGACCTCGTAGTTGTCGGTGCGGCTGGTCGTGAAATCCCGGATGCCGCCCGTGAAGGTCGTGCCGGGGTTCTCGTTCTCCGAATACGAGTAGGTGCCGGTGATCTGCGGATCGAAGGCGCCGAACTGCTCCAGCACGCGGGCCTTGGCGATGGAGACGTCGAAGGAGTCGGACTTGATGGTGAAATTCTTGGCCACCGCGCGCCGGATGGCGTCATCGAGCGTCACCTTCTCCGCGGCGCCGGCCGGGGCCGACTGGGCGGAGGCGGAGACGAGGCATCCGAGGGCAAGTGCTGAGGCGAAGAGGCGCCGGAAAGTGAACATGATGGGTCTGATTGAGCGCCGGGTTTTGCAACCGCCGTGCCAGCGACGGAGAACATTTCAAATTACAGAATATCAGCGATTAGCGAATTCCCGTGGTATGGCGCTCCAGCGGTCGCCGTTCAGGCGCGGGATTAGGCAATCCCGAAAATGGGAAGACCGGTCGGACGGGCGCCGCCTTCAGCGGACGCGCCGCAGGTCGAACTGGATGCTCCGCCCGCTCCCGTCCTTGCCGGGACCCGAGAGGGTGATGGTGAGCCGGTCCGGCGCCGGGTAGGCGAACTCGAAGGTCTGCGGAAAGTCGTGGGCGGTGTTCTCGAACACCGCGCGGGCCCCGTCCGCGGTGGCCTCGAACCGGACCAGGGGGAAGTCATGCTCACTGCGTCGGCCGTTGGGGAACGGCCGGTAGATCACGCGGCCGTCCTTTTCGAAGAACAGCTCCAGCTCGAACGCCACGGCGCGCCCGTTGCGCACCTCCTTGCTCGCGCTGACGATGGCCCCGCCGTCGGGGCCGGTGTAATGCGCCTCGATGGTCGCACCGTTGGCCAGCGTGCCGCGCCAATGTCCGGCGAGCCAGGCGAGGTCGGCCAGCCGGGCGGCGGGAGCATCGGTGGCCTCCGCGTGCGCCAGCGTGAAACCAAACGACAGGACCAGAAAGCAGACGAGGCGGCGCCACATGGCGGCAAGCTAGGTGCGCCCGCCCGCGCCTCAACCGCGAAGCGATGAAGCGTGACCAAGATCCGTTGAAACGACTCACTCCGCCGGCTCGACCCGCGGCACCCGACCTCTCGTCCACGTGAGGTCCGGCATGGCGATCTATGGTGGGAGCGCGCGCTGCGGAATCCTCTCGTCGTCGGCGGCACGGTCGCCGGCACGCAAATCGCGCTTCCCCTCCGCGTCGCGGCCTGCACCATCCGCGGCATCACGACGATGAAGATCTACTTCATGGGCATCTGCGGAACGGCGATGGGCAACGCGGCGCTGTTGGCGCGCGCGGCGGGACACGAAGTCCTCGGGGCCGACGCGGGCGTCTATCCGCCGATGAGCACGGTGCTCGCCGCCGCCGGCATCGCGCTGCACGAAGGCTACGACGCCGCCCGCCTCGCGCGGCTGGCGCCCGATCTCGTCGTCATCGGCAACGCCATGAGCCGCGGCAACCCCGAGGTCGAGTGGCTGCTCGACACCCGCGCCCTCGCGTTCACGTCGCTGCCGGCGCTGCTCGCGGACTTCGTGCTCAAGGGCCGCCGCAACATCGTCATCGCCGGCACACACGGGAAGACCACGACGACGGCACTGACGGCCTTCCTGCTGCGCGAGAACGGCCGCGACCCCGGCTTCCTCATCGGCGGCGTGCCGCAGGACCCGCCGGTCGGCAACCACCTCGGCGCCGCGGCTGATCCCTTTGTGATCGAGGGCGACGAATACGACAGCGCCTTCTTCGACAAGCGCAGCAAGTTCATCCACTACGCGCCGCACATCGCGGTGATGAACAACCTCGAGTTCGACCACGCCGACATCTTCCGCGACCTCGCCGACGTGCAACGGACCTTCGCGCATCTCGCGCGCATCGTGCCGCGCAACGGCTGGATCGTCCTCAACGGCGACGACGCCAACCTGCGCGCCCTCGGCGCCTTCCCCTGGACCCGCACCGTGCGCGTCGGCACGGGCGAAGATTGCGAAGTCCGTATTACGGACTTTGCCGAGGGCGCGGACGGCGCGAGTTTCACGCTGATGTGGAACGGTGAGGTCTGGCACGAGGTGCGCTGGACGCAGCCCGGGCTCTACAATGCGCGGAACGCCGCGATGGCGGCCACGGCCGCGGCGCTGGCGCTGGCGGAGGCGCCGGCCAGCGCGCCGGGCGCGACTCCTGCGCCGTTGCCGGGCAGGCCGGCGCTGCGCCTCGAGGCGCTGGCGCGGTTCCGGGGCGTCAAGCGCCGGCAGGAGCTGTTGGTCGACATGCCGCGGCTGAAGATCGTCGAGGATTTCGGTCACCACCCGACGGCGCTGGCGGAGACGCTGCGCTCGTTCCGCGCGCGCTTCCCGGGGCACCGCATCCACGCGGCCTTCGAGCCGCGGAGCAACACGTCGCGCCGGAAGGTGATGCAGGAGGCGTTCATGGAGGCGCTGGGGCTGGCGGACGCCGTCTACGTTGGCGCCGTGGCGCGCGCGAACCTGCTGAAGCCCGAGGAGCGCTTCGATATCGACGCCCTGATCGTCCACCTCGCAGCCCGGCAGGTGCCGGCGTGCACGGCGCCGACCAACGCGCAGTTGCTCGACGTGTTGCTCGATCGCGTGCGGCGCGGCGCCGGCGACGATCGGCCGCAACTCGTGGTGTTCTTCACCAACGGGGCCTTCGACGGCATCATCACGCAGGCCGTGGCGGCGCTGCGGTGAGGAGCGGAGGCGCACGGGCGCGACGGCGCGAAGGTGGCGCACGAGAATGATTTCGTAGCAGCGGTCGTAAGACCGCTGACGGTCGGCGAACAGCCGTCTGACGACGGCTGCTACGGCGGGGAGCGGTGTTTTTCGCGCCGGGCGTTCTGCTGCGCGGATTATTGGGGGCCGGTTGAACCCGGCCCTGCGTCGGCCCGCGTCCGGCTCATTCCTCGACCGCGACTTTCTTTGACCGATAGTATTGGACGTCGAGCGGATCGTCGGTCGGGTAGAAGGCGATGACGTCCGAGAGCTCCATCAGGATCCACGGCGCGTTGGGGGAGGAGCCGTTCTTGGTGAAGACGATGTTGTCCGCGATGTAGATGCAGGAGTGCATGACGGAGTTGTCGCGCTTGGTCAGCATGACGACATCGCCGAACGTCGGGCGGCCGGAGAGCGGGTAGTAATCCTGGTTGAAGGTGGCGGTGACGACGTCGATGTCCTCCAGCCGCGGGTCGGGCTGGGTGTTGAAGAAGTTGAGCGTGGTCCAGTGACAATCGAGGAAGGTGCCGCGTCCCTTGTCGGCCGTCAGCGGGTAGGTGTAGAGGAGCGAGCGGGGGAGGCGGGGCAGCAGGTGGATGATGTCGATTGTGGTCGTGCCGTCGCGGCGGACGAGGGACTGCATCAGCGGCTTCACGTCGCGTCCGCGCTGGCCGCGGCTCCAGTAGCGGTCAAGGGCGTCGATGTCGGAGTCGGCGCGGATGCGGAGCTTGACCATGAGGGTCGATTTGCGGGCGAGAGTCTTGATCAGCTGCGTGCGCTCGAGCTGGCTGGGGAGGCGCGGCAGGATGAGGCTGAGATCGGAGAAGAGCAGCGAGGTGCCGCGGCGGTAGAGGAGGGGTTTGACGAGCGCGATGGTTTCGGGGCGGAGGTTGCTGTGGGCGAACCATTCGTCGGCGGCGTCGGCGCGGAAGCGGAACGGGTCGTTCTGCTCGGGGTTCTCGGGGTAGTCCGACAGGGTGGCGTAGATGCGGGCGCGGATTTCCGGCGCGAGACCGAGCACGAGTTCGTCGCTCGGGCGGACGCGGATGAGGTCGGGCAGGATTTCCCAGCGGGCGGGATCGGCGAGCTCGGCTTGTTGCGCGGGAGTCAGTGCCACCGTCCGCCACCAAGCGAGCAGGTCGTCACGCGTATGGCCGGGGAAAGTCCAGACGATGGGCTTGCGGGCGGCGCCGGGCGGGGGAAGCAGGGACTCGGGCGGCTCGATCTCGATGCGGGTGAGGAGAAGATCGCCCCAGGGGCCGGGTTGCGCGGGCCGGGAGGAGGAGGGTGCCTCGCCCGACGACACGACCGCCGGTGCGGGGACGGCCGGAGTGGGCTGCGCGGACGGTTCGGCGGTGCGCTTTTGCCAAAGGAAGGCGCCCCACGGCGCGAGCAGCAGGACGACGAGGCCGAGCAGGCCGCGGCGCGACAAGATGATGGTGCTGCGGTGAGAATCAGGACCGGGGGCGGAGCACATCGGCGGGGAGAAAAACGCAGGGGCCGGCGGTTGGCAATCGGCGAGCGGCAGACAATCGGCCGGGGGTCAGTCGTGCCGTTTGGCCCGTGGCACGGTCGCGGGGGTGGCGCCGCCGAGCGCGGCGATGACCGCGTCGTTGGCCGCGATCTCGGCCGTCAGGTCGTCGATCTGCTGGCCGATGCGCAGCATCGTGTGCCGGAGGCGTTGGTAATCGTCGACGCCCGTGCTCGGCCGGAGGAGGAGCTGGTCATGCAGGAGGAGCAGCCGGCGCTGGTCGGCGCGCTCACGCTCGAGCCGGAGATTGGCGAACTGGTGGCCTTGGATGATGAACTGCCGGACGGTCACGCGGTGCACGTGGTCGCGCCACTTCGCCTGCTGCGCCTGCGGGTCGAGGCCCTGCCACTCGGTGACGACGAACCATTGCAGCTCCTTCTGCGCGCGGTCGAAGCGCTGGAGTTCGAGCGGGGAAAAGGCGCGCGCCTGATTCCGGTGCCAGATCGCGAGCGCGGTGGGCGACTCGGCGTCGATCTTCCGGTCGAGCGGGTCGGCCGGTCCGCACCCCGCGAGACCCAGTAAAAGGAGGCTCAGCGTGAGGGCGGCGCGCGGCATCACTGCGCCTGCTTGGCGACCTTGTAGACGACCGGTTCCTGGCCTTTCGGCAAGGCGAGCAGGTCGTAGTCGTGGAAGGAATTGATCGTCACGTCCACGAATTCGCCGACGGGAAGGCTCTTCGGCACATAGACGCGGCCGTCGATGTCGGGGGCGTCGGCTTCGCCGCGGGCGACGCCGGGTTCCTCGACGAGGACGCGCAGCTTGCGGCCGACGTAGGCCTTGGAGACTTCGCGGGCGATCTCCTGCTGGAGCGCCATGGTCTGGTGCCAGCGGGCTTCCTTCACCTTGGCGGGAATCTGTTCGGCCATCTTCGCGGCGCGCGTGCCTTCCTCCTGCGAGTAACGGAAGACGCCGAGGCGCTCGAACTTCGTCTCGCGGATGAACTGGCAGAGTTCGTCGACGTCCGCCTGCGTCTCGCCCGGGAAGCCCACGATGAAGGTCGTGCGGATGGCGATGCCGGGGATGCCGGCGCGGATGCGGCGGATGAGGTCGCGGATGTAGTCGCCGCTCGTCTCGCGCTGCATCAGGCCGAGCATGTGGTCGCTGATGTGCTGGAGCGGGATGTCGATGTAGCGGGCGACCTTCGGGCACTCGGCGATGGTCTTGATCAACTCGTCGGACCAATGCGCGGGGTGCGTGTAGAGGAGGCGGATCCAGAAGTCGCCCTCGATGGCGTTGAGCTGGCGGAGAAGGGTGGTGAGCGCGGTGCCGCGCGAGGAATCGACCGGCGTGCGCGGGTTCGGGCGCTGTTCCCAGGTATCCATGCCGAAGAACGTCGTGTCCTGGGAGATGAGGTTGATCTCCTTCACGCCCTCCTTGACGAGCTGGCGCGCCTCGGCGACGACGCTCTCGACGGTGCGGCTGCGGTGGCGGCCGCGGATCTGCGGGATGATGCAGAAGGTGCAGGGGTGGTTGCAGCCCTCGGCGATCTTGACGTAGGCGAAATGCTTCGGCGTGAGCCGGAATCGCGGCGTGTCGTAATCGGGGATCCAGGTCGAGCGGCCCTCGATGAAGTTGGCGGGTGCCTCCTTCTTGCCGCGTTCCTTGGCGTAGATCTCCTCGATGATCGGCGCGACCTTCGTGACCTGGTCGAGGCCGATGAAGGCGTCGACCTCGGGCATGGCGTTGGGGAGGTCCTTGGCGAAGCGCTGCGACATGCAGCCGGCGACGATGAGCTTCTGCTCCTTGCGGCGCTTGCGCATGCCGCGGTTCTGGTGGACCTCGAGGATGTGGCCGATGGATTCCTCCTTCGAGGAATCGATGAACGAGCAGGTGTTGACGATCACGACGTCGGCCTTCTCGGCCTCGGGAATGACCTGCATGCCGGCCTGGTGCAGATGGCCGACCATGATCTCGCTATCGACGAGATTCTTCGCGCAACCGAGGGAGATGAGGCTGACCTTGATCGACATAAACGAAATGCGCCCGCGACTGCGGGCGCGAAAGAGTGGGGGCGTGGGACGCCGCGCTTACTTCTTCTTCGCCTTGGCCTTGGAGGCGGCGTTCTTGCGCTTCATGTAAGCGAGGCGGCGTTTCTTTTTGATGACCTTGTTGTATTGTTTGCCCATGGTGTTGGTAAGTGAGTGAGCGGGGAATCGTCCGCATCGGCCCGCGGGAGTCAAGCCCGGCGGCGCCGGTCAATAACGGGCCAGACCGGGGTCGATTTCGCCGGCCCAGGCGTCGATGCCACCGGCGACGTTGGTGACGCGGTCGAGGCCTTGGGCGCGAAGGAACTGGGTCACCCGGCCGCTCCGGCCGCCGTGATGGCAGAGGATGAGCAGGTGGGCGTCGGGCAGCTCGCCCAGCCGGGCCGGGATCTCGCGCATCGGGATGTGCACGCTGCCTTTGACCTGGCAAAGGGCGACCTCGTCGGGTTCGCGCACGTCGATCAGGACGGCGCCTTCGCGGAGGAGCGCGGCGGCGGTGGTGACATCGATTTCGAGGGGGGCGGACATGGTGAGGACGCGGAAAGTGGGGTGCGCGGCGACAAAGGCAAATCCGAGTTCGCCGTTGACCCACCCCGGGGCGGGCGAATCGTTGCGCGCATGTCCGATCGTTTCGTCGTCATCATGGCCGGCGGCAAGGGCGAGCGTTTCTGGCCCGCCAGCCGCTCGGCCACGCCCAAGCACCTGCTGCCCATCGTGGGCGAGACCCCGATGCTCACGCAGACCGTCGAGCGCGTCGCCGGGGTCGTGCCGCGGGAAAACATCTTCGTCATCACGACGCAGGCCCAGCTCGCCGGCGTGCGCGCCGCCTGCCCGATGCTGCCCGCCGCCAACCTCGTCGCCGAACCGATGGGTCGCGACACCGCCGCCGCGGCTGGTCTGGCCATGCTGCTCGTCAAGCAGCGCAACCCGCGCGCCGCGCTCGCGATGCTACCCGCCGACCATGTCATCCATGACCTCGCTTCCTACGCCGCCCACCTCGAAACGGCCTTCGTCGCCGCCGAGTCCGCCGACGTGCTCGTGACGCTCGGCATCAGGCCCACGGAACCCGCCACGGGCTTCGGCTACATCGAGCAGGCCGGACCGTGGAAAACCCTCGGCGGACGCGACGTGTTGGCGGTGAAACGTTTCGTGGAAAAACCCGACCTCGCCACGGCGCAGGAGTATGTCGCCTCGGGCAATTATTTCTGGAACGCCGGCATGTTCGTCTGGCGCGTGCCGGTGGTCGAGGCGGCGTTCCGCGCGCACGCGCCCGACTTGCACGCCGGGCTCGCCGCGATCGAGGCGGCGGCGGCGCGGATGAATTGGGCCGACGCGCTCTCGGCCGGTTACCCGACGCTGAAGAAGATCTCCGTGGACTACGCGTTGATGGAGAAATCGACGAACGTCGTCGTCGTGCCCGCGACCTTCGATTGGGACGACGTCGGCGCCTGGCCGGCGGTGGCGAACCATTTTCCGAAGGACGCCGCCGGCAACGTCCTCCGCGGCCTCGCCCTCGTCGAGGGCGGCGCGAACAACATCGTCGTCTCCACCGACGGACACCTCACGGCCGTCGTCGGCGCGAGTGACCTCGTCGTCGTGCACACCGCCGACGCCACGCTCGTGTGCCCGAAGGACAAGGCGCAGGAGATCAAGGCGCTGCTCAAGCGCCTCGAAGCCGGCGCGGAGACGAAACGTTTTCTGTGAGATCGCAGGACGAGCATCGTTCCGCAGTTGTAGGGCGGGGTCTCCCGACCCCGCCGCGATTCACCAAATCGCGCACGCTCCGGCGGGGTCGGGAGACCCCGCCCTACAGTTTCAGCAATCATCGCCACGGGAATTTTTTGACCGCATGACACGTTACCTCGGCATCGATTACGGCACGAAGCGCATCGGCCTCGCCTCCGGTGACGAGGTCGGCGTGGCGACGCCGTTGCCGGCCGTGCTCGAGGCGACCGGCGAAGCGCGCTGGGCCAAGCTCGGCGAAGTCATCCGCGCCCGGCGCGCGACCGACTTGGTTGTGGGCTATCCTTTCAACATGGACGGCACGACCGGCTTCAAGGCCAAGGAAGTCGACGCCTTCGTCGCGGAGCTCAAGACGCGCTTCGGTCTGCCGGTGCTCCTCGTCGACGAGACGCTGACCAGTTACGCCGCCGAGTCGTCGATCAAGAAGAAGGACCGCCGCACCGTGCGCGACAGCGGCCTGATCGATTCCCGTGCGGCGACGATCATCCTGCAGGATTTCCTCGACCAGAAACTCCCGCCGCAGAGCCCGGAGGGATTTAACCACTGATCCGCACTAATCTGACACTAATCCCCATCTGAATTAGTGCCTCATAAGTGTCGATTAGTGGTTAACTATCTGGCGAGGCCGCTGCGAAATTCTATCTGTGAAACTAGTGGTCAACTCAGCCCAACGTTGGAAGTGCGTCGTCGCCTACGACGGCACGGAATTTGACGGCTGGCAGAGCCAGCCCGGCGGCAACGCGATCCAGGACGTGATCGAGCGCCGGCTCGCCGTCGTGTTGAAGTCGACGGTGCGCATCCACGGCAGCGGCCGCACCGACGCCGGCGTGCACGCGCTCGGGCAGGTGTTTCATTTCGACGCGGCGTGGACGCACGGCGCCGACAAGCTCCGCGCGGCGCTGCAATCGGGTCTGCCGGCGTCGATCCAACTGAAGTCGCTGCGGCGCGCGCCGGCGGACTTCCACGCGCGTTTTTCCGCGACGGGGAAGATTTATCACTATGAAATCTTTCTCGGTGAAGCGGATCCCTTCGTGACGCGTTACTGCCTGTCGCAGTCGCGTCCGCTCGACTGGGCGGCGATCGAGGCCGCCGCGGCGCTGCTGCGCGGCCGGCACGACTTCAAGGCCTTATCCGCCGAGGGCGGCACCGAGCGCGAGTCGACCGTGCGCGACCTGCGCCGGCTCGAGATCCGACGGCGCGGCAAGCGTGTGCGCCTGACCTTCGAGGCGGACGGATTTCTCTACAAGATGGTTCGCAGCCTCACCGGCACGCTGCTGAATGTCGGCCTCGGCAAGCTCGCGCCGCGCGACGTCGCCGCCCTCCTAAAATCCGCGCGCCGCACGCCGCAGGTGCAGACCGCCCCGCCGCACGGCCTCGTGCTGGTGAAAGTCATCTATCGGAAGTAGGGCGGCTTCAGCCGGCCGAGGGGGGCGATGCGCGCAACGCGTCCGAGCGAGAACGCGTTGCGGTCAACGCGTTCCACCTGTTTCGGAGGCATCGGGGCAGGGAAATAGCTCCCGAGCCCGGACAACCTAATCGCAGGCGGTTTCCGGGCGCGCGGCGGCCGCGTCCGTCCGGCAGAATCGCGTCGCCGCCCCCGTTCCCGATGCCGCCCGATTCGCACCCGCTGCTTGCCTCACCGCCCGGCCCGGCCGCGCCCCGGTGGCGGCGCCTCGCCCGCGCCGCGCTCGACGTCGTCTTTCCGCGGAGCTGCGTGCATTGCGGCGGGGCGGTGGAGGAGGGCGGGCTGCGGCACGTATGCACGCCTTGCGTCGAGCAGCACCTGCATCTCGTGTCGGCGCCGCATTGCACGACCTGCGGGCACCCGTTCTATGGCGAACTGGTGGAGAACCGCGGCTGCGAGCACTGCGAGGCGCTGGTGCCGTGTTTCGACCAAGGCAAGACCGCCGTGCTGCTCAAGGGCGCGGGCCGCGCGCTGGTCCACACGTTGAAATACCACCACGGCCTGCATGTGCTCGATGACGTGCGCGCCATCATGCGGGCCGCGCCCGGCTACGCCGACTATGTGCGCGGCAAGGTGCTGGTGCCCGTGCCGCTGCACCCGCGCAAGCTGCGCGAACGCGGCTACAACCAGAGCCGCTGGCTGGCGCGCTGCGCGGCCGATGCGGCCGGCGGCGACACGACGGTGGCCGACCTGCTCGTGCGCCGGATCGACACGGTTTCGCAAACGAATTTCGACCGCGCCACGCGCCAGGCGAACCTCAAAAATGCCTTTGCCTTGGCTCCCGGCGCAGTCATACATCGCGCGCTTCCTTACCTGCTCATCGATGACGTTTTCACCACGGGTTCCACGCTCAATGCCTGCGCCGCCGTCCTGCGCGACGCGGGTGCGTTGAACCTCGAAGTCGTCACTTTTGGTCACGGTTAACCTATTCACATGACGCATTTTCCGAAGCCCAAGCTCGCGACGCCGAAGAAGAAAAAGAACATCCCGGAGGGTCTGTGGACGAAGTGCCCGGTGTCCGGCGAGATCATCTTCAACAAGGACCTCGAGGCCAACCTCATGGTCGTGCCGAAAAGCGGCTACCATTTCCCGATCGGTTCGCGCGCCCGCATCGCCGGTCTGGTCGATGAGGGCACGTTCAAGGAATACGACGCCGGCGTGAAGTCGGCCGACCCGCTCAAGTTCGTCGACTCCGCCGCCTACCCGGACCGCCTCAAGAAATACGAGAAGGAGAGCGGCCTCCCCGAAGCCGTCATCTGCGGCACCGGCCAGATCCACGGCATCAAGGTCTCGCTCGCGGTGATGGATTTCCGCTTCTGCGGCGGCGCGATGGGCGCGGCCGTCGGCGAGAAGATCACCCGCGCCATCGAGCGCGCGCTGAAGGAAAAGTGCCCCTGCCTCATCGTCAGCTCCTCCGGCGGCGCGCGCATGCAGGAAGGCATCTTCAGCCTCATGCAGATGGCGAAGACCAGTGCCGCGCTCGGCCGCCTGGCCGACGCCAAGCTGCCGTTCATCTCCATCCTCACGCACCCGACCACCGGCGGCGTCACGGCCAGCTTCGCCACGCTCGGCGACCTCATCATCGCCGAGCCCGGCGCGCTCATCGGCTTTGCCGGCGCGCGCGTGATCAAGGAGACGACCAAGCAGACGCTGCCTGCCGGGTTCCAGACCGCGGAGTTTCTCCTCAAGCACGGCCTGATCGACCAGATCGTGCCGCGCCCGGAGATGCGCGACCGCCTGCGCGACTTCCTGCTCGCGCTGCACGTGAAGAAGAAGCCGCGCGCCAACGGCGCGAAGGCTCCCGCGGCCGCGGCGACGGCCGGTTGATCCGAGTGACCGCACCGGCGCGCTTCGCCGATTATCCGGCGGCCACCGAATACCTCTTCGCGCTCAAGAGCGCGGGGGTGAAGTTCGGCATCGACCGCATGCAGCGGCTCGCCGCCTCGCTCGGCCATCCCGAGCGGAGCTACTCGGTCGTCCACCTCGCCGGCACCAACGGCAAGGGCTCCGTCTCCGCCATGGTCGAGCGCATCCTGCGCGAAGCCGGCTGCCGCACCGGCCTCTACACCTCGCCGCACCTCGTGAAGCTCGGCGAACGCGTGCAGGTCGACCGCCACCTGTTGCGCGAGGACGAGATCCTCGCCTACGTCAACGAGCTCATGCCCCACGCCGCGCGCATCGGCGCCGCCGATCCGGACGAGCACCCGAGCTTCTTCGAGTTCATGACGGCGATGGCGTTCCTGCAGTTCGCCCGCCAGCGCGTCGACGCCGCCGTGATCGAGGTCGGCCTCGGCGGCCGCCTCGACGCGACGAACGTCGTGCAACCCGAGGTGACGGTCATCACCTCGATCGGGTTCGACCACATGGAGCAGCTCGGCAACACGATCCCGCAGATCGCCGCCGAGAAGGCCGGCATCGTCAAACCCGGCCGTCCCCTCGTGCTCGGTCGCGTGCCGCCGGAAGCCGAGCAGGTGATCCGGCGCATCGCGGACGAGCGCGGCGCCCCGGTGCACAGCGTGCGCGAGATCTTCGGCGAGGCGCTGGCCGGCTACCCGGAGACGAGTCTCGAGGGCGACTACCAGCGCTGGAACGCCGCCGCGGCGACGCTTGCCGCCCGCCTGCTGCGCGGTCGCTTTCCGCGCCTCGACGACGCGCTGATCGCGCGCGCCCTGCGCGACGTGCATTGGACCGGCCGCTGGCAGCGCACCCGCCTCGGCGACCGCACCCTGATCCTCGATGCCTCGCACAACCCCGAGGGCGCGCAGGTGCTCGAGCAGAACCTGCGGCGCCTGATCGGCGAGACCGGCCGCAAGCCCGTCGTCGTGACCGGCGTGCTGGGCGAATTCCGGGCCCGCGCGATGCTGGAGGTGGTCTGCCGCCACGCCCGCGAGATCCACCTCGTGCCGCCGCACCAGGCGCGCGCCTGCAGCTACGAGGAGCTGGAGGCCCTGGCCGCCCCGGAGCAGCGGGGCCTGTTGCGCCGCGCCACGCTCGAGGGCGTCTTTCCGGACGCGCATACCTGCGCGGTGGGCGGTCCCGACGACATCGTGGTCGTGACGGGTTCGATTTATTTATTGGGCGAGGTCCTTGCGCGCATCCAGCCGCAGCGCGGTGCGGGCGAGGGGGATTTGCAGGATTTTTGAGAAATATAGTCGCGGGAGTCGGTCTGAATATAGTTCCTCACCGCCTGAAACGGCGCTTGCTCCGTCCGGACCCTTGGCTAAAGTTGCCGCACCATGGTCACCGATAAATTGCAAAAGCTGCGCGAATATCAGCGCCAGATGGCGAAGCTCGAGAAAGAGCTCGCCCGTTACAATAACAAGCTCTTGGCGCTTCCGGCCAAGCATGGCTTCAAGTCGATGGACGCGTTCATCGACGCGCTGCGGGCCGCCAAGGGCGGCGGCGCGAAGCTCCCGAAGGCCATCGCGGGCAAGGCGGGCGGCCGCAAGCCGCGCGCGAAGATCACCCCGGAGACCAAGCAAAAGGTCAAGGCGATGGTCGGCGACGGCAAGACCGGCTCCCAGATCGCCAAGGCGCTCAACATCTCCCTCCCCAGCGTCCAGAACATCAAGAAGGAGCTGGGGCTGGTGAAGAAGCGCGGCTGACCGCGTTCTCCTCCCCTTTCCAAGCGACGCCGGGCGGGCCAGCCCGGCGTTTTTGTTTTCACGGTCGGCGATGGGATTAACTTAGCGTGGCTGTAGGAGCGGCTTTATGCCGCGATAAAAATGTGCGCCGCGCTTGAACGTCAGATCGGGGCGTAAAGCCCCTCCTACAGTTCTCCCTATCGTGGGGCCGGATTTATTCGGACAGCCTGCCACCGTCAATTCACTGCTCAGCGCAGGGCCAGCAGGTCGCGCGTGGCGGGCACGTCCTTGATGATCTGCGAGGGCTGCGGGCCGACGCCGAGGTAGCGGAGATTGGGCAGTTCGGCCGGCAACGCGTCGCCGTAGGCCACCGCGATCAGGCTGCGCACCATGGCGGCCGTGTAGAGCTGGGCCGCGCGCGGGAGATCGCCGAAGCGGCGCACGCCGCTGATGTCCTCAGTCCAGCCGGCGTGGCGCGAATACACGGGGCGCAACGTCCGGCGCAACGCCTCGTTGCGCGGCACGTGGCCGTAGCGGCGGCCGGCGGCGTCCTCGTAGGCGGTGCAGATGAGCAGCTCGTCCGCGCCGGTGAGGGCGTCGATTTTGTTGATCATCAGATCCTGGTAGCCGCCGTAGCGGAGCGCGTCGCCCTTTTCCACGGCGTCATACCAGCCGACCATGCGCTGGCGGCCGGTGACGGTGCCGAATTCGATTTGCTTCAGCTTCCGGCAGATCGGCAGGGCATCGTCCATCTGCGTGAGGAAGGTGTGCGTGCCGACCTTGGTGTCGTAGGCCTTGGCCACGGCGAAGGTGTGGATCGGCTGCACGGGGATGCCCGCGCTCTCGAAAAACTCCGGCGTGAAGGTGTGCGAGGCGGTGACGTTGGGCGAAAAGCCGTGGCGCTTGTCGAGCCAGTAGGCCTGGCCGAATTCGCCGACGATGGAGCGGCCGGCGGCGAGCTCGCGCAACACGAGCTCGCGCACCTCGCCGATGTGGCGGCGGAGCTGCTGGCCGGCCTCCCAGTAGAGGCGCGTCAGCTCCGCGACGTTGAGCGTGAACGCCTCCGCGCCGCGCAGGCGCGTGAAATCGAAATCCTCCTTGGCGAAGACGCCCATCTCGACCGCCTCGGCATTGGCCTTCAGTTCGGCGGCGGAGAGTTTTTCGAAGAACGCCTCCCACGCCGCGGGTGTGACGCGGCAGACGTGCTGGATCGTGCGCAGCGCGCGGTCGGCGCGGGCGGCGAGCTTGCGGGCGAAGAAATTCGGTCCGCCGAGGAAATCCGCGAACGTGATCTGCCACTGCCCGGTCTCGTCCTGGTAGGCCGGCGTGATGCCGCGGCCGGTGGAGCCGCGCGGCTCCTCCTGCAGGACGTTGACGCGGTAATCCTCCCACGCGAGGTCGAGCAGCCGGTGCGAAAGGTCGGAGACCATGGCGCGCTCGTCGACGACGAGGCGGTCGAAGATCGCGTAGCCCTTTTTCTCCAGCGGGCGCGCCTCCCAGAGGATCTTGCGCGGGTCGGCGACGACGCCGGCGCCGATGGCGAGGTGCGCGACGCTCTTTTCGACGACGCCGGCGGGGAGGAGGTTGAGCTTGATGCCGCCGGCGGTGTGGCCGGAGTTCGAGCCGCCGTTGACCTTGAACACGACGGAGACCGCGCGCGGCGTGTCCTGCAGTTCGTGGACGACCTCGGGGATGAGGCGGCCCTTGCCTTCGTCACCGAAGGAAATGCCGACGTCGGCGATCAACTGGCTGCGGAAGGGCGAGAGCGACATGCGGAGAAGGCAGCCAGAGCAAGTTACCCCGATTGCCGAACAGCTCAAACGCGACTCCGCGCACAGCGGCAAGGCCAAACGCGGTGATGACGGAGCGGCGGACGGCGAAAATTCGCGCAGCGGTCGACGATGCCGTGGCTGGGGAGTAGGGCCGGTCTGTGACCGGCCGGTTGCGCGCAAACAAAGCAGGCCAGTCACAGACTGGCCCTACTCGCGCGCGCGAAGAATCAGGCGCTGCTTGAGTGGACTCGCTCAGCCCTTGCGCGTGGCGACTTCGATGACGTCGTGCGGGGCGGCTTCCTTCTGGCCGGCGGGCGTCACGCGAACGTAGCGCGCTTTGGCCTTCAGGTCGGGGAGCGTCTTCGCGCCGAGGTAACCCATGCCGGATTGCACGCCGCCGATGAGCGAGCCGAGCACGTCGTCGACGGAGCCGGAAACTTCCTTGAGCGCCTCGATGCCTTCGGCGGCGGCCTTGCGCGTGGCGTCACTCTTGTCGTGACCGTAGCGCGCGGCGGAGCCGGCCTTCATCGCGGCGTGGCTGCCCATGCCGCGGTATTGTTTGTAGAGCTTGCCGGAGATTTCCATGATCTCGCCCGGCGCCTCGCGGCAGCCGGCGAGCAGACCGCCGAGGATGACCGCGTCGGCGAGCGTGAGCGCCTTCACGATGTCGCCGGACTTGGTGATGCCACCGTCGGCGATGAGGCGCACGCCCTTCTTCGCGGCGCCGAGGCCGGCGACGTAGAGCGCGGTGAGCTGCGGAATGCCGACGCCCGCGACGATGCGCGTCGTGCAGATGGAGCCGGGCCCCTGGCCGACCTTGATGGCGTTGGCGCCGCAGTCGGCGAGGAACTCGACGCCGGCCGCGCTGGTGACGTTGCCGGCGATGATGGGCAGGGAAGGGAAGGCGCCGCGGACGAGGCGCACCATGTCGCCGACGCCGGCGGTGTGGCCGTGCGCGGTGGAGACGGCGACGCAGTCGACGGCCTCGTCGACGAGGGCGCCGACGTGCGCGAGGATCTTGTCGCGGTCGAGCTCGCCGTTGGCCTTGCGGACGGGCGAGAGCGCGGCGCCGACGACGAGGCGGAACTGCGAGTCGCGCGCGGGCTTGCGGCGGGACTTGGCCTCGGAGGTGATGCGTTCGACGTCGGAGCTGGTGACGAGGCCGCGCAGGCGGTCCTGCGAGTCGACGACGAGGATCTTGTGGATGCCGACGTTGTCGGTGAAGAACCGGTCGGCCTCCTTGATCGGGTCGGCACCGAGGGTCTTCTCGGTCACGGTGACGAGCTGCTTGCGCGGTGTCATCACGTCGCCGACCTTGCGGGACTTGTAGCGCTCCTTGACGAGATTGCCGGAGAGGAGGCCCATGAGCTTGCCGGCCTCGTCGACGACGGGGAAGGTGCGGAAGTCGAAGCGCCGCTGCTCGATCATCGAGAGGACTTCGGCGATGGTGGCCTCGGGCGCGACCGTGATGGGGTCCTGGATGAGACCGTGGATGTGGCGTTTCACGCGGGCGACCTCCTTGAGCTGGTCGCGGGCGGGCAGGTTGTAGTGGATGAGGCCGAGGCCGCCGTTGAGCGCCATGGCGATGGCCATGCGCGATTCGGTGACCGTGTCCATGTCCGACGAAATGATCGGAATCTGCAGCCGGAGGCCCTCGGCGAGCGAGGTGGCGAGGTCGGCGTCCTTGGGCAGGATCTCGCTGTAAAGCGTGGCGAGGGAGACGTCGTCGTAGGTCAGGGCGCTCGGCGCGTGCGTGGAGAAAAAGCGCTCGGCGGGGAGATAAAATTCGGACTCGGCGGCAACAGGCGTGCTCATGGTGTTGCCACGAGCGAAATATTTCCGGCGGCGGAAACCTCAACGATAATTTGCCAAGGCCGACGCGCCCAGTAGTGCTGGTGCAATGCGCTATCGGTTCAGCTTCAGGGTGTGGCGGAAGGAGATGCGCGTGCCACTGCGCACGGCGCACGGCCCCTGGGGCGAGCGCGAGGGAATTTTTGTGCGGCTCGAGGCGGAGGACGGGCGCGTCGGTTACGGCGAGATCGCGCCGATCCCCTGGTTCGGCTCGGAGACGATCGCCGAGGCGGAGGCGGTCTGCCGCGCGCTCGGCGCGGCGGTGGATGATCGCGTCCTCGACGCGGTGGCGACGCGATTCGGCTGCGTGCGCTTCGCGTTGGCGGCGGCGCGCGCGGAGCCGGCGACGCCCGACGCGAAAGTGCGCCTGCCGGTGGCCGCCCTGTTGCCGGCCGGGCGCGCGGCGCTGGCGGCCCTGCCGGACCGGCTCGCGGCGGGATTTCTCTGCCTCAAGTGGAAGGTCGGCGTCGAACGACCGGAGGACGAACTCGCGGTGCTCGACGACCTGCTCGCGCAATTGCCGGTCTACGTGCGGCTGCGGCTCGATGCGAACGGCGCGTGGGACCGCCGCACGGCCGAGCGGTGGCTGGCGGCGTGCGCGGAGCGCCCGGTCGAATTCATCGAGCAACCCGCCGCGCCGGAGGCTCCGGACCTTTTGCTCGGGTTGGCGGCGGACTATCCGGTGACGCTCGCGCTCGACGAGTCGGTGGCGTCGCTCGCGTCGGCGCGGGAGTGGCAGGCGCGCGGCTGGCCGGGCGCGTTCGTGCTGAAGCCCGCGCTGGCCGGTCCGCTGCCGGAGCTGGTGGCCTGGGCGCAGGCGACGCGGCCGGATCTCGTGATTTCGAGCGCAATCGAGACGGCGTTGGGGCGCGCGCAATTCCTGCGCACCGTGCTGGCGCAGGGGCTGACCAAACGCGCGCTCGGCGTCGGCGTCGGCCCGGTGTTCGGCGATCGCCGGTGGGACGGGCCGGTCACCGGAGCATTGCTTGAGGCCGGATGGTGTGACAGTGTTTTGCCGGAGGACCTATGGAACGCCACGAGCTAGCCCGGCGACTGGGAGCAACGACAAGGCACCGCGCGACGCGCACGGTCATCGCGGAGCCGAACCCCGAGGAATTCATCGCGCAGTTCGCCGCGGCGCTCGCGGGCGACGGCGACATTTTTCTCGCCAACCCGCATTGGGGCGCCAACGAGCGGGGCCAGGCGGCGGCGCTGATCGAGGCCGCGGTGGCGCACGATCCCGCGCAGCCGGGGCGCGGGTGGCTGATGATCCCGACGGGGGGCACGTCTGGGTTCGTGAAGTTCGCCCGTCACGACAGCTTCACGCTCGCGGCGGCCGCGCAGGGTTTTGCGCGGCATTTCGGCCTCGCGCGCGTGAACGCCGCCGGCGGCCTCCCGCTGCACCACGTCGGCGGGCTCGTCGCGTGGCTGCGCACGGTGCTGACGGGCGGGACTTATCTGCCGGCGAACTGGAAGGAGATCGAGGCGGGCCTGCGCCCGGACTTGCCGGCGCGAGCCGACGGCTGGGTCATTTCGCTCGTGCCGACGCAGCTCGAGCGATTGCTGCGCGACGCGGCGGCGGCGGACTGGCTGCGTCAGTTCCGTCTGGTCATCCTCGGCGGCGCACCGGCGTGGCCGGCCCTGCTCGACCAGGCGGCGGCGGAGCGCATCCGGATTTCGCTCAGTTACGGCATGACGGAAACGGCCGCGATGGTCACCGCGTTGCGGCCGGAGGAATTCCTCGCCGGCCGGCGCACCTCCGGCCCGGCCTTGCCGCACGTGCGGGTGGTCGTGAATGCCGAGGGTGCCATCACGGTGGCGGGCGAATCGGTTTTTCGCGGATACTATCCGCATTGGCGCTCCCCGGCGGAGGCGTTCGTCACCGCCGATGCCGGCCACCTCGACGCGGAGGGGCACCTCCACGTGACCGGTCGGCGCGACGCGGCCATCATCACGGGAGGCGAGAAGGTCCATCCTGCGGATGTCGAGGCGGTGTTGCAGCGGGCGACCGGCGTCGCGTCGGTCGCCGTCGTCGGCGTGCCTGATGCCGAGTGGGGTCAGCGCGTCGTGGCGCTTTATCCCGCGGCAAGCGGGTTCTCCGAGCGCCGCGCGCGCGAGGCGGCCGAGCGGGAACTCTCGCCGCACCAGCGGCCGAAGAACTATCTCGCGTTGGCGCGCTGGCCGGTGAGCGAACTCGGCAAGCTGAACCGCGCGCAACTGGCCGAGGCGGCGGCGGAGTGGCGCGCCCGCGGCCGTCCGTAATCATGCCCATGAACAAGGCCGAGATCGCGGCGGTGTTGAACGACATCGCGACCCTGCTTGAACTGAAGGGCGAGAATCCCTTCAAGGTGCGTGCCTACGGCACCGGGGCGCGGCTGATCGAGGCGCTCAGCGAGGAGGAGATCGATGCGCGGGTGCAGGCCGGCACGCTCGAGGAGGTCAAGGGCATCGGCGAGGCGCTGGCGCAGAAGATCGGCGAGCTGCGCACGACCGGGAAGCTCGGCTTCCACGAGAAGCTCAAGGCCTCGTTGCCGCCCGGCCTGGTGGAGATGCTGCAGATTCCCGGCGTCGGCCCGAAGAAGATCAAGGTCCTGCATGAGAAGCTCGGCATCGACTCCATCGCCAAGCTGGAAGCCGCCTGCCGCGCCGGAACGGTGGCGGAGCTGGCCGGCTTCGGCGAGAAGACGCAGGTGAAAATCCTCGAGGGCATCGCCAACCGCGCCGCCTACGGGCGGCGTCACCTCTGGTTCGAGGCTTGGGAAGTCGCCGAGCCGGTTCTCGCCGGGCTGCGGAAGCTGCCGCAGGTGAAGCAGGCCGAGCACGCGGGCAGCCTGCGGCGCCGGCTGGAGACGGTGGGCGATCTGGATTTTCTCGTCGCCACCGACGAACCGCAGCCGGTCGTCGACTGGTTTGTGCGCTGGCCGGGCGTGAGGGAGGTCACGGCGCACGGCGAGACCAAGGCCAGCGTGCGGCTGGAATCCGGCATCCAGGCCGACCTGCGGCTGGTGCCGCCGGAGCAGTTCGTGTTCGCGCTGCATCATTTCACCGGCTCGAAGGATCACAACGTCCAGATGCGCGGCCGCGCCCTCGAGCGCGGCTTGAGCATGAGCGAGTGGGGTCTGGTCCCGGCGGAAGGCGAGGGCACCGCCAAGGAGAAGGCCGAGAAACTCGGCCGCCAGACGACGATCCGCACCGAAGAGCAGCTGTTCCGCGCGCTCGGGCTCGCGTTCATCCCGCCGGAGTTGCGCGAGGGCCTGGGCGAGATCGAGGCCGCGGAGCGCGGACCGCTGCCGCGCCTGATCGAGGCGGCCGACATCCGCGGCGTCTTCCACAACCACACCACCGAGTCCGACGGCCACAACACGCTTGAGGAGATGGTGCGCGCGGCGGAGGCGCTCGGCCTCGACTACCTCGGCATCGCCGACCACTCGAAATCCAGCGTGCAGGCACGCGGTCTCGACGAGGCGCGTCTCGCCGCGCAGGTCGAGGCGATCCGGAAGCTCAACGCGTCGGGGAAATTCAGGACGCACGTCTTCGCCGGCACCGAATGCGACATCCTGCCCGACGGCCGGCTCGACTTCGCGTATGAGGTGCTGGCGCAGCTCGACTACGTCGTCGTCGCGGTGCACTCGGCATTCAGGCAGAGCCGCGAGGACATGACGGCGCGCATCGTCCGCGCGATCGAGCAACCGCACGTGACGATGCTCGCGCACCCGACCGGGCGCCTGCTGCTTGAGCGACCCGGCTACGACGTCGATCTCGACCGCGTGATCGACGCCGCGATCGCACACGGCGTGATCATCGAGCTCAACGCCAGTCCCTGGCGGCTCGACCTCGACTGGCGCCAGTGGCGCCGCGCCGCCGAGCGCGGCCTGTTGTGCAGCATCAATCCCGACGCGCACACGACGGCGCAGCTCGCGCATTTCCGGGCGGGCGTGGCCGCGGCGCGCAAGGGCTGGCTGCAGAAGGAGCATGTCCTCACCACGCGGCCGCTCGCCGAGGTGAAGCGCTACCTCGCGGCGCGCCGCGCCCGCTGAGCCGGCGCGCGGCCTCGCCGCCCTTGACGCCTCCCGGTTTCGGCGGAGACTCGGCGCGACTCTCATGGCCACCTACCTTGTCACCGGAGCCGCCGGATTCATTGCCGCCCAAGTGTGCGGACAACTGCTCGCCGAGGGACACACGGTGGTCGGGTTGGACAACCTGAACGACTATTACGACGTGCGGCTGAAGGAGTGGCGCCTCGCGCAGCTCCTCGGGCCCGCTGCGCCGACGGACGCCGCCGGGCGGCGGACGGGGGCGGGCGGACGGTTCGTCTTCGTGCGCGGAGACATCGAGCAGCCGTCCGCGCTGGCGCTGCTGTTCGCCGAGTTCCGCTTCGACGCCGTCTTCAACCTCGCCGCCCGTGCCGGCGTGCGCGCCAGCATGGAGAACCCGCACGTCTACCTCACGACGAATGCCGCGGGCACGCTCAACGTCCTCGAGGCGATGCGCCGCCACGGCGTGAAGCAGCACGTGCTCGCGTCGACCTCCTCGCTCTACGCGGGTTGCCCGATGCCATTCTCGGAGGAGCAGCCCGTCAACGAGCCGCTCTCCCCCTACGCGGCGACGAAGAAGGCCGCCGAGCTGATGGCCTACAGCTATCACCGGCTCTACGGCATCCACACGACCGTCGTGCGCTACTTCACGGTCTTCGGTCCCGCGGGCCGGCCGGACATGGCGCCGTTCCGTTTCACGGAGTGGATTCTCGAGGGTAAACCGATCCAGCTGTTCGGTGACGGCTCGCAGTCACGCGATTTCACCTATGTCGACGACATCGCGCGCGGCACGATCCTCGCGGCGAAGCCGCTCGGCTACGAGATCATCAATCTCGGCGGTGGCAACAATCCGCTGCCCCTGCACACGGTGATCGCGTGGCTCGAGGAATTCGCCGGCCGCCGGGCGACCATCGCCGGCCAGCCTCCGCACGCCGCGGACCTCAAGGAGACTTGGGCCGACATCGCCAAGGCCGGCCGCCTGCTCGGCTGGCAGCCGCAGGTCAGCCCCGCGGAGGGCTTCCGGCGCACCGTCGCGTGGCATCAGGCCAATCGCGCGTGGTTGCGCGAATTGAAATTCTAAACCGCATGAACGCTCCCCGCCTCGCCGCGGCCGACCCCAAGGCCGGTTACCTGGCGCACCGCGCCGAGATCGACGCCGCCGTCGCGCGCGTGCTGGCCAGCGGTTCCTACATCCACGGCCCGGAGCTCGCGGCCTTCGAGACGGAGTTTGCCGCCTGGCTCGGCGTCGGCGGCGTGGCCGGCGTGGCCAACGGCACCGATGCGCTCGAGCTCGCCCTGCGTGCGCTCGACATCGGACCGGGCGACAAGGTCGTCACCGTCGCCAACACCGTCACTGCCACCGCCGCCGCCATCGCCGCGACCGGTGCGGAGCCGGCCTACGTCGATATCGATCCCGCGACCATGCTGCTCGATGCCGATGCGCTCGAGCGCTGGCTGGCCGGACCGGATGCCGTCGGCGTGCGCGCGATCGTGCCCGTGCATCTTTACGGGCAGGCCTGCGACATGCCGCGCGTGATGGAGCTCGCGCGGCGCCACCGCCTGAAGGTGGTCGAGGATTGCGCGCAGGCGCATGGCGCCACGGTCGCTGGGAGCAAGGCCGGCACGTTCGGCGACCTCGCGGCGTTCAGTTTTTATCCGACGAAAAATCTCGGCGCGCTCGGCGACGGCGGCGCCGTGGCCGGCGGCGATGCCGCGGCGCTCGAGCGCGTCCGGCGCTTGCGCCAATACGGCTGGCGCACGCGCTATGTGAGCGAGGAACACGGTCGCAACAGCCGGCTCGACGAGATTCAGGCGGCGATCCTGCGGGTGCAGCTGGCGCATCTCGACGCCGGCAATGCGCACCGCGCCGTGCTCGCGTCCGCGTATGGCGCGGCGCTCGTCGATGCGCCCCTGCAACTTCCCATGACGGCGCCGGGCCGGACGCATGTGTGGCACCAGTTCGTCGTGCGCACGCCGCAGCGCGACCGCCTGCGCGCGCGCCTGGAGGCGGAGGGAATTTTCTGCGGCGTGCTCTATCCGGTGCCGCTGCATCACCAGCCCGGTTATCGCCGCGCGCTCGCCTTGCCGCACACCGAGGCGGCGTGCGCCGAGGTGCTGTCTCTGCCGTTGCACGCCGGCGTCAGCCTCGACGACGTGGCGCGGGTTGCGGCTGCCGTGCAGTCGGCGCTCCGCGCGTGAGGCGGCCAAACGTGGCGCCCGTCGCCACGAACAACCGTCGATCGCGGCGAGGGGTCTTCTGCTCTAACCAATGGCGGAAAAGAGACTTGGGGTAATGTCAGGGTCGGGCTTTGGCGCTGGGATCGACGGGCTCGATCGGCGCCTTGCGGCGGCCGGCGACGGGGCTCGCGGCCGGATTCCAGTTGAGATTGCGACGGAGGAGCACAATTTTCCCGCCACCTAACCGACCGCCGACCTCCGAGGTCTCCCTTGCGATGACCGCCCCGAGTGCCCCCCATGCCTTGTTCGCCGCCCGCTCGATGAGCGAACAGAACCGCGCGGAGATGCGCCAAGTGTTCGACGAGGCCATCCGACTGGCCGACAAGGCGCGCCTCACCCTCCGCGTGCCGCACAGCGTTAAGTCCGTGCAAAACAAGCGCGGCATGCACTACCACTACCGCCCCGAGATTTTCCTCGGTCTCGTGGGCACGACCGATTTCAGCTTCCCGCGCGAGACGTTCCCGCTCGGCCCCGGCGAGCTGTGCGTGATTCCCGCGGGCGTCCCGCACGGCGAGACGGTGCATCCGGGTGCGGGCGGCCAGCCGTTCCGCAATCTCGTCATCGGCTTCTACAACAACACGCTCAGCGTCCACTTCGCACACGAGGCGCGGCCCGGGAAGCCGGACATCGACGTGATCGAGTTCTTCGACGCGCCGAACCTCGAGGTCTTTCTCACGCTCTGCAACTCGATCGTCGCCACGCACGCGATGCACAGCCCGGCGCGCGACGCCGTGCTGAAGGGCCTGCTGCTCGCGGTCCTCGGCATGCTGCGGAACATCGTCGAGACGGGCACCGGCCAGCTCAACAGCGACATCGGCAAGGTCTTCCAGGCGAAGTGCCTCGTCCGCGAGCAATTCGCCAATCCGGAGCTCTGCGTGCAGCACATCGCCGAGGTCCTCGGCTGCTCGGCCGACTACCTGTCGCACCTTTTCCATACCGAGACGAAGGAGCGGCTGACGCACTACATCCAGCGCATCCGCATCGAGGGGGCGGTGCTGGCGCTCGGGACGACGAAGCTCACCGTCTCGGAAATCGCCTACGCCAGCGGCTTCAGCGACCCGGCGTATTTCGCGCGCGTGTTCAAGCAGCACAAGGGCATCACGCCGCAGGAGCACCGCCAGCAGCTCGAGGCCGCGCGGCAACAGCAGGAGAAGACGCCGAAGACGGTCTACTACGACCGCATCGACTACACGCACGGCGTCCCGGCGCGGAAGGGTTCCGAGCCCGTCGCGAGCTGAGGCGCCCCGGCGGAAAACGCCCGCTCAGGACGCGGCGACTTCGGTCTTGCCGTCGCCCGGCACCCAGCGGAGCGCGATCGCGGCGGCGAGCATGCAGACGCCGCCGAACATGACGGCGTAGATCGCCTGGCCGCGGAAGATGAATTCCACCGCCGGCCCCAGCAGCGTGGCGGCGAGGATCTGCGGCAGCACGATGAAGAAGTTGAACACGCCCATGTAGAACCCCATCTGGTTTGCCGGAATGGCGTTGGCGAGCAGGGCGTAGGGCATCGACAGGATCGTCGCCCAGCCGATGCCGACGCCGATCATCGAGAGGATGAGCAATTCGGGCGTGCCGACGAGGCCGGCTGAGACCAGGCCGACGCCGGCACACAGCAGGCCGACGCGATGCATGGTCTTGGCCGCGACCCCCTGCTGCGCGAGCGCGACGAGGGCGAAGGAGATGAAGAACGCGACGCCGTTGTAGACCGCGAAGCACACGCCGCCCCACTCGAGGCCCTTCTGATATTCGGGCGAGCCGGGCGTGCCGCCGAAGACCGTGCGGGCGATGGCGGGGGTGAAATAGATCCACATGCAGAACAGGCCGAGCCAGGTGAAGAACTGGACGACGGCGAGGCGGCGCATGACGAAGGGCATCTGCCGGATGCCGTGCATGAGCTCGGTGAAGAACGACTGCGGCGCGGCGTGTCCGGAGGCGTTCGGCGCCTCGGGCGGGAACTCCGGCGTCGTCACGATCGTGTAGAGCACGGCGCTGATGTAGACGACGGCGCCGATGTAGAACGACAACTTCACCGAGAACGGAATGCCGCCGCCGGCGTGCGCGGCGGGATCGACGAGGCCGAGGTTGGTCAGCAGCCAGGGCAGGGCGGAGGAAAGCACGGCGCCGAAGCCGATGAGCAGGCTCTGCATGGCGAAGCCGACCTGGCGCTGCTTCGGCGGAAGCAGGTCGGCGACGAAGGCGCGGAACGGCTCCATGCTGACGTTGACGGACGCGTCGAGGATCCAGAGCAGGCTGGCGGCCATCCAGAGCGCGGTTGAGTTGGGCATCGCGATGAGGGCGAGCGACGCGCAGATGGCGCCGGCGAGGAAGTAGGGCCGGCGGCGGCCGAGCCAGCGCATCCAGGTGCGGTCGCTGTAGTAGCCGATGATCGGCTGCACGATCAGGCCGGTGACGGGCGCGGCCAGCCAGAGGATCGGGATCTCGCTCTCCGAGGCGCCGAGGAATTCGTAGATGGCGCTCATGTTGGCCATCTGGAGGCCCCAGCCGAACTGGATGCCGAAGAAGCCGAAGCTCATGTTCCAGATGGCCGGCAGGGAGAGGGGTTTGAGTTCTTTCATGGGGTGGGGCAACGGCAGCGGGGTGAAAACAATCAGAGGCGGACGGGCGCGGAAATCTTTTCCTCGTTCCCCGCGGCCGGCGCGGCTTCCTCCTCGGGCGGCTCGCTGTAGTCGCGCACGGGGCGGTCGCCGGTGCGGTCGTAGAGCTCGATCCATTGGCGGAGTTGCGCGACCTTTTCTCCGCGGAGGCGATCGAGGTCGGCGGCGGTGAAGCGCCAGCGCCAGTTGCCGTCCATCGTGCCCGGACGGTTGAGGGTGGCCGAGGCGGGCAGGTCGAGCAGGTCCTGCATCGGGATGACGGCGAGGCGCGAGACGGTGGCGAGCGCGGCGCGGATCATCGGCCAGGCCGAGCGCGAGCCGGCGAGCTGGTAATACGCGTCGATCTTCGCGCGGTAGGGCGGCGTGAGGGATTCGAGCCAGCCGCGCGTCGTGACGTTGTCGTGCGTGCCGGTGTAGGCGACGCTCTCGGGCGGGTAGTAGTGCGGGAGGTTGGCGTTGTTGGCGTCGTGGCCGTAGGCGAACTGCAGGATCTTCATGCCCGGCAGGCCGGCGGCGCGGCGCAGGTCGACGACGCCGGGCCCGATGTAGCCGAGGTCCTCGGCGATGATCTTCGCCTGCGGCAGGGCGGCGCGCACCGCCCGGAAGAACTCGATCCCCGGGCCGCAGCGCCATTCGCCGGTGCGCGCGTCGGGCGCGCCGGCGGGAATCTCCCAGTAGGTGTGGAAGCCGCGGAAATGGTCGAGGCGGATGACGTCGTAGAGTTCGAAGGCCGCGCGCAGGCGGTCGATCCACCAGGCGTAGCCGGTCGAGCGGAGGTGATCCCAATCGTAGAGCGGGTTGCCCCAGAGCTGGCCGGTGGCGGAGAAATAATCCGGCGGCACACCGGCGACGGCGAGCGGCTGGCCTTCCTCGTCGAGACGGAACGCGGCGCGGTTTTGCCACGTGTCGGCGCTGTCGAGGGCGACGAAGATCGGCACGTCGCCGATGATGCCGACACGGCGTTCGACCGCGTAGCGGCGGAGACGGTCCCACTGGCCGAAGAAGAGGTATTGGTAGAACGCGTGGCGCGCGGCCTCGTGCTGCACGGAGCGCGGCAGCGTCGCGCGGAGGCCGGCGTGCCAGCGACGGAACTCCCGCGGCCAGGTCGGCCACGCGCGGCCGCCGAAGTGGGCCTTCAGCGCCATGAAATCCGCGAAGGGTTCCAGCCAGGTCTGGTTGTCGCGCCGGAAGCGCTGGAACGAGCCGAGGGCGTCGCACTCGTCTGCGCCCGAGGCGAGGAAGCGGTCGCTGGCCCGTGCGAGCACCGACCAGAAGCGTTCGTAAAGCAGGCCGTAGTCGACACAGTCGGCGGGCAGGGCGCGGAGCGGGGCGAGTTCATCGGCGCTGAGCAGGCCCGCTTCGACGAGGTCGGCCAGGTCGATGAAGTAGGGATTGCCCGCGCGACCGGAGAACAACTGGTAGGGCGAGTCGCCGTAGCCCGTCGGTCCGATGGGGCAGATCTGCCAGGAGCGGACGCCGGCCTGGGCGAGAAAATCGACGAAGGCGCGGGCGCCGGCGCCGACGTTGCCGACGCCGAACGCGCCCGGGAGCGAGGTCACGTGCGCGAGCACGCCGGCCGAGCGGGTGTTGAGCCAGGTGAAGGGAGAGGCGTCCATCTCAGCGGAGGTGCAGGGAGCGGTGACCGGGTTCGTCGGCGACGGTGACGGTGCGCGGGCCGCCGGCGCCGTGCAGCACGATTTCGAGGGAACGGGCGGGCGGACGGTGAGTGCCGTCGCGTTCAAGGTGAAGCGTGCCGTCGGCGTAGCGGAAGCGCGTGCGCAGAAACGCATCCTGGCGGTATTGCTGCGTGAGGCCGTCGTCCTCGTAGAGCTCGCCCTCGGCGCGGTCGTGCGCGTCGGGGTAGATGTCGACGCGGATCGGGTCCCAGCGCTTTTCGAAGACGTGGTTCATCGCGACCGTGCTCGGGAGGATGCTGCCGGCGCGGACGTAGAGCGGCAGGTGGGCGAGCGGGACGTCGGTGCTGAGGAGGCCGCCGCCGGCGACGGCGGAGCCGGTCCAGTAGTCATACCAGGTGCCGGCGGGCAGGTAGACCTCGCGCTGGCGCTGGCCGGCGCGGAGGGCGGGGGCGACGAGCAGCGCGCGGCCGACCATGAACTGGTCGTCGAGGTTCGCGGTGGATTCGTCGTCTTGGAATTCGAGCACGAGCGGGCGCCAGAGCGGGATGCCGGTGCGGTGGGCCTCCTCGAGCGTCGTGTAGAGGTAGGGCAGCAGGCGGTAGCGGAGCTGGAGGTATTGCCGCACGATGTCCTCGTAGGGGCGGCCGAAGCGCCACGGCTCCTTGTCGTATTGGTCGATGGCGGTGTGGTTGCGCAGGAACGGCGCGAAGGCGGCGACCTGGTAGGAGCGGGCGAGCAGTTCGCCGTCGCCGCGGCCGATGAAGCCGGGAACATCGGCGCCGACGAAGGCCTGACCGCTGAGGCCGAGCGAGGCGAACATCGGGATGTTGAGCGCGACGGAGGCGAAGGTGGCGTTGTTGTCGCCGGTCCACTTGACGGCGTAGCGCTGCACGCCGGCGTAACCGGCGCGCGTGATGACGAAGGGGCGCGAGTCGGGCTCGTGCCGCGCCAGGCCCTCGTAGGTGGCGCGGGCCATGGTCAGCGCGAAGAGATTCCGGTGGCCGGCGTAGGCGGCCTTCTGGCCGAGGTCGTCGAAGACGATGTTCTCATGGCGCTTGCCGGTCTGGTCGAGAAAGTCGGCCGGCTCGTTCATGTCGGTCCAGATGCCGGCGATGCCGCGGCGGGTGAGCGACTCGTGCTGGAGATCGCCCCACCAGGTGCGCGCGGCTTCCTTGGTGTAGTCGACGAAGACGGATTTGCCGGGCCAGACTTCGCCGATGTAGAGGCTGCCGTCGCGCTGGCGGAGGAAGTGGTCGGCGGCGAGGCCCTCGTTGTAGACGTAGTAGGTCTGGTCCTGCGGGGCGAGGTCGCGGTCGTTGGTGGCGTCGCGGGCGCCCTCGGCGGGCGGCTGGTGCTTGACGCCGGGGTCGACGATGGTGACGGCGCGGACGCCTTGCGCGGCGAGGCGTTGCGTGAGGGCAGTGGGGTCGGGGAAGCGCGCGCGGTCCCACGTGAACACGCGGTAGGCGTCCATGTAGTGGATGTCGAAGTAGATGACGTCGAGCGGCAGGTCGCGTTTCCGGTATTCGGCGACGACGTCCTCGATCATCTGCGCGGGATAGTAGCTGTAGCGGCTCTGCTGGTGGCCGAGGGCCCAGAGCGGCTGCATCGGCATGCGGCCCGTGAGTTCGGTGTAGCGCGAGACGACCTGCTTGAGCGCCGGACCGAAGAAGAAATAGTAGTTCAACTCGCCGCCGGCGGCGCTGTATTCGGCGGCCTCCTGCGTGAGGTGGCCGAACTCGAAGGTGGATTTGTGCGCGTTGTCGTAGAAGAGGCCGTAGGCCTGGCCGTGTTCGAGGCCGAGGTAGAAGGGGACGCTCTGGTAAATCGGGTCGGTGCCCTCGACGTAGCCCGGCGTGTCGGAGTTCCACATCGTGAAACGGCCGCGGCGCTTGTCGAGGCGGGCGGCCTTTTCGCCGAGGCCGTAGAAGTGCTCGTGCAGGCCGAGTTTCTTCGCGGCGGCGATGCGGCCGGTCTGCGGATCGCGCGCCACCGGGCGCTGGTCGGCGTTGACGACGCGGCCGGTGGCGGGATCGACGAAGGAGACGAGGAGCGGGTCGCGGGCGATGACGACGCGCAGGGCGGAGCTGGAAAGGGTGAGGGTGCCGGCTTCCTCGGTGAGCTGGAAGGCGACGGCCGGCCAGTCAGTGCGGGCGACGGCCCAGGAGTGGTCGAGGGCGGCGGTCTGGCCGGGGAAGAGCGTGTGGACGCGCACGAGGTCGGGCGCGAGGAAACTCACGGTGACCGTGGCGCCGTCGGCGGTGCGGAGGCGGAGGCCGCGGTCGGTGCGGGTGTGTTCCGCGAGGGGGCCGGCGGGTTGGAAGGAAGTCCAGTCAAGGGCCGGGAGCGAGGAGGGCCAGGCCAGGAGCGCGGACGCGAGGAGGCACACGGGGAGACGCACGGAGAGACGGGGTTGCGGGGCGGGCAGGGCGGAGAAAAAGCGGCCACCAGAGTTCATCTGGTGGCCGCAAGACCGAACACAAGGCCGGGCGATGCGGCCGGGAGACTCAGAACTTGTAGGAGACGCCGGCCGAGTAGCTGGCGCCGTAGCTCTGGTAGTCGAGCACGAGGCGGCGGTCGTTGCCCTCGTGGGTGAAGAGCGGCTCGTCCGTCAGGTTGTAGCCCTGCAGGAGGAACGTGAGGTTCTTGAGCGGGCCGGACTGGATGGTGTAGCCGATCTGGGCGTCGATGACTTCCTCGGAGAGGACGTTGCGGAACGTCTCACCGCGCGGGCCGAACGTGTAGATGTTGGCGCGGTAGCCCGAGCGATAGCGCTGGGTGACGCGGGCGGAGAAGCCGTGGCGCTCGTAGTAGGCGGTCGCGCTGTAGATCTTGCGCGAGAGGCCGGGGATCGGCGTGGCGGCCGAGCCGGGGCCGAAGGGCTCGATGCTGCTGTCGGTGTAGGCGCCGCCGACGATCAGGCCGAAGCCAGGGAGGGCCTTGGTGAAGAGCTCGCTGGCCATCGAGAGCGTGACTTCGACGCCGCGGATGTCGCCACCCTGGCCGTTGACCGGACGGTCGACGCGGCCGAGGAAGGTCGCGGGTTGCGGGCCGGTGAACGGATAACCGGTGAAGTCGACGATCTGCGTCTGGTTGTAGGTGTAGTTGCGCAGGCTCTTCCAGAAGCCGGACACCGCGAAGTAACCCTTCGACTCCGCGAAGTAGTTCTCGATGGAGATGTCGAAGGAGTTGGAGCGCCAGGGCTCGAGCTCGGTGTTGCCGCCGTTGCCGGACCACGGGCCGTTGAGCGGGTCGTTGACGTTGGCGCGGGACGGATCGTAGTTGAACTGGCGCGAGGCGCGCATGTCGGACATGCGCTGGCGGGCCAGCTGGCGGGAGGCGCTGAGCTTGATGAAGGAGCGCTCGCCCATCTCGAACGTGACGTTCAGGCTGGGGAGGATGTCGATGTAGTCGTGCGAGGCGGAGACCGGGCGGTAGACCGCGGCGTTGCCGGTGCCCGTGGCGGAGGTGCCGCTCGAGGCCTGCTCGGTGGCGACGATCTGGACGCCGAGGTTGCCCTTCACCGGCGTGGAGCGGAGCTTCTTGTCGAAGCCGAACTGCACGTAGCCGAGGTAGACGTCCTCCTCGACCTCCCAGTTCGTGGCGATCTGGTCGGCGTTGGGGTTCGGGATGAGGCGGTAGAGGCCGGAGTTGAGGGCGGCGAGCGGGTCATAGCTGGCCATGCCGGGGATGCCGATGAACGACAGGTTCGTCACGCCGACGGAGGAGGGCAGCGGGGCGGAGGTGGCGTTGTTGGCGAGGCCCATGTAGAAGCCGTTTTCGTATTCGGACTTCGAGCGGTTCGTGTAGGCGGCGCCGACGTCGAGGCTGTTGAAGAAGCCGAGTTCCATGTCGCGCTTGGAGGCGACGCGGATCTGGTGGAGCTCGTCCTCGGAGGTCGGGCGCTTGAGGTAGCCGACCTGGCCGCCGGGCACGATGTCGCCGCCCCAACCCTGCGGGCTGGTGAGGCGGAGGTTCGACGGGTTGGTGTAGTCGATCGTCGGCGTGAAAATGGCGCCGGTGCCGCTGGTGAGGCTGACCAGCATGGAGTCGGCGGGGCCGGTCTGGTTGGAGCCGGTGCCGGAGTAGGTCTCGAGGACGACGTCCTCGCGGTCGATCGTGGAGGTCGAGAGGTCGGCCGTCGTGGTCCAGCCGGAGCCGTCACCCCATTTGAGGTTCCAGCCGGCGGCGAAGACGTCGGTGTCGCGGAACACGCCGTCGTTGCGGACGACGCCGAAGACGTTGTTGAAGCGGGCCTGGGTCACGAGGCGGTTGTTGACCGTGTAGCCCGGCTGCAGCTGGGCGGAGCTCCACTGGAGCGGGATCTCGATGCCGCGGAGGATCTGGTCCTCCTTGAACTTCGAGTAGTAGACGTCGACGGTGGACTCGAAGGCGCGGGTGGGGGCGTATTGGACGACGGCCATGTAGCCGTCGCGCTCGAGGGTGGAGGAGCGGACGAAGGGCTTGGCGCCGCCGATGACGAAGTCATTGGCCGCACCGACGGTCGGGTAGCCCCAGGCGTTCCACTGCTCGCCCTGGCCGGGCTTGTTGGCCTTGGAGTAGCCGATGGCGATGCCGAGTTTGCCGTCCATGAACTGGTCGATGTAGGAGAACGTGGCCCGGTAGCCGGTGTCGTCGACGCCGGCGTTGAGGGCGCCCTTCTCGGTCCACTCGTAGAAGGCGTTGGCGGCGATGGTGCGGCGGCCGTGCGAGAGCGGACGGACCGTGCGCAGGTCGATCGTGCCGGCGAGGCCCTGGCCGACGAGCGCGGCGTCGGTCGTCTTGTAGACGATGGCGCCGGAGAGGAGCTCGGCCGGATACTGGTCGAACTCGACGGAGCGGTTCGAGCCGGCGGAGACCTGCTCGCGACCGTTGAGGAGCGCGGTGGTGAAGTCGCCCGTCAGGCCGCGGATCTGGATCGCCTGGGCGCGGCCGTTGAGGCGTTGCGTGGCGAGGCCGGGGAGGCGCGAGAGCGAGTCGGCGATGGAGACGTCAGGCAGCTTGCCGATGTCCTCCGCCGTGACGACCTCGGCGATGAGGCGCTCGTTCTGCTTCATCTCGGCGGCGGCCGCGAGGCTGCCGGCGAAGCCGGCGCGGACGGTGTAGGCGTCGAGGACGTAGACGTCCTTCTTTTCCTCGTCCTTCTTTTCAGTCTCTTCGTTCGCCGTCTGGGCGAACGCCATCATGGCCGGCTGCGCAAGCAGCAGGCCGGCGACCAGGCCTCGGAGGAGGCGCCGGCGCGGGGTTTCAGTCAGTTTGCTCGTGTGCATGGGTAGGTAACAGCGGGTGGAAAACGCGTGTGTCGAAGGGGCGGGGGACCGCCCCGATTGAGCAACGAGGCAATCCGCGAGCCGGATTCGCCGCGATGCCGTTTGGGCGCAGAAAACCGAGATGGTTCGGACAACTCTTAGGTGGGGTGCGCAGGCTTTGCGATTGGGTGCGCAGGGTTTGTCCTGTCGCGACGCGCGCTCGTTTTTCAGAGGGAAATCGGGCCGGCGACGGACCGGCGCCGCCGGCTGCGCGCCGCGGCTGCGCGCCCGGCGGCATCGTGCGCGGCCGCGCGGCGACCTAAGTTTTTTCTCACCCAAAGAAGGTTTCTCCCCGCCGGGCCGTTTGACCGGCGCCGCACCGCCGCCAAGCTCGGGCGCTGCTGATGATCCCCCAATCCCTGTTCCGTTCCGCTGGCTGGATGGCGGTGTGCGCCCTGGCCCTGCTCGTTCCCATCCGCGTCCCGGCCGCGCCGGTCGCCCCCGTCACCGTGCCGCGCTACACGCATCCCGGCACCGGCCAGACCTTCTACTTCGTGCTCACGGACCGTTTCGCCAACGGTCGCACCGACAACGACACCGGCGGCTACGCCGGCGGGCCGGACGACCACGGCTTCGATCCAACGCGCGTGTCGCATTACCACGGCGGCGACTTCGCCGGCCTGACCGCACATCTCGACTACCTGCAGGAGCTCGGCATCACCGCCGTGTGGGTGACGCCGCCGTTCAAGAACAAGCCCGTGCAGCAGGGCACGGCGGGTTACCACGGTTACTGGACGCTCGATTTCACGCGCATCGACCCGCACCTCGGCACCAACGACGAATACCGCGACTTCATCCGCCAGGCCCACGCGCGCGGCATGCGGGTGTTCATGGACATCATCACCAACCACACCGCGGACGTCATCCAGTATCGCGAGGGCAACTTCCACTACCGCACCATCGCCGAGTCGCCCTACCGCGACGCGCAGGGCAACGTCTTCAAGGTCGGCGACGTCGCCTACAACGGCCTCAACGACCCCGCGCGCTTCCCCGCGCTCGCGGCCGACCGCAGCTTCGCCCACACGCCCGTCGTGCCCGCCGCCGAGCGCGACGCCAAGTTCCCCGCCTGGCTCAACGACGTCACCCTCTACCACAACCGCGGCAACACGGCCTTCATGGGCGAGAACTCCGTCCACGGCGACTTTGTCGGCCTCGACGACCTCTTCACCGAGCACCCGCGCGTCGTGCGCGGCATGATCGACATCTTCTCGCAGTGGCTCGACCTCGGCATCGACGGCTACCGCATCGACACCGTGCGCCATGTGAACAACGAGTTCTGGCAGGCCTTCAGCCCGGCGATCCGCGCGCGCGCCCGCGAACTCGGCCGCCCCGACTTCCTCCAGTTCGCCGAGGTCTACAACGACGCCGGCGACCCCGCCGTGCTCGCGGAGTTCTCCACCAACGTCGTGCCGATCGACACCACGCTCGATTTCGGCTTCTTCGCCGCCGCGCGCCGCTTCGTGTCGCAGGCCGGCACCTCCGCCGCCCTCGCGGATTTCTTCCTCCGCGACGACTACTACACCGACCACGACAGCAACGTCCATTCCACGACGACGTTCCTCGGCAACCACGACGCCGGCCGCTTCGCGTATTTCCTCCGCGAGGACAACACCGGCGCCTCGCGCGCCCAGCTCGAGCAACTGGTGAAGCTCGGCCACGGCCTGCTCTACTTCTCCCGCGGTCAGCCGGTGATCTACTACGGCGACGAGCAGGGCATGATCGGCCGCGGCGGCAACGACATGCAGGCCCGCGAGAGCCTCTTCGCCTCGCGCGCGCCCGACTTCCGCGACGCGCCGCTGCTCGGCACCACGCGCACCGGCGCCGACGACAAATACGACCGCACGCATCCGTTCTACCGCTTCTTCGCCGGGCTCGGCCGGCTCCGCGCCGACCACGCGGCGCTGCGCACGGGGGCGATGATCCCGCGCCTCACGACCGTGCCGCACGTCGCCGCCTTCTCGCGCGTCGAGCGCAGCGAACGCGTCGAATACCTCGCCGTGTTCAACAACTCCCGCACGCAGACCGCCCGCGTGCGGGTGCCGACGAGCCAGCCCGCCGGCGCGCGCCTGGCCGCGCTTTTCGCCTCGTCGGCGTCCGACGCCGCGCCCGAGGGGGCGCTCACGGTCGCGGCCGACGGTGCGGTCGAGGTCGAACTGGCGCCGCTGCAGTTCGCGCTCTGGCGCGCCGAGCGTCCGCTCGCGCAGACCGGCGGCGAACTCGCCGTCGCACTTGCGACGCCGGCCGAAGGCGGCGTCTTCGCCCTCGGTTCCCGCGAGATTGACGGCCTGAAATTCCCGCTCCGCCGCGAACTCCGCGCCGACGTGACCGGCGGCGACGGCGTGGGTGAGATGACCTTCGCGCTGCGCCGCGCCTCGCGGCCGCAGCAGCTCGACTACCTCGGGACCGACGACAACGCGCCCTACCGCCTCTTCTGGAGCCCGCCGGCCGACCTCGCGCCCGGCGAGACCTTCGAGGTGATCGCCACGTTCAACGACCTGCGCGGACGCACGGCGACGGCGCAGGTCGGCGGCCTCTCGCTCCATCCGACCAAGGAGCCGCAGGGCATCGCGGGCTCGCTCACGCCCGCGATCATCCGGGCCCCGGCCGCGCAGCAGCTGGCCGCCGGCGCCAAGCTCACGCTCAGCGTCGAAGCCAACGGCACGGGCCCGCTCGAATACCAATGGTTGCGCAACGGCGAGGCCATCGCCGGCGCCACCGCGGCCACCTACACGGTCGAGGCCGCGACGCTCAATGACGCCGGCAGCTACCGCGCGCTGGTGCGCAACGTCGCCGGCACCGCATTGAGCGCGGAGGCCGTCGTCCGCATCACGCAACCCGCCGCCGGCGGCGCGCAGCTCGAGCGCCACGCGGCGTTTCCGTCGCGCCACGTCGCCGCGCGCCACGTCGACGTGTGGTTGCCGCCGGGCTACGCCACCACCGCGGACGCGCGCTACCCGGTGATCTATCTGCACGACGGACAGAACCTCTTCGACCCGAACGGACCCTTCGGCTCGTGGCGCGTGGACGAGGCGATGCTGCGCCTGATCGCCGCCGGCGAGGCGCCGCCGGCGATCGTCGTCGGTGTGTGGAACACGCCCGCGCGTTTCGCGGAATACATGCCGCAGCAGGCGACGTCGGATGCGGTGCTGGCCAAAATTCTCGCGCAGTTCCAGCAGCCCGCCGCGCGGCTGCAGTCGGATGCCTACCTGAAGTTTCTCGTCACGGAATTGAAGCCCTTCATCGACCGCACGTATCGCACGCGTCCGGAGCGCGAGCACACCTCGGTGATGGGATCGAGCATGGGCGGCCTCATCTCGGCCTACGCGCTCGTGCAGTATCCGGAAGTGTTCGGCGGCGCGGGCTGCGTCTCGACCCACTGGCCCGCGGGCGACGGCGTGGTGATCGATTACCTGGCGCCGCGGCTGCCGGCGCCCGGCGCGCACCGGTTTTATTTCGACTTCGGCACGGCGACGCTCGACGCGACCTACGAGCCGTTCCAGCGGCGGATGGACGCGGTCATGCGCGCCGCCGGCTACACCGAGGGCGCGAACTGGATGACGCGCAAGTTCGAGGGCGCCGAGCACAACGAGACCGCCTGGCGCGCGCGCGTGCACCTGCCGCTGCAGTTCCTCCTCGGCTCCCGCGGCTGAGTCAGCGTTCCTACCGACCCCGAATTTCCCCACCCCATGCAAGCCTCTTCCCCCCCGTCGCCGTCCTTGTTGCCGGTGATCCTGATCAGCGCGGTGGCCGCCCTCGGCGGCTTCCTCTTCGGTTTCGACAGCGGCGTCATCAACGGCACGGTCTCGGCGCTGACGGCGGCGTTCGGCTCGAGCGCCGCGGTCACGGGCTTCAACGTCGCCTCGATGCTGCTCGGTTGCGCGGGCGGCGCCTTCATCGCCGGGCGCACGGCGGACCGGTTCGGCCGGCGCAAGACGCTGCTCGTCACCGCGGTGACCTTTGCGATCAGCGCGTGGGGGTCGGGCATCGCGACGGGCTCGGTGGAGTTCGTGCTCTACCGGCTGCTCGGCGGCTTCGCCGTCGGCGCGGCGAGCATCATCTGCCCGGCCTACATCGCGGAGATCGCGCCGCCGCGGCACCGCGGCTGGCTGGCGACGCTGCAGCAGCTCGCGATCGTGCTCGGGTTGTTCGCGGCGTTCCTGAACAATTTCCTTATCGCTCACTTCGCCGGCGGTGCGGCGTCGGTGTGGTTCGGCGGCTTCCAAGCGTGGCAGTGGATGTATTGGGGCGAGATCGTGCCGTCGGCGGTGTTCTTCGTCGGCCTGCTCTTCATCCCGGAGTCGCCGCGCTACCTCGTGGCGGCGGGACGGGCCGACGAGGCCGCGCGCGTGCTCGCGCGGCTGTCGGACGAGGCGACCGCGCGCGAGGCGGTGGGCGAGATCAAGCGCACGCTCGACGCCAAGCACCGTCCGTCGCTGCGCGACCTGTTCGACAAGGTTTCCGGCCGCCTGCATCCCATCGTCTGGGTCGGCCTCGCGATCGCGGCGCTCCAGCAGCTCGTGGGCATCAACGTCGTGTTCTACTACGGCGAGGTGCTGTGGCGCGCGGCGGGCTTTTCCGAGAGCGACGCACTGAGGATCAACCTCATCGGCGGCACGATCAACGTGGTGTCGACGTTCGTGGCCATCGCGCTGATCGACCGGATCGGGCGGCGGCCGCTGCTGCTCATCGGGTCGGTGGGCATGAGCGTGTTTCTCGGCCTCATGGCGGTGCTGTTTGCGCGGGCGGAGATCGGCGCGGATGGGAATCTGCTGCTGAGCTCCGCCGAGGGCACGACGGCCCTGATCGCCGCGAACCTCTACATCGTGGCCTTCGGCATCTCATGGGGCCCCGTCATGTGGGTGCTGCTCGGCGAGATGTTCCCCAACCAGATCCGCGGGGCCGCGCTCTCGCTGGCGGGCCTGTGCCAGTGGGCGACAAACTTCCTGGTCACGCTGACTTTTCCGCGGTTGCTGGCCAGCATCGGCCTCGGCGGCGCCTACGGCATCTACGCGGCCTTCGCGCTGTTTTCGGCGATTTACGCCTGGAAATACATCCGGGAGACCAAAGGGATGACCTTGGAACAGATGCGAACGGACTAAGGGCATCCCCGAATTCCTGCAAATCCGCTACAAAAGCCTTGCCACGAGGTTTTTCCCCGCAGAAAACCATGCCCGTGAAAAAGCTCGCTGTTGCCCCGGCGCTCTTGTGCTTTGCGTTATCGGCCTTCGCCGCCGACGAGGCGGTTTCGCCTCCGGTGGGAGGGATGACGATTACCTTCCAACCTGGAAGCCGCTTTACTGGTATGACACTAGTCAATCCAGCAGCTTTCCATGGCGCAGTCACGAGCAGCACCTCTTCGGTGATTACGGTGTCTGGGAGCACCAACATCGGCGCATTGCTTAATGCCTCGACGAAATACTACGTTGAGTTCACAGGCGGCAGCCCTTCCACCTATGTCGGTGATCGTTTTGAAGTTGATGTAGCGGCAACTAGGGCTTCCGCAAACAACACCATTACGATTTCATTGGGTGATTTGAAAAATACTATGGCGAGTTTGCCGACGGGTGCCTCGCTTTCGGGGTATTCAGCAGCGATTCGACCCCACGTTACGATCGGACAGCTCTTCGGAACGCTTTCGAATCCTATTATGAACGGCTCGACCATCGTTTCGAGTGCCGACCAAGTTTTGCTCTATAATACGCAACTGCAGAGTTTCGAAACTTACTACTTCCTTCGCAATGCCGCTGGGACAATCATGCAATGGACACGCGTCGGTGGTGGTTCGACTAATCGCGACAACGAAGTGATTCCTCCTGGTGCCGGTATGGTTGTTGTTCGCAACACCGGAACCCCAGTTAGTGTCTCGTGGACCGGAGAGGTTCGCACACATGCTTTTGCCCAGCCATTGGTAGCTGGAAACAATCTCGTCGCTCACCCATTTCCGATCGACGCTTCCCCGAGCATGCGGAGTATGACCGTTGGCAATGGAATGACAGGTTCGACGTCAGTTGGCTCTGCAGATACCATCCAGTTTCCCGTCGCTGGCGTTTTTAGGACGTATTACCTGTTGCGCAATGCCTCGGGGACCGTTGAACAATGGACCCTCGTTGGCGGTGGCAGCACGAACAGGAGCAATGAGCTCCTCTTTTCATCCAGTGGAGCCGTGGTGCTCAACAAGAAGTCGGCGGATGCAAATTACGTTGTTCCATTCGTTCTCCCTCCTCCCTCCTAAACCTTCTCTTTCTTCACCACACCACACGCATTTCTTTCATGAAGACTAAATTCGCTTTTGTGCTACTTGTTTCAGCAATCTGCCTCGGAAATCTCAAGGCGGTTCAAATTAATTTCGCCTCTCCGGCATTTGAAATTGCCAGAACCAGCAACGGAACGCTCCTGGACAACAGCTTCCAATTCACGGTCGGCAGTTTTGGTGCGTTCTCCCCGACGGGGGCGAATATTTCGAGTTGGCTAACTAATTTCACCCCTCTCCAAGTTACTCCCACGACCTCGTGGGACGATGGATTTACGCAGTTCAGTCAGACATCAACGTTGAACACGAATTCCGGTAGTTTTGCTACGAACATGCAGGCCTACATCTGGGGTTACAATACTCAGACAGTTGGCACGGGTGCTGAGTGGGTGCTATTTACAAATTCCGCATGGACGTTCCCCGATCACACCAGCCTACTTCCTGTTACATGGGACATTGCGGCCGTGGGAACTGTCGCCGTGTTCGGTTTTCTGAGCCCAACCCTTGGCACTAACCCTTATTTCTCGACTGCCGCTGCGATACCTGAGCCCTCCACTTACGCGGTGATCCTCGGTTTCCTTGCTCTCAGTTTTGCCGCTTATCGCCGCCGGCAGCGCTCGCAGCCCGTTTGAGATATTCAACTTCTGCCGTTTCAAGCCCCGCTCATGCGGGGCTTTTTATTTTCTGAAGCAGTTTATGATTAGTTGCTGCTTTCGACAATTGCCTGTTGTCACTTTTCAGAATCAAGCGGCTTGATCTTTATTTGCTCGTTTACTGATCGTTGCATCTCAGTTGCCCAGAGGGCGCCGGGGTAGGCGGCGGTCACTTCGCGGAGGAGAATCAGGGCGCTGTCGGTCTGGCCTGCCGCACGCCAGGCCTCGGCAAGCTCGCGAAGCTGGACTTGATTGACCGGCGCTTCGCGCAGCAGGAGCCGAAGGTTGGCGAGCAGTTGATTGAATTCGCGGCGGTCGCCATGGACGCGGACGCGGCGCACCAGGATTTCGCGGCGCAGCGCCACGTGGCCGGCGCGCTCGATCTGGGCGAGGAGTTCCAGGGCTCCGGCGAAGTTGCCCTCGGCGATCAGCTGGTCGGCGCGCGCGAGGCCGCTGCGCGCGACGCGCTCGGTGGGGAAGGCCTGCTCGTCCTTGCGCGCCTGATCGCTCGCCGTGGGCGGGAGCTGCAGCGGGGCGCGCTCCTTCTGCGCCGCGGGCACCGGCCGGGTCGCGGGGTTGGTCGCGGTGTCCGTCGTCACGCGCGGCGGCTGCACGGTGGGTTCGCGCCGGGTGAGCTGGACGCGGGGCTTGGGCTCGGACTTCGTCGCCACCGCGACCGCCTCGCGGGTGGCGGGTTTCAACTGCATCGAGGGATACCGGTTGAGTGCGGCGGCATGGACATCGGCCAGCGCCTCCTTGGCCGGGCTGCGGGCGAGCGCGTTGAGCGCGAGGTGATAGCCGGCGGGGCTGGCGCGCACACTTGTAAGAAAGTCGAGGAGAAGCGACCGCGCCGATGGAGATGTGGCGCGGCAAGCATCTAAAACACGCTGCACCCCTTGGGACCAAAGACCGGCATCAAATTTGGCAGCTTGAAATACCTGAAGTGCAGTGGCCAATTCATCTTGCGCCTCCGAAAAGCTTCCACGCACCAGCAGAGACTCGATATAGGCCATTCGGGTTTGAGGAGAAAAAGCGCCTGCCTCTATGGCTAGCGAGCGTGCGAGTCGGATCCATTGTTCGTCTTCCAACTCATTTAGGCGGTAGAACAGCTGAGTAATGACTACTGCCTGCGAGCCGAAGGCCACGAGGTAGTCTTCGATTTTCTCTCGGGCTGTGAACCAATAGTTCTCCCTGATCGCGAGCAGCACCTCTAAGAGCCGCGGATTGAAATCAGACGGTTTATTGGTGCGCCAAAAAGATGCGGTCGCGCGGACGCGGTCGAATTGCCCGGCGGCGAGGGCGAGGCGCGACTCGAGCTCGGCGCGCTCGAAGGGCAGGCCGAACAGGTCGGGCTGTGCGTCGAGGGCGGCGAGCGCGACCTCCGGGGTGCCGCGTTCGAGTTGGGACTCGGCCCAGGCGCGTTCGACGCCGATGAGCGGTGCCGCGGCGAGGCTTGCGCGCAGGGCGTCGAGTTCGTCCCAGCGCTCCAGCCGGCGCAGTGCGTTGGCCTGCTGTGTCGCGAGGTCGCGCTGGAGCCGCGGCTCGGCTCCGGGCGCGAGCCGCGCGACCGCCGCGAGGATCGCCTCGTGATCCTCCATGTAGTTGGCGACGGCGAAATAGAGTTCGGTGTAGGCGCGGCTGACGGGCGGGTAGGCGAGGCCGTCCTGCAGCAGTTGCTTCGCCCGGTGCAGGTAGCCGCCGCCGATGTAGAGCCGGGCCAGCTCGAGCCGGCCGCGTTGGTCCGCCGGGGCCATGCCCACGCCGCGGGCGAGATAAAGCAGCGCAGTGCCGTAGCGCCGGCCGCGCAGTTCCTCGATGCCTTGGGCGACGAGATCGCCGCCGCGCTTGCGCTTGGCCTCCTCCCAACGCATCGGCAGCAACACATCGAGGAAGGTCACGCGGTTGTGCGGGCTGCGGCTCCATGCGTAATGGAGGCCCGCCGCGAGGCCGACGTAGGCGGTCAGTCCGAGCGCCAGCGTCCAGAGGAGCAGTCCGCGCGCGGCGAAGACGATGTGGAGGCGGCGCGGCGTTTCGCGGAAGTAGAATCCCACCACGCCGAGGCGCCAGGAGGCGCGCGTTTCGGCGGCCGGGCGCCAGACGAGGCCCAGGCGGGGCGTCTTGAATTGGGAAATCGGCGGTCGGTCCGTCGTGAGTGCCATGAGCGGAGAGCCAGTGGAATTGCGCCCGCGCGGCGGCGCAACGGTGAACTTCTCCGCCGGCTGGCGGGAGCAGCGCCGGTCTTCCGATGCGAGCAGGCGGGACGCCTGCGCTACGCGCTCAGGGCAGCAGCACGTCGGCGCGGAGGCCGGGCTTGATGACGTGGCCGGGGTTGGCGAGAAGCACCTTGACGCGGAGCAGGCCGCTGGCGGCGTCGACACGCGGGTCGATGAAGTCGACCTGGCCCGTGAACTCGCGCGGGCCTTCCTGCGCGGAGCCGACGTGGCAGCGCACCTTGACGGTGTCGCCGACCTTCAGCTGCGTGGAGTGATCGGAGTGGAGGTAGAACTGGACGTAGACCCGGTCGATGTCGACGAGGCGGAAGAGGGCCTGCGAGGCGGAGACGCTCTCGCCGATCTCGCGCATCTGCTCGACGAGGATGCCGGCGATCGGCGCGGTGATCGTGCGCTGGCGGAAGAGTTCGGAGGCCTGCTCGGCCTGCAGGCGCGCGAGCTCCAGCTCGATCTTGTTCTTCAGCGCCTCGTCCTCGGAGATAATCTTGTCCGCGTAGAGGTTGGCGGAGCCCTTGAAGTCGAACTCGCGCTTCTCGAGCGCGGCCCTGGTGCGGAGCATGTCGAGTTCCTCGATGCGGCCGTAGAGCCGGGCGAGGACGTCGCCGGCCTTGACCGTGTCGCCTTCGCGGAACCGGATCGACTCGATGGTGCTTTGCACCGGGGAGGAGACCACGACTTCCTTGAAGGGCAGCACGAGCCCGTCGAGGCGCGTCTGGGCGCGGGCGGCGGGCAGGAGGGCGGCGAGGGCGAGGGAAACGAGCAGGAGGCGGCGCGGGGACATGGGGAAATTATTCGGAGGTGATGCCGACCTGGAGATGCTGGTCGAGCGTGCCGAGGACGAAGTAGAGCTGCGTGACGGCCTTGTTCAGGTCGACGTAGGTGGCGAGTTCGCGGGAGCGGGCCTGGCTGAGGTCGCGCTGGGCCTGGGCGACGTTGTAGCTGGTCGTGAGGCCGGAGCTGAGGCGGCGCAGCTCGGCGTCGAGGGCGGATTGGGCGAGGCGGACGGTGTCCTTGACGAGGCCGACGCGCTCGGCGGCGTTGTCGATGTCGCGCATCGCGGTGTCGAAGGCCGACAGGAGCGTGACCTCGGTGCGCTTGATCTCGAGGAGCGTCTGGCTCTTGCGGCGCTTGGCCTCGAGGACGCGGCTGCGGGCGGTGATGTCGTAGAGCGGGACATTGAGGACGAGGCCGGCGCTCCAGGTCGGCTGCGTGCGCTCCCAGTAGTTCTTGAAGGCGTCCTCGGTGTCGCGGCTGAGGCCGTTGTAGCCGTAGGAAACCTTGAGGTCGACGCGCGGCCAGCGCTGGTTGCGGGCGTAGGCGATGCGGACGTCGTCGGCCTTGGCGAGTTCGAGGGCGGCGAGATAGGAGGGGTTGTGCTGGAAGAGCGCGACGAGGGCCTCCTCGCGGTCGAGGGTGGGCACGTGGGTGCTGACGAAGGAGCGGTCGACGGCGAGCTCGTTGTTGTGGCCGGGATCGAAGGCGTCCTGCGTGAGCTCGAGGAGCGTGTTGCGGCGCTGGGCGAGGAAATTGCGGGCGATGACGAGTTCCTCCTGCGCCTCGGAGAGGCGGCTTTGCGCCTGCGTGACATCGATCGGCGCCATGCGGCCCTCGTCGAGCCGGCGCTGGTTCTCGCGCACGAGGTTGGCGGCGACGCGGACGGCTTCCTGCTTCACCTCGACGTTCTGCTGCGCGAAGGCCATCTCGTAGTAGGCGTTGGCGACGTCGCGCATGATGCGCAGGGCGACGCCGCGCAGCTCCTGCTGGGCGGCGAGCGTGGCCTGCTTCTGGAGGCGGATCTCGGCGAGGTTGGCCTTGAAGCCGAAATCGCGGAGCAGGGGCTGCGTGACCGAGACCGAGGAAACGGCGATGTATTCCGAGGTGAAGCGGTTGTAGGAATTGCGCAGGCGATCCACGCCGGTGACCGCCTCGAAGCTGGTGCCGAAGGGCAGCCGGCCCGCGAGGCCGATCTGGGCGCGCACCGTGTTCTCGCGGAGGATGGGATCGTTTTGTCCGCCGAAGATCGCGGAGATGGACGAGTTCTCCTGCACCGTCTTCGGGCGCTCGCTGCTCAGCCAGTTGTAACCGCCGACGAAGCTCGGCATGAAAACGCCCTTGGCCGCGCGCAGGCGGAGCTCCTGGATCTGCGGGTCGATGCGCTTCGCACTCAGCTCGAGGTTGGAATTCATCGCGGCGACGAGCAGGTCGTGCAAGGTCGCGACCTTCGGCGCCGCGGCGAGTTCGGATGAGGTTTGGGCCGAGGCCGGAAGGGCCACGGGGCCGAGGAGGCCCAGGGTCAGGAGCGTGGCTAGGCAAGTGTGCTTGGTCGCGCGAATCATGCGGAGGTCAGGTGCGTGGAGGTGGGTCAGGGGATTAAGGTAATTCCACTAGGGAATTGCTTGGCTTTCTGAGGGAATGCGCCTACAAGAGCAATCACCACTTTCCACGAAAACTGCATCTTTGCTCTTGCCATTGATTGACTTGGCAAACTCCTCGAGCCGCCGCGGAGTGCCGACCCCTGAAATCCACGCGCGGCTCCTCCTGTTGCCCCTATGAATCCACTTAACTCCCGCGCCGCCTCCTCCGGTGAGGCGGTCGCCCGCCTTGAGGCGTGCCGTCTGTTTGACGGTCCCGTCAAGGAGTTCTGGGCGCTCTTTGTGCAAACCTGTTCCGAGGTGGTGCGTGCCGCCGCCGGACGCGTGATCGTGCAGACGGAGGGGCAATGGCGGCTCGTGGCCGCCTGGCCGAATCCCCGCGACTTCCCGCTGCCGATGGCCGGCCCCGGTTTTGAGGCGCTGGCCGAGCAGGCGTTGAGCGAGGGCATCGCCGCCTCGCCGGCCAACAACCACGGTGCGCCCGGCATGGTCTTGATCGCCCTCAGCACCGGCGAGGAAAACAGCCGCTGCCTCTACGCCGCCGCGATCGCGCCGGGCACGAGCGAAAATCTCGTCGCCGCCGGCAATCTCCTCCGTCTCGCCGCCGACACGCCGCTCCTCTACCAGCGGCAGCGCCAGCTCGACCGCTCGAAGCGCGACCTGATGAACTTCGCGCAGGCCCTCGAGGTGCTCGCCGCCACGAACGTCCACACCCGCTTCCTCGCCGTGGCGATGGCCTTGGTGAACGAACTCGCCACCCGCCACCAATGCACGCGCGTGTCGCTCGGCTGGAAGACCGGCCCCTACATCCGCGTGCAGGCGATCAGCGGCACGGACCGTTTCGAGAAGCGCATGACCGTCGTGCAAAAACTCGAGGCGGCGATGGAGGAGGCGCGCGATCAGGACATCGAGGTGCTCTGGCCGCCGGCCGCCGACGCCGAGATCATCGTGCGCGATCACCAGGCCTACGCCGATGTCGAACGCGTGCCCGCGCTGCTCTCCGTGCCCGTGCGCGTCGACGGCGAGCCGCGCGGCGTGCTCCTGCTCGAGCGGCCCCGCGCCTTCACCGAGCACGATGCACTCGCCCTGCGCGTTGTCGCCGACCAGGTCGCGCGCCGGCTCGACGACCTCAAGACGAACGACCGCTGGTTCGGCGCCCGCTGGGCGGATTCGCTCCGCCGCTGGTTCGCCGGCTTCCTCGGCCCGAAGAACACCTGGCTCAAGGTCGCCGCCGTCGTGTCCTTCGTGCTCCTCGCCTTCGCGACCTTCGTGCCGCTGCCGTATCGCGTCGAGGGCTCGTTCATCGTGCGGGCGGAGAAACTTCTCCACCTGCCCGCGCCGTTCGACGGCTACCTCGGCTCGGTGCAGGTCCGTCCCGGCGATCTGGTCAAGACCGGCGACGAACTGCTCCGCCTCGATGTCAGCGACCTGCGCATCGAACTCGCCTCCGCGCTCGCCGAGAAGCAGCGCTTCGCCAGCGAGGCCGAGAAGGCCGAGGCCGACCGCAAACTCGCCGACCTGCGCGCCTCCCGCGCGCTCGAGACGCAGGCCGAGGCGCGCGTGAACCTCATCCGCTACCGCCTCTCCCGCGCCGTGATGACGGCGCCCTTCGACGGCGTCGTCGTCGAGGGCGACCTGCGCGAGCGGCTCGGCGCCCCGGTCCGCGCCGGCGACGTGCTCCTGAAAGTTTCCCAGCTCAAGGGCCTCTACGTCGAGATGCGCATTCCCGAGCGCGACATCGACCTCATTGCCGGCAGCAAGACCGCCGACATCGCGTTCGCCGCCCGCCCGGAGGACACCTTCGCCGTCGCCATCGAGCGCATCGAGCCCTCGGCCATGACGGAGAAGGACGGCAATGTCTTCATCCTCCGCGGCACGATGCAGGGCAGCGCCGACTGGCTGCGCCCGGGCATGACCGGTGTCGCGAAGGTCGAGGCCGGCCGCCGCAGCCTTCTCTGGATGGCGACGCACCGGCTCATCGATTTCCTGCGCCTGAAACTCTGGTGGTGAGCCGAGCCCGACGACCATGATCGAATCCAAAGCGATCTTCAGCGAATCGTGGCACCGCGTCGCCGGCCAGCGCCTGCGTCTCCGTCCCTCGGTCTCCCTCCGCCGCCAGAGCTTCCGCGGCGAGCCGTGGTTCGTGGCGCGCGACGGTTTCACAAACGCGTTCTTCCGCTTCCGACCCGAGGCCTACGAATTCATCGCGCGGCTCGACGGCACGCGCACGGTGGAGGAAGTCTGGCTCGGCTGCCTCCAGCGCAGCCCGGAAACCACGCCCAGCCAGGGCGAGGTCGTCAGCATGCTGGCGCAGCTCTACCAGGCCAACCTGCTCGCCGCCGACACCGCGGCGGACACGAAGCGCCTCTTCGAGCGCCACCAGCAGCGCAGCCGGCAGGAGCTGGCCTCGCACATCTTCGGCATCTTCTTCCTGCGCATCCGGCTGTTCGACCCGGATCGCTTTCTCAACCGCACCTGGCCGTGGCTGCGCTGGCTGGCCTCGCCCGTCGGCGTCGTGGCCTGGGTCGCGCTGCTCGCGCTCGGCCTCGGCATGGTCTTCGCCAACTGGGACCGGGCGCTGGACCAGTCGCAGGCCGTGCTGGCCCCCGGCAACCTCCTCCTGCTCTTCCTCGCCTTCACGTTCGCGAAGCTGATCCATGAGTTCGGCCACGCCTACGCGGTGAAGGCCTTCGGCGGCGAAGTGCACGCGATGGGCGTCACGCTTCTCGTGTTCACGCCCATCCCGTATGTCGACGCGACGGCGGCGTGGGATTTCCGCGAGCGCTGGAAACGCGTGGTCGTCGGCCTCGGCGGCATGATCCCCGAACTCGCCTACGCCGGCGTCGCCGCCTGCGTCTGGGCGCTCACCGGCCCGGGCACCCTGAACAGCCTCGCCTACAACACCATGCTCGTCGCGTCGGTTTCGACGCTCATCTTCAACCTCAATCCGCTGCTCCGCTTCGACGGTTACTACATCCTCTCGGACCTGACCGATTCGCCGAATCTCCAGGCCCGGTCGATGCGCCAGTGGCTCTACCTTTTCGAGAAGCACGCGCTCGGGCTCACTCAGCTGGAAAGCCCCGGCCGCACGCGCACCGAAGGCACGTGGCTGGCGATCTTCGGCGTGGCGAGCTGGTGCTACCGCATCCTGATCACAATCACGATCATCCTGCTCGTGGCCGACCGCTACTTCGGCCTCGGCCTGCTCGCGGGCATCCTGACCTTCATCGGCGCGTTCGTGCTGCCGTTGGTGAAGGCGGCGAAATATTTCGCGAAGGAGCCGCGCATCGAGCGCGAGCGCAAGCGGGCCTGGGGCCTGGTCGCCGGCTTCGCCGCGGCGGTCGTCATCCTGCTCGGTGTCGTGCCGTTCCCGAATCATTTCCGCGCCCCCGGCATCGTCCGCGCCGAGGGCTCGCAGGAGGTCTACAGCCTCGTGGCGGGCTGGGTGGTGGATCTGCCGCGCACCAGCGGGCAGGCCGTCGACACCGGGCAAACCGTGTTGCGCCTCGAGAGCCCCGAGCTCGATCTCGCCATCGCCGCCGCGCGCGGCGACCTCGAGGAGGTGCGCGGCCGCGAACGGCAGATGCTGTCCGAGTTCGCCGCGGGCATCGAGCCGCTGCGCGCGCGCCGCGAGGCTTCCGAGCAGCGCGTGCGCCAGTTGGAGGACGACCGCGGTCGCCTGCAGCTCCGCGCCGAATCCGGCGGCCAGTGGGTCGCGCCGACTTCGGACGACTGGCAGGGCCTCTGGGTTCCGCGCGGCGTCCGCGTCGGCGAAATCGTCGGCCGCGGACCGGAGTGGGAATTTTTCGCCGTCGTGACGCAGGATCACGCCAGCGCGCTCTTTGGCGCCGCGAAGGAGGGCGCCGAGATCCGCTTCCCCGGCGCCGCGGGCCGCGTGCTCGCCGTCCGCGAGTGGCGGGTCGTGCCGGGCAAGCAGGAGATCCTCCCGAGCGCGTCGCTCGGCTGGGGCGCCGCCGGTCCGATCAAGACGAGGGTCGATGACCAGCATGGCATCCACGCCGCCGAGCCGTTCTTCCTCGTGGTGGGCAGGGTCGCGCCGGCCGGCGACTCGCCGCTGCAGCAGGGCAGGGTGGGGGTCATGCGCTTCGCGCTGCCGTGGTCGCCGCTCGCCTTCCAGTGGGCGCGCGATTTCCGCCAGCTGCTGCAACAGCGTTACCAAATCTGACGATGCCCGCGCCCCTCAGCGAAGTGCGCCGGACCGAGTTGGTCGTGCCCCAGCCCCTGCCGGCGGGACTCGACGGGCTCGTCCATCGCGCGCACGGCGCCTGGCGCAGCCGCGGCAAGCACGGCCGCGGCCTCGAGGCGCTGGCGCGCCGCCTGCACGCCGAGGCGGAGGCCTTCGCCGCGCTTGGCGACGGCGCGTTGCGCCAGGTGATGCGTGAGAAGCGGGCGCTCGTCCTGCGCGGCGGCCGGCCCTGGCGGGAGTTGTTCGCCGAGGCGCTGCCGGTCACGGCCGAGCTCGCCTACCGCGCCACCGGCCTGCGCGCCTATCCGGTGCAGCTCATGGGCGCGCTCGGTCTGGCGGAGGGCCGGTTGGTGGAGATGGCGACGGGCGAGGGCAAGACGCTGACGATCGGCCTCGCGGCCGCGATCTCCGGCTGGCAGGGCCGCCCGGTGCACGTCATCACCGCGAACGACTACCTCGCCCACCGCGATGCCGAGTGGCTGCGCCGCTTCTACGCCCTGTGCGACCTCCGGGTCGCGTCGGTCACGGGCGAGTTCGATTTCCCCCGCCGGCGGGATGGCTACGCGGCCGATGTCGTCTACACCACGAGCAAGGAGCTCGTGGCCGACTTCCTCCGCGACCGCCTCGCGCTCGGCGTGATGGCCGATCCCGGTCGTCGCATGGTCGCGCGGTTGCTCCGCTCCGGTGGCGGCGCCGCGGAGGAGCCGATCGTGTTGCGCGGCCTGCACACCGCCATCGTCGACGAGGCGGACAACCAGCTGATCGACGAAGCCGTCACGCCGCTCATCATCAGCCGGCCCCAGCCCAACGACGCGCTCGTCGCGCTCTGCCGCGAGGCGGACCGGCTCGCCAGCGAGCTGCTCCCCGGCGAACACTACGACCTCGATCTGCGCCACAAGGAGGCGAAGCTTCTCCCGGCCGGCTCCGCCGTCATCGAGGAATGGTGCCGCGCGCAGCGCGGCGGCATCTTTCATCAGGTGGCGTGGATGAGCGGCCTCGTCGTGCAGTCGCTGCAGGCCCGGCATTTTTTCCTCCGCGACAAGCAATACGTCATCGTCGACGGCAAGGTCCTCATCGTGGACGAATCCACCGGCCGCATGATGCCGGGCCGGTCGTGGCGTCTCGGCCTCCACCAGGCGGTCGAGGCCAAGGAGGGCCTGGAGATCACGCAGCCGAACGAGTCGCTCGCACGCCTGAGTTTCCAGCGGTTTTTCCGCCTGTTTCGCCGGTTGAGCGGCATCACCGGCACGGCCGCGGAGGCGGCGCCGGAATTCTGGCGCGTTTACGAGCTGCCCTTCGTGCGCATCCCATCGCACCGGCCGAACATCCGCCAGCGCTGGCCGATGCGGGTCTTCGCGACGGCCGAAGCCAAGTGGTCCGCGGTGGTCGAGGAGATCGTGGCGGTGCACGCGCACGGCCGGCCGGTGCTGGTCGGCACGCGCAGCGTCGCCGCCAGCGAGCACCTCGGACGGCTGCTGACGGCGCGCGGCCTCGCTTTCACGCTGCTCAACGCCGTCCGCCATGACCAGGAGGCGTCGATCATCCTTCAGGCCGGCGAGTCGCGGGCGATCACGGTTGCCACCAACATGGCCGGCCGCGGCACGGACATCCGTCTCGGCAGCGGCGTGGCGGCGGCGGGCGGCCTGCATGTCATCGTCACGGAGCTGCACGAATCAGGGCGCATCGACCGCCAGCTCGAAGGCCGCGCAGGCCGCCAGGGCGATCCGGGCTCGGCGCGGACGTTTGCGTCGTTGGAGGACGACTTGGTCGAGCGATTCATGTCCGCACCGCTGCGCCGTTTTGCTCGCACCATGTTGCTCGGCGGCTCCGCGCAGGGTCAACGGGTGGTGGTCGCCCTGCTGCGCCGGGCGCAGCGCCAGGCGGAGGCTTCCGCCTACCGCCAACGCTGGTTGGTGATGGATCAGGATCGCCAATTGTCCGCCGCCCTCATCCCCGGTCAGGCCCTCGACCAGCTCTGATGATTAGGGCCAAATGCCGTGATATTGCACTTGAAATACGACAAGGCCACTGGTGTCTTCCCTCGGTCGCCCCGAGTTACCCCTAAGTGTCTGACTTAAAACATACACGCTCGTCAGCACCGAAGCACTCCTACGCCATTGAGGCCTTGGAGGCTCGCTTGCTCCTTTCCGCCACGCCGATGTCGGCGGTGGTGGTGCCTGAGCTGACGACGAAGGATCAGACGGTGACCTTGATGGACGCCGGCCACGCGGTGCAAATGAATGTCAGCGCGCCCGCCGGTCAGGTCGACAGCCTTTTCGACGACCTCGCGCTCGATCTGATCGCGGACAACACCGCGTCGATGCCGACCGCCGTGGCCGAGCCCGTGCTCGCGGCCGCGGCGTCCGCTTCCCCGGCGGCGGCGGCTCCGGTCGTGGACGCGGCCTCGGTGGTCGTGGTCGCGCCGACGGTCAGCGCGCTCACGAGCGTCGCGACGACGAATTTTTCCACCAGCGGCGGCGGCGGCAGCGCCTCGTCGGCTCCGGTGAATCCTTTGCCTGAACAACTCGTGACCGGCCTCGTTGCCGGCCAAGGCCCCCCGGCGGGGCAGGGCAGTTCCACTGACTCGGCCGTGCGCATGTCGCTGAGTGCAGCCACGGTTGCGAATAGCAGCAATTCCACGAGCACAGTGTCCGCTTCCACTGTTGCCTCGCTCACTCAGACCTCGGGAAGCACGCTGTCCGTTACCATTGGCGGGACGGGCGCGGGTGATTACACCCAGACGAATGTCACCGGCAACGCGACGCTCGCGGGCACGCTGGCCGTCACTTTCGCCAATGGATTCGCGCCCGCGGTCGGCGATGTCTTCGACATCCTCACCTTCGGCAGCGTCACCGGTAAGTTCGATCACGCCACCGGCATCTTCGGTTTCGGCGACGGCACCGTCTACCTTGAGATCGTGCAGAAGGCCGACCGCATCCAACTCGTCGCGCGCTCCTTCTCTTTCGGCACGGACAACTTCATCTTCGACCTCGCCGGTTCGGCCGCCAAGAACCTGCTCGGCGAGTTTCTCAGCTACTCCTATTTTGCGCTGACCAGCGCCACGGTCGGCGGCCAGCTCAACCTCGGCGGCTTCGTCCAACTCGCCGGCTCCTTCACGCTGACCCGCCTCACCGACCTGTCCGCGACGGTCAACGGCGTCGCCAAGCTCCTCTCCGGGTTCACGCTGGCGCTCGCATCCGGCCGGATCTTCGTCGGGGCCAATGGGCCCTATTGGCTGGACGGCAACGGCGATGGCACGGTCGACGGCAATTCGACCACGGCCACCGGCTTCGCCGCCTCCGGCGTCGACGTTGCGCTGCTTTGGGCCAAGCCGAACGACGAAAGCGACGGCAACCGCTACTTCGCGCTCCGCGCCGTCGCGGCCACGGCGGACCTCGTCGGCTTCGGTTCGGCGTTCTCCTTCTCGCTCCGCAACCTGACGGTCGAACTCAACCGCGCCACGGCCCCCAACGGCAGCGCCGCCCCGGTGATCGACTTCTCCGTCCTGCCCGGTGGCGGCCGCACGGTCCCGGTCGGTTCCGGTTCGATGGCGCTCTCTTATAATAGCGCGACCAAGCGCGCCTCGGTCCAGGAAGCCTCCCTCACCATCGGCAACTTCCTGTCCTTCGTCGGCGGTCTGGCCATCGAGCCGCAGGCGGCCACCTCGCGCCCCCTGACCGACGGCACCAGCAAGACCGTGACGCAGCTCACCCTCGGCATGGCCAGCGCCCGCGCCTTCGTCGGCCTCGGCCAATACTGGTCCCCGACCAACCCGACCCAGACCAACGACGAGGCGATCGGCGTCTACGCCAGCTCCGTCGACCTCGGCCTCGTGCTGCTCACGCCGACCGACACCAACGACACCGCCCGCTACTATGCGCTGGCGCTCACCGGCGAATCGGCCGGCCTCGTCGGTCTCGGCGACGACGTCACGCTTTCGATCGCCGGCTTCAGCGCCGAGGTCAACGGCGTCACCGGCCTCGCCGGCAGCAACCACCCGGTGATCGACTTCTCGGCCTTCGGCGGCGGCGGCCTCACGATCGCCACCGGCGGCGACTCCGTGCGGCTCGACTACAACCGGGCCATCCTCCGCGGCCTCGCGGCCGACGGCACGCTGGCCGTGGCCGACTTTGTCTTTGTGCGCGGCGGTTTCGCCTTCGACTTCGATCCCGGCATCGTGGAGCAGGTCGACGAGGACACGACCCGCAACCTCGACGCCCTCGTGCTCGGCGCCTCCAATGTCCACGTGTTCGTCGGCGCCGGCGGTCCCTACTGGGTCGACTCCAACAACGACGGTGTGATCAACGGCGACGACACGCCGGCCGCCACCGGTGCCATCGGCCTCGCGCTTTCCGGCGTCAACCTCGCGCTGGTCATGCTGCGCCAGACCGGCGTCGCGGAGGCGGATGCGGTCCGCTACGTCGCGCTCAAGACGGAGGCCGCCTCGGCCACCTTCGTCGGTTTCCCGGCGCTCCTCTCCATTTCCGCCGAGGACATCACCATCGAGATCAACCAGGCGGACGACCCCGCGGGCGAGATCGTCGCCGGTGATTTCAGCGCGATGGACGGCGGCGGCCTCACGGTGCAGACGGGCGGCGACAGCATCCTGATCGATTTCGACCGCGCCGTGCTCCGGGCCAGCGTCGGCGACGCCACGCTGCAGGTTTCCGAATTCGTCTTCATCCGCGGCGGCTTCGCCTTCGAGAAGGGCGCGCCCGTCGTCGAGGAACTCGAGGGCGGCGGCACCCGCAACCTCGACGTGCTGACGATCGGGGCGAGCAACGTGCACATCTTCGCCGGAGTCGGCGGTCCCTACTGGACGGACTCCAACAACGACGGCGTGATCAACGGCGACGACACGCCCGACGCCAGCGCCGCCGGCGTCGCCTTCAGCGGCGTGACCTTCGGCCTCGCGCTCCTGCGCCAGACCGCCGTCGCCGATCCAATCCAATACCTCGCCCTCAAGGTCAGCGCGGCTTCCGCCACGTGGGTCGGTTTCGGCAGCTCGTTCTCGCTGACCCTGGCCGACGTCACCATCGAGATCAACCAGGCGGTCGACCCGGCCGGCATCGTGCGCGCCGGCGATTTCAGCCAGATGAACGACGGCGACGGCCTCAGCGTCCCGACCGGCGGCGATCCCGTGCAGATCGCATTCAGCGACGAGCTCGTCCGCGTCAGCGTCGCCTCCGCCACGATCCAGGTTTCCAGCTTCCTCAGCATCACCGGCGGCTTCGCCCTCGAGCGGGCGCGGCAGACGGTCACGCTCGCCAACGGCGACGAGGTCGAGACCACCGTCCTCAAGCTCGGCGGCCACGACCTCACCGGCTTCGTCGGTCTCAACGGGCCCGGCGGCTCCGAGAACGCCCGCGGCTTCGAACTCACCGGCCTGAACTTCGGCCTCGCGCTGTTCACCCCCGACGCCAGCGAAACCGCCTACGCCGGCATCACCTGGCAGTCGCTCTACGCCACCGCGAGCGGCTTCGGCCTCTTCGGCCTGCCGAGCCTCGCCGTCTCCGGCTCCGCGCTCGCCATCTCCATCAACCGCGCCCTCGGCGTCGACGAGGAGGACGATGCCAACGACTTCGTCATCGATTACAGCGGGGCCGCGCTGACCGTCGGCACCGGCGGCGACGACATCGAGCTCTCCTTCGACGGCGCCGACGGCGAACTCCTGCAGGCCGCCGGCAACCTCACGCTCTCGGTCGGGAATTTCTTCCATGTCAGCGGCAACCTTGCGTTCCGGAAATCGCTCGCCGACGTGCGCCTCGCCGACGGCGACGAGCTGACGACCGACACGCTGCAGGTCGGCGGCTCGGGCCTCACCGCATTTGTGGGCATCAACGGCCCCGCCGACTCCGGTGACGCGGTCGGCCTGACGCTGACCGGGGTCGAGTTCGCCCTCGCGATGTTCAGCGAGCGCCTGCCCGGGAACTCGACCGACACGCCGCGCCAGTGGCTGGCCCTGCGCGCCTCGGCCGAGGACGCCTCCTTCGTCGGCCTCCCCGGCATCACCCTGAATGTCCAGACGGTCGACGTCGCCATCAACCGCGAGCTCAACGTCGCCGAAGGGGCCTCGCCGAACGTCATCGATTTCGCCACCACGCCGCACGCCGTCGCCATCAGCGACACCGAGACCCTCGAACTCGCCTTCGCCGGCTCCGCGGGCGAGCTGTTCCGTGCCAGTGGCTACCTGCACGTGCAGTTCTTCGGGTTCACCACCGTCGCGGGCAACTTCGCGCTGGAGAAGCGGCAGGTTGAGCTCCCCGCCGTCGACGGCGACGGCACCGAGGTCTTCGACGTGCTCACCTTCGGCTCGTCCGACGCCTACCTGTTCTCCGGCTTCGGCGGCCCGTATTGGGTCGACAGCAACAACGACGGCCAGATCACCGGCGCCGACACGCCGGCCGCCGCCGGCGCGATGGGCTTCCAGGCGGGCGGCGTCACCGTCGGCTTTGCCCTCCTGTCCAGCGTCGACCAACCCGACATCGTCTACACCGCGCTCCGCGCGACGCTCGCCACCGCCGGCTACGTCGGCACCGGCGACCTCTTCACCGTCGATGCGAAGGGCATCACGATCGAGCTCAACCGTGCCACGGACAAGACCGACGCGAACGCGACGCCCGCGGTATTCGACTTCAATCGCTTCGAAGGCGGCGGACTCGCCGTGGCGACCGGCGGCGACGCCGTCATCCTCGCCTACGACGCCCGCCTGCTCCGCGCCTCGGTCAAGGATGCCACGCTCTCGGTCGGCAACTTCGTCTACCTGCGCGGCGCCTTCGCCTTCGAGGTCAGCGACTCCATCGTCGAGGAACTTGAGGGCGGGGAAACCCGCACGCTCGACGTCCTCACCGTCGGCGCGGACAACGCCTACCTCTTCGTCGGCCTCGGCGGACCGTATTGGACCGACTCCAACAACGACGGCGTCCTCGACGGCAACGACACCCCGAACGCGGACGGCGCCGTCGGCGTCGCCCTCGGCGGCGTGACCTTCGGCCTCGCGCTGCTCAAACAGACGGGCACCGCCGACCCGGCCACCTACATCGCGCTGAAGGCCACGGCCGATTCGGCCGCCGTGGTGGGCTTCGGCGAGTTCCTGGTGGCCCGCGCGACCGGCCTGACGCTCGACCTCAACCTGGCCGACGATCCGAGCGAAACGGTCGAGGCGGGCGACTTCACCGGCCTCGACGGCGGCGGCCTGACCATCGAAACCGGCGGCGACCCGGTGAAGATCGACTACGCCGACAAGGTGCTGCGCCTCACGGCCACGGACGCGACCTTCCAGCTGGCGAATTTCATTTACCTGCGCGGCGGTTTCGCCCTCGAGAAGCACCAGCCCATCGTCGAGCAGATCGACGACGACACGACGCGGGACCTCGATGTCATCACCTTCGGCCTGAGCAACGCCCGCGTCTTTGCCGGCATCGGCGGACCCTACTGGACGGACAGCGACGAGGACGGCGACATCGACGGTGACGACGTGCCGCTGGCAGACGGCGCGACCGGCATCGCCATCGGTGGCGTCAACGCCGCGCTCGCCATGCTCCGCCAGACGGGCGTCGCCGAGCCCGCCACCTACGTCGCCTTGAAACTCGAAGCCGCCTCGGCCGCGTTCGTCGGCTTCGAGGACGTGCTCACGCTGACGGCCAACGACATCACGGTCGAACTGAACTACGCCGACGACCCGTCGGGCGAGGTTCGCGCCGGCGACTTCACCGGCCTCCCCGGCGGCGGCCTCTCCGTCCTCACCGGTGGTGAGACGATCCTCATCGATTTTGCCGATTACGTGCAGCGGGTGGTCATCGGCACCGCGACCGTGAAGGTGGCCGACTTCGTGCACCTGACCGGCGCCTTCGCCATCGAACACCGTCCGCAGACGGTGACGCTGGCTGACGGCTCGGAGGTCGAGACTTTCCTCCTCTCCATCGGCGGCGACAATGTTTCCGGCTTCGCCGGCCTCAACGGCCCGGCCGCGGCCGAGGGCGCGCTCGGTTTCAGCTTCACCGGCCTCGATTTTGCCCTCGGCCTCTACACGCCGCAGGCCGGCCAGGACGAGATGGCCGACCTCCGCTGGACGACGCTGAAGGCCACGGGCGACACCTTCTCCCTCGTCGGCCTGCCGGGCCTGACGGTGAGCGCCTCCGAGCTGCTCCTGCACGTCAACCGCGTGAGCGGCGTCGCCGCCGGCGACGATCCCGACCTGCGCGTGATCGACTACGTCGCCGCTCCGGTGGAAATCCTCACCGGCCAGGGCACGACGATCGAATTCGATTTCGACGGCACCTTCGGGCAGCTCCTCGAGGTGGCGGGTCAAATCGACCTCTCCGTCGGCAGCTTCTTCCATGTCTCCGGTGCGCTCGCGTTCCGCCAGGCCGCGCAGACGGTGACCCTGGCCGACGGCTCCGAGGTCGAGACGACGGTGCTGACCGTCGGCGGCACGGGCCTCGATGCGTTTGCCGGCCTCAACGGTCCGGCCGACTCGGGCGAGGCCATCGGCCTCGTGTTGGAGAACGTCGAGTTTGGCCTCGCGCTCTTCGCCGAGAAACTCGCGGACGGCTCCACCGCCACGCCGCGTTCCTGGATGTCGCTGCTCGCCACGGCCGAGACAGTCAGCTTCACCGGCCTCGAGGGCGTGACCCTGACCTTCCGCACTTTGACGGTGGAGATCAACCGCCAGCTCGAGGTCGCGGACGGCGAGGAGCCCAACGTCATCGATTTCTCCGCCGAGGCGTTCAGCGTGCCGACCAGCCGCGAGACGACGCTCGATCTCGCCTTCGACGGCGAGGACGGCGATCTCCTCCGCGCGATCGGCATCGTCGAATTCAATCTCTTCGGGTTCGTCCAGTTCACCGGCGAATTCGCCTTCAGCCGCACCTCCGGCTCCGCGATGGTCGATGACGGCGACGGCAACATCGCCGAGGTTGAGGTCGAGCGCCTCACCGTCGGCGCGAACGGGGTCAACATCTTCGCCGGCCTCGCCGATTCCGCCGGCGCGCCGCAACTCGGCTTCCGCCTCGGCGGCGTCACGCTCGCGCTGGCGATCCAGACCGACCGCGCCGACGCCACCCGCAGCTGGTTCACGCTCGAGGCCACGGCCGGCAACGCCGCCTTCATCGGCATCGACGGGCTCCGCGTGCAGGCCGACACGATCGCAGTGGCGATCAACCGCGCCGCGGCGGACGGCAGCCTCGTCGACTACTCGACCGAGGCGCTTCCCGTCGCGACCGGCCCGTCGAGCACTTACAACATCGCGTTGTCCTCCGCCAACGGCGAGACGCTCCGCGCCTCGGGCAACGTCAACCTCGACCTCTTCGGCTTCGTCCAGCTTTCCGGCGGCTTTGCGTTCGAGAAGACCGAGCAGGAGGTCAAACTTGCCAACGGCAACACGGTGCAGACCGAGTTGCTCGCCATCGGCGGCACCGGTGTGACGGCCTTCGTCGGCGCCAACGGCCCGGTCGACTCCGGCTACGCGATGGGCCTCGGGCTCACCGGCGTGGATTTCGCCCTCGCGCTCTACAACGGCCAGATCGGCGGCAACGCCGTCAGCTGGACGACCTTCGAGGGCTCGGCGGCCGGCTTCAGTGTCGTCGGCATCCCCGGCCTGCAGGTTTCGGGCGACACGATTTCGGTCACCGTCAATCGCTTCAACGGCACGCTCGCCGGCTACGACAGCGCCGATCTCGTGATCGACTACGCCGCGGCACCGGTGACGATCCAGGCCGGTCCCGACCGCACGCACACCTTCGAGATTGACGGCGCGAAGGGCAACCTGACGCAGGCGGCCGGCAACCTCGCCCTCTCGGTCGGTTCGTTCTTCCGCGTCTCCGGCGGCTTCGCCTTCGAGCAATCCCGCGGCACGGTGACGCTCGCCGACGGCCGCGTCGTCGACGGCGACCTGCTCCTCATCGGGGCGACGCGCCTCGATGCCTTTGCCGGCCTCAACGGCGGCTCCGCCGACGCCCTTGGCCTCGAGCTCGAACAGGGCTCCTTCGCCCTCGCGCTCGTCACCGACCGCGCCAACCCGGCCTGGCGCTGGATGGCCCTCAAGGCCACCGCCGGCCAGGTCGCCTTCATCGGCCTCGATGGCGTCACGGTCGAAGGGCAGGGGATCCTTGTCGAAATCAACCGCAACACCGGCGCCTCGCACAATACGGTGCTGGCTCTCGACCTCGCCGGCACGCTCGGCACCGTCACCTTCACCTACGCGGGCGATTCGGCCGACTTCACGCTCACCGGCACCGAGACCGACGAGCAGATCATCGCCGCCCTCCGCACGACGCTCGAGTCGATCGCCGGCATCGGCTCCGGCAATGTCACGGTGTTCGGCAACCGCGGCGAGGGCTTCGTGCTCGAGTTCGTCGGCGCACTCGCCGGCCAGGACGTCACCGGCCTGTCCGTCGCCACGACGCCGCCGGTGCTGACCTCCGACGTCACCGAGGTCACGGCCGCCGTGCCGGGCTCGAACGAGGTCCAGCTCCTCACGCTTTCGGCCCTCAGCGCGACCTACGGTGCGTTCACCCTCAAGCTGGGCGATTCCACCACGTCCGCCATCGCCTACCAGAACGACGTCAACGCCCTCGCCACCGCGATCCAGTCCGCGCTCGACGCGCTCTTCAACGGCGACGGCCGCACGGCCACGGTGACGGTCGATCCCGCTTCGACCGCGACCACGTTCCGGTTCCGCATCGCCTTCGGCGGGACCCTCGCCGCCAGCGACGTGCCGCTCCTCGTCGTGCGCGTCACGAGCTCGGGCATCATCCAGAACGCCCGCTACACGCTGACGCTCGGCGCCGACGCCGCCACGGTGAACTTCACCTACGGCGCCGCCACGGCCGCCCTGATCTACGGCTCCGGCGACTCCGACGCCACGCTCCGCGCCAACCTCCGCGCCGCCCTCGAGTCGCTCACCGGCATCGGCGCCGGCAATGTCACCGTCACCGGCACGCGCGCCGAGGGCTTCTCGATCGAGTTCGTCGGCGCCCTCGCCCGCACGCCGGTCAACGGCCTCGCGGTCGCCACGACGCTCCCGGCCGTCGGCTCCAGCGTCGAGATCATCTCCGCCGGCACGGGCGGCTCCGCCTACGTCTACGCCCTGACGATCGACGACGTGCTGCTGAAGGCCTCCGGCACCTACACGCTCTCGCTCAATAACGTCAACACGACCCCGATCCGCTACGCGGGCAGCGACGTGACGAACAACGCGCGCTACATCCGCCAGGCGCTGGAGAACCTCGTCACCGTCGGCAAGGGCCGCGTCACGGTCACCTTCGACCAGTCCTCCACGATCACGCACCAGCGCTACATCATCACCTTCAGCAGCAGCATCAACCCGCGCCACCTCGCCTCGCTCACGGCCGACACGAACCGCCTCAACTTCGGCTTCGTGCACATCGCCAGCGTGTCCAGCGGCGCTCAGGCCACGGGACAGCAGCAGCGCATCACGCTCACCGCGCCGACCGGCGGCACCTTCCGCCTCAGCATCACCGACAACGGCACGACCTACCTCACCAGCGTTCTCCGCATCGGCGCCAGCGCCTCCGAGGTCGCGCAGGCGCTCACCGCCGCGTGGAGCCCGATGTCCTCCGGCAGCGTCACCGCGGAGGGCGACTCGGCCTACGTCGTCACGTTCAACCCGACCAGCTTCCAGGGCCGCACGCCGCAGCTCATCGTCGTCTCGGCCACTCCGACCGGTCCGACCGCCTCGCTCCAAGCCACCGTCGTCGGCGGCTCGCAGAAGGCCCTCGCCGGCGCGCTCGTCGTCGGCGCCGTCGAGCAGACCAAGGGCCGCGCCCCGACCGCCGAGGTCCAGCGCCTGACGATCACCGCCGGCGCCAACGGCACCTTCACGCTCACGCTCTCCCTCGATGGCGAGACCATGGTCACCAGCGCCGTCCGCCTCGACGCCACGGCGCGCGAGCTCGTCGACGCCGTCTTCGCCGCCCTCGAGGCCTTCTACGCCACCCTGACGATCACCGTCTACGAATACGGCAACCGCACCTGGGAGATCGAGTTCGCCGGCGATCTGGCCGGCCGCGACATCCCGGATCTCGTGGTCGACATCACGCTCGAGGTCACCGCCGCCGCCCTCGCCACCGAGCAGGTCGGCGAGACCAACCCCGACGGCGGCGAGACGGTCATCGACTGGCTCGCGACCGACGTCGACGACGGCGCCGGCCTGGAAGTCACCACCGGCCCGCTCGAGGGCGACACCCTGACGCTCGATATGGCCGGCTCCGACGGCAATCTCGTCCGCGCCACCGGTTACTTCGAGTTCCAGTTCTTCGGCTTCCTCACCATCGCGGGCAATTTCGCCTTTGAGAAGAAGGAGAACACGCTCGCCAGCACCGAAGAGGGTGGGGCGGACGTCACGTTCGACATCCTCACCGTCGGCTCCTCCGACGCCTACCTCTTCGCCGGCATCGGCGGACCCTACTGGGTGGACAGCAACAACGACGGCCGCATCACCAGCGCCGACACGCCCAACGCGACCGGCGCCATCGGCATCGCCCTCGGCGGCGTGACCGCCGGCCTCGCTTTCCTCACCGGCCGCGACAATCCCGACCTGGCCTACACCGCGCTGCGCGTCACCGCCGACAGCGCCACCTTCGTCGGTCTCCAAGGCGCCATCACGATCGATGCCCGCGGCATCACGGTGGAGATGAACCGCGCGGTCGATCGGAGCGACGCCGAGGCCACCCCCACGGCCTTCGACTTCACGCGCTTCGGCGAGAGCGGCCTCGCGGTCCTCACCGGCGGCGAATCCCCGGTCGAGCTCGCCTTCGCCACCGAAGTCTTCCGCGTCACCATCGCCGAGGCGACGCTGGCGGTTTCCGAATTCATCTTTGTCCGCGGCGCCCTCGCCTTCGAGAAGGGCACCGCGATCACCATCGACGACACCACCGGCACGGCGCACGAGGTTGATGTCCTCACCTTCGGCGGCTCCGGCCTGCGTCTCTTCGCCGGCGTCGGCGGCCCCTACTGGCAGGACAGCAACGACGACGGCGTCATTGACGACGACGACACCCCGGCCGCCGCCGGCGCGTTCGGCCTCGCGTTCAGCGGCGTCGATTTCGGCCTCGGCATCTTCACCCCGACGGATGCCGACAACACCAACCGCTACATCGCCCTCTCGGTCACCGCCGAAACGGCCATCTTTGTCGGAGTCCCGCAGATCGGCCTCACCGTCCGCGGCCTGGGCGTCGAGGTGAACCTGGTGCAGTCCACCGACCCCGAGGCGGCCGCCCTCGACTTCACCTCGCTCCCCGACCAGGGTCTCTCGATCCTCACCGGCGGCGACCCGGTCTTCATCAATCACGACTCCGCGCTCCTGCGCGTCAGCGTCGCCGAGGCCACGCTCGTCATCTCGCAGTTCATCTCCGTCCGGGGCGGCTTCGCCTTCGAGAAGGGCGAGGCCATCGAGATCCCCGACACGGAGGGCACCCTGCAGACCGTCAATCGCCTGACCCTCGGCGGTTCCAACATGTATGTCTTTGCCGGCCTCGGCGGGCCCTACTGGCAGGACAGCAACAATGACGGCGTCATCGACGGGACCGACACCCCCGACGCCGACGGCGCGGTCGGCATCGCCATCGGCAACGTCGACTTCGGCCTCGCCATCCTCACGCAGGGCGAGGGTGCCGCCACCGTCACCTACACGGCCCTCAAGGTCACCGCCGACTCGGCCACGTTCGTCGGGCTGCCTGACTCGCTCGAATTCTCGCTCGAAGGCATCGCCGTCTCCTACAACGCCGCCACCGGCCCCACCGCGACCGCTCCCCCGGCGCTGAACTTCAGCGCCCTGACCGGCGAGGACGCCTTCGCGATCGCCACCGGCAACGATCCTGTCGTCATCGACTTCGCCGGCGAGCTCCTGAGCGTCTCCGTCGAAACGGTCACGCTGGACATTGCGGGATTTGTCTCGGTCAGCGGTTCTTTCGGATTCTCCAAGACGACAACGGAGCTGGTGGTCGTCGCCAGCGACGTCAGCGCCGGGTTCAGCGCCGGCAGCATTGCGGTGGGCATCGAGAACGGCCTCCTCGCGATGAAGATTTTCGACGACGGCACGATCGCCCTGCAGGCTTCGGGCGAGTTCTACCTCACCGGTCTCGACTTCGTTGACTTCACGATCGAGTCCGTCGCGGTCCAATACAACACCAGCGGCGTCGACTTCTCCGGCGAGACCGAGCCGCTCTCCGTCGACGGCATCAGCGCGCCGCTCACCGCCGCCTCCGGCACCGCCGCGAGCCCGCTGCTCGTCTTCGAGGTCATCGGCCTGAGCTTCAATGTCAGCGATGTCCTCCGCATCGGCGGCGACTTCCTCTTCTCCAAGACGCAGGACAGCGCCGGCGACGACGTCATCACGATCGGGGTCAGCAATTTCTCCACCGCCATCGGCGACGGCAACACGGACTTCCTCACGATCTCCAACGGCACCGGCGCCTTCCTGCTCAACTCCTCGGGTTACATCGCCTCCATCACGGCCTCCGTCGAGTTCGACATCCTCGGCTTCACCGTCAACCCGGGCTCCACGTTCACCTTCACCCTCGCGGATCTCACAGCGGCGGTGGACGAGACCGTCACGGTCGGCGGCAGGGAGATCGCCCTCGAGGCCGCTGCGGGCACTCTGGTGCGCGTGGTCGCCGACCCGTTGTCCGTCACCTTCGCGGCCCTCGAGTTCAGCGGCCGCTTCTCCTTCGAGCAATACACGGACAACTCCGGCTCGACCACGGTCATCATCTCGGCGTCGGACATCTCGATCCCGAACTTCATCGGCACAGGCGCGGGCGATTCGCCCGTCGCCATCACCGATGCCCAGGGCATTTTGGTCATCACCGGCGCCGGCGTCGCGGGCTCGCTCTCGTTCGTCGCCGACATCGACATCGGCCTCTTCGCCGCCGGAGCGACGCTGACGGTCGAGATCAACCGCACCGAGCAGGCCGTCTCCGCCACCGGCGTCTTCGGCACGGTCAACCTCGAGGCCGGTCCCTACACCCGCATCGTCCTGCGGGACCTGACCATCAGCATCCCGGGGCTCACGATCAGCGGCAACTTCAGCTACAAGTCCGTCACGATCAACGGCTCCTCCACGACCCTGATCGTCGGCACGGACGTCGAGATCTTCGTCGGTGACAATGTCAGCGGCGGCGGCAGCGGCACCGGCATCGGCCTCCGCATGTCCGGCGGCTCGGCCATCCTCTACAAGGAGGGCGACCTCTACGCCGGCTACATCACCGGCACCGTCACGCTCGAGGGCGTCCCCGGCGTCATCTTCTCCGCCGATCTCACCCTCCGCATCAACCAGTTTGAGACCGCCATCAACAAGCAGGCGACGATCGACAACGAACCGGTCACCCTCGATTTCAGCGACAGCGAGGTCGCCAGCGGCGGCGCCGCCTTCATGCAGTTCAAGGGCGCGGGCGTCGTCCTCAAGTTCGGCACCGAGACGCTCACCGTCCTCGAGCTCTACGGCGACTTCGTCTTCACCCGCAAGTCGGACCACATTCTCTTCGGCGTCGCCAATGGCGAGGTCTTCGTTGGCGCCGGTCCGCTCTACACGGCCAACAGCGACGGCACCTACAGCACCACCCCGAACGCCTCGGCGATCGGCCTGCACCTGACCAATGTCAACTTCGGCATGGTGCTCTACACCAGCGGTGCGAAGAGCGGAAAATACGCCTACAAGGGTTCCGGCGATGTCGGCTTCGCCGGCCTCTCCGGTCTCGATGCCCTCGGCATCAACAATCTCCAGTTCGGCGTCGCGCAGAACAACACGGGTGGGGCGGTGAATGTCACCATCGCCGTCACCGCGACGGCAAACGTCGTGCTCAACGACGCCGGCACCAACGCCAACCCGATCTTCTCGGGCGGCGTGTCCATCTCGGTGGGCGAACTCTTCACGCTCTCGGGCTCCGTCGACATCCAGAAGCAGAACAACGGCGACATCCACATCGACGTCACCACCGCCACGCTCTCCATCGGTTCGACCGGCGATTATTCCGTCACTGGCACCGCCAACATGACGCTCGGCAGCGCGGGCTTCACCCTCCGCTCCTTCGCCATCACCGGCGCAACCATCGCCGGCACGTCCCTGAGCTTCGGTTCGGGCGGGGGCAGCGAGGGTGGCAGCGGCGGCTCCAGCCACGTCGCGAACAGCACCTCCGGCGTGACGGTCGGCCCGCTCTATTTCGACAACCCGGGCATCTCGATCGAGGACCTCTCGCTCGGCAGCGACGGCAACGTCCTCGTCACCCTCGCCCTCAGCGTCGACACCGCCGCGTTGCGCTTCGGCGGCACCGCCGGCTCGGGCTTCAGCGCCACGGTCTCCGGCCTGACCGTCACCTTCGACATCTCCGTCGATCTCGCCGACACCTCCTTCGACACCACCGGCAAGTGGAAGGTCGAGGCGGACGACCTCGAGATCGTGGTCTTCAGCCTGATGACGCTCACGGCGTCGGGCATCACGATCTCCTACGACCCGGCGGCCTCCGACTCGCAGGAGCTGGTGCGCATCAACACCGCGAAGCTGAAATTCGGGGACTTCAATGTGGAGGCGACGCTGGCCGAATACACCGATTCGAGCGGGACGGTCATCCCCGGCCTGACCATCCGGGGCAACGGCTTCACGATCGGTGACGGCTCCATCACCTACACCAGCACCATCAGCATCGGCGGGGTGCTGACCCTGACTGGCGCCACCTTCGGCGTCACGAACTGGACGATGAATTTCAACGGGGAGAGCAACCCCAGCTTCAACGGTTCCATCTACCTTGCCGCCACCAGCGCGACGCTCGGGGTGGGAGGGGTGTTCAGCATGAGCATCACCGACGGCACGGATGCCGACAGCTACGGCCTGCGCGCGGATGTGACTTTCTCCGGCGGCGAGCCCGACGGCTTCGTCTTCAGCGTCGACACGCTTTCCATCACCATCGGCGGCTTCCTTTCGCTCGGCGCCAAGGGTTTCCTGCTCGATACCCGCGCTTCGGCCACCGAGGCCATGGCCATCTTCGAGGAGGTCACGGCCGATGTGAAGATCGGCACGACCGAGATCGGCGGCCTTGCGCGGAATTTCTACATCACGGGCGATGGCACCTTCAAGGCCGGCAATCCGACCGATTCGTCCAAGAAGTTCGCCGTCGGCCTGCGCCTCGGCGGCGCCTCGGGGGAAAACTTCAAGTGGCCCTCCTGGCTGCCCATCCGCATCCAGGCCATCGCGCTCGAGTGGAACGAGGTCGACGGCGATGGCGACACGATCATCAACGACAACTTCGACATCATCCTCACCGCGACGATCGCCGGCATGCCGAGCAACCCCGGTTTCACCTTCTCCGGCACGGTCGACGGCATCCGCATCCGCCCGAGTCTCCTCGCCGAGGGCAAATTCCCCGTCGTCGACATCGGGGCGCTCGCGGTCAGTGTCACCGGCAATGGTTTCTCCGGCACCCTGATCGGCGGCTTCGCCAAGGTGAAGGAAACCATCACGGGCGAAGTCGCCACCTACTCGCTCGCCGACGAATTCACCCCGGAGTCCGAGATCTTCGACCGGGTGTTCTTCATCGGCATCCAGGGCGGCTATTCCGTGGCCGGCGCCAGCGGCTTCGAGGCGCGCATCGCCTTCAGCGAACTTGGGCCGCTGGGCATGAGCGTCATGGTCAGCACTCCGACCGGTGTCCTCCTCGAACCCACCACCGGTCTGACCATCAATGAATTCACCGCCACGGTGGAGTTCTTCAAGAGCCTGCCCTCCATCGACGACCCGCAGGCACTCCGCGGCTCGGAGTTCAATGCCAACGTCTCCGGCGAGACCTCCGAGCAATGGCTGGCCTCGGTCAAGAGCCAGGTCTTCAACCAGTGGAATGACATCCGCCTGAACCCCGGCCGCTCCGGCTTCGCCTCCGCGTTCACTTCGCCCTTCCTCATCAAGGGCTCGGGCAAGATCTACTCGTCCTACACCTCCAAGGAGGTCTTCAACGGCGAGGTCGGCATCATCATCAGCACCGACGGCAAGTTCCTCGTCTCCGGCACGCTCAACTTCGCCAACGACCTCCTCAGCGCCACCGGCAAGCTCTACGCCGACCTCTCCAACATCGACCAGGGCGCCGCCACCGTTCTCTTCCTCGCCGATATCCCCGATCAGGTCCGCCTCTTCACCATCGATGGCAAGCTGCAGATGGGTTTCCGCAACGACCTGGGTGAGGAAGTCGAAATCCCCGTCCTCAGCTCGGCGGGCGACCCGATCGTGGCCGACCCGACCGTGGTCGTCCGCAGCGGCGTGCCGACCATTGCGCTCTTCTCCCCGAGCCTGACGATCGCCGCCGACCGCCTCCCGACCCGCGATGCCGGCGATGCCAGCAACCGCTACTACATCGACGTCCAGATCGCCCCGCTCTCCGGCACGATCGACTACGCCGGCATCCTCGGCAGCTCGCAGGAGTTCACCGCCGTCCTGACCAAGGCCGACAACTCCACCGTCACGCTCCAGCTCGACGGCACCCCGATCGGCATCGTGCCGGGCTCCGGCGGCAGCGTCACCCGCCATACCACGGCGAGCGCGATGGAGAGCAACAACGTCACCATCTTCCGCTATTACATCACCGACACCAATTTCGCCTGGGCCGCCGGCTCGCTGGAGGTCACCCCGCTGACCAACAATGTCTTCTTCACCCTGCCGAAGGAGAATTACGACGGAGCCAACCGCTACTTCGTCGACGTCGAGTTCAACCCCGGCCTCGGTTCGCTCGACTACGCCTCGATTCTCGACACCGGAAACGAATTCACCCTCAAGCTCATCCTGATCGACGGCACCGAGGTCGAGATCGCGCTCAACGGCGTGCCCGTCGGCTTGGTCGGCACGCCGGATGCCAACGGCAACATCGTCTACACCAAGGTGACGACCGAGGCCGAGATGCAGCGGCAGGAAGTCACCCGCTTCCGCTACTACCTCACCGACACGGCCTTTGCCTGGAAAACCGGCTCCCTCCAGCTCACGCCCACCCCCGGAGCGTTCAAGGTCGCCGCCAGCAACGCCCCCACCGTCACCCTCATCGCACCCTCGACCAGTGCGCCCGCCAATGCCGCCCGACTCAACGGCAACACCATTCTCGATCCCTCCACGCCCTCCGATACGCGCCGCTACCACTACATCGACATCCTGTTCTCGCCGGGGGCCAAGGGCACGCTCGATTACTCCTCGATCTTCGACCCCGCCGCCGAATTCACCGCCACCTTCACCCCCGTCGGCTCGACGACGCCCATCATCCTCACGCTCAGCGGTCCGGTGGCCGTCATCAAGACGGTCTCCGACGGCAGCGGCTCCAACCCGCCGAAGGGCACGGTCGTCGAGAAGCTCACCACGAATCTCACGGAGATCGAGCAGGAGGGCGCGCAGCTCTTCCGCTATCGCATCACGAATGCCGGCTTCGCCTGGGCGGCCGGCACCCTCGTGGTCGACGTCCCCAGCGGCGTGGTCGCCCAGAACACGATCGGCTCCACCACGCAGGAGACCAACGCCGCCGCCCTCCGCACCATCGTCATCGAGGGCACGACCGCCGCCCTCGCCGCCGCCGGCGCCGGTGGCGTCACCGGCGTCAGCACCCTCAATAACCAGGGCTACATCGACTTCGTCTTCGTCACCGCCGCGGGCAATCGCGCCTCCGGCCTCGCCACCACCTTCACCGCTCCGGCCATCACGATGAGCGGCAGCGGCGTCGGCACCGCCGTCCTCTCCGCCACCGGCACCCGGCAGGGCACGACCAATGTCTACCGCTACACCTTCGACGGCGCCTTCGCCCCGGGCGACGTCACCTTCGTCATCGCCGCCGGCACGATCACCGACGCGACTGTGAACGCCTACACCAACGTCGCCCAGCGCATCAACCTCTCCATCGAGGGCAGCACCGCCGCCACCGTCGGCTTCACCTTCACGCCGGTCGGCGGCACCACCGCCCAGTCCGTCACGCTCGCCAACGGCACGCAGGTCAGCCTCACCTCCTGGTATCTCACCGGCTTCGGCACCGCCGGCGGCGGCTTCCTCGACATCACCTTCCGGCCCGGCACCGGCACGACGATGGACGCCGCCTCCATCACCGACAGCGACGCCGAGTTCACCATCACGCTGGCCGACGGCACCACCCTGACCGTCGACGGCACGCCGACGCAGCCCGGCGCGCTCGCCGGCACCAACACCTGGCGCTACGCCATCACCGGCACCCTCCAGACCGGCGGCGTCACGATCAACTTCCTCGCCGGCACCTTCACCGACAGCGCCGGCGTGGCGAACATCGCCAGCACCTTCGAGTTCACCCTCGTCCTCGGCAGCACCACCCCCGGCAGCTACACCGAAGGCGGCACCATCTCCACCGAGGTCATCAACCACGCCACCACCGGGCACTACTTCGACCTCGAGCTGAAGTCCCCGACGCCCGGCGGCTACGTCGACTACACCACCGTCAACGCCTCCGACCTGACCCTCGGCGGCACCGTCCTCCGCAGCCTCACCCTCCTCGGCACGCTGCTCGACGACGCCAACGACACCTTCGTCACCGAGTTCGCCCACGGCTTCACCGGCGGCGAGGAGATCACGCTCTCCGCCACCACCGGCCAGCTTCCGAGCGGCCTCGTCGCCGGCACCTACTACATCATCTTCGTCAATGCCACGAAGTTCAAACTCGCCGCCGAGTCCGGCTCGAGCACGCCGGTCAGCTTCACCACCAACGCCGACACCGCCGCCGCCAAGTTCCGCGTCACCCACCGCGGCGCGGCCGTCAGCGGCATTGCGGTGACCGGCGTCACGCAGCTCTACGCCCACAATTTCCTCGGCACCGCCCTCAACGCGACCGCCAACACGATCTCCATCACCGCCCACGGCTACGCCAACGGCGACAAGGTCCGCCTCATCCCCGGCACCGCCGGTGCCACCATGCCGGGCAGCCTCCCCGCCGGCGAATACTTCGTCGTCAACAAGACCGCCGACACCTTCCAGCTCGCGCTGACCTCCGGCGGCACCGCCATTGACTTCACCACGCCCGGCAGCACCGGCGCCGCCACGGCCAGCTACCGCATCGCGAAGGGCTCGACCTTCCGCTTCACCTTCTCCGGCGACTTCCTCCCGGCCAACAGCGCCCAGTTCATCGAAGTCAGCCTCTCGATGGCGCAGGGCGCGTGGCAGGACAACTTCGGCACCGACTCCGCCGCCTTCAGCTCGATCCTCTACGTCCGCAAGCCGAGCAGCACCTTCTTCATCAGCCTGTCCGGCGGCATGTCGCTCTATTCGGCCGGCATCCTCGAGGATCCGATCATCGACATCCGCGGTTCCGTGGTCTTCGAGGCCAAGGACAACCCCAGCGGCACCGGCAAGGTCCTCTCGCTCGAGTTCAGCGGCACCTTCGAAGTCATCGTGCTCGGCAACCTCGGCTCGGCCGCCGGTGTGTTCTTCCTCGATGCCACGCCGCCGAACTCCGATTCCCTCACCGTCGGCGACCTCCTTACCGACCTCGGGATCCCGGCCAGCACGGTCGATGTCGAGCTGCTGACTGAAATCACCCGCCCGCTCACGGTGGGTGGGACCAACCGGATCAAGGATCTCAGCCTGCCCAAGTTCTGGGGCGCCCTCAAGATCGAGGCCAACCTCGCCGTCCTCCAGCAATTCGGCATCGATATCGCCATCGCCGGCAGCTTCCAGATCAACACGACCAAGACCGCCAAGGTCGTCACGCTCACCCTCGAAGGCATCCCCGGCGACCAGCTCACCAGCAGCGGCACCACGACCCCCGTCTCGCTCAGCAATCCTTCCGCGACGGTCATCGCCTCGCTCAACAGCGGCAGCCTCCCGGCCTCGATCATCGCCCTCTTCACCAACGCCGGCGTCACCCTGGGCACGGGCTACACCGTCTCCACCGTCGTCACCGACACCCTCTGGCGCATCAACGACACGGCCAACAGCAAGCAGTATTTCGTCCAGCTCGGCGACAGCCCGGTCAAGGCTGCGACGATCCACACCCCGGCGACCGCGACCGTCACCGGCCTGAACTCCGGCACCATCGCCACCGAGCTCCTCACCGCCATGACCGCCGCCGGCATCACGCTCGGCGCCGGCTACACCGTTTCGACGGAATCGACGGGCTTCGCCTGGATCATCAATGACACGGCCAACACCAAGACCTACACGATCCAGAAGACCGACGCCGGCTCGATCACGGTCACCGAAAACGTCACCCCCGTCCGCCAGATCACCATCCGCGGCGAGACCCAAACCTTCACCCTCGCCCCGAAGTCGCTCATCCTCGCCGGCTATGCCTACGCCCGCTTCAAGCTGACCCCGACGCAGACCTACAACGACTTCTCCATCTCCGGCGCGTTCTCGATCAAGATTTCGACCACCGGCATCGAATACTTCGCCGACGGCCAGATCGACCTCACCCCCGGCGGCACCCCGATCTTCTCCGCCCGCGTTCAGGCCCTCCTCCTCGTCGGCAATCTCGCCCCCTACACCGCCGACCCGGACGACACCTCCGTCCTCGGCATGGCCGGCAAGTTCAAGCTCGGCGCGCAACTCAATATCTTCGACCAGATCGTCATCACCGGGGCGCTCGAGATCGTCTTCAACACCACCGGCCAGGATCTCATCTGGGCCGTCCCGGGCTTCCTCCAGGGCGCCACCGGTTATCAGTCCATCACCATCTCGGGCACCAAGCAGGTTCTCAGCGCCGGCTTCGACTCCTCGCAGGACGGCACCAGCAACCAGCGCGTGCTCGTCGACAGCACGCTGCCCACGGATGTCGGCGTCGTTTACTTCTCCATCGGCGGCCGGGTCACGGCGCGCGTGATGGACTTCATCGACTTCAAGGGCGCGTTCTACCTCTCCATCGCCAGCAACGGCTTCACCCTCGCCGCCGCGGTTTCGACCGAGCTCAAGATGCCGGTCACCAACACCGTCCTCTTCAGCCTGCAGGGTTCGCTCGCCTTCGTCATCGATGCCAACGGCGTGCGCGGCGCGGCCATCCTGCAGTTCAAGAACCTCACCACCGGCCTGCCCCCGGGCTTCTCGCTCGATGCCAAGTTCGCCTTCCGCTTCAACGCCGGCCTCAGCGCCCAGTCCATCCAGTTCTACGACTTCGATGCGAACGGCAATTTCAACACCACGCCCACCACGGTCATCATCGCCCCGGGCCTGGAGTTCATCGCCAACGGCAAGTTGAAGTTCGCCGTTCCGGGCGTGGGCTCCTACGGCGGCAACGCGCGGCTCGAGGGCACCTTCACCTTCACCATCGCGCTGGGCGGCAGCGACAGCTACATCCAGATCACCGCCTCGGCCACGGCCTACGTTGCCGATACGTCCTCCGATGGCACCGGCGGCCTCAATCTCGGCAGTGCCTCCGGCGCCATCCGCATCGGCGTCCAGAACGGCACGCCTTACATCGCCTCCTTCCTCCAGATCCAGGTGGGCAACGGCACCAACGCCGACACCACCTCGGACGACGGATCGCAATCGGTCAGCGGCATCGGCGGCGCGGTCGGCTTCGAACTCCAGTTCAAATTGGCGTTCTACATCAGCTTTGGCTACTCCGGCGGCCTCACCATCAATGGCGTCAGCCTGGCGGACAACACCATCCGGGTCGGAGCCTCCGGCTACATTCAGTTCTACATCGGCGCGGCCGCCACGGGCTTCCGCATCGAGGGCGAAGTCGTGGTGACGGCCGGCCCCGGCGGCTTCGAGGTCGCGGTCTCGGGCGGTCTCACGGCGAAGGTCGCCGGCGCGGTCATCTTCCGCGCCCAGGCCGTCGGAGCCCTGAAGATCGACACGACCGGCTCGATCCCGAGCATTGCCGGCGCGATCCAGATCACCGTGGGCGGCGATGCCATCGCCAGCGGCAACGGCTTCGGCTTCGGCGCCACCTTCAGCCTGCAGGTCAACACCGGCGGCTCACCCTACGCGGTCCCGTCGTCCACCATCACGGTGCCCGCCTACACCGTCCGCATCTTCGCCGACGGCTACATGTTCCTCGGCACGGACAGCACCGGCTTCCGCGTCTCGGGCGGTGTGTATCTATCCCTCGGTGCCAGCGGCCTCGAGATCAGCGTCAGCGGCGACGTCTCCCTCCGCGTGGCCGGCCAGTCGATCTTCGCCTTCACCGCCACCGGCGGCATCCTCATCAATCAGTATGGCGTCGCCGCCTCGCTCTCCCTCTCGCTCAGCGTCACCACGCCGGTCCTGCCGCTCTTCTCTCTCACCGGCACCTTCACCCTGAAGGTCAACACCACCGGCAACTCCGTCACCCAGATCGGCAACGTCGCCGTCAACCTGCCCGCCGGACCCTACCTGCGGATCGAGGTCACGAACGCGACCCTGACGCTCCTCGGCTTCTTCAACCTCACCGGCGGCCTCACCTTCCAGATCGACGGCAACGGCGTGGACATGACGGTCGACATGACCGCCAACATGACGCCGCTCGGCAGTCTCGCGGCCACGGGCAGGCTCAACATCAGCAATGCCGGCGTCTATGGCAGCCTCGCCCTCGCCGGCAGCGCGCTCAACATCGCCAATGTCCTGGGCATGTCGGGCACCTTCCTGCTCGCCATCAACACCACCGGTTCCACCCAGACCGTCAAGGTGCTCAACGTCAACAGCACCAGCGGCTCCGTCGCCGGCACCCGCGACTACCAGATCGAGGCCGGCACCGTCTTCATCAGCTTCGGCGGCACCGTCACCGTCGGCTTCTTCAACATCCGCGGCGAGGCCCGCCTGAAGTTCGAGACTTCCGGCACCTTCTCCATCTACTTCAACGCCTCCATCGATCTCGGCCTCCTGGGCAACATGCGCGTCGAGGGTGGGGCGGTCATCGGCAACGACTCCGGCACGCCGTATTTCGCCCTCAGCCTCAGCCTCGGCGCCAACGTGCTCAACATGGGCCTGATCACGCTGAACGGCACCTTCATCCTCAAGCTCAACACCCGCAGCCAGGCCGTCGACATCGATGGCAACGGCAGCACCGACGACGCCATCGACGTCCAGGCGAATTACTTCCGCGTCGAGGCGACCGTGAAGGTCAAGATCTGGGTCTTCGAGACGGCCTCCATCAACGTCTACCTCGTCGCCACGGCCAACTACATCGAGCTCGGCCTCAACGCCTCGATCAGCTTCTTCAATATTTTCAACATCAACATCTCGGGTTGGATCCGCTCCAACGGTAATTTCGACCTGAGCGGAAGCGCCGGCTTCCGGTTGGATTTCGGCCCGGTCTACTTCAGCGCCAGCATCAGCGTCCGCCTCGCGTTCATCGACGGCTCCGTCCTCTTCAGCGCCTACATGCGCGCTTCGGTGGGAGTGGAAATCGACTTCGGTCTCTTCTCCATCGATATCAGCATCTCCATCGGCATCGGCGTCTCCTTCGATCTCGGCCGCGGCTGCGTCACCTTCTCCTTCAGCATTTGGAAGTTCGGCTTCGATATCACCTGGTGCTTCGGCAACCCGCCCATCCTCGCCACCAAGATCGGCAGCACCCTCCGCATCAACATGGGCGTTGATGCCCGCCACCGCGGCTCCGGCTACGAAACCGACAACGCCGAGAGCTTCATCATCAGCGGCACCGGCGCCTCCAGCAACGAGACCATCACCGTCTCCGCCTTCGGCGTCACCCAGCACTACACCGGCATCAGCCGCGTCGTCGTCAACGACGCCGGCAACGGCAACGACACCATCACCTTCAACAACGTCGGCTCCGCCGTCGACGTGAACGGCGGCGTCGGCAACGACACCATCATCGTCATCGGCCCCGGCGTCGCCAACATCCGCGGCGGCTCCGGCGATGACTACCTCCAGGGCGGTTTCGCCGCCGACACCATCTCCGGCGGCGACGGCAACGACACCATCTATGGCGGCCCCGGCAACGACCGCCTCTTCGGCGACGGCGGCAACGACACCATCTACGGCGACGACGGCGACGACTACATCGACGGCGGCACCGGCGACGACGTCCTCAACGGCGGCAACGGCAACGACACCTTCTACTTCACCGGCTCCTTCGGCGCCGACCAGATCGCCGACTCCGGCACGACCAACGGCGACATCGCCGACTTCACCTCCATCGGCGGCTCCATCACCCACAACTTCGGCGCCACCACCTACACCGCCGCCGTCGCCGGCACCTCCGACAGCGTCACCGACACCAACCGCGGCGTCGAGGAATGGCGCGGCGGCTCCGGCAAGGACACCTACAACGTCACCTCCACCAACACCAACAACGTCACCCTCAAGGGCGGCGCCAACGACGACACCTACAACGTCACCCTCGGCGCCCTCTCCGGCAACGTCATCATCGACGACGCCGCCAGCACCTCGAACGTCGACGTCCTCAACGTCACCTACACCGGCGCCAGCGACATCCGCGTCTCCGACCTCGCCGGCGACTCCGTCGTCAAGCTCAACAACGTCACCCAGATCCAATACAGCCCCGCCTACGACAACATCGAGACGATGTCCTTCACCGCGACCAACGCCAGGGTCGCCTTCGAAGGCAGCGCCACCGAGGTCCTCGACCTCCGCAAGAACCTCACCGTCGTCGCCCGCGAGGTCACCTGGAACGGCCGCCTCAACGCCGAGAACATCGACTTCCTCACCTCCACCGCCATCGCCATCGACTTCGACGTCGCCACCCGCAACAACGGCAACATCACGATGCGCAACACCGCCGGCGACATTGCGCTCAATGCCGGCCTCTACAGCGCCACCGGCGACACCGCCGCCAGCGCCGCCGTCCCGATCGGCGACGGCAACGGCACCATCCGCCTCACCTCCGATGCCGGCGCCATCACCACCACCGGCCGCGGCTGGAATCCCGGCACCCAGCCCAATACCTTCCACGTCTGGCTCGATTGGGCCATGCGCTTCGCCAAATACACCCAGGCCTCCGTCAACTTTGACAACGGCGCCATCACCCAGGCCGGCGCCTTCTCCTGGGAGGAAGCCCTCTACACGCCCAACGGCACCCCGCTCCGCACCGGTAACGGCGCCTTCGTCCAGTCCCGCGGCGGCACCCTCATCATGCAGGCCGCCGGCAACATCGGCGCCCCCGTCGGCGACAGCGTCGTCAGCCCGCTGTCCATCTACTCCGACATCACCAATCTCTCCGTCACCACCCCGGTCGCGAATTCCAGCTACGTCATCACCATGCGCGACGTGAACAACGTCGCGACCTCCACCTCCGGCCAGGTCAAGCTCATCAGCCTCTTCGGCACCCAGACCGTCTCCCGCCCGATCGACACCACCGTCGCCGTCGTCCTCTCCGGCAACCAGCTCGAGATCACCCAGCAGGTCGTCAGCACCACCGCCATCTACGTCCATCCGACCACGCCGTCGCTGGCCATGATCTTCCTCCCGACCGTCTCGACCCTCGGCGCCGTGCCCGAGGCCAGCGGCGGCCTCGTCCTCACCCAGTCCGAGATCAACAACCTCATCTCGAGCAACATCATCTTCTACGGCTCCGCCGAGATCCTCACCCGCATCTTCATCGGCGACCGCTCCATCGTCCCCGTCGTCCTCAACGGCCCCAACGTCGTCCTCCGCGGCGATGCCATCAACGTCCTCTCGCCCCTCCAGACCGTCGGCCGCCTCTACGTCCTCGGCGACGGCTCCACCACGACACTCTTCGCCGACGTCTCCGGCATCTCGCAGACGATCAACGACACCGTCGAGGTCTCCGGCAACCGCTCCATCACCGCCACCGGCGGCAGCATCATCATCGGCAACCCCGGCGGCCAGATCGACGGCGTCGGCTCCGGCACCAACAGCCTCACCCTGAACGCCACCAACGGCTCCATCACCGTCGCCAACGGCGTCGGCCAGAACAAACCGATGGCCAACCTCACCCTCAACGCCGGCCAGTCCATCGACATCGGCGGCGCCGTCACCCTCACCGGCAACCTCACGGTCCAGAACGGCACCACCGTCCGCTTCCGCGGCCCCGTCACCGTCGGCGGCAACCTCACCATCACCGAGGCCACCGACATCATCTTTGACGGCCCCGTCACCGTCACCGGCAACCTCACCATCGCCAAGGGCGCCAGCATCACCTTCGCCGGCAACGTCGCCGTCAACGGCAACGTCACCATCGGCAGCGCCTCCGCCTACGCCAACATCGCCACGCTCACCTTCTCGAGCAACGCCCGCTTCGACTTCAACGGCGCCGCCGCCATCTACGTCGACGGCAACGTCGTCTTCGGCAACGCCGTCGGCGGCATCGGCGGCATCTACCAGCCCGACAGCTTCACCCTCGGCACCAACGCGACCCTGACCTTCAACGGCAACGTCAACGTCGGCGTCGCCACGCCCCTCACCGTCGTCAAGGCCTCCACCGTCAACGTCTCCGGCACCTTCACCGCCGGCGCCGTGGTGATGAGCAACGTCTCCGCCAACATCACCTTCTCCTTCACCGCCGTCGTCGCCTCCCTCGACCTCACCTCCACCGGCAGCGGCGCCTCCACCTTCATCCGCCTCAACGCCCTCGAGGTCGGCTCCGGCAACGCCGTCATCACCGCCAACCAGATCATCCTCGACGGCACCATCTCCGACACCGGCGCCCAGTCGTCGCTCACCCTCAAGCCCTTCACCGCCGGCCGCGCCATCGTCGTCGGCAATTCCCCGCTCGGCGCCCCCATCCTCAACGACCGCCTCGATATCTCCGCCTCCGAGCTCAACCTCATCCTCCCGGGCTTCTCCGTCGTCAACATCGGCGACTCCGCCGCCGGCACCGGCACCGTCTACCTCGGCTACGTCGGCCTCCAGATCTCCACCGGCGAATACTTCAACCGCACCCAGATCTTCGGCGGCTCCATCATCGTCACCCAGGATCAGGACATCAACGCCAACGTCTCCGAACTCCGCCTCGTCGCCCGCACCGGTGACATCACCGTCAACGCCCGCCTCGGCTGGGCCGGCGACAACACCAACTCCGAGCGCAACCCCTGGCTCCGCCTCGAGGCCGCCGCCAACATCACCGTCAACGCCGGCCTCTACGCCACGAACCGCATCTCGCTGACGGCAGGGCAGGGCACCGGCACCGGTGACGTCTCCGTCACCGCCACCGGCAGCCTCTGGACCAGCGATACCCTCGGCGCCAACCGCCTCATCGAGATCGCCGCCGGCCTCACCTCCGGCAGCATCTCCCTCGCCGCCGCCTCCGCCGAGGCGCCCATCCTCAGCGCCGCCGGCAACTCCACCATCATCCTCTTTGCCCGCGGCGGCTCCATCACCCAGTCGCAGGGCCGCCTCGTCGGCGAACTCCTCGCCGCCCAGTCCGCCGGCAACGCCGTCCTCCGCACCACCGTCGCCCGCCTCGGCGCCGCGACCATCGCCGGCGTCATCTTCACCGACGCCACCCCGCGCACGGTCAATGGCATCACCATCACCGGCTCCGGCTCCCTGACCCTCACCGAGTCCGACCACCTCCAGGTCGACCTCATCTCCACCAACACCGGCTCCGCCACCGTCACCACCACCGGCGCCGGCACGATCAGCATCACCTCCATCATCAGCAACACCGGCGCCATCACCCTCACCGCCGACGGCGCCATCGTCGACTCCACCCCGGGCAGCGACGGCTCCAGCAACATCATCACCACCGGGGCCCTCACCCTCACGGCCAACACCGGCATCGGCGCCACCGGCCTCGCCGACCTCGACATCGCCGTCGGCTCGCTCCAGGCCACCAACCACGTCTCCGGCGGCATCTTCGTCCAGGATCCCAACTCCCTCACGATCACCGGCACCGGCGTCCGCACCCTCGCGGGCAACGGCAACATCCAGGTCACCGTCGACAACGGCTCCCTGCTCGTCAACGCCGCGGTCACCGCCCACGGCTCCGGCACGGTCACGCTCACCGCCACCGCCGGCGCCCTCACCCAGGCCGCGGCCACGACCATCAGCTCCACCTCCGGCGCCATCACGCTCCACGCCGACACGCTCACCCAGTCCGGCGCCATCCAGACCGGCGGCACGGGCACCATCACGGTCACCACCGACGTCGGCGCCCTCACCATGTCCGACGGCGCCACCACGACTTCCGCCACCGGCGACATCGCCTACACCGCCAAGACCTCGCTCGCGCTCGCGGCCATCGCGTCCACCTCCGGCGCGCTCACGATCACCGCCCAGGGCGGCGCCATCACCGACAACACCGCCGCCGAGACCCCGAACCTCGCCACCACCGGCCAGACGACCCTCTCCGCCGTCACCGGCATCGGCGCCACCGGCGCCGCCGACATCGACACCGCGATCAACACCCTCCAGGCCACCAACACCACCTCGGGCAACATCTTCCTCCAGGAAGTCTCCGGCCTCGTCATCAACGGCACCGGCCTCCGCACCCTCGCCGGCAACGGCCAGATCGACGTCGATGTCGATGCCGGCGACCTCAACATCACCGCCGTCGTCACCGCCCACGGCTCCGGCACCGTCCGCCTCAACGTTGATGCCGGCACGCTCACGCTCGGCGCCGACACCTCCTCGACCTCCGGCGCCATCACCCTGCTCGCCGACAGCGTCGCGCAGAACGCCAACGTCTTCACGGGCACCTCCGGCACCGTCACCGTCACCGCCGACGTCGGCGCCATCACGATGGCCGACGGCACCTCGACCACGACGGCCTCCGGCTTCATCACCTACACGGCCGCCACCTCGGTCGCCCTCTCCGTCGTCACCTCCACTTCCGGCGCGCTCACCATCACCGCCACCGCCGGCGCCATCACCGACAACACGGCCGCCGAGACCGCCAACCTCACCACCACCGGCCAGACGACCCTCACGGCCGCGACCGGCATCGGCGGCAGCGGCGCGGCCGACATCGACACGACGATCGCCACCCTGCAGGCGACCAACAATACCTCCGGCGACATCTATCTCCAGGAATCCTCGGCCCTCGTCATCAACGGCACCGGCGTCCGCACCCTCGGCGGCAACGGCAGCATCGACATCGATGTCGACGCCGGCCTCCTGAACGTCACCGCCGTCGTCACCGCCCACGGCTCCGGCTCCATCCGCCTCAATGCCGACGCCGGCACCCTCACGGTCGGCGCCGTCATCTCCTCCACGACCGGCGCGATCACCTTGCTGGCCGACGTGGTCGCGCAGAACGCGCACATTTCGACGGGCGGCTCGGGCGCGGTCTCGGTCACGGCGGACGTCGGCTCCATTACGATGGCCGACCTGACCATCACGACGACGGCGACCGGCGCGATCACCTACACCGCGGCCACCTCGGTCGCCCTGTCCCTCCTCACGAGCACGTCCGGCGACCTCAACGTCACCGCCACCGCCGGAGCGATCACCGACAACACCGCGCTGGAAAACGCCAACCTCGTCACGGCTGGCACCGCGAGCCTCACCGCCGCCACGGGCATCGGCGCGGTCGGCGCGGCGGACATCGACACCGCCGTAGCCATCCTCACCGCCGTCAACCATACCTCCGGCGCGATCGTCCTCGAGGAAGCCGACGCCCTCACGATCGCCGCCGCCGGCATCGTCAACCACGCCAGCGGCGGGGCGATTGTCCTGACGACCCTCGCCGGCACGCTGACCCTGAACGGGCCGGTTACCGCCACCGGCGCGGGTCTCATCCGTCTCTCGGTCGCGGGTGCCTCCTCGGACCTGATCTCCCACGCCGCGATCTCCTCCGGCACCGGGTCGATCACGCTCCTCGCCGCGCGCCACATCACGCTCAACGCCGGAGCCTCCGTCGCCACGATCGGCGCCGGCACGCTCGACCTCGAGGCGACGGCCGGCTCGATCACCTTCGCCGACAACGTGCCGGTGACGACGGCGGGCGGTAACATCCGCCTCCTCGCCGCGCAGGATATCGTCCTCTCCGGCGTCAACGCCGCGACGGGCTCGATCTCGGCCCGCGCCACGGCCGGTTCGATCACGGACGCCGGCGCGACGCTCCTCGACCTCGTGGCTGCGAGCCTGCGCCTCTTCGCCGGCCTTGGCATCGGTGCCAACCTCGACCCCTTGGAAATCTCCGTCACGACCCTCGCCGCCGCGGCCACCTCGGGCGGCATCCGCCTTCGCGAGGAGAACGGCGTCACGGTGGACACGGTCGCGGCCGTCGGCGTCAACCGTGTGTCGGTCACCGCGACCACCTCGACCGTGACGGACGCGGCCTCGACTTCGGATCTGGTTGCGACCACCGGCCCGGTGGAACTCGAAACGGCGGCCGGCTCGATCACGCTCAACGACGGCGTCAACGCCGACGGCCGCGCCATCACGACCACGACGGGAGCCGTGACGCTGCTCGCCGCCGTGAACGTGAGCTTCGGCGCCAGCGTCGTGAGCACCTCGGGCGACTTCACCGTCACGGCCACGACCGGCGCCCTCATCGATGCGACGGCAGGGGAGGGCGCGCTCCTGGTCACGACCGGCACGGGCACGCTGACCGCGGCCACCGGCATCGGCACGGCGAACGCGGGCGACATCGACACGACGATCACCTCGCTGACGCTGACCAACACGCTTTCGGGCGGCATCTTCGTCCACGAAACCTCCGTCCTGGAACTGCTCGGCGCGACGACCCAGGCGGGCAACGGTTCCATCTCGGTGCTGGTCGACGCCGGCGCGCTCACCGTCAGCGGCGCGGTCACCGCCCACGGTTCCGGCAACATTTACCTCCGCACCGCGGCCGGTCAGACGACGCTCAACGCCGACCTCATCTCGACCACGGGCCACGTCACGGTGATTGCCTCGGCGACGCTCGCGCAGGCGGCCGACGTCACGACGGGCGGCTC
>VFQQ010000343.1_pt1 | contig 100673 bp, 169 predicted proteins | sample 3512341 | NCBI WGS metagenome assembly VFQQ01 (sample SAMN10412373, study PRJNA504923) | tailings metagenome | isolation source: Relicate 2 Philex TSF1 revegetated site | place: Philippines: Tuba, Benguet | collected 2017-08-29 | reverse complement strand
GCGGCGGGTGGGGCGGGTGGCAGTAACAATGCAGTATGGGAACAGTGCAGTAAGTCTTGCACATGAGCAACCAAGCAAGCTGGGCAGCAGCATAATCGAGACAAGGAAAGCTGCAGCCAAACGGGAAGCATGTCCCATGCTGTCAATAAATCAACGCTTGCAGCCCACCTGCGTGGTCACCACCGACGCCTTCTGCCCCACAATCTTGATGCCGCTGGTGTGCTGCGTCTCAAACGTGTATGCGCTGTCGGCCACCAGCAGGCCGCACTGCGCGCTGAGCTGCTCCGCATTCAGGTCTGCCACCATGATGCCATTCACCGCCAGCATGTAGTTAACGCCCTGGCGGAAGCAAGGGAGAGCACATGGCAATCAATGCATTGCAACTGGGCAGGCAAGCCGTGCTGCTGACGTGCAACGAGGAAAGACGACCAGCCACGCCGCAGGGTGCAGTGCAGAGATCAAGCTTCGCACCTGGAACTCAAAGACGAATTGCTGGCCGATGGTGAGCACCTGCCCCGCGTAGCGGAGGGCAAGGTGGGCAGACAGCTCCGCTGCATCAATCTCCTTCCCGCCAGCTTTTGCGGCGGCCATGGACATGAAGCTGACCTGCGGAACCAAGGGGGTTGTTGCAGGGCCAGTGAGGCCACCTGCACATACAGATGCTAGCACTGCCTGCACAGGGCAGCAACTGCGCCTCGCGCGGCCCCTGTACAACATTCGTTATCCCCCTGGCACCCACCTCAGCAGTCAGCAGCGCAATCTCAAAGCTGGCGTGCGGCAGCTGGAACTGCTGCACCGTGACGGTGTCGCCCACTGACACGCGCACCATCTGCAGCATGGCAGCGGCTTGCTGAGAACATGGGTGCTTGCTTGCTTAAGAGCAGCAGCCAAAGTCGCCTCACAAGCTGTCCAAGCAATCAGAGCGAAGGGCAAGCATGCGTGAGGAACGCAGGGGGCGGGGGGCAGCCGAGCCCTGCTGCCGCACCCGGCGCTGGATGGTGTTCAAGCCGATGGATCCAGGCTCCAACTGTGCATGGCCCTCCACCGTGTACACCCTGCAACAGCGCGCGAGGCAAGATGGAGCCAGTCACGGAAAGCAGCTTGGGGCGGACGTGCCAGCCAGTTGGTTGTGCACCAAAAAGGCCGGCGAAGCGAGCGGCCGGCCAGGGTTGCTTGCAGCGGCAGCGGCTTTTTGCTCACATGCCGCCTAGCTGGATGTAGCCCAGCGCCGCGACCGGATCATGCTGCGCCACATACACGCGGTTGGTGCGGGCCAGGTCCTGCGCAGGAGTTGAGGGCCAGGGCTGGCGGGTAGCTCCGGGTGAGCGGCAAGCGGCGGCGGCAGGCGGCGGGTGGCGGCAGCGGCAGGAGCGGCAGCAAGGGAGGCAGCGCGGCGGCTTGATGACATTCCACACCGCTGCTGCATTCAACCGAGTGCCTCGGAGCGGCCAGGACGCCCCCAGCGCGCACCTGGGCGGGGCAGTTGGTCACTTGCAGCGGGAAGGCCATGGCGGCGGCCACTGCGCCGCTGGCGATCGCTCGGCGCCTCTGCTGGGGCGATCAGCAGGCGCTGGGAAGGTTCGAGCACTGGGGCGCGTTGACTGGAGGCCGTTCCGCTGCCTGACCGTGTTCAGTGGGAGATCGAGCGATCAGAAGTGTCGTGAACGGCTGCAGGGCCCGCCAGGAAATGAAACAACTCCGAATTGGGAAATGCGGCAGTGGCCCCACAGCAGGCAGGCGCCCTTTTGCGCCTGGCGCCCCTCCCGCACAGTGATCAGCCGCTTCCAAAGCCACCGGCACGCTTGGCAAGCCCGCAGCCCGCCGCTATGAGGCGGGGAGCTCTGTGCACGGCCGCGCGGCTGTATGCCGCCAGGGTGGGTTTGTGGGGCACCCGGTGTGTCGTGGGTGCGTGCCGAGCGCTCTGGGGGGCGCACCCGCCTAAGGTTCTGCCCTGCCGACCCCACTGACTACTTGCAGGGCGGCACCAGGGCGGCCCTGGAGGCGCTGGCGGCGCCAGGTGCGGGTTTGTGGCATGCGTTCGCCGGGCAGAGTGCCGGAAGACGTCCAGCAGCGAGGTGCCAGCCGCCGCCGCCGCCACCGCCGCTCTCCTGCCTCCGCCTGCCCACAGGTGCCTCGGCAGCAGCGGGCGCGCCCGCGCAGTGGCCTGCGGCCGCGGCGCTGGCTGCCGGCAGGCTGGACACACCGCTGCTGGCGCGCAGCATCACCAGCTCGGCGGCGGTATGGGCGGACATCAATGTGGCGGTGCCCAGCATGGGAGAGAGCATCACCGAGGGCACAGTGGCAGTCATCCTCAAGCAGCCAGGTGCGCACCTGCTGCTGCCCGAAGCAGCTGGTTTGCTGTAGCGCACGGCTTGGGGGCATCCTGACGCCGCCTGCAAGGGAGCCTTGGCACGTCCTGGCGGCATGCATCACGCTGCACGTTGGGCGGAAGCTGGTGCCGATGCGCCAGCTTTTGGCCACCAGTCACATGCGTGCAGGACGGTGCACAGCTGCAGCTAGCGTGCATCTCATTGCTGAGCTCGTTGCCGTGCCTTACTGCAGGCGATGTGGTGGTTGAGGATGATGTGATTGCACAGCTGGAAACTGACAAGGTACTGCCCGGGTGGGGGTCAAGTGGGACAGCCTTGGGGCGCGCCTGCATGCAGTGGGGTGCAGCACAGCTGGTACCGGAACACGGGCAGTCAGTGCAGCGCCAGTAGCCTAGCTGAAGCCGCGTTGTCAGAATTCGTTTGGAATGCCGCCGGCGGCATGGCTCCCCATGCCCGCCTGCCCCCTGCCTGCGGTGTGGGTGCATTTGACCAGCATTTTCACCTGCTTTGGCTTGCTGCAGGTGACCATGGACATTAAGTACCAGAACAAGACGCCCGGCATTGTCAAGGCAATCCAGGTGGGCAGATGGGCGGCAGTGACCAGGGGCCAGAGGGCCGAGGCAGGCTGTTCGCAGCATGGCCAAGTCTAGAGCTGCACGTGCATGCTGCCTCCGAGTGCTGCGCCTGGCTGCCTGACGCCATGCATTGCGCTGGGCAGGAATGGCTGAGCATGTGCGCATGCCTGCAGCCTCGCGCTGACGTCCCAGCATACCCACTTACCATTTGCTTGCCATGCCTCGGTGCCTTGCAGGCTGCGGAGGGTGACACCGTGACTGTGGGCCAGGCGTTTGCGGTAGTGGAGGAGAATGCGGATGCGGCAGCCAGCGCGCCAGCGGCCAAGGCCGAAGAGCCTGCCGCGGCGCCGACCGCCCCAGCGGAAGCTCCCAAGCAGGCAGCAGCGGCGCCCCCGCCGCCGCCCAAGCCAGCAGCAGCAGCGGCGCCCAAGGCAGCGGCGCCCGCGGCGGCGGCCGCCGCGCCGCCGGCGCCGCCGGGGCCGGGGCAGCGGCCAGAGCGGCGGGTGCCCATGACGCGCCTGCGCCGCCGCGTGGCTGAGCGTCTCAAGGGCGCACAGAACACGTACGCCATGCTGTCGACCTTCAACGAGGTGGACATGACTGCGGTGATGGAGATGCGCAAGGAGCTCAAGGTGGGTGCAGTGGGTGCAGCAGATTGAAGATGGCAGTTTTGGGCGCAGCTGATGCGGTGGCTGATTGGGTGCAGCCGGTGGGGTGGCTGATTGCAGGACATCCTTGTTGAGCTCGCGAGGCAGCCTTGCCAGGGTGGCTGCCTGGATATGCTCGCTTGCATCGCTGCACATGGCTGCGCAACATGCATGCCAGTCTAGCCATCATGCCAGCCTGCTCACATGTGTCAATGTCAAAAACCTAACCGTACTGCTGCCCATCGTATTGGCCCTTCCACAGGATGCGTTCCTAGAGAGGCACGGCGTCAAGCTGGGCTTCATGTCGGCGTTCGTCAAGGCGGCGGGCGCGGCGCTGCAGTACGTGCCGGCGGTGAACGGCGTGATTGATGGCAACGACATCATCTACCGGTGAGAGCCGCCTGGCTGAACAGCCTTTTGTTCCTTCTTGTCTGCTGAGGCTGCTCGTCTGTTATTGCCCCCACCTAGCTGGCTGTGCCGCTGCTGCGTACGGCGTGGCATGCAGAGCCACGGCATGGTGCTTCAGTGTTGTTGGCTGCCTTCAGTTGACATGATGGGTGGCTGCTTTATCCCCTCATGATTGTCTGAAACGCTGTGCCTGTGTTGCAGCGACTAGTATAACATTTCGTGGTGCTTTCCACACCCTGCACATGCGTCTTCTCATCATCTGTTCTACCATTTTCCAATGTGCAGCGACTACTACGACATCTCGGTTGCGGTGTCAACGCCCAAGGGCCTGGTGGTGCCGGTGCTGCGCGACGTGGACAAGATGAGCTTTGCGGACGTGGAGAAGGTGCGCTGCTGAGCATGCGGTGCATGCTGTGCTGTGCATGCCGTGGTTGTGTGCTCGCGCTGCGCGATGTGGACAAGATGAGCTTTGCGGATGTGGTGAAGGTGCGCTGCTGCCGCGCATGCTGCGCTGTGCATGCTGTGTTGTGCAGTGTACGCCATGCATGCGGCTGCGCTCGTCGCTACTCGTGCTGGCTGCGCAACTGCTGCCGCGGCGGCATGCACCTTCGGGTCACGTTCGCTGCTGTGTGCCGTGCAGCGCTTCAAGCCATTCCTGCATCAACCTCTCAATTGCGCGCCCATGCTTTGTTTGCAGACCATCAATGATTTCGGGCGCAAGGCGCGTGACGGCACTCTGTCCATCGACGAAATGGCGGGCGGCACCTTCACCATCAGGTGTGCTGGGGGTGACGTTTGCCAGTAGCATTCGGGGGCTCCAAACGGGACAGCTGCTGTGCGGCACGTGCATGCATATTGCCACCAGGCAGGTAACCCTGGCGCAGCCCAGGTCAGGTTCAAGCCACCCATTCTTAACCGCCATTAGAATGCTCACTCTCCCTTCCCACCCTGCCCCCACCGCTTGCAGCAACGGCGGCGTGTTTGGGTCGGTGCTGTCGACCCCCATCATCAACCCGCCGCAGAGCGCGATCCTGGGCATGCACGCCACCAACATGCGGCCGTGGGTGGTCAACGGCCAGATTGTGCCCAGGTGGGTGCAAGTCTGGTTGGATGAGGCAGCAAACCCAGGCAGCCGGCAGCTTGCTGCGCACTCGCCAGTTGCACATGTGCCATGTATAGTTTGTGAGGTTTGCTGCTCAGTTGCATGACCAGCACCCCACAGACTTGTGCTGTTTTGGTCGTGCTGATGCATTGCAATTTTCTTCCTGCCCCTCCCTACAGGCCCATCATGAACCTGGCGCTGACGTACGACCACCGCCTGATCGACGGGTGCGCACGCTGCTTGCTAATTTAGCGAGCTGCTGCTGCTGCTTCTGCCTGGTGGTCGCGCGTGTTCAGTTGCAAACAAGGGCGCCTCATTTCGCGCCACTCGCAATAGCTTCCATGCAAGCGCACATGTGCGCCCCGTTCCGTGCCTTTTTGTCCCTGCCGAGGGCGCGAGGCGGTCACGTTCCTGAAGCGCACAGCCAGCGCCCGACTCTGTGCCCTATTGTGTCACTATTCTTTGCAGGCGAGAGGCGGTCACCTTCCTGAAGCGCTTCAGGGGTTGTTGAGTGCCTGCAATTCCCTCGCTTCACTCCCCTGTTTATGCACGTTTCCTGCCGCAGGCGCGAGGCGGTCACCTTCCTGAAGCGCATCAAGGAGATTGTGGAGGACCCGCGCCGCCTGCTGCTGGACGTGTGAGGGAGGCACTGATGCGCCTTCTCTGGCTGTTGAGGGCAACCGCTGCTGCATATGAGCCGCCCTTTCCGGCTGCTGAGGGCAGCCGCTGCTGGTCCGTGTGCGTGCAGCTGAACCCCACACAGCTTCCGATGTGGCACCTCTGACCCTGCGCATGATCCCACAAACAAACCCGCTGCTTCCGTGGCAGCCGCCCACCCCGCCGCCCCCACGCCGGCCTGAGGCCGCTGGGGCGGCGGTGCGCCGGCCCCGCCCGCCGGCCGCCGCATGGCTTGATACACACTTGGCGTGCCGTGCGGGCGGGCGGCGCCGGGCTGCTCGCTGCACAGTTGCTCCCGCAATGTACATCCCTTTTTGGCATAGCACCCGTCTGCCTCCGCTCCCTTCCGCCTGAGCTGCTCTTCGCCGGCTGTTGCGAACTGCCCGGTGAACCGTCTGCACTTTTTCAGATAACGCTGTAAACCCTGCTGACCGACAAGTCTGGTGGCAAGAAGCGAAATTGCCAATGCGGGCGGTAATATGAGTTTGGTTGGGACGTGGGACGTCAGGCCGCTGGGGCGCAGTTGAAGGCATGGATGCATTCAGCGTGTGCTGCATGTCGCTCTTTCTTCTACTGCAGTTCACCGCTGCCCACCATGTGGCCGGTAAGCCCCCATGGACCCACTGAATGCAGACCACTAAAGCCATGACCAGCCAAGCGCATCTCGTGGCGCCGGCGCGTTCGAAGGTGGGCGCCGGCCCAGTCACTGCCGTTGCTCTTTTGCTGCTCAGCTCAGCTGCCGGCTGTCGGGCAATAACCTGTGCGTCATGGCAGCACTCGCTGCCCGCCAAGCTGCCCTCCCGATGCTGAGCGCGTCTCGGCACCGGGCAGCCCGTGGGCCTGGCGGCTGCCCAAGCCCGGCAGCTGGCCGGCGGTACCTTGGGGCCCCACGCCAGCCCAGCACCTCATCACCTGGGAGCTGCCCCAGGGCGCCGCAGCTGACGGCCGAGGCGGCCGCGAGCGGCGGCAGCGGCGGTGACGGCGGCAGCGGCAACGTGGCCTCAGTGCTGAAAAAGGCGAGTTAGTTGCAGTAGTCATTGCCTGCAATCGGTCTCTCCACCCCCCGCGGGCATTGCCTGCCCCCTCGTCGCTGCTGCTGTGCACTTGGTGCGCCGCCCGCACTGCGGTGCCTGCGCTGCATCGCTGAACTGGATTCATGCACACGCTGCCACGCAGATCCGTCTTATCTTCTTCATGTCGCTGGCGGCCGTGGTAGGCGCAACCTGTCTCATCATCCAGCAGATTGGAGATGTGGAGGGGCTCATCAGCCAGCAGCTGGGCGACGTAAAGGTGTTGGTGGCGCGCGTGGAGGAGCAACAGATTTCCTTCAGCAAGCAGCTGGAGCAGTTTGGCACGCAGCTGGAGCAGGAAACCCAGCAGCTGCAGAAGCTGGGTCAGCAGATGGAGCAGCTGCTGCGCAAGTGAGGCGGCCGCCAAGCACCCACTGCAGCGCCCGCTGGCGCATAGGGTGCAGTAGAATATCGATCCGTCTTTATCTGTTCTCCCTGTGCTTGCAATTCTGCATCAGCAAATCTGATCGATCTGTCCTCCCTATGCCTGCATACATGTCCTACCCTTGCCACCCGATCGCATGATCCCACCCCTGTCGTTCACTCCTTCTCCCCGAACCATCATGATGCGCCTGTTGCCCAGTAGAACCACCTGCAACTTGTCCAGAGCACGCTGTAAACCCTGCTGGCGCAAAGATTGTAGCAATGAGGAAAAGGAGTGAGCATGCCAAATGGCTTGCCTCTGGGACGACGGGATGTGAGGCCGCTGAGGCGCAGCTGGCGGCACACCCTATGGCAAGGGGTTTAGGCCAGAATCCTTAGCGGGAGCTGCACCACAACCTCCCATCGGCCCCCATCGTGCTCCAGATCGCGTGCAAGGGCAGCCCAACCCTGCAGGGCTTCACCCGGGTGTCGTGCGCCGAGAATGAGGGCTGCGACCGCACGCCAGCCGGCTGCAGCAGCGGCAGCACGCCACACGCGATGCGTGCGCGCAGCGGCTCGCGCCGCCAAGAGCAGGTCGCCGGCGCCGCCGCCGGCGCCCGCCAACGGCAGCGGCGCCCCGGCTGCGCTGCCCACAACCCTCTCTGGTCAGCGAGGCAATGTGATCCAGCTGGAAATGGAGCCGCAGTTGGAGAAGGAGCTGCAGGAAAACGGTGGGTGCTTCTGGCGGCTATCCTGCCTGGCGGCACGCCTGCTCCGCTTGGTTACGTTGAGAGCGCCGCCTGCCATGACCTGCCAGCAAACCGGTCTTGCCTGCCCACCTGCACTGGCTGCCTCACGTGGTTGCCCTGTTGCAGGCTTTCGCTCGACGCGGCGCACCAAGCTAATCGCCACCATCGGCCCCGCCTGCGACAGCGAGGAAATGCTGGAGCAGATGGCGGTGGGTGGACAGATTTGCGAGGGAATTGCACAGCTGGTCTCTCAAGGGGTGCCAGCGCATTATGCAGTTTGCAGGGCAGATGTGTGCTGCACCGAGGTACTGTCGTGTTCTGGCCCTGTGCTGCTGCCGCAACTGCTCAATGCGCAGCATGTGCTGGTGCCTGCAATGGCTGGGTTTTGATGGATCTGTGCTCCTCGCAGGTGGGCGGCATGAATGTGGCGCGGCTGAACCTGGCACACGGCACGCATGTGTACCACCAGAGTGTAGTGGACCGCATCCGCAAGCTGAACAAGGAGAAGGGCTACAGCGTGGCGGTCATGGTGAGCCTCATTTGGCTGTTATGTTAGGGTTTGATGGTGTGCTGCAAGCAAAGCCTGCTGGCAGCTCACATCCCTTCCTAAGTAGTACTGCACTGGCACGTGCACACCGCAGAAAACCACAAATGGCCGCGAGATGCACATTTCGGACCTGCCTGTCCAATGCCTCAACTCCACCTTCTCCTGCCTGCACGTGCACTGAGCTGCAGATGGACACAGAGGGCAGCGAGGTGCACATCTCAGACCTGCCCGCCCCCATCAAGGCAGACAAGTCGGCCGAGTTCGTCTTCACTGTGCGCGACCCGGCCTCGTGCGGCCCCAACTGCTTTGCCGTCAGGTGCGGCACCACGGGGGAAAGGGCTCGCGTATTGCACGGGTGCTGTGCATGTATGCCCTGTGCAGAAGGGGAGGCTGGCAGTAGCGGCATGCAGGAACATGTGGCCTCATGCCAGGGTGCCTGCGGGGCGGTTTGGAGGCCGCTCATCTGACCACGTGTCTGCCGGCGCCCTGTGCAAAATGCAGCTACGACGCTTTTGTGGAGGATGCGCAGCCTGGAGACCTGCTGGTAGGTTGGGGAGAACTCACAATGTGCCCGCAAGCAGGCACCCCATGCGGCAAGCTTGCCTGCCCTCCTGCTGCCATTGTCGGTCGCCTTGCATTACTCCTGCAAGCCTGCTGGCCTTTGTCTGGCACTGCTGATGGGTTGCCTGTTAACTGGCTGCCCGTGCAGGTGGTGGATGGAGGCATGGTGTCTCTGGAAGTGCTTTCCAAGGCGGGCCCAGACATCACTGCGCGTGTGGTCGATCCAGGTGGGTTGGTGCGCAATGCATGCATGCATGAAGTTGGGTCCTCAGGGGCTGGCGCTAAGCTTTTGGAGTAGACTAGGCTAGGTGCGCAGTGCATGGGAGGGCACCGTGCATCCTCCGTCTCTCCACAAGACCGGGAACAAAGTCGGGGTTGGAATGAAACCGAAGCGGATCGCCAATGCCAACACAAGCTGTGTGCCTGTCAACTGAGCGCAGGCCTGATCCTCAGCCGCTGAGAATTAGTGGGTGGTGTGTCAATGCAACGTAATAAGGTTGCATTTACTAAGGTTGATGGTAGTACCTGAGCGCAGGCCTGATCCTCAGCCGCGCCAACCTGGTGCTGCGGCGGGCGGGGCGGCCCGTGCGCTCCAAGAACGCGCACCTGCCTGTCATTTCAGCCAAGGTGATTGCGGCTGCTTGTTGCCATCAACACTGCATGCACGCGGTGCCTTAGACTGCAGTCGTGCATCTGGGCGCCTTCGAGTTGCCCTCAGTTTCCCAGGAGAGCCGCCAAACAACCAAAGTAACCAGCTGGCGCTCCCATCCAGCCACACCATTGCTTGCGCTGCCACAGGATTGGCGGGACATTGACATGGCCATTGCAGCGGGCGTGGACTTCATCTGCCTTAGCTTTGTGAAGAGCGCAGGTGGGCAGCAGGGCTGGGCTGGGCTGGGCTGGGCTGGGCCGGGGTTGGGCTGAGCCGCATCGGAGGACTTGTTTCGAGCGAGTGCATGCGGATTGCAGGGACCCACCCAACCCAGGGGTTCAAACGGTCTGCTGTCCTGCCCAGCTGGCTCCTCGAGTGCTTCCCCACCTCTTCTGGCAGACGCCATCAAGAACCTCAAATCATATGTGGAGAGCCGGGCCTCCCGCCGCATCGAGGTTGTGGCCAAGGTGGGCGCTGGAAGGTGGCAGAATCCTACTGCACATCAGGGTCGCGGACGCCACATTTGAGGAGTCCGGTGCTGGGCTCTCAGGCATGCCGCGGTACTGCTGGCATGCTGGGCATGCTTGGCGATAGCCATCTGACCGCCTGAGCAGCATGCTGCCCACCTGGGCTGTACTGCCAACCTCAGCCGGTTGTTAGCAAGTGCTTTAAAACTCTCCACCCTACCCTTCCCTTCAGATCGAGAGCCTGGACGCGCTGCCGCACCTGGACGAAATCATCGAGGCCAGCGACGCGGTAATGGTGGCCCGCAGCGACCTGGGCGCGCAGGTGCCCTTTGAGAACGTGCCGTCGATTCAGGTGGGTGCTGTTTGACTCAGGCGGGTGCTGCTTGACTCAGGCGGGTGCTGAGCTTGGTGAGCCAGAGCCCTTTGATGGTGGCCCGCAGCGACCTGGGCGCGAAAGTGCCCTTTGAGAACGTGCCTTCCATCCAGGTGGGTGCTGTTTGATTCAGGCGGGTGCAGAGCATCAGAAGCAATAGGCCCTGCGTGATGGCAGCTTCAGCAACTTGGGGGGAGAGGCAATAGGCGCCTTGAACAAGAACGTGCCTTCCATCCAGGTGGGCGGCAGGCACATGTACTGCTTGTGGACAAATGCCAAGGGCGGGTTGTTAGTCCGAAGGCCCTACTTGTCCTGGCGTCATGGGCGCTTTTTCCCAACAACTCGATGGCTCGCCTCTCATAGCATAGCACTGCTCCCACTCCCATGCTCGCAGAAAGAGGTTGTGACCAAGTGCCGCCGGCTGGGCAAGCCGGTCATTGTGGCCTCCCACCTGCTGCAGTCCATGCACACGCTGCCCACCCCCACACGCGCTGAGGTGGGCTGCCATTGTTGGTGGGATGTTTGCTCGCGGCTGCATGCACGCGTCCGGTGCTGACGTTTGGGCTGGGGCCGCACCTCTCCAGCTTGAAGCAGTTTCGTCTTCACTCCCACTGCACAAACCCCATCTTGCCACAGGTGTCCGACATAGCTGACTGCGTCAGGCAGCGGGCAGATGCTCTCATGCTGTAAGCAGCTGAATCAAGCGTTTTCTCATGTGCCAGGCGTTTTCTCATGTGCCAGGCGGCGCTCCGCTGCTGTTCAGGCCTCTGCTGCAGTGCGCACTGTCGCTTGGCTGCTGATGTGGCTGCAGGTGCGGCGAGACGGCGGCAGGCACCTACCCGCTCAAGAGCTTGGAGGTGCTGCGGTCAACCAGTTCACGCATCGAGGAGTGGATGAGGTGGGTGCTGCGCTGCGCTGTGCTGTGCTGCGCTGCGCTGCGCTGCTGCGTCATGCACATGATGTCGCTCGGAGTGCCCCTCTGGCTTGCTTGATTCTCGGTTTCAAGGTGCATGTGTGTGTGTCTCGATGCCGACGTGCCCCCATCTGCCGCAATTTGCGCCTCGCTGTTGCTCCTTCCTCGCAGGCAGGAGAAGCACGGCCGTCTGGAGCTCCCCGCTGTGTCCGACTCCAGCGATGGCCTGGTGTCTGAGCAGCTGTGTGCAGCGGCAGCACAGACGGCAGATGTGCTGCGCGCGCGCGCCATCTTTGTGTTTACTCGCCGGGGTGTCATGGCCTCCCTGCTCAGTCGCTGCCGCCCGGACGCACCTATCTTTGCGTTCACAGGTGGGGGCAGTGGGCAGCGCTGGCTGCTGGAGGGTGCGGAGGCTGGGTGCTGGGCTGGGTGCTGTGCCATGCAGGGGTGTGGCCGCAGTAGTTGGGCACGCTCTCTGGGGGAACCACTTTCGCATTCGATCTATTTCCTCCTGCCTGCTTCCCTCTACTTTGAGCGCAGACAAGCAGGAGACGCGGCAGATGCTCAACCTGCGCTGGGGCGTGTGCCCCTTCCGCATGGACTTTGCGGAGAACCCCACAGACCGCATCTACCATGCATTCCAGGTTGGCAGGGAGACCCGGCAGTGCAATGGGCGGCGCGCTGGGTGCTTGTGGGTGCTGCGCCGCCTGGCACTTGGGCAGGGCCGGCAGCAGGGTTTGATCGCGCAGAGTATGATGTCTGACCCTGCTTGGGCGGTAACCGCTGGCTTCTGTACCTTCTGCAGCTGCTCAAGGCGCGCGGGCTGATCGCTACTGGCGATCTCGTGGTGGTGGTTGCGGACGTGAGAGAAGAGTGGGCTGATGGTCTGACCGACACCATCCGCAGCGTGCAGGTGGGGGGCTGCTGGGTGGCAGGGGGTGATGGTCAAACTGCACTGGAGTTGGGTGGTGTGGATAAAGGCGTGCATGCTCGTTGCTGAGTGTTGGTGCCGTAGTGACGTGACGTACTGCTGCGCTGGCCCGGCCTCCGTTAGGTGCGGCACGTAATTTGATGGCTCTACGAGCGGCGGCTGGAAGTCAGCAGCGGAGCAGTGGAGCGCTGCTTCTACCTCTGTAACTTGTCACACACTGTGATACTGGGTTGCAAAGCAAAGGCAGCATGTTGGGTGTAAGCTCGGGGAGAGCGCACGAGGCGCCGTGAGGGCGCAGGCGCAGTGCGGCGGCGGTAAGGGCACCTCTCCCATCGGGCCTGCGGGCCCGGCTGCACGGTCCATGGGCTGCGCCATTCATCCCTGCAGCGCGATCACGGCTGGGGAGGCAGGGTCGCGCGCCCCATGCCCCATGCAGAGTCGCCTGAGGCCTTCTGGCCACTCCCGGGCCCTCCCGCCACTCACGATCGCCCACCTCCAAGCCCACTGAACGCTCCCGGCACTCCAAAGCTTCCCAACCAGCCCAGTCAAGCGGTAGCCGGCTCGGTTCTGCTCACCAGCTGCCCCGCCGTCGGCCTCCGAGACCTCCAACAGCGCCCGCAGGCCATCGCTCGCCCCCGCGACCGCGTCAGGTGAGCCGGCACGCCGCGTGGGAGGAGGCTCTAGCGCCCAGGCCTGGGAGGGCGCCTGCCCGGCCGCTCCCGGCGCCGCTGTGCGCTCCCTAGGCCGACGCTCCGCCCGCGGGGCGCGGCGGCCCTGGCCCGAGCGCGCCGCGAGCGCCCTGAGACCCTCGCACCGCCTCTGGCGCCCCCGCCACCCCTTCGAGCACACCATCGCCCTCGATCGTGACCCTCCCACGCCGCCCCCGCCCCCACAGGCCCGCGCGCAGCTCGCTGACAACCACCCGCTGCTCTCGAAGCAGCTCCCTGGACCCCCGAGCCGCCCCCGATCACTCCGTGCTGGCCCCGCGGGCCGGCACTCGCCACGATTACAGCCCTCAGATGGCAACCCACGCCGCGGCTCCGCCGGGCCCGACCGTAGCTCTGCCGCAGGCACGTCGTACATCCGGGTGCTGGGCGCAGCTCCAGCCGCCGTGTTGGAGCATGACGAGCATTTTGGCAGCCCTCACCCTGCTGCCAGTGGGCCAGCAGCTGCCGCCAGCGCGCACCACATGTTCAAATGCTCCGCCGGCGCCGCCTGTGCTGGCGACAATCAATCCAACCTCACGACGCTTCCCCCTCCTCCCTCTCGTTCCACGCAGGCCATGGCGCCCACGCTGGTGGACAGCCTGCTGCGCCATGGCGAGGCTGACATGCAGGCGCTCTTCTGGAGCGCCTTGTGGCCGCAGCTGGAGGCGGCCGGCTGGGCAGCCGCGCCCGCACTCTCTCCAGCCGCGGGCGCTGCAGCCAGCGACGCCTTGTTTTACCCGCCAGCCGCGGCCGGCGCGCTGCCTCCCAGCCTGCACGGCGTGCGTGCCGCGCTGCAGCACCTGCAGGCCAACCCGCAGCTGCTGCCAGCTGTGGGCGCCGGCGCCCCGCCGGCCCTGGAGGCAGGCGCCGTGCGGGTGCCCGTGCTGCCTGCTGATGCCTTCCCGCCAGAGGCGTTCCCACTGCCGCTGCCGATCATGGCCACAGCTGCAGCAGCCCCCGGTGCGCCGCCCGCGGTGAGCGCCAGCCCCAAGCCGACACTGTCGGGGCTGAGCGGCGGCGCCAAGGTGTGCGAGAACTGCGGCACAACCAGCACGCCGCTGTGGCGCAAGGACAAGCAGACGGGCATGCTGATGTGCAACGCATGCGGTGAGCTCGCCGGTGCTCGACTTGCTGGGTGCTGGGCTGCCGGCCTGCTGGCCTAATGCGTGAACATCTGCCGCTGGCCTGTGCTGCCCTGCTTGAGAATGGCAGCCAGCTGACCAACCCACCCATGTGCTGCCCTGCAGGCATCTTCTTCAAGCACCACCAGAAGCACCGGCCTGTGGAGCTGGCGCTGCTGCCCGCACGGCACCATGCGCAGCATGGCAGCAGCCACCACCGGCCGGGTGCAGCAGACAGCGACGGCGAGGAGGGCGCAGCCGCTTGGGAGCCGCAGCGCGCACGCCGCCGCACGCTGCCGGCTGCAGGTGGGCATTTGGGTGCTGGCGGCTGGTGTGCTTCGCCTGCAAATAGGAACTGCGTTGCGGGTTGGATTTTGTATGTCGCAAGGCCCAGCTGTGCATGGTATGTTGAGCATGTGCTGCGCTTCCTTGCTGCGCAGAGTCGGACTACAGCGAGCAGTCGGACCAGGACACGGAGGAGCGGCGCCGGCCGCAGCGGCCCCGCCGTGCTGCCCGCCAGGCAGCTGAGGACTACCTGCATGAGTTGGCAGGTGGCGCTGCGGCTGCCGCCCCCGCTGTGGGTGCTGCGCTGGCTGCTGCTGGCGGCGAGTCCCTGGATGTCGGCGCTTACGAGAGTGATGGCGGTAAGCTGCAGTTTTTAGAAGTGGGCTGCAGGATGCCTGGTGTTGTACGTGGCTTGGCAAACGCCATTCGTCTGGTGCTGCAAGCTGCCAGCAAGATGCTGCGATGTCTTCTGACATTGCCTGCCTGCCTCTGCCTGCCTGCTTTTTTTTGCCTGCAGGCAGCGAGCTGTCGAGCGTGCAGCTGCTGGAGGAGGCCACTGCAGAGCGGCAGCGTGTGGCCCTCATCGAGCGCCTGGTGAAGGAGGCCCTGACTGCCGACTTTGAGGGTGCGTGCTGTTGCCTCAGTTGGGCTGCTCCTTTGCAGGGCGGCCTGGCCTCTGCTGCTCCTGCTGTGTCATCATGTTTAGTCAGTAAACATTCAGTTGTGTTTGCAGCACGCATGCTCTTGCCTGTGTCTTGTGCTGCAGCTGACCCTGCCTGCCTGCTGGCTTCCCTGCGCAGGCGCCATCGAGGGCCTCAAGTCGCTGAAGCAGGCGCGCATCACAGACCCTGCCACCGGCCAGTCGTATGGCCTCGTGCGGCTGTACGCCGACCCAGGCGAACCGGCGGCAGCGGCAGCGCACCCGCACAAGGCGGCCCACAAGCCGGCTGCCGCGCGGCACGGCCCCCCGCGGCACAGCAGCCACGGGCACGGCGGCGGCAAGCCCAGCCAGGCCTGCTTCAACTGCGGCACCACCAGCACGCCCCTCTGGCGCAAGGAGCGCGAGACAGGCAACATGTACTGCAACGCCTGCGGCATCTACAAGAAGACGCATGGCGTGGAGCGGTGAGCTGCCGCCTTCCCTAGAGCTGGGTTTGTTTGGGTGAAGATCAGGCCGCTTAGCTCTGCATTTCGCTTGTTGGCAGGGAGAAGCTCTCTTCAGACTGCATGTTTGCGCTGCTCTGCTGCAGCAGCTGCAGCTGCAGCTGCCCGCCTGGACCCCTGCTTGACACGCTGCTGCTGCTGCTCCGCCCCATCCCCTGCCGCAGGCCGCTGGGCACTGCCCGATTCAAGCAGTATGCTGGGCCTGGCCCCCAGGCCAAGGGCAAGCGCGGCAAGGGCGGCAAGGCCAAGCGCGGCAAGGGCGGCAGCCCACCCATGCACAGCGACAGCGAGGTGGAGCCTGAGCCAGCTGAGGAGCTGTGGGCCAGCGATGCCGAGCTGGCAGCCGAGGCAGCAGAGCAGGAGGGCCAGGCGCAGCGGCAGCGGCGCCGGCCGGCCCCCGCTGCGCCAGAGCCGGCAGTGGCAGCAGCAGCAGCAGCGGAGGAGGAGCAGCGCACCATCTCTGGCCGAGCAGTGCGCCCGCCTCGCAGCCGCCTTGGTGAGGCAGCTGCGGTGACGTCCCCGGAGCTTGCGGCAGCAGAGGCTGCACAGCTGGCAGAGGCAGAGGCTGTGGAGGCCATCCGCCGCCAGACGCAGCTGCCCACCGTGCCGGGCCTGTCGCTGTTCAAGGCGGCCCCGGTGGCAGTGCCGGCCCCTGTGCTGCCGCCCGTGCTGCTGCCGCAGGCGCCGCCGCTGCCCATGATGCAGCAGGCCACCACGCTGAGCACCTCCTCAGATGCCTCCGCTTACAGCCAGCCAGCAGCAGGAGCGCAGCCGGCCGGCGGCGCAGGTGGCGCTACCGCCTCCTCGCTGCCCACAGCCTACGGCGTGCCCGTGCACAGCGCGCTTGGCAGCGGCATTGATGCCGGCCTGGCCGCATTGCCGCCCATGCCAGGCCTGCCGCTGCCGGTGACGGCCCTCGGCGCATGGCCAGCGACGCCGCAGCATGCAGCAGGCGTGCCGCAGCTGCAGTGGGCTGCACCCCTGCCGCCGCGGTACGGCGAGGCAGCCGCTGCACCGCTGCCAGGCGTGCCGCTGCTGCAGCCGTGATGCTCACAGCGTTGCGCTCTGACCAGGTGCGAATCGCATGGAAGGGCAGGGTGGTGGGCGCCCATGGGCCGGCAACTGCAACTTTTTCATGCAGGCAAGCGAGCTGGCGAACAGGGCGCTCTCCCTCCTGTTCCCCTTTGTTCCGCAGCCAGCCACTTTGTACCTTCCACCCGCCATCAGCTCACACTCCGGCCTGCGGCACAAGCCGGCAGCGCCGTTGTACCACCACCCTCCTCCCGCATTGGAGAGCGAGCAAGCCCCTTCCTTATTTGTTCACACGTCCTTTGTTCTGCGCTTCTTTGCCCGGCCACGCTGCCCCCAGCTGTACCACCACCCCCGCAGCCGGCCCGCAACCCGGTCTGGAGCTATTTTTTGTGCCGTGCCTGCATCCGTCCATCCCCGGTTACTGCTCAGCCCCGCTCGCCGCCTGATTGGAACGCGGCGGCGGCGCGCCCCTATCTAAAGCACCTCCACGCCACAACCGCAACATGTGTGCCATAGCCCTGTGCCCCCCGGAACGACCCCTCAGCCCTTGTACCCGCCGGTCCCTACCCCTTTTTGTGCCATTCGCCCCGCCACCACCCCTCACCACCCAGCGCTCGCTCCCGCCCATCCTTGTTTGTGGCCCCATGAACACACCACGCCTATATGAACCCTTGCTGCCTGCCCGGCGCCGTCCAACAAGTGCGCCCTTCTGTACAACACGCTGCCTCTCGGTTTGATTCGGCCCAAAGACTGGTCATATTTCTCCCCTGCTCTCAACATCGCGACCTTTGCCTGGACTGGCCATGCACCATGGGGGACATTTTTCAAAGTCGCAGGGCTCTCTCGGCTGCTGAACTTGCAGACCCACTTGTAAGAGAAGACACCACAACCGGTTGCGCTGCAGGGCGCAACAGGTGGCCGGCGTTGACGTGCCTGCAAAACTGCCTTCTGCCCTCGTGGTTTGCAGTGTGTGCCAGGGACCTTGCGGCTTGCTGGTGTAAAAATCAATCGGTGGGTCGCCGCACTGTCGTTGGCGCAGCGGCAGCAGGAGGGAACCAGTTCTTCGCCATGCAGGGTTTAGAGCCCAAACCGAGCCCGCGTGATCATGTGTGCGGACTCTAAAGCATCAGCAGCGCAGCCAGCCCTCCAGGCGCAAGGAGGCAGGGCTCGACAGCCCGCCCCGGGCCAACCCCGGCCAGACGCCGCACCTCCGTTGCACCATGACGCTCGGGCGCGCGGGCGTCTGCCTGGCGGTGCTGTGCTGTTGCTGGGCGGCTGCCGCCGCCGCCGGCACAGCGGAGCAGGTGCCGGTGAGGCATGCCCACAGATTGCGGGGTTGTAAAGCTGCCATTGATTGCCCCATCCCACGCACATCTGGCCGGAGCACACAGGCTTCCAAAGTTACGGACTTGCCATGCCAGCCGCTGCTCCGCCCCTCCGCAGGCCACCCCTGCTCTCTTGGAAGCGGCAGTGGGCTACGTTGACACGCCGATCGTGCAGTTCCCCGGCCCAGGCACCGACCTGAAGGGTAGGACGCAGGCATTCCATTCAATGCCATAGATCAGTTGCACCACTGCACCGAAACTTGCATGACCATGTAAATGCCTGCTCCTCTTTGCCCCTCCCTCCGCCCCCTGTTGCTCAGATTTCGGTCTCAATACCATTCCACACCCCTTCACACACCTGCAGACCTTCCGGGCGCAGCTGCGCTGAACCCACGCAAGCGCGTCACAAGCCTGGAGCTCAGCCTGGTGCCCGCTGTTGTGGAGGGGCCCACCGGCAGCAACGGCCAGCTGCTGCGCTTTGCAAACTCCTTCTTTCGCAACGACAAGACGGAGGAGACGTTCATGTGAGGAGGGCAGCAGCATATGAGGAGGCAGCAGCGATTGCAGCAGCTATTAGCCAGGTTAAACCGGACGACAACCCTGCTGTTGCAATATTAGAAGCCCCATTTAGAAGGTGCTGCGATGCCAGGCTGGCTGGCTGGCTGGCTTCAGTTGCCCTCCTCCCCTCCCCTCCGCCCTGCAGGTTTGGTCCCACCATCCGTGCGCGGGCGGGCGATCGCCTGTCCGTTCGCCTGCGCAACGAACTAGTGCAGCCGGAGCACCTGGCTGGCTATGCTCACAGCGGCGAGGAGAATGGCTTCCACGGTGGGCACGGGAACAGGGAAACATAAGAGCTGCACGAACTGTTGGGTCTGCCACCATGCGCAGGACGACTCAGAAGCCGCTCCCCTGCCCTTGCTGTACCGCAGGGCCAATGGACACCAATGTCCACACTCACGGCCTGCACGACGCGCCCGGCATGCAAGCGCAGACCGTGCCGGTTGAATATTCGGGGCAGGACAACATTGTGAGCGGGGGTTGATGCTGAGCTCAAAAACCTGCAGTGCGGCACGCCAAAAAGCGGGCCAAAAGTGCCAGCGAGCGGCAGCGGTGAGATGGCCACGGTGCATGCCAACAACCGCGATGATAACAGCCTCTCTTCACTGCTGATTTGGCCGTCCCTGTTCTGGCTGCCCGCGGCATGCAGTTTGTGACGATCCCTGCCAAGCCCAACATCAGCGCTGAGGCACAGGAGCTTGACTACGTGTTCAACATACCAGAGGACCACCTGCCCGGCCTGCACTGGGTGAGACAGAAAGAAAGACTGCACCCTTGGGCGTGGGTTGAGGGAGCTGGCCGGGTATTAGGCAACGGCCGGCTACCGTGGCACTGAGTGAGACAGATGCACCAGACCAGCTTGCAGGCCTGGGCCGCCTGCAGGGTGCAGGCCGTGTGGCAGCCAGGGCTGGGATACCATGAGCAGGCCGTCACAGCATGGCAGAGCGTACGCACCTGCTCTTCGCGTAGATGTCCCAACCCACCAGCCGCTGCACATGTGCCCCCGCCCCGCAGGCGCACCCTCACAAGCACGGCGCCACGATGCTGCAGACCATCACCTCCTCATTTGCAATTGTTGTTGAGGACGATCATGACAAGTGGCTGCCCAAAGACAATGGCTGCGGCGAAATCCGTGACGCGCTCAGGTGCGCACTGCCGCTGCAGCTCAGGCCGGGCGGCGCTGGGCACCGCCATGTCGCGCGGTTGCCTGAGTCTGCGTCCCTCTCGGCTGGCACCTGCCCTGATGGTGCTATCGTGCTGTGCCCTTCATTCCCGCCTGCTGCAGCAATGCGGAGGACGTGCTGCTGGTGCGCCTTGCAATTGCGGCCTTTTGCAATTGCAGCCAATTGCAGCCAATTGCAGCCTTGCAAGGGTGCAGATGGCAGCCAGAGGGCAAGGGGTTGGGGCGCGGCGCTGGCCCGCCGCCGCTTGGGGCAGCCCCTGATTTGTAATGCACACGCTGATGGCTAAGGCCGTAGGCCCGATGGGCCTCAGTCTGCTTGCTCTAAGGTCTGCCTATCACCTCCGCTGTCTATCAAACCGCTCCGCAGCACATGGAACTCATGGCGTTCGGCGACCCTCAGCCACCGCCGTTCCCTGTGCCTGGCCAGTGGGCAACCGACCTCGACGATACAAACGTGCAGGTGGGGTTTGCCTTGCGGACCTTGGCGAGGAACGGTAGACGAGTGATGCCGGTGGTTTGTTTGGGCTTGAAGTGAGGATGCACATGCACACATCGTTATGTGGGCTGCACCCCAGGTGGCACATGTAAGCTCGCTGCTGGCTCCTGAATTCGGCATGTCAGCGCGCATTCTGTAACACGCATGTTCACCATGTGCATGCAAATGCATTCAACTGCAGCTGCTGCATGTCTTGCGGGCGATGGCACCTGCGCAGGTGTACTCGGCTCTTGCCGCGCCGACCAACCCGCTCTGCTGCGGCGGCACCCCAGGCACCCGCGATGAGAATGTGAGGCGGGGCACCAGGCGTGTTGCATGGCAGCCCAGCAAAGCGGGTGGGGGAGCGCCACAATCCAAACCTTCTGCTGCAATGCTCCTATTATGGTTCTGCCTCCAAGCTCGCCCCGCTGCCCCCGCCATGCTGCCCTGCTGTGCAGTCTCTTGCACTGAGCGGCAACCTTTCCACCTCCAACTTCATGTTGGTCAACGGTGGGTGAAACCCGTTGTTATTGGTTCAAACCGTTGTTACTTTAAATGAAACATTATTATGGATGATAGGTGTGGCATGCACTGGTACCGTTGCCATGCATTGCACTTAACACACCCAACTGCCTGCCACGTGTTGCCGGGCCACAGGCGGATGGCAGCCTGTCCTAGATATGAGCGCTGGCCAGTGGCAGCGCTGGCGCGTCCTACACGCGGGCGTCAAGGCAAGGAGGAGTGCAGGGCTGGAGGAGGAGGCAGGGATGGTGTGTGGCTCGAGTCAGCCTGTCCATGCTGGCCACCTTCAAGTTTCAAGTTGTGCGCACTTCCCTCCTGCACCAACCCACCCAAGCGGGCACTTATCCCACCATCGGCGTGGATCGCTGCCCTGCTGCAAACACCCTCCCTCTCTCCTCCTCTTCTTCCGCAGACGTTTGTGGCCATGCAGATCGTGCAGCGGAACAGCACCCAGCCCGCTGACTGCGAGATGCAGCTGGTGGCAAAGGATGGCGTGTACATGCCGCTCATCCCCCGAAAAGTGGACACAATTGTGCTGCCCTCTGGCGCCCGCGGCGAGCTGCTGGTGAGGCTTAAGGGTGGAGAGCTTCCCTCCAACCTGCTGCGCCAGGGCCCTTGCATGCATATGCTAGCCAATGACAACGGCTGCTCGTGCACAGCGCGGTGGGGCAGTGGCTGTGAACAGACCCGCGCATGCATGCCATGCGGTTGCCCTACCCTGCTGCCGCGCAGGTGCGGTGCAACAAGGCGGGCACATACACTGTGACTGCCGCGCCCGACCCGCATCCCTTCGGTGCCAACTTCCGCCACGGATTGTGAGCCGCAGCTGCAGCTGCCTTTGCTGGCGCAGCTAGGGCTGTGGTTGGCTGGCACGGCTGGTTTGGTTGCAATTGCCTGCCCAGCCCACCCGTTCCACGTGCCCACTGGTCTCCCTCAGCCTCCTTGCCTGGCCTCCTCAAGCACACAGCCCCGCCTTCCCGCTGGCTCTCGCCACCCGCAGTGAGCTGCGGCAGCCCGTGATGTGGACTCTGAACGTCGCTGAGAACAAGGGCAAGGCCGACGCCGGCCTGAAGGAAAAGGCGTGCACCCCGCTGCGCCCCTCCTAGTGAGCCCCCTGCGCGCGGTACTTTGCAGCACATGTGCTCTTTGATGCAGCTTGCGCTGGCCCCGGGCTCGACTCATACGTTGCTTGTGGCGCACCCACCATCGATCTTGGCAGCTGGATGCAGCAGGGACTTGCCTGCCCATGTGAAGGCAATAATGCCCTTGGAAGATCTGGCTATTACGCCTGCATGTGCAGTGCACCCGACCTGCGGGACGCTGCGCTGGCTGCGGCAGGCGCCCAAGACAAGCTGCGGTCCGAGTATGTTTCCTTCGTCGGCGGCGGCCCCAGCAACGTGAGTGGGTGGGTGGCGTGCGCATGGGGGCAGCGCAAGGTGGGCATGACAGAGAGCAGAGGCACAGAATGTGCACATTGCGCCACCTGCCTCGACTGTGCATTCACTCAACAATCGGCCGCGTGCTTGTCCCTCCCTCTATGCATGCAGTGGACTGCGCCCGCCTTCTCATGCACCGTCAACGGAAAGAACTTCAGGTGTACTGTCTGCTGAGTAGAACACCTCGAATGCTCAGAAGCCCCTGCCTGGCAATTCGAACCATGGCCCTCTGTCCATGCTCAAGCTTGCCTTCCTCTGCACCTCACTCCCCCGGCAGCTACCCTGACCCCGAGCCGCTGCTGATTCCGGTGGGACAAGTGACGGAGTGGAAGTTTATGGGACTGACCGGCCACCCCGTGCACCTCCAGTAAGTGCTGCTCGCCCGCCGATTAGGCCAGCGGAAACACCATGCTGTGATGGCTGCTTTTGAGTGGCGGAGTAGACCTGCAGGGAGGGCACGCAGCCGCACAGAGCCCGGCATAAGCCTGCGATAGGTCGCAAGCTTAGACTCACCCGCATCTGACGGAAGTAGCTGCAACAGGACAAGTCACTGTGCCGATGCGGCCCTGCCCGCCTGTGCAGCGTGGCGCCTTTCCAGGTCACCAACATGTCCACTGCGGCACTCAAGCCCAACACCACGTATACCAACTGGTGCGCCCTTGAAAGCCAAGGCTCCAAGGCAACAGGCACCACGTCTCGCATGCTAGGGCCAATGCGGCACCCGCAACATGGCTGGCATTGGGCAATGACACGCGGCGTGCCGACCAAGCTGCCGCCCTTCAGCTGATTGCTTTTACTGCCTGGCTGCCGGCCATCTCTACACCCGGCCTTTCGCCCACCACGTTGCTCCACTTCACCTCACAAACATGACATTCCACAAGCCAGAAAGGGGCTCATGAGACTAAAAAAACGTCTTATTATCGATTGCTGCAGGTTTGAGGAAGGCGACTTTGCCGACACACTCATGCTGCCCATGGTCGTTGCAACTGCCCCCATCGGCCTTCGTGTGCAGCCCGGCGCGATGTCAGGCTATAGTGTCATGTGAGCCGCAAGATGTGCAGCGGCATGGTTGGGTGGGGTGCGGTGTGCAGCCCATCTGCAGCCCAAGGCAGCGCTCTGCGGGGTGCAACAGGGAGTTCGCGGTCACACTCGACTTGAACCGCCTCTGATGCTGTTCCCTGTGTTGCGCAGGCACTGCCACCTGTTGAACCACGGTAAGCTGGCGGCGGTGGAAAAGATTCGAGCGCGAGGGTGTTTGGGTGCAGGCTGGCATTGCCTGATGATGTGCTTGTGGGCATGCGCCCGCCACCAAACCCACCAGTTGACCTTCCTTTTAAGGTCTCCCCAACCACATCGCCTTTGCCGCAGAGGATATGGGCTGCATGAAGGTCGTGAAGTTTGGCTGCCCAGGCGAAGCCGACCCGCAGCCGCTGTACTGCGAAGTGCCAAATGCGGTGCCAGGTGGGCAGGCAGCTCCACGCGGCCACATGTTTTTTTTGCATGGCAATGGCATGTGTGATGATTGACGTGTAAGTTGCAAATGATTGCCGTGTGGTTTGCACGTGATTGACATGTGGTTTCCTATGAGTGACGCCCCTGCCTTCTGTGCGCGGTCACATGCATGCCGCGCTGGTGCCTTGCTCGGGTGTGGTGGTCTTAACAGCAACCAACATGCGCATTGCGTTGCACGTTTCCCTCCTCTTACAGCGACTCTGAGGGCGGCAGAGCCTGGCAAAAGGGACCAGCAGCAGGGCCCTAATGCCAGCCCTGAACTTGCTCCTGGCCCCACCCCCAGCGCTGCCAGCGCTGCAAGCCTCCATGCGGCTGCCGTCCTGCTGGCCTTACTGGCTTGTCTGCTTGCTTGAGACAACACGATGCCCTGGCTCACTGTGTTGAGACCCGTTTGCCCCTGCTACATTTTGCTGGGTGGACTCTGTTGGGGCGCCTTCACAGTGGCGTGGAAGTTATCCTGCTTTCAGCGACTCTTCCAGCTTTGGAAACAAGATAAAACGGCATGGTGCAGTGTGTGATGTACATGTGGTGCGCACTGACTTGCCTTGGCCACTGGCCCGGCTTTGGGAGGTGGGCCGCCCTCAGCCGCCGCCACGCGGGCGCTGCTGCCGCCGACATGCATGGCTCAACTGCGGCGCGTCATGGGCCTTCTTTCGCAGCTCTCATACAATTCAGCAGCCATGAGCGACCAGGAGGGCGTCCAGCTCTTCAGCAGCAAGCCAAAGGCCAAGAAGCGGCGTTTGGCGCACCCCGCACCCGCCCCTGATGCTGCAGAGCAGCGCCTGGCAGCTTCCGAAGCGCCGCTGGAGGCAGCTGAGCCGTCGCTCGCGCCTGGCGACCAGCAGCTGGAGGCCACCTTCCGGCAGCTGGGCCTGTCCGAGTGGCTGGAGCGCGTGTGCGCCAGCCTGGGGATGCAGGCGCCGACTGCGGTGCAGCGCGGCACCATCCCCGCCGTGCTCTCCGGCCGCGACGTCATTGGCGTGGCGCACACGGGCAGCGGCAAGACGGCTGCCTTTGCGCTGCCCATCCTCCAGAAGCTGGCCAAGGACCCATACGGCGTGTTTGCGCTCGTGCTGACGCCCACACGGTGCGCAGCGCCCAGGCACATGCCGCCGCCGCGCCTGTAGCATTCCGCGCCTGCCGCTGCCGTTCACCGCCACCCACACATAGGTCTCCTGCCCGTCACTGCGCTGCTGCACCCGCTCCATCCGCGTGCAGGGAGCTGGCTTTCCAGCTGGCCGACCAGTTCAGGGCACTGGGTGCCGGCATGAGCTTGAAGGACTGTGTGGTGGTGGGTGGGCTGGACATGCAGCAGCAGGTGAGCATTGACGTCAATGCAGCGGCGGGGCTGGGAGGGTTGCCAAGGCGGGGCATATGTGCAACGGCAATGCAAACACAAACGCAGATACCGGCCCTCTATCGACCGCACATGCCGCAGTCTGAGCTGCTGACCATTGCTGTCCGCTCTCCAGGCCAAGGAGCTCTCGCGCGTGCAGCGACGACGGCCCTTATTGCCCCCACACAGCCCGCTGTCTGAGTGCGCTTTCACTCCTTCTCCTGTACAGGCCAAGGAGCTGTCGCGGCGGCCCCACGTCGTCATCGCCACGCCCGGCCGCCTGCGCGCTCTGCTCCAAATGGACGCTGACCTGGCACGAGGCTTCAGCCGGGCCCGCTTCTTAGTGCTGGATGAGGCTGACCGGCTGCTGGAGCCCAGCTTTGAGTCGGAGCTGGCGGTGGTGCTGCAGGTGAGCACTTGTGGCTGATGGTGGCGGTGATGCTGCAGGTGATGGCTGCTTTTTGGCAATTATTTGGAGTGGGTGGATGGTGCCGGCTGCTGGAGCCCAGCTTTGAGCCTGAGCTGTCGGCGGTGGTGCTGCATGTGACCACTAATTGCTGCCGCTGGCGTGAATGGTGTTGCTGAGCTGGGGTGGTTTGGGCCACCGGCATGGGTGCTGCAGGCACAGCATTTGGCAGGATGCGTGTGTGTGCTGCTGCAGGGGCGGTGCCAAGCAGGCGGCGCTGATCGCGCTGCGCTGCTGCTGTCAAGCAACCGCTGATGCATGCCTTTGCTCTCACTGCCGCAGGTGCTGCCTGCCCGGCGGCAGACGCTGCTGTTGAGCGCTGCTGCCTGCTCAGCAGCACACACAGCCAAATATAGTTGCTTGTTGCCCTCCACTTTGCTCCAGGTGCTGCCCACCCAGCGCCAGACGCTGCTGTTCAGCGCGACCATGACGCGCACGCTGACCGAGCTGCAGAGCCAGCTGCTGACGGACGCCTACCACTTCCAGGTGCGCTGAGCACTCTGCAGCAGGGTCAAGCATCAAGGCCGGGATAAACTGCCGCATGCGAGTCTCATCTGAGCCAAGCCTCCTCATACCTTGCATCCGCATCACACGCGCAACCCAGCCCTGCCCGCATAACCCTTCTTCTGAATATGGAATTCCAGCTGCTGCCCTGCTGCCGCCCGCCCCTCCCGTGCCTCAGGCGTACGAGGGGCTGCAGACGGCCCAGAAGCTGCGGCAGGAGTACCTGTTCATTCCCGCCAAGGCAAGCCGTGTGGCAGTTGGTTGAGCATGTGCCGTGCCTGGCTGCTGCGTCTCGCTGCCGCGGTCTGTCCCACTTGCCGCTGGCATGTGGCCAAGAACAGATGCATCTGTTGAGTGCACAATGTTTGCCGCCGGTCGCGGGACGCACGGTTTGCATCCGACTGAATGAGTGATTGCCTCCAACTGAACGAGTGCACAGCAATAAGCCGCTTGTCCTGCGCAGGTCAAGGAAGTCTATCTGGCGCACCTGCTAGGCCAGCTGGAGGAGCTCAAGTGCCGGTCAGCCATCATCTTTACCGGCACCTGCAAGGGCTGCCACCTGCTGTCGGTGCTGCTGGAGGAGCTGGGCATCGCGGCCGCGGCGCTGCACAGCCACAAGCCGCAGCGAGCGCGCCTGGCGGCGTTGGATCGCTTCAAGTCCGGAGCGGTGAGTTGCAAGCAGCTGCAGCTGCGTGGGCGTGGTGTTTTTGCGTTGAGGGCGCGGTTTGTCTGCAATGTTAGGGCCGGTCTGCGGTTCACGCCTGCAAGCACGGGGACTCTACTTCTGCCGCCCCTGACCGTTGAGGTGCATGGCCGGAGCCGGCTTGCTCGCCAAACCTCTGTGCCTGCCGCACTCGTCCTCCTCATTGGCAGGTGCCTGTGCTGCTGGCGACAGATGTTGCCTCTCGAGGCCTGGACATCCCAACAGTGGACCTAGTCATAAACTACGACCTTCCGCAGCTGGCTCGAGACTATGTGCACAGGTGAGGCTGGTGTTGCATTTGTTGTTAGTGTTGCATTCCATTTGTGGCTGAGAGGGCATGCTGAGGGCATCTTGAACGGCTGCCGTGCACTGGTGAGGGGTTGACAGGCATTGCCACCTGCATCTGGGGCTGCTGCTGCTCTGCAGTGACCTGCTTATGCTGCTGCAATAGGGCATCACCGTTGATAGCCAGCACGCTGCTGCTGCTGCTGCTGCTGCTGCTGCTGCTGCTGCTGCCCCGCCTGCTGCTGCAAGGATGTGCGGCGTGCATGCCAGTATGAGCAACATGTGCAACCTTGCAAGCCCAAAACCGCTGCCGCGCAGGGTGGGCCGTACCGCGCGTGCCGGCCGCCACGGCTGGTCGCTCTCGTTCGTCACCCAATACGACATTGAGCTTGTCCAGCAGATTGAGGTAGGTGTTGGGTTGGGAGCTCCTAGCTTCCTTGCCAGGCTGTCTGGGCAGTTGCACGGGATGGCAATTGGCCACTTGCAACCATGCATCCAAGCTTCATTCCTAGGCCTTTGGCGACCATCTCTATCTCCTGTTCCCCACGCATACTGCCCCCCGCAGGCGCTGATTGGGCAGCAGCTGGACAAGTATGAGTTGGAGGAGGCGGAGGTGCTGAAGGGCATCACAAAGGTGCGCCCGGTCCGTTTTTTGATTGCCATATCGTCCCCTCTCCCAACCATACAACGTTCTCAAGGGCATCAGAAGGACGAGCCCTCTGCTTTCTGGCCGACGCCACTCAACCTTCAACCAGCGACGCAATGACCGCTGGCAGGGCGCCTCCTATCCACACGCTCCATCCCCACACCACCCAACGACTCCGTGTTTGCAGGTGTACTCGGCCAAGCGGGCTGCTGCGCTGCGGGTGGCAGAGGAGGAGGCGCGAGGGTACGGCGGCGGCGCAGCAGCGGCCACAGCGGCAGCACGCAAGAAAAAGCAGCGGCAGAAAGCGGCTGCTGCGTGAGGGGACCGCTTGCACACCACTTGCACACCACTTGCCTCCCTCGCCTGCTCCCTGCCCTCCCTGTGCATGCCTGTTGGTTCAAACGTGCTGCACTGAAAAGTCTTACGGTGAGGGCAGTGGCAGTGGCGTGCCCCGGGCGTCAGCCGCAGGGAGCCTAGCAGAGGGGAAAAGAGAACAGACGGGTTGTGCGCCCGGGCGGGGCAGCGGGGAAAAGTGCTGAGCTGCAACAGAAACGCAGCGCTGGTCTCGAGCCGGCAGCAGGAGCGGGGAGCGACTATTTTTGAGCAGGGATGGCGGTGCTGCATTCAACTGTTAGGACTAGGGCAAGCAGGGGGGCAGTGGGGGCGCAGGTATTGAGGCCTGCTATTGCAGTGAGCAGGGAAGGAACATGGGGCGGTGTGTGGTGGGGTGGGGGGCATCATGCATTCGTTCAAACTTCGGGGCTGCGCTGCCGCTGGGGTGGGCTAGTGCTGGGTTGGACGCAGCTGCGCCGCGGCCGCCGCAGCTGCACAGCGAGGGCGGCCGCCGCCGCGGCGCCTGTGGCTGCTGCCCTGCTGCTGCCGCTCAGTCCCAGCCCTGGCGCTTGCTGCTGGCAAAGATGCTGTAAATGACGAGGCCAAACAGCTGGCATGCCGCGGTGGGGAAGAACAGCGCTGATGCCCAGGAGCCGGTCTTATCGAGCAGATATCCGGCAAAAGTGACACCCAGCACGCCGGGCAGCGCGCCTGCCGTGTTGCTCAGGCCTGCGGGCAAGGAAGGGCGGGCAGCAGAAGCAAAGCGGGGTTGAGGAGGGGGCGCGGGGTGTGCATGCAGTGCAGCCAAAGTGGTACACATAGGTCCATTCAGATCCCCCCGCGATGAGCCGCTGCCGTAGCAACCGGGGCGGCGAGCGCAACGCCTCCACCCAACGGCCCAACGACCGATACCCTCAAAACTGAACCATCGCTGTGGAACAAAAAAGGGTGAAAAGGGTGAAAAGGGTAGAAGTTGCACTCACCCAGCAGCGCCGCGGCATACTTGGGCGAGAGGTCCTGGTGGTTGCAGTACAAGCCTGCCCGCGCCCAGGCTCCCAGGGCAAAGGCGAGGGACATGATGCCCACGATGAGCGCCGCAGGGCCCGTGCCAGGGGTGGTGGGTGTGAGGAATGCCAGCGCAATCATGCAGACGGCGGGGCCAGCAAAGGAAATGCCCTGCAAGCAATTGGGGGGTGGGCGGGGGATTGGCGCCGCGTGATGGCGACGAGACACGGGTCATAGGCAGCAGATCGCAGAGGCTGCTCTCAACCCAGAGTTCCACAGTTGCTGGCCAAGTGACATGCAGCGACATGCAGCGACACATGCAAGCCACATGGCCGGCCAGCATCTGCGTTGGGGTGTTCGCACCTGCGACAGCTTGCGCACGTGGGTCACTTCCCAACCATTCTTAACAAGCCCATCTGCACTCAGGGGTGCCAAAGGGCAGGCACATGAGCATGCCAGTAGGCCAGAGGGCAGGCACCAGGGCACAGGGTGCGAGGACGCGTGCAGGATTGTGGAGCAGCTGCAGTGCGCACAGGAGCAGGCTGCTTGGCTGAGTCAACCATGATCTAAGCTCACCGGCAATGGGGCCCACAAAGGGAGTCATGATGGTCATCGAAATGTACGGGATGAGCGTCAGCAGGCTGCTCTTCTCCACATTCAGGCCTGCAGTGCAGCAAAAGCAAGCAGGCAGGCAAGTGGGCCAGGGACGATGCAACCAGGCCGGATTGGAGGCGCCTGCCGGAGCAGTGCGCAGTCCTCCCAGCACTGCCCAAACAGCCATCTGTGTGCTGCAAGTGCTGCAAATCCCCCAACTCCTCCGCCCAGCCCACCCAGCGCCATCTCAAAGTAGGAGGGCAGCCAGGCCAGCAGGGTGTAGTAGCCCCAGTTGAAGCAGAAGTGCGCCACGATCACCGCCCACACGGGGGCGCTGCAGGGAGGCAACGGGCGCAAGGCAGGCGGAGAGTGACTAAAGAAGGAGTGACAAGCAGAGAGCGGTGGCAGCGGTGGAAGAAGCAGCCGCCCAGCTTGCCAATGCGCGCGTTCAGGTTTGTCGAATGCATGCAAGTTTTTGAACAGTTCCTCTCGACGACACGCCCGCCAGCAAGCCAGGACAATACACACACGCCCAGCGCCGCACCTGACCAAGAACTTGCCCCAGGGCACAGGCGCCCTCCTCTCCGCAGCTGCCGCCTCAGCTTTGGCTGCCGCCGCTGCGCGTTCCTCAGGCGTCTGCTGCTGCGCGGCCGCCGCGGCTGCCGCTTGCTTGCGGAAGAAGCGAGGGAGCGCATCTGCAGGGGTAGGCAGGCGGTGCCGGCAAGGCGTGATGACGCGAGTTTGCTGGCTTGGCTTCAGCAGATCCCACTGGAACATGCCGCCTCATCCTAGATTACCACAAACGGCTCAATGACCGTTGGTGGATCTGCAGCCTGCCGCTTGCAAGCCAGGTTTGTCAAGCTGCAGACTGAAAACTCCAAAGCCAGCCAGCCCCTCACCCGAGTCCTGCTGCTCCGGCTTGAACAGGGGCCACGCTGCGCACCACAGCAGGCCCAGCAGGGCAAATAGATAGAACACCGACTGCCAGCCAAACCTGGGGCAGCACGGACGGGGGCGACCGGGGGCGGGGTGAGAGTTGGAAGCAGGCCAATGCTGCGATGCCTGATGTGCGCCATTGCTGGGCAGCAGCTACCCGGCACACCACAGGGCGAGAGAAGAAAGCCAGCCTGCCGCTGCAGAGCCGCCAGCAGGTTGCAAGCAGCGGTGCTAGGCACAGGGCGCATGCGTGCGCACCAGTGGATGAGGGGGCCGCACAGCAGCAGGCCCACAGCTGAGCCAACATCCAGGCCGCCAAACACAGTGGTGACTGCACGTGCACGCTCGTTCCTGCACAGCACAGTGCACACTCAGCGGATGTTAGCATGAGATCTGCAGCATCGCAGACAAGAGGGACACGGCCCACCAGGCCTGGATTATGCACAGGCATCGCCGGAACCAGCAGACAGAATCTCCCCCAACTCGGCCGCCTGAAACCAAACTGAAAACGAACCACACGGAGCGCTGCTCACTCTGGCACGATGCGAGCCATGACGTTGGTTGCTGAGCTGGGAGCCAGTCCCTCTCCTAGGCCCACAAACAGGCGCGTCGCGCACAGCGCCAGCAGGCCCATTTTTGCGGCGGGCGGGGCAATCAGCGTGCCCAGCGACCAGAGCGCCACGCCTGCAAACAGCACGCGCGCGCCGCCGATGCTGCAGACGGGGGAGGGGCAGGGGATTGCAGCAGTCAGCTTAGGGCGGGCGCGCGCGACTACCAGAATCAGGGATGCGTGCAGTAGGCATGAAGACCGACATGAAGACGATCAAGAGGCAGGCAGGCGCCACTCAGCACAGCCTCAGCACCTTCCCCCTCACCTCATGGACACCCCCCAAACCTGCAGCAGTCTGTGAGTGGACAGCCCAACAAGAAAGAAGGCCGAGGAGGCAACAACACAGCCATTAACTATTCTGCCCCTCACCTGGTGGACACCCAGCCTGCGGGGATCTGCGTGAGCGAGTAGCCCTTGCATTCAGTCCACACCTCGTCACAGCCCAGCACCCAAAGTAAATCAGCACCCCACCTTGTGGACACCCAGCCGGCGGGGATCTGCGTCAGCGAGTAGCCCCAGAAGAAGGAGGAGGAGACGAGGCCGCGCTCCATCGCGCTCCACCCCAGCTCCTTGGCCATGGGGATCACCGCCACCGACATGTTGACCTGCGCAAGTAGAAACACACATGATATTCGTACGCTGGTGTCAATCCTTGGCAACGAAAATCAATGCCAACCACACGTTCAGCAGCGCAGCAACAGCGAATGTGTGCACGATTGCATAGTCCAATGTCTGCCGCGCCGCTCGTGGCCGCTCGCATCGGTACCGCCAACAACCGCGGCGGAGGCATCACCACCAGCAGCACAACAGACACAGCAATTATAACCAGCGCCTGGCATCCCTCACCTTGTCCATGTTGCACAGCACAAAGGACAGCGCCATCATGCCCACCACCTTCCAGCGGTGCGGCACGCCGCCCTGCTGCTCCGCCGCCGCCGCCGCGCCGCCGGCCTGCTGCCCTGGCGCCAGCGCCGCCGCGCCGCTGCCCTGCGCCTGCAGGTCCCCCTCGTCGAAGCTGCTCTCCAGGCCCTCCAGGGCGGTATACATTGTGGACGCCTGGTCGTCGCCCATCATCGGCACTTCGGGCGACACGTGGCGGTCGGCCGCCGGCGGCTGCAGCCGCGGCCGCCGCCGCTGCGCGGCGGTGCCGCGCTGCCGCGCGCCCCACGGCCGGCTGCCGGGCAGCGGCGCCGCGCCGCATAGCTGCTGCTGGGCCGCGGGGCGTTGGCAGCTTGGGCTGGGCTCCGCCCGATCGCCGCCAGCTGCCGCCGCCGCTGCCGCCCGCGGCCGCCGCCCCGGCTGCCAGGCGGAGCCAAGCTGCCGGCTTGGTTGCCGCATCTGCATCGGGGCTGCCTGCCCTACCGCTGCTGCGGGCGCCCAGGCCAAAAGGCCCTGGCTTGCCATCGTTTGAGGGCGCTGCCTGGTGGGTGCTGGAGGGTGGCGCTGGCCCGCTCCGCTCACGAATCGACCGCCGTGCGATGTGCCCTGCAAGACGCAGAGGCGGGCGGGACACGGGGAGGTGCTCGCTGGGGATGGGCGCGGGGTGCTGCACACCGCCTGGGGTGCCGATCTTGCTGCTGGCTCACCAGCAAGGCCGTTTGCGCACGCCGATGAGCCCGCTGCCCGGTCCCGCTCTCTCGCGCGCAGCGACGCCTGCAGGCAGTGCCCTGGTGCCAGGAGGTCCGCAGGAAACAGATAGACGCCGCGCGATTCGATTGAGCACGTGGGGCACGCCCAACACCACCTGGCATGGGCACCGCCCCAGCGTGGCGGGCGGGGATCGGCTCCCGCCCGACTGCGCATCAGTCTGCCGCCGCCTTGCAGCCCCCCACCTTGTCAGTGCAGCATCAGTCGCATACCACAGTGCTCAAAATGCGGTCAAGAGTGACAGCGCCATATCCTGACATGCAGCAAGGCTGGATGCAGGAGACGATTCCGGCGATTCCCGGCCGACGCCACATGGGCACGCCGCTCCGCCGCAGCGGCAGGCAGCCCATGCCCGCTCTTCGCTGAGCATCCATCCTCCTCAGGCCTTGATCGCCAGCACACCCGCCTCCAGTAGCGCCTTCACCACCGCCTCTGCGCTGCAGCCCGCCGCCTCTTCCGGTTCTGGCAGCTCGCCCACAGGCACAGCCTCGGGTGCGTCGGGAGCGCCGCTGCCCGCCGTCAGCAGGATGTCCAGAAGCTCCGCGCACTGCAGGGGAGAAGCAAGCAGGGACACGCATGGGTGGCGCGCCGGCTGTGTTGGGATGGGTATGGAGGGGGCCAGTGGCAGCCCGGCGCAGCAGGTGCAGATGGCAAGCGCCAGGATCAGGGGGACACCGGCTCGGCTTGAAACTTGCTGCAAGGCCAACATGTGCACAACCGATTGACTACACAAATTTACACAATATTAGCAGCAATTGCTCGCCTCCACAGGGAACTCCAGCACGCCGGCCGCCTCCACAGCCACCGCCTCCAGATCCTCCTGCCGATAGGGGGAGGCCATAGGGGTTGGCAGCAAGCTCAGCGGAAGGTGCAACACCAGGGTGCACTTGCAAGGCTGAAAGAACGGTCACAGCACAGCACTCGGGATTACCTCCCCACTGCTTCCGCTTGCCTGCAGCGCCTCTTGCTCATCGGCGGGCTTGCGGGCGTGCAGGTCCCGCCGGTTGGCCATGCAGTGGTGCACCTGCAACACAGGGACAGTAGGAACACATGCTGTTCTGCGAGGAAGGATAGCAGGGCGACACGAGCTTGCAGATTGCGCCGGTTGGCCAGGCAGTGGCGCACCTGCTAGCAAGGGACCCCAGGGAAGGCACGAAGCGGATGGGTAGCCAGCTGACACAAGCAGACTAAAAAAAGCTAGCCAGTTGGCCGTGCCTCTATCACGTTCAAGCTGTCATTTTCAACCAGGCTTGACCTGAGGCATACCAGCAGCTAGGCTCCTATCAATTCCTATCAACCCACCTCTGCAATGGGCTCGGGCCCCTCGTCATCAATGACCAGCCGCGCGATGCCCGGCTGCGCCAGCCCCACCAGCGCCGCCTTGCTAAGAGCGCCCGAGCCGCCCGCTTCGTCATCAGCCTTGGGCGCCGCAGCAGGCGCAGCGCCCTGCAGAAACAGCGCAGTGTACGATCTGTCAACCTGAGCAGTGCTGGTTTTGCAAATTATTCAAACGAGTGGCGGGATTCGCACAACGGTTCAGGCAGGGATCCGGTCAGCCCTCTGAAGGCAGGCATGCCGGCAACGCAGCCTGCAGGCCAGCTGCACAGCCCGCACACTCACCTTGCGTGGCGGCGGCGGCAGGCGCTGCTGCAGGAACAGCACCGCCATTTGGTCGGCCACTTCGTCCAGGGGCATGTGGTGCATGACCGTCTCCACCTGTGGAGGTGGAGATCCAGGTGGCAAAAAAGTGAGGATTGACGAAGCATGGTAATACCGGCAATTGTCGTTTGCTGGCTGGCACGCTTCGGCGTTGTCGTGGGGGCCTTGCCAGGCCGGTGCACTGCTGCAACAACAGCTTGCCGGGTCAATAAATCGCCACCACAACTTGCCAGTTGGTGACAAGACACAACAAACTTACCAGGTCTGCGCACTGCCGGGTGAACTCCGTCCGCCGCTCGTCGCCACCGCCCTCCTCCTCTGCAGCCCAGTTGAGAAGCGGTAAGATGCAGCCAGGCGTTGCCTAACCGTTTTCAGGAGCACACAGACCTGTCCAAGTTTGCGGCCCACACCACCAGCAACAGGACCCAACACGGTTGCACCCTCTGCCATCCGGTTCCACCATCTTGCTATTTGTAATGCATACACAAAGAGAAGCGCAAAAACAACACCCACTGGGGCAAATTATGCACCCTCCTCGTCCTCCTCGTCATCTCCTGCCTGCTCATCCTTGGCATGCGTGCTGCCTGTGCACTAAAAGCAACGCAACCACAACAGCAACTGGGGAACATTGTGCGCACCCTCCTCCTCGTCCTCCTCCTCATCTCCTGGCTGCTGCTCATCCTTGGCATGCATGATGCCCATATACTCAAAGAAGTCGCGGGGCAGCGTGCGCCGCAGCTCCCGGCTGGCCTGCAGGGCAGCAAACCGATCATGTCATCAATTGAAAGAGCACATCTGACACCTGGAGCCAGCTGCTGCACGCGCTGAAGCGGCGGGCAGCATGCGCCTCAGCGCCCGGCTGGCCTGGGAGGCAGCAGAAGGGCCCAGCTGGGTTGTTGAATGAGAGTTCGGCCTGCTGCACTGGCACGCAGCCTGTTGGGACCCTTAGCAGATTGCTGCTGCTGCTGCCGCCGCTGGCTGTGGCTGCAGCACAGCAGCCCACACGAAATATTCGCTAACGCTTGCCTGGGCTGCCTCGCGCAGTGCCTGGGGCAGGGCCTCCTCAAGGAAGACTGCAGAGGACCAGAGGGAGGGGCAAAGTGCGGATGTTTGCTTCAGTCACATGGCCAGGTGTGTCTGTGTGCATGTCGTTAGTTAGGCTTTGGGTTCAGCCGAGAGAGCCTCCCCAGCCGCTGCAGATCGCACTGCACTCCCTAGTCCAGGGGACCACTGCTTTGCCCTGCATGATTGCACGCGCATGTCTGCAACTCATGCCATCACTGCTTTGCTGTGCTCTGTGCAGGCACTGCGGCGGCCGCCGCACAGCAGCACCACAGAGAGCCGCAGGCGCACCTGCCCACGTGCGCTGCTGGTTGGCTGAGAGGGTGAGGTGCAGGGAGTGGCTGTCGGGCAGCGACTCAGCCTGGTGGACTGCACAGGAAGAGTGGAATGAATGGAAGCACACAGCGTAAGAACAGCAGCACGTCTTGTGGAGCGTGCCTGCCATGATGCAGCTGTGCCATTTCGCAGAACAAGGAGCCCTGCCACAGTGCGAATGAAGGCCTGCACCCATGCTGCCCCTGCCCGGCACTCACTGATGCCCCGCGGCATATAGAGCAGATCTCCGGGCTGCACAGAAGCCAGGGGGGAGGGCAAAGGGAACGCGGTTGCTGCCAATGGGGCAGGCGCATGAGAGCCGCCCCAACGGGCCAGACAAAGTGGCGTGCGACCCTGACCTTCACAAAGGAAAAAGCCATAAACGCAGTTTGGAGCACCTGCAGCACCACGTCCAGCACGCACTCGCCCAGCTCGTGATCTGTGAAGTCGCGCGAGCTGTACCTGCGTGTATAATAGAAAGCGTCACACAAAAGTGTTACGGAAAGCAGATGTGCGCACATGATGCTCGACCTCCCTTCGATCAAGGTGCAGAGTGCAAACGTGCCCTGCTCTGTCGGCCACCTCGCATACAAAGCTGCGAGGCTTGTACCGTCATGCAGCTTCAGTCAAACAAGCAGCTGCGCGCACCGCGGCAGCACGTGCTGCGGGTCGGTGTGGGCGTACAGGCGCCAGCGCTTGGAGCCCTCCACCTGCAGCACAAACGCGTCGATGTCGTCCCTGCAAAGTAGGGGCCAGCAGAATCCAGGGCAGCTGTTGAGCAGGTGCACAGCAGCACTTGAGGCTTGGGGCATCCACTTGCAGCCCAAAGCCGGCAATGTTGTCCCTGCAAGCAGTCCCATGATGACAGTTGAGTTGATTGGCCGAACAGCCCACCAGAAGGGAGGGGCGGAGTTTGGTGGCAGGCCCGCATGCCGTGCTGCGCAACACTGAAGCATGCAGCAGCAGAGCCTGTCTGGCTCCAGCTCACGCCAACCATGCTGGAATTATGCATGACATGCCTCCTGCTGCCGCCGCACCATGAGCTGAGCGTTTTTGTCCGCCCCCGCTCACCAGTGCGGCGCAAAGCCCTGGGTGCCAGCGGGCGTGAGGTAGGAGTTGCAGCCCACGGGGCACTGAAGGAAGCTTTCCAGGCGCGCCACCAGGCGCCACAGGGGGTCGGAGAAGCGCTGCGGGGGTGGAAATCAAAACGAATCTGAATGGAAACAAACGAATGAAGCTCTCCAGGCGGGCCACCAGGCGCCACAGGGGGTCCGAGAAGCGCTGCAGGGGTGAAGCAAGCGAACGTATGAAAACAGGTGCAACGGGCCACCAGGCGCCAGAGTGGATCAAAGCAGCGCTGAGGAAGAGAGGGAGGCAGGCCGAACACGCCAGCGGTGGGTTGAGCTGCATGGCGGGAGCAGAACAGCACCCAGCGCGGCCTTGCTTTTCACCCTTTATGGGCCTGTTGCAGCATCAGCTGTAATCTACAAAGCCCGCCCTGGACCCAGCAGTCGAAGCGCCGCTGGTGCAGTTGGGCGCTCCCAGCTGGGCGCACCTGGGGGTGCAGCACACGCACGGAGCATCCCTCCTTGAAGCGCCGCCACACCACCTCGGCATCTGCCACCTCAGGGGCTGCATTGATTTGGGGTGCAGTCAGGGCTGGGGTTCAGGGGAACCATTGGCATTAGTGGTTCTGTGGGTCGCAGCCAGAGTGGTGCTGCACACACACGCACCCGCTTCCTCCTCGGACGCGCTGTCGCCATTGTAATAAGTCAGCGTGACGCGCTTGCGGTCGCTGTCTCCTTGCGCATGCGCAGCGCGTTCATAGCCCACACATGCACAACATGAACACAGCACATATTCACGCACCTGCCTCCTCCTCGGGCGCGCTGTCGCCGTTGTAGTTCAGCGTGACGCGCTTGCGGTCGCTGGCACTAAAGGAGGTGACGTCAACATTGAACTGATACTGCAGTCCCGGCTCCCGCAGCAGCTTGTCGATCTCTGCATGGGGGGAGGTGAGGTGGAAACAGCAGGAGAGGGCGCTGAAGGAGGTCTCTGGCCTTTATCTCTGGCACAGACAGAGGCAGAGCAGAGGGACGCTTGATTGGCAAGGGAGCGGGGAGAGCCAGCTGCTAAGCCCGCAGCCTGCACCACCCGCTGACCGCGCCACCCCATACTTGTTCTGGCAGCCTCACCGTCCTTGCTGAACAGCCCGCCAAAGTACTGGCGGTTGTTGGGGCGCGTCACCAGCAGCGGCGCGTCCTCGTGCACAGCGTCGTAAAACGTCTCCACATCCACGGGGCTGCAAAGTAACAGCGCAATGTGTGTGATGGTCAACCTTGCCACATACCCATGACCAAACCTACGCCAGTCACAAGGTCCTTGCGCTGCGGCCTCCGCAGCGGAAGCTGTGCATCAGGGGCAACGGCGCGGCGCCTGCCAACGGCCCAGCTTGCAAAGCATGTGCTGAGGTGGGGATTTATGCCTGCACAGCCACACTGTGCAAACAACAGTGCAGCCACAGTGCACACACACAGCCACAGTGTACACGCCTGGCCGCACCTGATGAGCCACTGGAAAGCGGCCTCTCCATCCTCAAGCTCCTCCGGCCCAGCCACCTGCAGAGGGGCGGCCGCATGACCACACTTGCGGACGTCTGAGGAACCTCCGGAGCCTCTAGCATATAACTGGGTGCGGCAGCTACCCCAGTGTGCCATGTCGTTTCATCCCGTGGCGTTGTGCAAGGCTCTGCCTCTTTATCCTCGTCTGCCGGTGCCCGGCCCGCCAAACGACCGCAACCGCCACTGTTCTGCAATCTTCACTGCTAACACAGCAGCAGGCGCGCACCATGTCAGGGGTGTATACCGCCAACAACACAGTTTGCAACCGCAACTGTTTACCAAGCAGCAAGGCCGCACCATGTCGGGGGTGCATGCCGCCAACAACACCATTCATACCGCGCACAACACCGGTTTGCAACAACTCAGCAGCAGCAAGGCCGCACCATGTCAGGGGTGCGCGGGTCCTCCACCTTTACCGGCTCCAGGGTGACGTCCCAGTCCTGCGAGATGCACATTGACAGCACACAAAAACTGTGTATGCACTACTACTAGGGGTGCCGTAGAGTCAAACATGGCCACATTGTCATGCCGTGCTCGGCTGCATGTGACCAGCAGTGCAGCACAGCTCTGGCAACTACTCATGAGAGTGCTGTGCAGCGCAGTTGTTGCACTAAAGTAGCTAGAATGCAACGCAAACTCACCTCCAGCTCCTCTCCCTCATCGCCCTCCTCCCCTCCCTCCGGCTCGCCGTCGCTGCTGTGGCTCCCGTCCTCCCCCTCAGCGCCCTCCTCCTCCTCCTCCTCCTGCTCTTCATCTCCCTCCATCTCTTCCTCCTCCTCCTCCTCTGCACCCTCTCCTGCCTCCCCCTCAGCGGCAGCCGCCGCGCCGCCCCGCCGCCGCTTGCGCTGGCCTGCTGCAGGCGCCTCCTCCTGCACAGCCAATCCAAGGGCGCACAGCAGGGGACAGCTTGGCAGAGGTAGCTAACACGAACACATGACGGCGAGTGGCCGGAACATTGGCGCCAGCAGCAGGCGCCTCCTCCTGCACAAAACAGGGAGCAGCTTGGCCGGAAAGCTGACACGAAAAAACATGACCAACCAGTTGCCGGAATATTCGCGCATCACCCAAGCGAGGATCAGAACGCAGGAAGCAGGGCTGCTTTTGTTCTGCCCCAGCCATCAGCCATCAGCCACGCCACGGATCCGCCAGCAAGGCAGCAGCACAGAAGGCAGACGCCACTTTGTTCAGCGGCACACCTCAGCGAGGACCGCAGGGCAGCAGTGTGAAAGTACTAAAAACAGCAGCAAGCCTCTGCACAGCGGCAGCAAGCATCCAAACAGCGGCGCACCTCGGCCAGCACAGCTGTGCCGTCGTCCGCCACGCTCATGCCCAGCGTCTCCGCCACGCCCTTCAGCACATCAAAAGGGTCGGCCTCTCCATCCAGGCCCACCACCCCCGCCAGGGACTGGATGAGGTTGCGCTGCCGCGCTTTCGAAGCCGCCATGGCTCACCGGCGGTGGCGCAACTGCAGGGCGCAGGGCAGCGGAGCGGCGGTCAGAGGCGGGCCCGCCCCTTGCCGGATGGCGCCCTGCGCGCTGTACAGATCCAAGGCGCGCCTGTCAAGCGCACCGAGCGGGCCTACGCAGCAGCCGGAGCTGTCAAGCTGATGATTGGAAGGCGAAGTCTTTGAACGGCACAGAGGGGAGCTTTTGATATAGCTTAGCGTTTCACGGTTTGCGATGAAAGCGCTGCAGATGCACGACGAGGCTGGCACAGCGCCCTGCCAGCCCATGCAGCCGGCGGCGGAGCCAGCGGCCGCAGCACCGAGCGGCGGCGGCGGCGAGCCGGCTGCATGATTTGTGCAGTGAGCACCTGGTTGGGGGCTGTGCTGGGACATACATCTCTTGTCGAGCGTGCTTTGCAGCTCATTCATCTTCATTGAGAAACCAGGAGACGTAGAGCAGTGCCGGCATCTTCGCCCGCTCGTCAAAACGGCGGCGGCAGAGCACACGGGCAGGCCGGCCTGGCACTGCGCCATTCTGTTAGCCAAAGCGTGTGACTCACGAGCAGCAACAATGCATGGATGCCTGGACCTGTGTTTTGCAAGCCTGCCCGGCTGAACCCTGGCGGCATGCCCCGGCACCGCTGCCGCCAGCCGGTCGGCCTCGCCGGCCGCAGGTGCATGCATGAGCCGGCGACCACAAAGCTGTTTTGCCCGCTCTCACAAAGTTTGTGCAAGTCGGTTGTGGCCAACGGAGAGGCCCCACAGTGGGCGTGCGGCAACCATGGCCACCGTGCCGGCCTGCCTCCTCCTGAGCGCCAGCCTGCGCCTTCCAGCCCGGCGTGGCAGCAGTCAGCAGCAGCCTGGACGGCAGCAGCAGCGGTGGCGGCCGGCGGCACTGGCAGCAGGCGCGCGGGCGCCCACCACCGCCGTCAGCGAGCGCAAGAAGGACGGCCTGCCTCAGGAAGCGATCCGTGCCTTTGACGCCAGGCTGTGGGCGGGCGACCTGGAGGGCTGCCTCGCGGTGCTGCGCCGGGCGGCGGCGGCGGCGGCCGACGGCCCGCCGCGCCCGCTGCTGGGCCCCGAGCGCAACCGCTCGCTGATCCAGGCGTGCTTCGCGCGGCGGCGGCCCGCAGCAGCCATCGCCTACCTGCAGCTGCTGCACCCGCAGGTGGCAGACTGGGCGGCAGTCCTCAAAGAGGCCAGCAAGCGGCGGGATGTCGACACGCTGCGGCAGGTGCTGGCGGCACGGGCAGAGGCGGGCCTGGGCCCCGATCACCGCACCACCACTGCAGCCATCGCCGGCTATGCAGCCGGAGGGCGGCTGCCAGACGCACTGGCGGTGTTTTGCCGGGCTTGGGAGCGGCCAGAGTGCCGCACCGTGGAAGTGGTGAATGCAGCCATTTCGGCCTGTGCCAACCAGAGCAACTGGGAGGCGGCGCAGGAGGTGGGTGGTGTGGTGTGGAGTCTTGTCTGATGGGTTCGGCTAGGTGTTGCTGTGCAGAAGGGTATCAGAGGCGGTCACGTGGCTGACGAGCGGCTGCCGGCTCCTCAGGCGCAAGCAGTCCGTGCATCACTTGCCTGCCACAAATGTGCGGTATCTCTTGGCCCCTGCAAGACTGATCCACCCCTATCCCATCCATCGCCACTCCTTATCCTCTTTTACAGGTGGTGGGCATCATGCAGCAGGAGGGCATCGCCCCTGATGTCATCACTTACAATTCGCTGCTCAAAGCAGCCGCCGCGGGGGGCCTGCTGGGGGAGGCGCGCCGGCTGTACAGCGAGCTGCTGCAGGCCGGCCTTGCGCCTTCAACCTTCACCTATGCAGCGCTGTTCTCAGCGGCGGCACGCGCACGGTCCAGCGATGCCGTCTGGCTGCTGCAGGTGGGCCTTTTGCACACTGCTAGGGTTGAGGCACACACGAAACCAGGGTTATGCCCTGTGCATTTGCTGCGCCGAACAGGTGCCGGTTCTGCACCTGCTGATGCTTCACCATGCTGCCTGCCTCGACATGTTGCTGCTCCTATATCCCGCCGCCCGCAGATGTTCGACGAGATGCAGCGGCTGGGCGTGCAGCCCAACAACCACGTCGTGTCGGCGCTGTTTGCCGCCGCCTCGTTTGCGCCCTGCACCCCCGCACAGCTGGAGCGGCTGTTTGCGGCGCTGGCGCTGCTGCGCAGGTGGGGCCATGCTCTGCGGCTGCAGTCAGACGCATTGCCTGGCCGTGCGCTGAGTTGTGGCTGGTGCCAATTCAGCCATGCACCTGGCTACAAGCCTGCCGAGAGCTTGCTCAGCGGGCATGCCATGAGCTGGCGCCGTACATGACGCCCTGCCTTGTCCGCCCTCTCCTGCTCTCCATGCCACCAGCGGGCGCGGTATGTGCATTCACTGACCCTGTACTCCACTCTCTCCTGCCCTGCCCTCTCCTGCCCACAAACCTTCCCTCTCCTGCCCACTCCTGCCCTGCCCTCCGTGCAGCTTCGGCCCGCCCAACGACACAGTCTATTCGGCGCTGCTCACGCTCATTCAGCGGCAGGGCATCCAGGAGCGAACCGTGGATGTGTGGGGCGCCCTCCAGGCGGACGGCGTGCGGCTCAGCCCACATCTCTTCTCCTCCCTGTTTGCTGGTGAGCTTGAGGGGAGCAAAGAGCAAATATGCGTGTGTGGCTGGCCGGTGCGCCCTGGGCCTGCTGCTGTGCCGCAGCGGGTGGGGTGGCCGCCATGGGTTGGCAGGCATGCGGCGGACGGGCGGCAGCTGTTGGTTCGTGCAGCGTGCAGTCTCAACCCTTGCAGCATCGCATGCTTATCGTATCCATTGCCACAAACCGCCCTGTGCAGCGTGCACAGCGGAGCACGCCTCCCCAGCGCTGGTCGATGTGGCAATGCAGGCGGCAGAGGCGATGCACGCGGCGTGGAGGGCGCAGGTGCAGCGGCCCAACCGCCGCGCTTCGGAGGACCGGTGAGGCCGGCAGGGCAGCTGGGGAAGCGGCTTGGATGTGGCACAGCGGGGCAGGCGTTCCTGTTCAGCCATGCGTGTGGCAAGGTGGGGCACGGCATGGCATGGCATGGCATGGCATGGCGTTGCACGGTCTGTCATGGCATGGCATGGCACGGCATGGCATGGCATGACTTGTGCGTGGTGCGCAATGGAATGGCAAAGCGTGGCAGGACATGTGCATCATGCACGTTATGCGCACATGTTCGCCATGCCATGTCGCACCGCTTCATGCTAGCCTGTGCCATGCCATGTCATGACGGCCCATGTCGCATCGCGCCATGCCCTGCGCCTTTGAGCCCTGCCCTGCCATCCCCATACTCACACCTTAGCGCTGGCTGCTTGCTCAGTTGCTCAAGTTCTGCTACACATGCTCCTGCCCCTGCAGTGACATGCTGGTTGCCTACAATGCGCTGCTCCACTTTCTGGGCACCGCCGGCGAGCTGCAGCGCGCCATCCGAGTGTACCAGGTGAGCTGCTGCTGTGCGCGCATTGGCCCAGCATGCATGGCAACGCACACGTGCGCACGAGCTTGCGTTGGCATGTGTTTGCGCATGGGTCAAAGTGCAAGCATGGCTAGATCCACCCGGTTTTTTGTCCCAAACTAATCCATAACCTCCTCTTTGCCTCACAGGGCATGGTGGCGGGCGGCCCCTGGCCGGATGTTGTGTCGTACAACACACTCATTGCAGCGGCGGCCGGCGGCGGCAATGTGCGGGTCGCCATGCGCATTTTCTCAGACATGGTGGATGCAGGTGGGTGGTGTTAGAGGGCAGTTTGGTGTTAATGGGCACTGGCCCTGTTGCTGCTGACGGCTGGCTCCGTCGCTGAGTATCGCTGCACAAGTGGAAACCCTGACGTAGCCTGTTGGCTCCCAGGCTGCATTCATCTTTCCAGGGGAGAGCCGCTGGAAACCATCCACTCGCCCTTTGCTCCCTTTGCAGAGGTGGAGCCCACAGAGCGGACGGTTGGCGCCCTGCTCAACTGCTACGCCAAGGCCCGGGACGCCGCCTCCGCGCGCAAGGTGCGCCCTCCTGGGGACCCGCGATGGCTTGCTGCACACTTCTCATGCATGGGCAGGCTCACAGCAGCTGTGGCGCATGTGGCTTGCACACCCTTCTGGGCATGATCTATTGGGCGTCTGAAGAACACCGCCTGCCATGTATTTTGACTCTTTCAGGCCCGGATTGATGCATCCTTCTGCAGGTGTTTGACTCCATGACGGAGCTGGGCATCCCCGCAAACGTCAAGACCTACACCAGCCTGATCGATGCGTGCGTGCAGGCGCGCGGCGACGACTGGACAGAGGTAGGGCGCATGGTGCATGCATCCGGCTGTTGTGCCTGAATACCTCGCCGATGGTGCTGTGTGCAATTTCTTTCGGTTCTCTGGTCATCAGGCGCATTTAAGCAATCCCCTCTGGCTATTAATGCCGCACCCTCCACCCCAATGTCCTGTGCCTGTGCCTTCCCCTGTCACTGTGCAGCTTGCTTTCGATCTGCTGGACCGAATGCGGGCAGAGGGACTGGCGCCCTCCGCCGTCACCTACGGCTGCCTGCTATCTGCATGCGCGCGGCGCGGCGACGTGGGGCGGGCATTCCAGCTGTACCAGCAGGCCTGCGATGAGGTGCGCTGGCAATGACTAGGATGCACTTGTAGTGCCTGCGGCTCGGAATTTCGCCCAGACCTGCGCGTGTGGTTAGATGCACACCCATTTTGAATGCACCAGCAGGCCTTCTTGCGCTGCCGCGTGGAAAGGCAGAAGGGCGCTCCACTGTGGTCAGCTCGCCGTTTTGTGTGCGTGCCATCACGCGGCCTCCTTAATCTGTGTCCATCTCTCCCTCAACTGCCCACAGGGCGTGGTGCCCAGCGACCAGATGCACGACATGCTCATCTCGATGTGCACCCAGGAGCAGCGGCTTGAGGAGGCTGTGGACCTGGTCAAGCGCCTGGCCCGCCGCCAGCCCAGCTCTGCCTCCGCATCCACTTCTGCTTCTGCCGCCGGCGCGGCGGCCGGTGCAGCAGCAGGCAGCAGTGCGGCGGGAGCAGCGCAGGCTGCATCTGCGGCGGCAGCAGGCAGCGGGGGCTCGCCGCCGTCATCGCCGCGGGCCGGCGCCGGCGGCGGCGGAGGGGCAGCAGGCGCGGCCACGGCCAGCGGGCTGCAGGAGCACACGCTCAACTCGCTGATCCGAGCGCTGTGCGGCAAGTACCCCGACCGCGCGCTGCGCCTGCTGAGCCTGTGCCAGGTGCGACGGGTGGCTGGCTTTGTGTAGGATGCCTGGGGTGCTGTGCTGACACGCATGGCCAGGCTTTTGGACCCTCGCTCGTGCCGCTTGCGCATCCACTTGCTTGGCGACGCTAACACCTGCCCGCCCATGCATCGCCGGCCCATGCAACCCCTGCAGACGATGGGCATGCGCACCAGCCGGCGCACCTACCTGGCCCTGATCACCGGCTGCGCCCGAGCCTCTCGCAGCGCTGTGGCATACGACCTGTACCGATCACGTGAGTGTTGTGCGAGCGGTTTGGCTGTTTTTGTGACTTGCAGGGCATGGCGGGCCCAGCTCAGAGGTGCAGCGTTGCCGCCACCAGCCGAGGTTGCAGCAGCAGCTGCCGCGCCACGTCCCCAACGCTAGTCAACCAGCTGACCCTGCTCCCTCCGCCTGTTTCTGTGCCTCTCCTGCCGCAGTGCGGGCACAAGGCATGGACGCAGACAGCCCCACCGGCTCGGCACTCATCATCTCCCTGTGCCAAGCCAACCAGGTGCGTGTGCCATGGTATGGTGTGTGCAACGGCATGTGCATTGTTGGCTACCAGGCTGGTACACTGTATCCAGCCGCATGCACGCTGGCGCTGGCATGGTGCAGCCACCCATTACGTGTGCTGTGCTCTTTCTTGCAGGAGGAGGTTGCTGAGACGGTTTACAATGATATGCTGGCGCTGGCCTGGCACCGGCAGCGCGGCCACCTGCCCGCGCCGGCGGCCAGCCGCGGCGGCCTGTCCAACACCGCGCAGCTGCCAGACACGGAAGCCATGGCATGCCTGGTGCAGGTGGGGGGTGTGGAAGTGATCAAAAAGTGGGGATTGAGCAAGCGGGCAGGGCACTGCACTGCATGGCATGGCCTGTTCTGCGCATTCAGGCTGCTCCGGGATGCCGCTGCCCGCCATTTTTCGAAAGTAATGTTGTGTCCCGCCTGCTGGTCTCAAGCCGTGCCCCTCTGCTATGCACATCGACCATCGCAGGCATTTGCTGCGTCTGGCCAGATGCGATCGGCCGCCAAGTTCTACAAGCAGCTGCGGCGCAGCGGGCCCAAGAGCCTAGCAGGTGCGGGCCGATCCCAGCTGCCTGAAATGCGCCGCAAAGCGATGCGTGCGGCGGGCATGTGCCTGTGCCTCTCTTGCAAGCAACGAGGATCGCCTTTGCGTGGCAGTCGTTTCTTGTGCCTTTCTTGCCACGCTCTGAGCAGAACCCACGCCCCCCGGCCCCGTCTTAACGTATCGTGCAGGTGTGACCCTGAGCCACCGCCGCATGTGGGAGCTGCTCGTTGAGAGCTACTGCCGCCAGGGAAGCGTGAAGCAGGCGCTGCAGGTGCGCTTTGGAGGGCTATTTGTGCAGCACTTGCTGGCTGCCGTGGCTTTGATGGGCCACTGCTGCTGGCTGCCGTGTTGCTGCTGGGAGGCTGTCAGGCAACTGCTTACCCTGGCTGTTTTCCACGCCCGTGTGCAGGTATTTGACGATTGGAAGGCGGCAGCGGATGCCTGGGAGGCCGCCCAGCAGCAGCACCTGCCCAATCTCGACTCGCTGGCATCGCACGAGCTGGAAGAGGGGGAGGCGCAGCAGGCGCAGCAGGCGCAGCAGGCGCAGCAGCAGGAGGCGCAGCAGCAGGCGCAGCAGGAGCAGGTGCAGCAGCAGCAGGCCCAGCAGGAAGATGGCGCTCCGCTTGCCGTGGCACATGCTGAGCGGCAGCCACAGTGGCAGCCGCCGCGGCACGCACTAGCGGCTGCCCATGGCGGCAGCGAGGCGGCGCCTAAGCTGGCGGCACCAGCTGCAGCATCTGTCCCCTCAGCAGACGAGCCCGCCCCTAAAGCAGCGGCGGCCCGCGCTGCACGGGCGGCCCGGATGGTGGCGGCTGCTAAGCTGGCCGCGGCGCACGGTGCGCAGGCGGCAGGGGCAGCGGTGTCCCACCGCAGCCACCCCAAGCTCTCCTATGTCACTCTGGCCTTCTTGGAGGCCTGCTGCCGCCGGGAGGCTGAGTTTGAGTGGCGCGTCTATGATGTGTGTGCTGTGATGCGGCAGCAGAAGGAGACCAAGCGGCAGGCGGGGCTGGCGCGGCCGCAGAAGGCCAGCCACCATTTTGCCCCCGCTTGATATCCTGCACGCCTTTGCAGCAGCAGCTGTTCGCATGGACACGACTTTACACTGTTCTCTCTTGTAGACACAGCGTTTCATTCTTCATCCATTTACAACCGTTTAAAAAAGCGATAGAGCTGCTGAGAGGCAGCGTATGTAAGCAAACAACACAGGGCATGATGGGCGGGGGGCGGCGGCAAGTGCCGCAGCAGTGCATCAATGAAATCTTTGTACAAAAGGCGGGTTCTATGCAAGGAAAGGCTTTTGGCAAAGCGCAGCTTGGGCTGCAGGTCTTGGGTTGGTTTCAAGAATCAAGTTTGGGGGCAGAATGCAAACAAATGTGCGCAAAATGGCTTGGGAAATCAACCTAGGGCACCGCGAGCCCAGGGCGCGGATTCATCGAGGCATCAAAATGCACCTGTGCAGGTAGGCGAATGCACATCAAAAGTACAAGGCTACACACTGTGTGCCCGGGGCGCCAGCTGAAGCTCGTCTTGCCCGCTAGAACCGCTGAGCGTTTCCTCCTCTGCACTGAGCGCCTGCCACACCACCACCGTGCCGCGTTTGTCGGCGCTCACCACCCGGCTCTCGTCCTGGCTCCAGCCCACAGCAAGCACCGGTGCCGAGTGGGCTGAGAGGGCATCCACCAGCTGCAGCGCCGGCTCGTGGCGGGTCAAGTCCAGCAGGAGCACTGCAAAGGATGGGTTGGGCAGGCAGGATGCGGTAGGCTGCATGTAGGCAGTACAGATGGCTGGGCAGAGGAATCGAAACAACCGGTCAATTGAGCAAGACCGGCAGGCTACAAGCACACGTATGCACCTCTTAAGTCGCAGGCAAGCCTACCTCGTCGGACCTCACTGCCTGCAAGCAGCAGCTCCGGCAGCTGCCGCACTACGCCCGGCCGCAGCGAGGCGCGAATCTTGGCTGACCCAGGGGCGATGTGAGTCTCTCGCACAACCTCTAGGCGCCAGGGCTGCGGACATAGGGCGGCAGGGGTTACAGCACGCATTGAATGGCAGGCACCTGGCTGCAATGCCATAGCACCTCAGCATCGCACGCCGGCAAGATAGAAACATTAACCCTAGCTCCGCACCTTGTCTAGCAGACGAGAGAGGACCACCTCGCCGCTGGACAGGACGAGCAGCGCTGCAGGACCGCCCGCCAGCTGGCAGTATGGCAGGTACTGCAGGCAGGCGGGTTCGTGGTACCGTCCGCGAGGCGCCGGGAACCAGGCCAGCTGCTCCAGAGCGTGCAGCTGCCCGGCGTGCAGCGGGGAGGCAAACAAGTGCAGGCAGCCACGGTTGTCGGCCAGCAGGAAGCGGCCTTCGCCCGCGGATTCCAGGCAGCAGGCGCCCACGCCCGACATGGGTGCTGCCTGCAGCTCGGTGCGCGCGACTACGTGCCCTGCAGAATAGCCAGGAAGACCCCAGCAGGCAGAGCCATCTTGTTTGGCAGTGCAAAGACAACCACATCTGCAGCGAGTGCTTGGCTTTCCCACCAGCAGCATGCTGCTTGCAAGCCACAGACCATTCTCTGGCAAAATCAACCCACAACATGTCCGCCCCAGCGCACCTGTGCTGGCGTTGAGCGCCAGCAGCTCGCCCGCGGCGGTGCCCAGTAGCAGCAGGTTTGGGTTGGTGGGGTGGAAGCAGCAGCAGCAGAGCGGGCCGCTGCCGTTGCGCAGCGCACGGACCATTGTGCCGTCTGCCGCACGCCACAGGCAGGCGATGCCGTCCTGCCCTACAGACAGCAGTGTGGTGCCGTCGGGGCTCCAATCCAGGTCGCTCACTCGTGCGCGGTGCCGCTCCAGCACCTGAGCAAGGGCAGAGTTGAGGAGCGAGGGGGCCTCTGAATGTCCACCTCCTGGCCTTCCCGCATCCCCGGCTACGGCACATATTCCTGGCTGGCCAGCACAGTCTACAGACCGCTTGCCCCGGTGGCAGAATGGGCAACAATCATGCGTTGCATGCCCACCTGCAGGAGCCGCGGGGGCTCGGCGGCAGTGGCCAGAAACACGCTGCCCGCTGCATCGCCCCAGGCCAGCACATCAGCCGACCCTCGCGCAAACTTGATGACGCTGACTGCGGCCTGCCCCGCTGCAAAGCGGTGCCACAAGTCGAAGCACGGCGGAGCAGCTGCTGCTGAGACTGCGGGAGGTGCCACCGCCGCCGTGGCGGGCGGCGTAGGCGGCTGCTCCAGGCCGATAGGCCGGGGCAGGAGGCCCAGCTCCACATCTGCGTGCTGCTTGCGGCTGGGCTGCGGCTGCACTAGGCTGCGGAGAGACAGGCTTGAGCTCGCCATAGCGCGTGTAGCAAGCGCCGTGCGCACCAAGCGGCAGTCGGTGCCGTCAGCGGGTCAGCGGCGGCAGGACGGCAACCTCACGGAAGCGGCGGTGCTCGAGCTTGCTGACCTACCAGGAGCGGCAGCAAGCAGTGACGAGCCTCAGAAAAGCGGGGGAGCGCACGGTTGTGTCGCTTATGACGCTATGGGCCCCTGCCGGACCGCCGGTGCTTCAGCCGCAGCGATCATAAGCTACAACCAGACAAGCGCACCAGCCAGGCAGGCCGCAGGGAAGGCCGCTGGTTCGCCGCCTTCAGCTCCTCGCTCGCGACACGATGGGCTGGGCTGCAGGCTTCAGACAAACTTTGAGCAGCGGCTTGGAAGACAATCAGCGCAATGCGAGAAGAAGCAGACGATCTCCCAGGGATCTCAGTCCCGCCGACGGCGCATGGCGTGCCGCCTCACAACGGCAGCAGGTGCATTGCGCTGGCTGAGGGCACTGGGCGAGAGCTTGCGAGTCAGCCATTATGCAGGGCATGCCATGTTGAGCAGCTCAGCCGAACCAACGTATGCGCATTGCAGATGCCTGCTGCCTTATAAACGTGCCGGCCTTGTGGCGTCTTTGTCCGGGTGTGCTTGTTTCAGATCCCAGACTTGGTAGTGAAATCAAGTGGTATAATAATGCTTGGCGGTGCTGTTTGGAAGCACCCACACTGGATTGGCTTATGCATGGCCAGCCGCCCCCGCAGCGCCAGCTGCCACCGAGGCATCAGCCGCCGCTGCTGCTCCGCCGCCGCCGCCCAGCGCTGCTCGCACCCGCTCCTCCAGATCGCCCTTCTTGCCTCCCACCGGCTGCTTGATGGACTTGAGGAAGGCCTTGAGCTCTGGCAGAGTGATCTTGGCAAAGGAGCCGCCGGGGGCCACCGCCGCCTGAACCTTGGCGGTGACTGCAAAGGGCAGGGAGATGGGCGGGAGGAGCATGGTACTGGTCGGCCCATCAGGAAACCAAACTGCCCAGCACCGCAAGTGTCATTTGCAAAGCCATACCGCCTCTCAAGCGCCAGACCAGCCCTTACCTGCTGCCAGGTCGATGTCTGCAGCCTTGGGGCGAGGCTTGGCTGGGGCCTTGGGCGGAGCAGCCTGCTGCGGCGCCGCAGCACCGGCCGCCTCTCCCGCAGCGGAGGGCGGCGCCACGCTGGCCGGCTGGGCGGCAGCATTGCCACCAGCAGCAAACGAGGCAGGGGCGGAGGGCGGCACCGCTGTGGCAGCGGCAGCACTGGCTGGTGCAGAAGGCGCAGCCGCAGCCGCTGCTGCTGTTGCTGCCTTAGCTCGCTTGGCACCAGTTGGGGGCTTGGCTGCTGCTGCCCTCTTCTGGCCCGCTGCCGCCTTGCCCGCAGTTGCGGCTGGCTTTTTGGGGGCTGCGGCAGGTCTGGCTCCTGCAATCTTCTTGAAAGCTGGAGCACGGGGCTGGCTGCCACCTGCTGCTGCCGCTGCCTGCCTCAGCGCCAGCGGCTGCCTGCCCACAGCTGCTGCGCTGCCTGCTGTGGCTCCTGGCGTTGCGCTGCTTGGCCGCGCCCCCGCCGGCCGCTCTGCCTCTGCATGCAGCTGCTTAGCTGCATCAAAGGCTGCCTGCAGGCTGGGGGGCACGGGTGTGTACTGCCGCCGCTGCCGCTGCTGCACGCCTGCGGCCCCCTCCCCAGCCCTGAAGGCAGCCAGGCTGAACTCAGCACCCAGCTGGGCAGCCAAGTCTACGGGCTTGCTGCCGCCGCTGCTGCGGTCCTCCCTGCTGGGTTCAGGCGGCTTGTTGGCCAGCTCCTTCTCCAACTGGCGAGCGGTGGTGAAGGTGAGCGGCGGCGGTGGCGGCGCCTCTGGAGCGGCTCGCCCCTTAGGGGCTGGCACCCCGTCTGGCCACCAGTCGCGAGCAGCGGCCGACACGCGCAGCTTGTCGCCCAAAAACTTGAAGAGAGTGGCTTGCAGGTCGACTGCAGGGGTGCACCAAAGTTGAGAAGGGCAGTGGGTTGGTGTCAACAGGGGGACCGCGCACGTCGGTGCTTCGCCACTTTTGTTTGCCTCCAACCAGCAACTGTTTCCCAGCTATGCGCCCGGCCATTGAGACACCCACCTCGCAGCCGCGCCAGCACCGCCTGCACCGCGGGCGAGGAGCGCCGGTCGGCCAGCGGCTGCAGGCCAAAGGTTCCCAGCACGCGGCAGGGCGGGTAGGGGAAGGAGGGCGCATCTGGGTCATCCTCCAAGCACACCTCCACAAGGTGCCCGCCCAAGCTGCTGCCGCCCTCCTGGCCCTCCAGTGGCAGCGGCATGCTGTGGGCCGCCCACAGCGGGCGCAGGCGCGCCAGCGTGGCTGCATCTGCCGGGCGCAGCCGCTCCACAACCGCTGGCCGGAGGTCCGGCAGCAGGGAAACGCCGCTGCCCTTCAGGCGGGAGGAGCGCTCTTCAAGGCTGAAGCCGGGCTTGCAGGCGGGGTGCCGGAACTCGACTTGCTCTGCAGGGTATGCAGAAAGGGCAAAGAGTGCTTCGTTTGGCGCAGGAGGCAGCGGCTGGCGCAGGCTGGCGCTGGGAAGGGGAGCAGCCTCAGTGGCTGTTGGTCTCCCTCTGCCGCCTACTGCACTGATCACTGGATTACTGCTGGCCATGCTGCGGGGTCAGTGTCACTGCCTGCTAGCAGGCATCCATATGCCCGCCCAATGCTGCTTGATCCAACCTTTTACCCACCTGCACGGACCAGCAGGTGCAGGCGGGTGGCGTCGCCGGGCACGGCCGCCACCCGCAGAGTGAGTGAGCCGCACACCTGCGCCGCGCCGTCGGCCGCTGGCTCCAGCGGTGAGGCACCCAACAGGCGGTCCTCGCCCAGGGTGTGCCAGCCGCGATGCAGCAGGGCTGCCAGCAGGCCGGCGCTGCAGGCGGCCTCGAGGTCGGGGGCGGGAAGCGGCTGCAGGCTGACCGCCGTTTTGACTTCGCCCAGCGTGATGCCCAGGGCGACCTGCTGCGAGCGCAGCAGTTTGAACACGTTGGCGGTGTGGGGCTTGGGGCAGACCACCCGCACCGCATCCTGGCCTGCCGCCAGGGCTGCAAACGGCAGCGCTGGCGTGGCCAGGCGGCGCACAGCCGCCAACGCCGCCTGCAGCTGCGCCTGCCGCGGCGGCGGCGGCGGTGGCCACAGGTCGGGCTGGCCTGCGGTCTGCTGTTGCTGGGCGGCAGGCAGGGGCGGCAGGGGCGCTGTGATGGTGGCCAGCTGCAGCGAGGCGCCCTCCAGCGTCAGGGCAGCCCCAAAGGGCGCCTCTGGCGGGGCTGCCATTGTGAGGCAGTGCCTGATCGACAGCTGCCCAAATCGAAATGGGGCAGTGATCAGCAGAAGGTCAACTTGAATTCAGTACTCGCATGGGGCCTTGGACGGGCTGCCCCCCCTCCCCAGCCTTCATTCCACCCTCCCTTCCTATGGCTGCTCAGTGATCACGCAGCCTGACCATGGCACACTACCAGGCGGGGCCCCCACCCCTGCCGCTGGGCCCGCCCCCACAGGCCTTTTGGCAGGCGCCCCAGGCGGGTCCCAGCCACGCACAGGGCTATTCCCAGGCGCCCCAGCATGCGGGCGGCTTCAGGGGCCAGCACTTGGGGCCGCCGCCGCCGCCACCGCCGCAGCTGCCGCCTGCCGCCGCCGACAATCGCCTGCGGTCAGTGGACGAGCTGCCCGCCTGCTTCCGTGGCGTCTTCCCCTTCCGCTACTTCAACGCCATCCAGAACGAGTGCTGGCCCACCATCTACGAGGCCGGGCACAACATAGTGATCGCTGCGCCCACAGGCGGAGGTGCGCCGGCCGGCCGGGCGGTGCTGGGTGCTGGGCACCTGGGGTCAACCAGCGCCTCGGCTTGTCCAAACCTCACACTGCCAGCTTCTCTTCCTCCCCCTCTTTCCCCTGCCCAGGCAAAACGGTGCTGCTGGAGCTGGCCATCCTGCGTCTGCTGTCCAGCCACATCGCGCCCGGCAGCGGGCAGTGGGCGCACCAGCCGGGCCACCTGAAGAGCGTGTACCTCGCGCCCTCGCGCGCCCTGGTGCAGGTGGGTGCTGGCCGTGCCGCAGCGCTGCGCCCTGCATGAAATGCTATGGTGACTGCTGGTTGGTGGGTGCAACAGGGATCTCAGTAACGACCTCATCGCCAGCTGGGTGGTCCTGCTCACTGCTGTCCCCTGCCTGGGTGCTGCCGCAGGAGAAGGTGCGCGACTGGACGCAGCGCTTTGGCGGGCTGGGCATCACCTGCCGCGAGCTCACAGGTGCGCAGGGCGCTCATCTAGAAACTGAAGGGACCATGAATGTGCAGCATGGCCCGCCTGCATGTTGGGTGCCGGCGTGCAGCGTGAGCGTAGAGCGGCATTCGCAACGCTCAGCTGTCTTGAACCTTGACCGATCTCTGCCTCCCATCTACACCTGTGCAGGCGACACCGACCACGAGGGGTTGGAGGGGCTGGACTCTGCAGACATCATCTGCGCAACGCCAGAAAAGTTTGATGCCGTCACACGCTCCGGCATGCGCTTCTTCGCCGACATCGGGCTGGTGCTGATTGGTGGGTGCTGGAATAGAACGGAATCTGTCTGCAGTATGCATTTGGGCAGGGGCAGCCAGTGCATTTCACAGAACGCTGGCCATGATGCTGTTGGCATGCCTTGAACTGCTCCAGCCCCCACAACTAGTGCCCCAACCCGCCATGCAGATGAGGTGCACCTACTGAACGAGAGCCGTGGCAGCAGCCTGGAGGGTGTGGTGGCACGCATCAAAGTGGTCAGCAGGTGTGCCCAGCTGGTAGGGGCGGATGCCTGCCGGGTGTGCACGGTGCCACACATCAGCACCTCCCAGGCACGCAGGCCGTATGCCAGGTTTGCGGGTGAGCGCACTTACACTGCACTCACACTGACCGTACATCCTGCTTTCTGTTACTGCAGGCTGCGGGAGATGCGGGAGCAGGCGATCGGCAGCGTGCGCTATGTGGCTGTGTCGGCGACCATCCCCAACGTGCGCGATCTGGCAGAATGGCTGGGGGCACCGTCGGCTGGCATCATGTGCTTCGGTGGGTGCTGGGAGGGCGCTCGGTCTGGGGGCTGGCCCGGGCTGAGCGCCTGCCTTGCTTGCCTGCACGGATGCACACAACAATGTAGCCGCCTCTGAGCTTGCAATCTCTGGCCTTACTTTCCCGCAGGCGAGGAGATGCGGCCTGTCAAGCTGCGTACGGTGGTGCGTGGCTACCACCCCACCAAAACAGGTGCGCAGTGGTGGCCTGGTGAGGTGATGCCCTGCCCTCTTGAGGTCTTGCAGGTGACAAGGCAGCTGCGAAGTTTGAAACAACTCGTTTGCAATCCCATGACACTGTCTGCAATGCTGCGTGCCACACACCCCTGATCCACACTGCCCCACCTGCAGACTTCCTGTTCGAGCGCCGCCTGAACGACCACATCTTCCAGATCGTGTCCGAGTTCTCCTCCGGCAAGCCCTCCCTGGTGTTCTGCTCCTCCCGCCGCGGCACCAGCGAGACAGCGGCGGCCCTGGCCAAGGCAGCCGCGCAAGCCGCAGTGGGCGGCCGGCCCTCTGTTTTTGTGCGTGACCCCGCACAGCATGCGCGCCTGGTTGCGGCGGCAGCGGCGCTGGGGGACGCGCACCTGAGGGAGTGCGTGCAGCTGGGTGTTGGCTACCACCATGCAGCCATGGAGCCAGAGGAGCGGGCAGCTGTGGAGGCGCTCTTCTCTGCACAGGACCTGCCGGTGAGGGAGCAGATGCAACACTGCCGATGCGCTGGGCAGCTACGGAATGTACGGCGCCATTTGCACCGTGCCTGCTGGCCTCCTCAGCCAGCCAGCCTGCTTGCGATGCGGCTCAACTCCGCTGCTTTTGGTCGCCTCCCTTGCGTGCAGGTGCTGTGTACTACCAGCACGCTTGCCATGGGCGTGAACCTGCCCGCCCGGCTGGTCGTCATCAAGGCGCGTGCCTGCTGCTTTTGGCATGATATTGTTCGCTTGCCATATGCTGCCGGTTGCTGGCTCAGCTGTGACTGGTAATGCGTGCCTCAGTAAGCCGTGCCTGCCACTGAACCGCTTGCCCATGTCGCCTCCTCACACCGCAGGGCACACGGCGCTACATCGGCAGCGAAGCGGAGGACCCCAGCGGCTACCAGGAGTACGAGCGCTCCACCTGCCTGCAGGTCAGGGCCGTAGGATTGTGGTGCATTTTGAAGGCAACAGCTGCAATGCTTAGGCTTAGCAGGGCCAAGGCAACATGCACAACGCGTACTGCAGTGCAGCACACCTTGGCCATTGATTTGTGCTGCTCTACAAAAGCTTGTTCGTTGCCTACCTTACCCCGCCTCAGATGGTTGGCCGCGCCGGGCGGCCTCAGTTTGACACGGAGGGCGTGGCCGTGATCATGACGCAGAAGCCGGTGAGACCTGGTATTGTCTGTGGTTGAACCGCCTGCGATTTCTCCCGGTTGGTTTGGCAGTTCTGCTCAACACAAACATTGATTGGCTCGTGTGATCCTTCCTTCCTGCGCTGCTTCTCATGGCCCACCCTGTAGCACGTGCGGCGCTATGAGCAGCTGACCAGCGGCAGCGAGCTGGTGGAGTCCATGATCAAGGACGTGCTGCCCGAGCTGCTGAACGCCGAGGTGCGGGGCAGCACTGCAACGAGACATCTTCTTGCAGCATTCCGGCTCAGGCGGCGGCACTCGGGTGCTGCATTGACCCGTGCTGTGGTCGGCGGCCTTGCCTTGCCTAGCCCTGCCCCGCAGCTCAGCGTGCATAAAATCTCTCACCGCAATGCAGATCACGCTGCGCACAGTCACGGACGTGGCGCAGGCGGTGGCCTGGCTGCGCTCCACCTACTTCTACGTGCGAGTCAAGGTAGGGCACACAGGTTAATCTGTGTCATTGCGATCACTGGTGTTGCTTGAAGTGAAGCGTGATGCACCGGCTGCCTAGTAGTGCATGGCACTCTGAGCAGGCGTGTCCCGCTGCTGCCCTGTATGTGCAGCGGGACCCGGGGCACTACGATGTGCCGAGCCAGGCCACCACTGATGAGCTGGACCGCTGGCTGCGCGACCGGCTGCTCATGGGCTGCTTACGCGAGCTGGCTGAGCACGGCATGGTGCGCTGCTGCGCTTGGCACTGGGGCCGGGAGCAAGGTGGCTTGCCGCTTGCAGCTGCAAGTCAGCGAGCGCCGCCCAGCAACGTCAATGCATGACCGCCGCACCATCTGCTTCCTGTCTTGCAGGTGCGACTGGCCGATGATGGCATGGGTCTGGAGCCGCTGCAGGTGGGTGGGGTGCACTGGGTGCCCTTGCAGCATGCAGGAAGGCGAGCACGCCAGTCGCTGCAGCCCACCACCTGCCATCCCACGCATGCATGGCAGCTGCTGCACTGCCAGGGTTGCAATTCTGTGCTCTTGTACACACAAGCCGGCCCTGAAGGATGCTTTGCACCGCACGTCCAGAGCTACTCCCTTCCCTGCTCATGCCCCCTTTCCTCTGCACCTCCCTCCTCCAGCCCGGCAAGATCATGGCTGAGAAGTACGTGCGCATGGCAACCATGAAGAGCCTGACGGGCGCGCCACAGGGTGCTGGCATCCCTGACCTTGTCAGCATCGTGGCACGGTGCGTGCCTGCAAGGGCTATGCTGCGGTTGTTTCGTGCCTAATGCAGCAGATGGAAGGGCACCTGCCCCCCCTCTGAACATCCCGGTGGTTCAAGCAAAGCTGGCTGTGGCGGTCGTGTCACCAGCGGAATGCGCTGCCCCCTGCCTTATTGCAGGAGCGCTGAGCTGGCCAACATCAAGCTGCGGCGAAGCGAGAAAAAGGTGAGGCTGTGGGCCCAGGCTCTGTGGAAGCAGCTGCCCCCTACTGGGCAGCAAGTGCTGACTGCCCCATTGCCCGCTGGGCGCTAGTCATGCCAAGGTGCAGCGCCAAGCCGAGCAGCACTGGTGCCCGCTGGCGCCCCTGCCTGCCCACCTCCCTGCAGCCTGCCTGTTCGCCCCCGTGGCCGCACAGGTGCTACATGAGGCCAACCACTCGGACCGTGCGCTTTCGCCTCTGCTCAATCCCCTTCCCGCCTGCACAGGTGCTGAACGAGGTCAACCACTCGGACCGCTTGCGCTTCCCGCTGATGAACCCCGCCAAGCAGGGCAAGGTGCTGGAGCGTGTGGCCACGGGTGCAGACAAAATCTACGTGCTGGTGAGGTTACTTGCGTTCGGGTAGTCGTGGATGTGAAATGGGCGGTAGTGTTAGGTGTCCAGCGCTTCGTTTTGCCCGCCAAGGCTGAGGCGTGCGACACTGCTGACCATTGCATACATGTTGAGCATTCCAGGGCGCCGTGTTGTCGTTTTCATGTTGGCGTGCCCTGCTGCCTTCAGGTGAACGAGGGCCTGGCCGACACGCCGACCGACAAGCTGGAGTACAGCCTGCGCCAGGTGCGACTGCCTTTCGGCAAAACAAAAATGCAGCAGGCCAGCACGCCAGCCAGCGCAGCCCACGCTTGCAGCTGGACATGGACAGCTTTTCTCTGGACTATTGTTGATGCTGTCTGCCTTCCTCCTGTCCCTCATCTCAGGACGTGGAGCAGGCGGTGACGGTGGGCAAGCGGCTGGCGGGGGCCATGGTCCGCTTCTTCGAGCACGAGGGGCGGGCCTCAGGTGATTTGCCGCTTCTTGCACAATGTCACTAATGTATGTGATTCTGCCCGCGGCTGCTTATGCATGGCTCCTATCAATCGCGCAAGCAATGGCGTACAAGCAAAGGCTGCCCATTCGTACTCTACCCGCAGAGACGTTCAATGCGCTGCTGCTGTCCAAGAGCCTGCGCCAGCGGATGTGGACCGACAGCTCCGTGGAGACGCGGCAGCTGTCAGGCATTGGCCCGCAGATTGCGCAGGTGAGGGTGGTACTGGGCACCATACCACACACAGATTGTTGGGTGCATTTAGCACAGCCTGCTGCTACCACCACTACGCTCTGCCTGCACTGCCGGATGCTGGAGCTGATTGCTGCTGCAACCTGCTCGTGTGCCCACAGCGCCTGGCGGCGGCGGGGGTCACAAAGCTGGTGCAGCTGGCGGACATTGAGCCTCGGCGCCTCGAAAACCTGGCCCAGCGCCACTACCCCTTTGGTGAGGCTCTGGTTGAGGAGTGCCCTGGGGCAAGGTGATGACTTGCCCTGTACTGAGCTCGTGCACAGGGGACCACGGTCAGAAACATGGCTTGCTGAGCATGGAAGCTTGACCTCAGGATCGCAACCCTCTTTTGCAGGCAACGAGGTGCATGCTGCGCTGGCCAAGTGCCTGCCGCCCGCCATCAAGCTGCAGTGCCTGCCGGTCTCCTGGCTGCCGGGCGGGCTGGTGGAGCTGGAGATCACAGGTGGCAGGAAAAGCAAAGTTGCAGGGAGGCGGTATCTTGCATACCTGCATGCTGCGAAGCATGCTGTGTTGACAGCGCGGGTTTGCTGACCCAGCGTCCCTGCCGCTTTCATTGCCATTCGCAGTGGAGCGCACAAGCAACAGCGGTGCGCCCAGCTCCTGCCGCCTGCTGGTGGGGTCTCTTCACGACAACGCGCTGCTGCTCTGCCGCGCCCTGGTAAGCCAGTGCGGTCCGGTATGGACTGCACAGTTTGCCATGCCTATCATGCTGCGAGCCGCTGTGCTTTGCCTGCCTGCCGGCCTGCAAATCTCCTCGAGCGTGGATGGGGTCGGCCCGAGCTTGCTGTAACGCACTCCCTTTTCTGTCTGCACAGGCGCTGGACAGCTTCCCCTCGCCGCTGGTGCTGCGCACCCGCACACGATCGCCTGTCAAGGGGCGAGGCACGCCGATCCAGGCATGTTGATCACCAGAGGACTGTCACGGAGCATCACGTACAGTTTTGGGCTACGTTTCTTGGAGCCTACGTTTTGTGGTTCTATTGCATGTGGTCACAGCCAGCGCTGATCTCCTGCCTTTCCTGCCTGTTGCAGGTGGTGGCCTCCGTTGTGCACGAGCGCCTGGTGGGCGTGGACAGCGCCATCAAGGTGGGAGGCTTGCTCCTTTTGCTAGGTGTCTGCGGGCCTGCTTCTGCCTGTCCATCTAAAAAACGTTTCTGCTTGGCAGACTCACGACGTTGCATCACGTCTGATACTAATGTGCTAGGTCAAGTCGCCCACCCTCGTTGGGCCCGCTTGTCCTGCCTCCTGCCGCAACACAGGTGGTGGTGCCCCCGGGTGTGGAGCTGCAGGGGCGGGCATCCCAGCCAGCACCCAAGCAGGAACAGCAGCAGCAGCAGCAGCAGCAGCAGCTCAGCAGCCCAGCGGATGAGGGCAGTGCGGCAGACGAGGGCGGCCTAGCCGAGGCAGCAGATGGCGAGCATGCTGCAGCGCGGGCCAAGCCTGCCAGAGCGGCGGCCAGCACAGCTGGTGCCCTGCAGTACATGCAGCGCAGGCTGGCGGGCGCCAGCCAGAGTGCCCCGCTGCCTCCTTTCCTGCCACTGGCGCCAGGAGTAGCAGCGGGAGCAGCAGCAGTGGCGGCAGCAGGAGCGGGCCCGTCCGCCCTGATGCCCACACCACCAGTGCACCCCACAGGCGTGAGTCGCTGGTCAAGCTTTGTTGCCGACGTTCCAGCACAGACGGGCTCAGCAGAGCCCAAGGCGGGCGGTTGGCTCAAGCAGCAGTCCATCCAGGCAGCCCTGCGGCTGGGGGCGGCCAAGGCGGCTGCCTCCCAGGCTGGGCGCCCTCCGCTGGGCAGCAGGCAGCCCTCCCAGCCGCTACAGCTGCAGCACACACAGCAGCAGCTTGCTGGTCCAGGCGCGCCGGACAGTGTTGCGGGCTTTGCTGCCTGCCAGCCGCCGCAGCTGGCGCTTGGGGCTCAGCCGGGCGGGCTGTTCTCGCAGTTTGCGCTGGGAAGCGGGCAGAAGACAGCAGCACCAGTGCTCAAGGCTGGTGTGCCGGCCGGCCAGCGTGGCTGGGGCCTGCTGAGCACCAGCAGCGGCGCAGCATCTGCAATGGTCACAGAGCAGACGCAACATGCGCAGCAGAACAGTGCCGCTGAGGCCGCCCCAGCCAAACGGCGCAGGCTGCAGTCGCTGTTCCCTTCGTCAGGCGCCCCAGATGCAGTTGGCATGCCGGCACCGCTGGCTCAGCCTGGGCTTGCAGCTCCGGTAGCAGCAGTGCCTGCACCTCGTGTGGCGCCTGTGGCTGAGCTGTCCAGCCAGCCAGCGGCTGGCAGGCGCATCCTCAACCTGCCCAAGCTGGGCTTCCTGACCGGCCGCTTTGCTGCCCGCCCAGCGGTGGCAGGCAGCCAGGGAGCTTCTGTGGCACCCAAGGCAACGCCGGCAGCAGATGGGACAGCAATGTGTGCGGCAGCCGTGCCAGCGGGGCCACCGCAGCAGCAGGCGTTGCAAGCGGCAGCAGCTGCTGCGCCGACACAGCAGCCTGACCTGGGGGCCGCATTCAATCTCTTCCTCTGAGCCACATCTACCGCACTGCAAAGCAATCACTTAATCGCATGTATTCACAATTCTTGCTGCTTGCTATGGAATAACATAAAGTACAACAATTTGCAACACCACAGGCAGAGCAGTGCATTGTGTCAGGGCAGAAGCGCCGCCACAAAGTCGGCAATGGCAGCTGCCCCCTCCTCTTCCTTGCCATCCATGGCGTGCAGCGCTCCCTCCACAGTCTGCAGCTGCGCACTGGGGCCGATCGCCTGCAGAAGAAAGGAGGAGGCAAGCACTGGCGGGTGAGACGAGGCGAAGCAGACGTTCACAGCTTGTTCAGCCTCACCAATTGGCGCTGAACAGGTGCAGCAAAGGCAACCAAACATGCCAGTTGCACTGGGCCAGAAGCATCCCAGCAGCCCGCCAGACTGGCTCACCTGCGCAAGCCTCCGCCCCACAGCTGGATAATCCACCCCCGGCGGCACGTATTGATCTGCTCCGCTGAGCAGCAGGAGGCTGGGCAGGCCGCGCAGCGGCCCAAAGATGGCTGCCAGCTGTTCATCGCTCAGGCTGGAGCTAAACATATCGTCATCTCCGCCGGGGCAGGCCAGCGACAGCCAGCGGCGGGCAGTCATGGGCGCGCCGTCGATGTCGGTTGCTCGAAAGGCAATCTCCTCGCCCTGCCCTGCCGCAGCCATGGCCGCCGCTCGCTCTATCCGCTCCGCAGTGCCCGGCAGCAGGCTCAAAAACTCCACATCGGAGACTGGAGCCTGCAGCACGACCCCAAGCAGAGTCGCCGCGTCGGGCGCTGCTGCTGCTGCTGCTGCTCCAGCCTGCTGGGGCGTGCTGCCGGGCTGGCTACTGCCGCTGCCGCCGCTGCTGCTGGGGGATGAGCGGTGCCGCTGGGCATACCGCACCGCGTCCTGGCAGCCTGTGGAGTGGCCTACAATCACCATGCCCTGCAGAGGGTGGAAGTCAGCAGTCAGCTCCTAGTGGCAGCCTGGTGCATAGACAGATAGGGGAGCATGTTTGGCAGTGCAACAAAGCCAACAGCCCTGCTGCCCTTGTGACGTGCCCTACCAGCACCCACTTGCTCCCCCTTTGTACTCCCCCGTCACCCACCTGTGAGCCATACTCCGCTCTCAAGTGGCAGGCCAGCCTGTGCAGCTCCGCTGCGTCTTGGTCCAGGCTGGCACAGCCGTAGCCGGTGTGCGACGACGACAGCAGCGTCTGCACGAGCGACCAGCGGCGCTCCTCCAGCTTGGCCGCCAGCGGGCGCACGTACGGCGCAAACAGCAGGCCGTCGGTCAGGCCGCCCACCAGCACCACGTGGCGTGGGTGCCGCCCGCTCAGGAAGGCCACATTGGCGGCAGCTGGGCCGTAGCGGAAGAGCGTGCCCTGCGGCGGCAGGGAGGCGGCGGAAGCGGCAGCAAAGGTAGGCCTGACTGAGCGGCTGGATGCACCGAAATCCATGATGCGATCCGCCCTGTGCTGTTAACGGCCTTGCATGTGCAGCCGGCTGCTGCAGTGCGCCGGTCGAGTTCCGAACTCGAGCATCGCTGCGCCTGACGAGCCCGAGACCTGTTGACAGACTATGCGCACCTCCATCGAGTTGAGAGCCGTGCAAAGTCAAGCGGCCAGGATGCTGCAGGCGTCAGGCCAGGCACCGCCAGGCGGGCGCGGCCCGCTGGCGCCGGCAGATGCACGGTGATGGTGCTTTCTTGGAGCGCAGCGACAGTCCAAGTCTCACAGTGATCGCATGAACATGGCGAAGGGGGAGCAGCAGGCGCGGAAGAAGCGCAAGGTGGTCGAGCCGGCCAAGGCCGGCAAGAAGCGGCAACTGGAGGAGGAACAGCCCGTGCCACAGCAAGCTGCAGCACCCCAGGATGTGGGTCCCAGCGGCTGGGAGGAGCTGGAGCAGCCGCAGGACGTGCAGCAGCAAGCAGGTGCGCCACCCGGCACCAAGAGCGCGGCACAGCCGCATCACCGCAACAAGGGAGCCCACAGCAATCTCGGATATACGCGAGAGCATGCATGCATGCCAGTGCCGCCGCTCGCCGCTGCCGCCGCCGCCGCCTGCCGATGTGCTGCTCTGCCCGCCTGCCCCTGGACATCTGCAGAGCCACAGGCGCAGCAGCAGCAGGAGCCACGCAAGCTGTCCAAGCTGCAGAAGCGGAGGGTGAAGGAGGACCGGGAGCGGGCCATCCGGAAGTTGGAGATGAAGAAGCTGGAGGTGCGCAAGCATCGCCTGCTGTATGGAGGGTTGACGTCAAGAGCCAGCTTGCAACGGCTGCGTTGCGGCACTGCACCTGTGATGTTGCTGCGGCACCCCTTCGTGTATTTTGATATGTTCGCATGTGCACGTGTGCCACGCAGGGCGAGACGGCCCCCGACAGTGAGGTGGAGTTTGAGCAGCTGTTGCTGTCGTCTCCCAACTCCTCGTTTGTGTGGGTCAAGTACCTGGCCTTCATGGTCAGCCTAGGAGAAATGGACCGCGCACGCCAGCTGGCGGAGCGAGCCCTGGCCACGATACACTACCGGTGCGCGGCAGCCTCTGCTTGAGGCGCGCAGTGTGCCGCCGCCGCCGCTGCTGCTGCTGTTCAGCCGGTGTGGACAGAACAACCTTGTGGCAGGGAAGCTTGCACGTTCAGCTGCTGCCCTGCTGGAAGCCCCCTGCTTGCCTACATTTCCGGTATGTATGCTTGCAGGGAGGAGCAGGAGAAGTTCAATGTGTGGGTGGCCTGGCTCAACATGGAGAATCTGTACGGCAGCGAGGAGGTGAGGGCCTGTGGAACGCAAAACTGACACTTATTAGAATGGGCAACTGATTGCGGTGGCAGCGAGGAGGCGAGAGCAGCCAGGGATGGCTCTGATTTCTAGTGTGGGGCTTGGGGGAGCTGCGGTACGAGGAGTTGGGCTTTGGAGCGAGCAGCTCCTGTGGGGACGCACCCATCCCTACCCATCCCAATCCTCGATATCCCCACCTTGTGCCCACACTCAATGCCAAGCAGGCCACGCTGGCGCTGCTGAGCAAGGCTCTGGCGCACACGGATGCGCGCCGCATGTACCTGGCGGCAGTCGACATCTTTGACCGCACACAGGCGCGGCTGCTGTTCTGCCCGTGGTTCTTTGGAAGGCTGCTGCTGCCCGACCCGCCGCTGCTGGCTCACTGTGGTTGGTGCCAGCAGCTGTTGTTTGGGACTTCCTATGGCAATGCTGTTGCAGCGTGCGCACTGAACACAGCCTGGGCTGAGCACGGTCTGCCGCATGGCTGTCCACTGCTCTCTCTGCACTGCCGCGTGTGCGACATTGCTACTGCTGTGAAATAACCTGGCCACGCTGTCTGTGCTCCGCCTTGCCTGCCGCAGAAGGACAACCTTGTTGAGCAGTGCCTGAAGGCCATGACCCGCAAGTTCAATGAGAACCCAGACGTGAGGCACAGCACAGCACAGCACAGCACAGCACAGCACAGCGCAGCACAGCACAGCGCAGCACAGCACAGCGCAGCGCAGCAAGGCGCAGCACAGCACAGCGCAGCGCAGCAAGGCGCAGCAAGCCACGGCAAGCGCAGCGCAGAACGCTTGGGCCAGCCCTGTGCAATGCACAGCGCCTCTGGCAATGAGGCATTGAGCACTGCTCCGGCTGCCACTGCTCCGTGCAGGTGTGGCTGCGGGCTGTCAAGTTTCGGCTGTCGCGCGGCGACGGCGAGGGCGCGCGAAAGACGATGGACCGCTCGCTGCAGGTGAGGGCTGCTGAATGGCATGACTGCACAGATGCACTAGCTGGCCTGCTTCGGCTGTGCCTTGCAGTGCCTTTGCTGGCAAGTGTCTGAGCAGCGGCGCGCCTTCTTGCTGCGGGTGCTGCACCCACCACCCCTGGCATGCTTCACCTGCCCAGGCTGCCCTGCCTGCGCCTCCCTTTCAACTGCAGTCGCTGCCCAAATTTGAGCCAGTTCGTGCTGGGTTGCACAGCTATGCGGTACCTGACTTATATCAACCCTCGGCGCCTCCCTTTCCCGCCGCAGTCGCTGCCCAAGTTTGAGCACGTGCGCATGATCTCGCAAACAGGCCTGCTGGAGTTTAAGCTGGGCGACCAGGGTGCGCTGCTGCTGCTGCCGCTGCCAACTACCTCAAGTGCTTCGACCTGCGTATTGCTTCTGCTGCTGTTGCGGCCCAACCCAGCTCGCCCCAACGCTTGCTGCCCTGCAGCGCGGGGGCGGTGGCTGTTTGGGGGCGTGCTGCATATTTACCCCCAGCGGTTCACCCTTGATACGCCCTTCTGCTTTCACAACCGCAACCCATTGACCACTGCCGCAGAGCGGGGGCGGTCGCTGTTTGAGGGCGTGCTGCGCAACTACCCCAAGCGCCTGGACCTCTGGAGCGTGTACCTGGACCAGGAGGTGGCGGCGGGGGACCAGCAGCGCATCCGGTGAGAGTGGTATCTACATATAAGGGCTGGTTCCCAGTACTTGCGGAGCTTTGACCAGTGATTGGTGGCGGCGGGGCACCAGCAGCGCGTCCGGTGAGGAGGTTTGGCGTGCTTTCATACTCGCCTGTAAGGTGTTGGCCGCTTGCTGTCCGTGCCAGTCCCCAGGTTTATTCTGGAACATGACGTGCACTCAGCAACTGTGGGCTCGAAAGTGCACCAACCCAGCCTTACTTGCCCCGTCCGTGCTGGCCACCCTCCCAACCACCCTCCTGCCGACAATGCCGCACCCTGCTGCCCCGCCCCCCTGCAGCGCGCTGTTTGAGCGGGCCACCCACCTGCAGCTGCCGCCCAAGAAGATGAAGTTCCTGTTCAAGCGGTACCTGGACTACGAGAAGAAGGCCGGGGATGCGGCGAGGTGGGCTGGAGCCTGTTTCGCTAGCTTGCACAGGCACAGCAGCAAGGACTGCGCCCTGCTGCTTGTTGCCTCCCAACAAGCTCCTGCCCCGCCTCTTCTGTGACCACTGCCCCTCGACTCCCACAACCTGCTTGCCTGCAGCGTGGAGCACGTCAAGCGGCGGGCCATGGAGTATGTGGAAGCGCAGGCAGCGTCCTGAGCAAGCCATGCAGCTTGGCCAGGTCGCACAGCAGTTGCAGGCTGCGGCAGGTTGCGGCTCGACGCAGTGCTGCGCAGCAGCGCATGCGCGCGTCGCACGCTTAAGACAGCAAACTGCGCTTGCTCTGCAATATCAAGTAAAGGTCCATGTAGAACGACCGATTCAACCGCAGACAAGCAGGACCCCATAGTATACTTGCCAAAGGTTGACATTGTGGCTCAGTCGTTGCAAGGTTTGGATGCAGCGTGTCATAGGTGCAGCCGGCATGCAGCTGTCCTTTGGGCATGGCAGATTGCAGTGTGATCTGCGCCTGCTCTCGAGTGGTCGTGCTTAAGGCTAGGAGACCTGCCTGTAGAGTCTGCGCCATGACGACCGTGCCGTCCGATGCCATCGCTCTTGGACTCACCGCGATCAGCTCGCTCGTGCTTTGGACGAAGCACGGGCTTTCTCTACTCGCTGATGGAGCCCACGATGGCGCTGCTGACGCTGCTGGCGGCCCTGCTGCTTGCGCTGCCGCGGCCGCCGCTCGGCAGGGGACGATAGAGCTGGCCGCCGCCGCCTCTGCGGTGCTGCTCCTGGCCCTGTCCTTATCCCACAAATGGCGGCGCTGGCGCCGGTGGGCAGTCCCGCCTGTCCGCCTGGCGCTGTTTGCCATCCTGCCCTGGGAGCCGCCGCTGTGTGCTGCTCCCAGCTGTGCGGCAGCGGATGCCGTGCGAGTGCTGGTGGGTGAGTGAACTCAACCCCAGGCCAGTTAGTGGGTATGCTTTGCCTGCTTCAATTGACCTGTTGGTGCTCCAAGGCTCGTGCCAGCATGCCTTGCACTGACAACTGGTCTGGCCAGCATTACATGCCATGCACTGCCCAGCATCATCCCAAGGCCGGTGCCTCTGCCACCCCCGCCATTGCAGGTTCCCGAGCGTTCCGCCTGCTCTTCTTCAGCATGGGTTTGCCGCTGGAGCTGCCGGCACACCTGGCGGTGCACACGCTGTGCTTGGCGCTCGCGCTAGCAAGCACGCCAAGCGCCTGTGCCCTGCCGGTGAGGAACAGGCGCGATGATGGCCGGCAAGGTTGAGCAGTGCTGCCCACCTGACGCAGAGAGGTTGCCACTGCCTAGCAGCCCGACTTGCACAGCGGCGACATTGCGGTTGCAGGGTGCAGGACGTTGTGCACCATTGAGCCTTTGCAGGCCCACACCAAGCCTCACTGCCAACCAACCCCTTGCAGGTGCTGACTGGCCCCAAGCCTGCTTCCAGGATCGCAGCGGCCCACCTCCTGCTCGGCATGCTGGGCACGGGCGGCGTGCTGCGTTACTTTCCACCCAGCGACTGCAAGGTGTGCCGGCAGTGCCTGGGGCTGCAGTCTCGACCAACTTGCAGCGGCAGGAATGGGTGGCTGCAAGTGCGTACCGTGTGCCTGTCCAACTTCCTTCCAAGGTCGGCCCAACCGCTCACTGCAGCACTGCTGCCCCGCACCCGTTGCCTGCTCCCTGCTGCCTTCACATGTGCAGGTGCAGTGCGTGGCAGCACTGGACACAGCCTGCATCTTTCTGGGCTGGCTGGTGCCCACCTACTTTGCACTGCGGCGCCATCACGACGCAGCCTGGCACCGCCGGCAGCAGCAGCAGCAGCAGCGCCGGCAGCGGCCGGGGCTGCAGCGTGGCTTGGCGCCTGCACCGGCCGGTGTCATACCAGCTTCTCCTCCGCTTGATGGGCCAGGCGGCAGCGACGGCCATTTGGCGCCGCCAGCGGGGGACCATTCCACTCGTAGTCGCCGGCTGCTGGGGCTGCCCAGTGCAGATGCTGTGGTGGCATGGATACTGGAAAACCTTTTCCTGCGCAATGCGCTGCTAGTTGAGACCACTGTGCTAGCGTGGTGGGTGCTGGCTGCCCTCTGCTGGATTGGCGGTGGCCTGCTGGCCCTGCTGAGCCTGCGCTGAGCATGCTGCGGCATGCCCTGGCAAACATGTGATGCAACTACAATGCAACTGCCATGCAAGCAACTGCTGTGCACCTATCCCTCGCGCATCCCAGTTGGCTGCTGTTCAGCTCAAGACTGTGAGTCCCTGCATGCTTGCATTGCTTTGCCTAGCCCTGTGAACACTTTTCGTGTTGAATTGTAACTGCGCTCAATTGCAGCAAGCGACACCAAGCCTCGATCGTTTAGCTTATCAGCCTTCAGGCAAGCAGGTCCCGCATGAGCACGCCGCGCTTCACTGCATTGGTAACCCCCTCGTGGAACTTATACAGCACCGCAAACCGGGCCTTGCCGCCGCCGCCCGCCGCGTCGCCGCCGCCCGCCGCCGCTGCCGCCCGCGCCTGCCGCTGCTCCTTCAGCTGATCCAGCCAGGTGCCCTTGTTGGCTGGCCGCTCCTTCTGTGCCGCCGCCGCTGCTCCGCCCCGCCCCTGAGCAAGCTTCAGCCGCTCGGCAAGTGTGAGCGGCACAATGCCTCCGGCCCGCTGCGCATTGGCCTGGCCCAGCGGTGCTGCCCCTGCTGCGCTGCAATCGGTCTCCATGGCTTGAGCTGATGCTCCGCCGGCACCAGCGGGTCCCCAGCGAACGACCTCTGCCCGCCGAATGGCTTCCATGTCAGCATCGTGGTTTATTGTCTGCCGCACGGCCCCCGGCAGGTGCTTGCCCTTGGCTGTCATGCCCTGCAGGGAGTGAGATTGCAGGGAGGAGGTGCACAGAGATGTTGAAGTGCGAGCAAAGGGAGGATGCAACTCCCCGCAGGGAGCAGCACTGCTCCCTCTTTGTACTTTAACCAGGCCAGCGGGCAGCAAGAAGCCTCACAAAACAACCTCCCTCCTTCTGCGCCCGTTGCCAGCCAACCATGCCAGATGTATCGCTGCAGCACTGGCAAACGCAAACATTGCCAAAGCCCACCGGGAAGGAGCAGGTGCGGTGCACCGCCGGACGGAAGCGCAGCGGCGGCTCGGAGGGTGCGCCACGCACGCGCTGCTGCGCCGCCGCTGCGTCGCCACCTTCTGCTGCTGCGGCGGCCTCAGCTTGCAGGCGCGCCTCCTCCTCAGCGTCCTCAGCGGTTGGATCCAAGCTGTACCGCAGGTTGTAGTGCAGCAGCGTGTCCACAAGCGTCCTGCATTGAGTTTATAGCAAACTTGCAAGTTGCTATCAAATCCAGGCAGAAGCACAGGTTCAGTAGTGCAGCAGCGTGTCCACGAGCGTCCTGCATTGCATTACGGTTTGCAGCATGCCGTCAACTCCCCAGATGTTTCATGATGCTGTGACAACAGTGGCGCACGCAGGGGTCTGCTTCGCAGCTGCGCCTGCTGAGCAGCGAGTCAGTTTCAGCCCCACCCACAGCCACCTACCCACCTCACGGCCTCCTGCTCCGCTGAAGAGTACAGGTGCTGGGACACGGGGCGCAGCGAGGGCGCCGCAATGTGCATCAGGTGCGGCAGCATCTCCAGCACCAGGCTGCAGGGCGGAAAGGGCGCATGTAAATGGCATTGCAAAACTTGGAGTGCAGGTTAAGCCAAGAGATCAGGTGCGGCAGGGAGAAGGAAGCAGAGCAGGCATGAATGAATGAGGCGCCGCAACGGTTGGCGGCTGAGTGCTCTAGAGCCAGGAGGGCTGGTGTTGGGCACAAGCAGCAGCGAACCGAGAGGGTGGTGCAGGGTGCAGCCGCACATGCTCCAATGGCCAGCTGCAGCCACGCCGGTGCACCCCTTAAGTCACCTGTGGGTGCTCGTTGCCGCAGCGGCCGCCGGCGCCATGCCCAGCATCCACCCGTGCAGCATGGCAGCGTTGGATGCCGCCCGCCGCTGCGCGTCAGAGATGGCACGGGGCCACTGCAGGTTGGGCCTGTGGGCAAGGTGCAGGGGAGGGGAATGGGAGGGCAGGGGTGAGCCCGCCAGTTGCACACATTCGAACTGCGGCAAACACGCTGTACGTACAGTGCAGTGCAGACCACTACTCCCAGATGACCACTCAGCATGCCAGTCCACCCTTTCGCTGCGGCCCAGGCCCCTTAGCGTACACACCTGTCGGGCCCAGCCACCTGGCTGCTGAGCGCCACCAGCGGCGCAGGCGCGTACCTGCATTGGCAGGAGGGGAAGGAAGGGCGGGCAGTGAGGCAAGGTAAGCATGAGCAGCTGGCGTGTGAGCAGAGGCTTGCTCTGCGACCACGATGGCAGCAGGCACGCTGCTTGCATTGCAGCGCCTTCAGAGTGGTATGCAAAGGCAAGCACGGCAGAGCGCAAGCACAGCGCACAGCGCAGCGCGCTCGGCAGGCACCCACTTGAGCAGGTCAAAGTCAGAGCATGGCACAGCACAGCGTGCAGGCACAGCACAGCACAGCACAGCACTCTTGGCAGCCACCCACTTGAGCAGGCCAAAGTCGCAGGTGCGGGAGCAGGCGCGCATGAAGGTGTCAGCGTCTCCCAGTTGGTTGAGCACCGCTGCATGGGGTGTTGTTTGGGGCGAGTGGGTGTTAGCTTACATTCAGTCCACTGATCCATGACTCATGGACGATGCTTGGAAGTAAGGTGGCTGAGCACCGCTGCACAGGAGGTTTAGACGCGTGTGCGCGTTAGCTGGAGGGTAAATGGTGAGCAGGGAAGCGCATCGCCCAGCTATGCGACAACCGCACTGACCGTTGACACAAACATGGCGGCGCATGTTTGGAGTATGACCCAAGCTTGCCGACATCCCAGCAGAGAGCATTGCACGCGCCTGTGGTGCGCTGCAGGGCCATGTCGAAGTAGCGCAGGCCCAGCACATTCTCGTGCACGCCGCTGCAAGGCAGCGGAGGGCAGAGAGCAGAGGCTAGTATAGGTTGGGCCACAGTGGATACATACAGCGCAGGCCCAGCACGTTTTCGTGCACGCCGCTGCGTGGCAGAGGAAGCGAGGAAGCAGGGAAATGCTTCTGTGAGCTGCAGCAAGAGACTAGAGCTGCTGTGAGGCAGGAGGCAGGCGGAAACACGGCTGCCGGCGCTACTGCTGAGACTAGAAGGCCACGGTTTGGTTGCCAGCTGTGTCACTTCTTTACCCAGCACATCTAGCAGACCCCACACCCTCAGCCATTTGGCCACACAAACCCAGCCGCTCTTACCCCAGTACCAAGTCTGTCTCCCCAAAGTCCTGCAGCATGCCGTACAGCCGCACCGCACGCTGCGCATCCGTCTCAGCGGCTCGCCCAATGATGCCGGGCGCCTTCTGCGGGAGTGGTAATGCATGGTGCAGCGTGATCTGTTAGGCTGACATGCCATGGAGCATCTGCCTGCCCAATGATGCCTGGCACCTTCTGCGAAACGGCAAACCAGGCCAGAGTGCAAAGCTGGGTGGTGCGCCTGCAGCATGCATCACCAAGTGTGTGGCCCCCTGCCACCCACCAGGCCGCCACCCCGCCAGGCAGCCATCCTCGACAATCATCCCACCCAAGCAACCCCGCTGCCCGGCCCGCTCACGAATCTCTTCTGCAGCAGCTACGTCCAGACCGGCAACGCCGCATCCCCCCGCCATAACCAAGGCAGCCACTCATCCCACACTTGGATGTCCCACACTTTGTGCGCACCTTCTTCTGCAGCAGCTCAGTCCAGACCTGGAAGGCTCCCTTGGTCATGTCCTTCTGCCCCACGCCCAGCCCAGCCAGGTCCGCCTGCCGCACCACGCTCTGCTTCTTAGCTAGGAACTGCAGATGAGGAGGGGCAGGAAATGGTGCGAAGACACGGGCGCGGCGGCGAATGAGTCGGATAGAATACCACCGATCAGAGTAGCATTGCTGTATTGAGGCCCAGGGCAAAGAGCGGTGGCACACACGCATGGAAAGACCAACTAGCAGGACACTGCCACGATACGCCCACACAACTCCATCATTTAACTTCAAACACATTGTTCCCACCTGCAGCGTGTTGAGGCAGGAGCGGATGTCGCAGTCGGTGCGCTCCACCAGCAGGCGCAGCGTCGATTTCTCGCACCTGCCAGGGACAAAAAGGCCAGGTGTGCAGTTGTCCATGCGCAGACATTGAAGCGTGCCGTGATTGCATGGGCTGGCGGCGGATGGTAACCCTCGGAGGCAGGCTTGAAAGCATGCTGGGTCTTGAGACACGCTCAAGCACAGCAGGACTGAGCAGCTAAATGCACGGCGTCGGCAGTGCAGCATGTAGCATAGCGGCCACTGCTGCCCCACGCACCGCAGGCCCTCCGCAGCGCAGATGGTCTGCAGGCGCTGGGCAAGGCGCTCCGCCTACAGCAGCAGGGCAGACACGCTGTGGGACAGTGAAATGGCAGAGGAGCAACGCATCGTGGCTGGCAGGATGGCCAAGCAGTTTTAACACCACAGGAAGGCAAGCATAATGACAGCCCACCCACCTGCGGCTTCTTGAAGTGGAACACGCGCGCCACGTCGCGCAGCGGGCGCAGCGCGGGCGCGTACAGGTCGTTGCAGATGCAGATGATGGGCCGCATGAGCGGGCGCAGGCGCTGCCGCGCCCGCCCGCCCGCCGCAGCGCCGCCGGCGCCGCGGCGCCCGGCACCGCGGCCGGGCCGCTCCGCTGCACCCGCCCCGCCCTCTGCCTCCTCATCATCGCTGTCCGCACCATCCCCTGCGCCGGCTGCCCCAGCCTGCGCCTGGCCCTTGCTGCTGCCGCCCTGCTGCTTGCCGCCCTTGCTGGGCCCGGCGGTCACAATCTTGAGCAGGGCAGCGATGCCGCTGCGCCCCTCGGCGCCGCCTGCAGCGGAACGAGGGGAGCAACATGCCAGGTTGGCATTGGCATAGACCAAGCGCAGCATGCCCTGCTGTTGGCGGCGTGGCTCACCCCTGCGTTGCAAGTGTGCCTGCCTGACTGCAAGCAATGCAACCAACCATCCTTCAAGTCTCGCATCATTCCCAGCAGCCAGCAGCGGGAGCGGAACAGGCACTTGCCGGTGGCACCGTCAATTTCGTCAATGATCACGCAATTGGGCCGCCGCTCGCCCATCACGCTCTGCATCCAGGGGCCAGGCAGTGGCGGCAGCGCTAAGCATCGCTACCATGGCAGCCTGGCCGCAAAAGTGCCTTTGGATTGAATGAATCCACAATCAGCTGCCGCAACATTGCACCCGTATGAACAGACTTCATGCCAGCTCGCCTGCATTTCCACGGCATCAAGAATGCGAACCTGCTCAACACGTCAAACACCGATACAAAGCCTTCAGAGCCCACTGTACAAAGCACCCCAATAATGCGAGCTCGCCTGCATTTCCACCGCGTCCAGGATGCGGGCCTGCTCAGTAAACCAAACACCGCAACGGACCAGCCCACTGTACAAAGCACCCCAAAATTGCCAGCTCGCCTGCATCTCCACCGCATCCAGGATGCGGGCCTGCAGGCTGGCGCCCCCACGGTCGTCGCTGGCGTTGATCTCCAGGGGGCGGTAGCCGCAGTGCGCGGCACACACGTGGGCCAGGGTCGTCTTGCCCAGGCCTGGGGGGGGGAGATGCGGGGTTGTCGGGATGTGAGCAGTAAAGAAAGCGTGCATATGCGCATGAGTGGCTTGCTTTGAACATATCTGCAGCACCCCACTCTGGCTGTTCCAACACCCTCTTGCTGCAGCCCACCTGGCGGCCCCGCAATCAGGATGACCTTGTGCTCCGGCCTCCCCAGCGGATCGCTCCCCCCACCGCCGCCGCCGCCGCTGCCTCCATGCGCCTGGCCGCGCTGCTGCTGCTGGTGGAATCGAGAGCCCATGCCTCGGGCCTCGCGAGCCAGCTGGTCGGGAGCAGCGGTGCCAAACACGGCTGGGTCCCAACCCTTGAGCCAGCGCACCACCTCCCTGCAGGAAGAGAACAGATTAGAAGAAGAAAAAGAGCGCACTTGGGCAGCGAGTGGAGCCGTTTGCGTGCCCATTGCCAGCAAGTACATGGCTGCACCCACCCAGCAAGGCAGAAACAACTGCCCCTGGGCCCAGCCAGACGCACCTCAGGCTGCGCTGCAACTTCTAACAACACCCACCCCCAAGGCTGCCACACGCCCCCAACCGCACCGGTTGATCTGCTCATCGCTCAGCAGGTCGATGTAGGCCTTGGGAGCATACTTCTCCACCCACAGGGAGGACCGCCCGCCTGGCGCACCGCCGGAACCGCCGCCGCCCGAGCGCCGCCGCCCCGGCGTGCGCTGCTGGCCGCCGGGGCCTGTGGCGGCTGCCGTCTCCGCCAGCGCTCGCTCGTATTGGTCTTGTTCTACTGCCGCCAGCAGGCTGTCAATCGGCTCAGAGAGCAGGGTGCCGCGGGCGCGCCGCAGCCAGCCTGCCATGTCGGCCCGGCTGCGGCAGGTGGGCGGTGGACCAGCAGAGTAAGGTTGGCTGATGAGCTTTGATGTGCAGTGCTGCATGGCAGCGTTGCCGGAGCCCGCGTGGTGTGCATTGGGTGCAAAGAAAACGACACAAGTCAGCGGAGAGGCTGCAGGGCACACGAACTTCCTACCCCTAGACCTAGGCCTTAGCCTGGCTACCAGCTCCCAGCCCACAGCTCAGCACATCCCTGCCCACCTGCTGCCGCCTGCTGCCGCCGCCTCGACAGCGCAATACACTCGCTCGCCGCTCTCGCTGGTGCATGCCAGGCTGGCACCCCGGATGCGAAACACTTCCTTGGCAGGCGGTACGTACTGCCTCCGCGGCAGCAGCTCAGGGGCTGGCTGCGGCTGCGGCGCAGGCGCCGCTGCCGGTGCTGCCGCCGTCGCAGCGGCGGGCGGGGAGGCGGCAGCAGCTGCGGCGGCGGGGGCTGGCCGTGCTGCCGCTGCCGGGGTGCGGTGCTCCGCGCTGCCAGCTGCTGGCTGCCGGCCGCCCTCATCGTCTCCCTCCATCTCCAACAGAGCATCCAGCTCGTCCATTGGGTCGAAAAAGTCGTCCGAGCTGCCGCCCGCAGGCGCCGCCGGCCGAGCGTGGCTGCTGCGCTGCCAGGCGGCACTTGAGGGGCCTGCCGGCACCTGACAGGGCTGAGTGCCAGCACCCGCCAGTGCCACCAGGTGCTGCTCCTCGCTGGCTGCCAGCATGCCTGCGGTTCCTGCGGTGAGGGCTGGCAGCCGGCTGCCGCCGCCGGCCGCCGTGGTGGTGGCCGCCGCGCCGAGCACGCTCTGCGACGGCTGAGAGCCGCCAGCCAGTGCCACCAGTGCCTGCTCCTCGGAGGCTGCCATCCCCCGGAACGTGGCCTGCTGCGCCTGGGAGGGCGCCTCGGAGCCCTGTGCCAGCGCAGCCAGCAGCTCATCATCATCAAAATCGTCCTCTGCTCCTGCCGCTGCCGCCGGGGGCCTTGCGGGGGCTCCCGCCACGCGCGGCCGCTTGGCGCCGCTGCTGGGCGCCTCTGCAGTGCAGGAGGGAAGGTAGAGGAGATAAGGCAATGTCAGCATCCAGCCAAGGGCTGGCAGGAGCCAAGTGGCGGCTGTGGCCAGGGCACGCCGAAGCGGCACGCACCGGCGAGGCTGCGTGCGGCGTCTGCCCGCGACGCCAGGTCCAGGCGGCGCTTGTGCCCGCTCTCCGGCTCCTCGCCGCCTCCCTCCATCTGCTCGGCCAGCAGGGCCTCCAGCTCGTCGTCCAGGGGCTCCATCGGGGGCCGAGCTGCGCCTGGCTGCGAGGTGTTTGAAGGCTCAGGCGAGCGGGCGGGTCATCCGCGTTGCAGGTTGCGCTTTGAACGAGATGCACTGGCGATCGGGCGTGCCTGTGCAGAGGAAGGGCGCGCCAGCATGAGGGCTGCCCCACAGCAGGCCAGCACTGCTAGCAGCATTCATCCCTGCAGACCGCCCGATCGTTCCTGAGCGCTGTGCTAGTCGTTGCTGACCCAAAGGTGAGCGGTTTCGCCAGGGCGCCGAGCGCGCGCCGCCTGTCAGGCCTCACGCCGGCTGGTGGAGCGATCCACGCAGTCGTCAGGGTACCGTCGGCGTTTAGGGATGGTAAAGAGACCTACAAGCCCCCCGTTGCTCGCTGACCGGTCCCGCTCGTGCCACTGCAGCGTTCTTGCGGCCGATCAACCATCCCACGTTGGCCTCGACAGTACCAGAAGGTCAGTAACGCAGCTGCACCGCGCGCAGCGCAGCGGTCTCCCCACCTGCCGCCGCCGCCTGCCCACCTGCCGCCTGCACGTACGCCTGCCCACCCGGCCGCCCGCCCACCCGCCGCCCGCAGCCCACTCGACCATCGCTCCCGCGTCATGACGGCCGACAACCAGCTGTTTGGCTACGAGCTTCCCTTCCCCCGCCAGGACCTGTACGTCGCGCTCATCGCCGTGCTCGCCTTCATCCCCGCCGTCGTCCTGCTCAACGCGCTGGTGCGCTGTGGTTTGGAAAGAGGCTTGCAGTTATTTGCCTGCTGAACGCGCTGGTGTGCTTGTGTTTGTGCAGAGGCTTGCAGTTACTTGTGGGCAGGAGCATGTCGCAGGTTCTGCGCCGCTCACGCGCTGCCGCAGGTTGCTTGCTGCTCTGCAAACCGTGTGTGGCTGGGACCTGCTTGGGAGCCTCAAGACCGGATGCTGCTGCTATCTGGGCATGGATCCAGCGGCTCTTGCATGACTGCTGCGGTTGCAACCGCCTGTGCAGGTGAACGGTGTGATGAACCTGTTCTCCACCAAGAAGGTCAAGTCCCACTGAGCGGCAGCAGCAGCAGCAGCGGTTGCTAATGCGGTTGTGCCACCCCGGCACCCGCACGCTCTCGCTCCCCTAGCAGCCCTCCCCTTAGAAGCCCTCACCTAGCGGCCTTTGGCCATTAGCAGCCTCTTTCTAGTAGCAGCGTCCCAAGCAGCAGCAGCAGCAGCAAAGGTCGCCATGCTGTCCCAAATCTTCCTGCTCAGCCCTCGGGGCGACACAATCATCTTCAAGGACTTCCGCGGCAACGTGCCCAAGGCGAGTGCTGCGCTGCTGCCTCCTGTTGTGCCTCCCAACAGGGAGCCGCTGCTGGCATCTGTGGATTGCTGCTGCTGAGGGGCCGCCTGTGTGCTGCGGAGCCCTTGACCTGCTGCCAAATGCTGCTGCTCCTGCTGCTGCGGCGGCTGTCGTGCTGCTGCTTGTATCATGCTGGTGCTTTTGGCATGCTGTTAGTTTGCAGCGGGTTGGGCACCCGAGGCCATCCCGCTCCACCGCCGCCTTGCAACCCCTCCTGCGCTCGTGCCCTGCCTTCCTCCAGCACCATTCTCCAACATATTGCCTGTGCTCATGCCTCTGCACTGCACACCAGCACGGAGGTGTTCTTCTGCAAGGCCAGTCTTTGCGACACGCTGTGCCTCCTATCATGCCAGTTGCTTACATCGCCTCCATCTTATTTTTTCATTCTCCCTGCAGACGAGCACGGAGGTGTTCTTCCGCAAGGCCAAGTTTTGGGATGGGGCGGGCAAGGACGCACCGCCCGCGTTTCACGTGGATGGGGTGCAGTACCTGCATGTCAAGGTAAGCCCTGACTTTGGCTGGTGAAGGTTAGCATGTATTGCTATCCTGGCAGGTGGATGGGGTGCAGTACTTGCATGTGAAGGCAAGCGGCCGCTGCTGCTTTTGGAACAGCAACTGCTCCTGCTGGCTTGCATAGCACCTGTGCATGGCCGCATGCCTTCAACAGCATCCTGCCAGCCAGCCCTGCTGACTCCGATTGCTAGCCCCACTCCCCTCTGGCCCCTCCTGGCAGGTGGGCTGCCTGTACTGGGTGGCGGTCTTGGCAACACATGTCTACCCCTTTAAAATGCCATCTGTTGCCACCTGCTGACTCTGAATGGTGTCCTCTCTCTCCTACTGCTTGCGCCAGGTGGGCGGCCTGTACTGGGTGGCGGTGACGCGGGACAACGTCTCGCTCTCCCTCGCCACAGAGCTGCTCATGCGACTGTACTGGATCTGCCGGGACTACTTTGGATATGTGTCGGAGGAGGTAGGATCGGACAATGAAAATGGCATCAAACACTCCCGGCTAGCTACGGCCGCTCTGCAGCAGCCTGAACGTGACCTGCAAGGCCGCAGCTGTGCATGCAAGGTGCATCCTGGATGCACAGGCTCTAAGGCGCGCAGCTTTCAGCTGTCCTTGCTGCCTGCTCATCGACGCCTCACTTGCCTGCCTGCCAGGTCATCCGCAAGAACTTCCTGCTGGTCTACGAGCTCCTTGATGAAGTAGTGGACTACGGCTTCCCGCAGGTGAGCTGCTCAGATACAGTGCTCGAGGTTTTGAAGTGGTGGACTATGGCTCCCGCAGGTGGCTATTACTGCACCTCGTAAGCGCATTGTACACGCTGTTGCTCAGCCCTGCCCTGCTTCTAGCTCCTGAGCGCATCCTCTCGCACTGGCCAATCTCCTTGCTCACTCTCGCACACTCCCACTTCCACTTTTTGCTGCCCCGCAGAACTCGTCCACGGAGCGGCTGAAGCAGTTTGTGCTGATGGAGCCGTTGATCGTGAAGCCGCGCATCCCGGTGCGTGTGTGGTTGCATTCCCGCTGGCTTGTCCCCTGCAGGAACTTGGGGACCCACCAGGCCCGTCATACATCGAAATGCAGCTGCCCCGGCATGTTAGCTGGCCGCTGTCACTACAGGCTTGACCTACATTGCCGTCTATGCCTGGACAACACGCTTTTAAACGACCGCCGTTCTGCAGGGCGGCGGCACCATGAAGCTGCCCGGCGGGGCCACGGGTCCCACAGAGGTCATCAAGAGTGTGCTGGACACAGACCGGACAGGGGCCAAGGTGGGGGTCCGGCTGCACTGATGCCGACAGAGCACGGTTGGAGGGACGGGCCGTGAGGAGGCTGGCCAGCAGCTCACCGCCGAGTGCTGCTTCAGCGCTTTGCTACACCCTGTTTGCAACCTGTTCGCAGGAGGAGATTTTCGTGGACATTGTGGAGAAGCTGACCGCCATCTTTGACGCCAACGGCCACCAGAAGAGCAGCAGCATCGTGGGCGCGATACAGGCGCGTCCAGCGGCGGGCGGTTGAGTTCAGCCAGTGCACCCAGCTGGGCAGGCAGCAGCAATGCTGGCGCCTACTGGGCTGGCGAGCCTTGCCTCCGCTAGTCAGCCGAAAGCGCAAGCGATAGCAACAAGAGTTCCCACTCTCACACAGCGCTCCCCTGTTCTGTGCCCGCTCTTCACCTACCGCAGATCAAGAGGTACCTAAGCGGCAACCCGCCCATCCGGCCGCTCGCTCCACCTTTGCCTCAGTTTTTCTGCTACGGCCTGCCCTCGTTCTCCCACGCAGATCAAGAGCTACCTGAGCGGCAGCCCGCCCATCCGGCCGCTCACTTCACCTTTTCCTCAGTTTTTTCTGCTACGGTCTGCCCTCGTTCTCCCACGCAGATCAAGAGCTACCTGAGCGGCAGCCCGCCCATCCGGCTGGGGCTGAGCGAGAATCTGATCCTGGGCCGCCGCGACCAGCGCATGCTGAGCAGCTACGGCTCAGACGCGGGTGCGTGCTGCTTTCAGGGTGCCATTTCGCTGCTGCGTAGGCCTGTATTGGACCCCTTGCTACTATTGGCCGCGCCAAGGCATCGCAGGCCTGAACACGCGCTGCTGCTGTCTGCCCGTGCCTGCGCCTGCGCTTGCATATGTGGTGCGCCAACCTGAGCCGCTCCTCCTCTGCCCCGGACCTTCCACATGCAATAGCTCTGCCTCACTGTGGCTCATCTTCTGTTCTTGGTGTGCAGATGTGGTCATGCTGGACACCTACAGCATCCACGAGTCGGTGAGTGCAGCCTGCCGGTAGCAGCTGCTGATTAGCAGCTAGGAATTGCTCGGAGTTGCCAGTTAGCAGCGAGAACTGCTGGGAGTGGCCGCCGAGCATGATGCATTTGCATGGAATGCATTGCTAGCGGGCGCCACCATGGCAAACGCTTGTTGATTCGCAATAGAAACGACTAGGATGTGTGCCTTTTTGTGTTTGCTCCTTCAGGTGGACGCGGAGCGCTTCGATCAGGAACGCGTGCTGGAGCTGGTGCCGCCCGACGGACACTTTGCGCTGATGAACTACCGGTGAGGCTGAGCCAGGCCTAGCGGGTTTCACTGGGCCCAAAAGGGGGCTGCCTCACGTGAGGCACTGCGGCTGGCTCTTACGCTGCCGTGCACTTGGCCCAACAGGCTGTCTGGGTTCTTGTCGGGCCGCTTTGTATTGGATACTTGTCGACCTTGTGGGTGTGTCTTGGGGCGCGGCAGCAGGGATGCCTGCAATGGCTCGTGCCTCGGCACCCCGTGTGCGAGCCTTGACTAATCAGATGAGCGTGATCCAACGTGCTGATGGAATGCTCGTGTGCCCTGCCCCTCCCGCAGCTCCTCTCGCTCGTTCCGACCGCCCTTCCGCGTGTACCCCCTGGTTGAGGACGACATGTACAGCGCCGACAAGGTGGGCTGACTTGCTGAAAAAAGAAACGCCGCATTACCCCTGGCGCACACAGCATGCCACCGCTGCTCCTTGCTTCTCATGTGTGACATTTGGTGCGTCCACCTTTCATGCCCTCTGCAGCTCACGCTGTACCTGCGGCTCCTTGCCGAGTACCCCGCAACCAAGACGGCCACCGGTGTGGAGATCACTGTGCCGCTGCCCCGCTCCGTGCAGCGCGTGCACTGCGAGACGGGTGGGTGTGCGGGCAGCTGGGCGGGCTGCAGTGGGCCGGTGGCCTGCGCGGCGGGCTGGCGATTGAGCAACGTGCAGTGTGCTGATGAGCGCACTGGCAGGCTGCCGTGCTGGTGCAGCCGTCTTGGTGCAGCCACTCCCTGCTTGTATGTCTCTATGGGCTTTGGGTGACAACTGGCAACCCAATGCCGAGGCCAAGCTGATGGCACTTCTCTGCACCGCTCTTCGCACTTCTGCGATTGCCCAACATACATGTGCCTCATGCCTCCAACCGCAGACGCACCAAACGAGGCCAAGCTGCTGGCGCTGCCCGGCAAGGGCGCCTTTGAGCAGAGCGCAGAGTGGCGGGAGCGCGATCGCAAGCTGGTGCGCAGGGAGCCTGCATGCTTGCAAGCCGTGGCAGGGCTAGCCCGGCAAGTGGTGCCTTGGTTGACACTAGCTGTGCAAAACTGCCCAGCCAGGCTTGCAGGGCGGCTCACGAGCAGGCTGCTCGGTGGCCAGCAGTACAGAGGTTGGCAGCTTGCCACCGGGCAAAAACACGCCCTTGAGATGCCACAGCCAATCAAACCAGAGCCTCCTTGGGCTGGCTGTTGTGCAGGTGTGGAGCCTGAAGAATTTGAAGGGCGGGCGGGAGCACACGCTGCGCTGCCGACTCACAGGTGTGCGGGGCCCAGGCTGGCATGCCATCGGCACCTGTACGCCAGCAGTCACTGCTCTAGTTGAGGCAAATTAAGCTTAGACACAAACTGGTATTGCGTGAACACAACAGCAGTTGCTGCTGCCACCCCCTGACCTGCCTATTGTGCAGTGGAGCCGGGCACTGTGGAGTCCACTAAGCGCGACTACGGGCCAATCATGGCCCAGTTTGTGCTGCCCGGCAAGCCGTCAGGTGGGCAGCTGCTCCTGCCTATGTTTTGGGGTTCTTGAGGCAAACTTGTGCTGCCCTGCGGGCCTGCGGCAATGTCTTCTTTCTGCTGACTGCCCGCACACTTCCCGCCTCCCATCTCTATTTCTTGATGCAGCCAGCGGGCTGGATGTGTGGTACATGAAGATTCTGGCACAAGAGAAGAACACTCCTGCCTGCCCCATCTCTGTCCGTCCCCTGGAACTGCAGCTAGCAGGCTGGATGTGCGGTACATGAAGATTCTGAAGGAGGAGAAGAGCTTACTACTTCTGCCCCCTCCCGCCATGCCCCTCCCACTGGTGCTGAGCTGCTCTCACCTCCCACTTCATCCTACCTGGGTGCAGCCAGCGGGCTGGATGTGCGCTACATGAAGATTCTGAAGGAGGAGAAGAACTACGCGCCCTCCCGCTGGTTCCGAGTCGTGGCCATGGCCAACTCGTACCAGATCCGGCCGCACTGACCAGTGGAGTGGCAGCCGGCCGCACTGATCAGTGGAGTGGCAGCCGGCCGCACTGATCAGTGGAGTACTAGAGCCGGCCGCACTGACCAGCGGAGTACTAGAGCCGGCTGCACTGATGGCAGCGGGGCCAAATCCAGCCGCACTGATGGCAGCAGGGCTGCTGAAAAGCGCCTGCCCTACAGGTTTTAGGCCGCTGCTACCAACCACCAAGCAGCACCGTGGTGGCACACTACCAGCACGGCCTGCGCAGCAGCGCCAGGCAGCGGCAGCGCGTGCTGACTCGCAGCAGCGGCAGCCAGCAAGGCATGATGCAGCACACAGCAGCGGCAGCCACCCAGCAAGGCATGATGCAGCACACAGCAGCGCCCGCTTTGGAGCTGCGCTGGAGCGCTCTGCCTTTTCAAGGATGCCATATGTCTCCAGCCCCCTATGCCTCTCCTGCCCACCACTGCTGCGGTTGGCCCAGCCTGACCCCCTTTTCATAGCAGTACTGTTTCTCACGATGCCTTGCTTCCCCTTTGATATGCTTCCGCACTGCTCACACCCATCTTGCTGTACCCGGTCGTGCAATTGCAACCAGTGCACAAGTCAGGAAGGTCTCCTCATGATCATTATCAGACTGGTATCATGATCAGAGGGATGGGAGAGGCAGACGGACCACATTGCAGTTCTGCCAAGTTCCAGCTGGCTGTGCCGCGCCGCTGTGGCGGCCAGCACCCTTTTTGGCTCGGGCCGGTTCGGGACCTTCCATGTGTCGCAGCCGACGTGCCAAGACCCATGGCGCACTTCACGAGCGTCAGCGGGGCGCTGCAAGCCATAGGTGAGCCTGAGGGAGCAGGCTGGGTGAGCGTCCCTCCGTCGGGGCGGCATTCGCTCCGCTAAGCGCTTCGGCGCGCCAAAGGATGCTCGATCCAGCAGGCGGATGGGGGTCCGCAACTCGGGTATGGAAGGAACCCCTCGGCGCCGCCGCTGCGCCGCCGTTGCTGCCGCCGCCCTGAGCCTCACCTCAGGCTGAGCCCGCCAGATTCTGCACTCTCCTGCAGGCTTTGGCAGATGGCAGTGGTGGGTGCTGCTAGTCTCTGGATGTGCGTGGGTCACAATTGCTGCCGAGGTGCGTCCCGCCGGCCCCACTGCTTCAAGCCTGCCGCCCTGCGCTGCTGCCGTGTCGCTCTCCTGCTATAACTGATGTTGCACAGTGGCAATGTCAGCACCAAGATGTGCATACTGCCCTGTCCAGGTTGTGGCGGTGGCCTACCTGGGCAAGGCCGTGGCATGCGACTGGGGCCTCTCTGGAGGGCAAGAGAGCGTGCTCCTGGCCATCGGCAACGCCGGCAGCCTGGTAGGCTTGTACCTATTCGGCGCGGCGGCAGACACAGCCGGCCGCAAGCCCAGCCTGATGGCCTCGGCGCTGCTGCAGTGCGCATTTGGCGCAGCAAGTGCGGCGGCACCCAACTATGGCAGCCTCGTGTTTTTCCGCTTCATGCACGGACTTGCCATCGCCGGAGCGCTGAGCGCCCTCATTCTGTTGGCTGAAATGGTGCGCCCTTGATACCTGGGTTCATTGTATGAAGGGATGCATGTCTGCCGGCATGAGCGGCTTGGGTAGCTTCAAGGCAGGACCACCTGCTTTCTTCACCCTCCCCGCCTGCCCTTGCAGCTGCCGCCCGCCAATCGTGCGCTGTGGTCGACTGTCATGCAATTCTTGTCGGTCCCAGGTGCCTCCTGGGCCCCTGGCTGCTGGCATGCTGTTATGTTTGTCAGCCTGCCTTCTGACATGACTTTTGTTGACTGATACTTGCTTGCAATGTCCGCCATGCAGCACGCCAGCTGTGCCAGCTGCTGCCCGCCGTATGGCATGCCTCCTGGCATATATGGTTTAGCCTAGACCCCACGATGCCTCTGCTGCTCCCACCCCCCTCTCCATCACCAGCCTATCTGTACGAAGCAGGCATTGGGTGGGCCACGCTCAGGGAACCCAACGGCTGGCGCTGGATGGTTGCAGCGCTGGTGCTGCCCGCGGCGCTGCTGGCGATAGCCATGCTATTCGTGTCGGAGTCGCCCTTCTGGCTGGTCACGCGAGGGCGGTATGGAGAGGTAGGGAGCGGCCAAGTTCGAGTTGGATGCTTGGTGCCTCTGATCACAAGTCGAAGGAATGCTGCCGCCGGGTTGCCGTCAGCCCTCATGGCTGCTGCTGGCATGGATCTTGAAGCTTTGCATGCAGTTTTCCGCCCGCTCTTCTGACCTTTCGAACCACCCTGTGCCCTCTGCCCCTACCAAACCCCACAGGCTGAGGCCGTGGTGCACACAATCGCACAGGTCAATCGCTGGGCGGGACGGTCAGACCTGCATCTATGCTTCCATGCGGACAGTGCATCTGAGGATGTGGAGACTGCACCCTCAGCAGCTGAGGGCTCGTGCGGCGGCAAAGACGAGAGCGCGCAAGACGACAGCAAAGAGCCTGCTGCAGCGCCATCAGAGGTGGCTGCCGCTGAAGGTGCAGCAGGCACAACAGCAGCGGCAGCCAGCGGCAGCAGGGCGGCCAAAGCGTGCAAGGCGGCAACGGAAGCCTGGAGGGACACTGCAAACGGCTTGAAAACGCTGTTCAGCCGCCGCCTGCTGCGCACCACTGTGCTGCTTATCATCACCTGGTGCGCTGGTGCAGGGCGGTTGGTTGGGTGGTTGCAGCATGCATATCGTGGGCCGGCAGCTGAGGTACCGAACTCACCGAGGGCTAGAAGGACGCACAAAACTTTTGCACTTTCCAGTGCAGTGGTGCAAGGGCAGCTCAAACCGCATCCTGCTCTGGACTTTTTGCCGTGCAGGGCATGCTCGGGCTTTATTTACATGGGAATCGTTCTGCTCACTCCAGCCATTGGCGGCGGCGACGGCACCACACCAGAGTGCCTGGCAGACGGCACCGCCAGCTGGAGCAATGCAGACTTCACGGCTGTGATGGTCACGTCTGTGGCTGAGGCCCCCGGCATGATTGTCGTCATGCTTCTGTCTGACCGGGTCGGCAGGAGATGGTGAGAAAACAATGGGAGTTGGGCAGGCGGGTGGCAGGGGTGAGGGCCGCTGGATCTTAAGAGGCATGCGGCAGTGGGAACTGGGCCTGTGCGTGAAAACGAGCGATGCGCCTTTAGAAATTACCGGTTATCCCTGTCTGCAGGACGCTAGATGTCCTGTTTGGCGCCTCAGCACTCGGCTCCATCCTGCTGGCCAGCAAGTGAGCGGCAGGGCTGCTGCACCTGTGGTTGCCAGTGCACCTGCCTGAGCCACGGCAGCTCACCTGCCTGGTGCAATGGGAAATGCACGCCTGCCTGCACATGGCTTGCACGACGTGCCACCCTGCTTTGAATTCACCCCAGAACCTGTGCCTTCTGTCCGTCTGATCTGGTCTAGTCGTTGTTACTTTTCGCCAGCACCCTTCTGTCTGGTGCAGGACGTGGGCGTTTGGCTGGCAGCTGGCCATCCTGTTCGTTGTGCGAGCGGGCATCGCAGGGGTGTACGCCTGCCTCTACGTCTTCACTCTCGAGGTGGGTGCTGTTTGGCTATGTTTGGCTCGAGGTGGGTGTTGTTTGGCTATGTTTGGGCGACAGCCGAAAGAACGGTGTTGGCACATTGAGTGCGCGTGCTGTCACCCGCGTGCAGTGCGTAGCCAGGGCATGGCTACTAAGCAGCGCCCATGTGGTTGCAGGTGTACCCGACACATGCGCGCAACTTTGGAGCGGCTGTTGCCGACGGCTGGGGCCGCATTGGCGGCTTTGCCTCCCCGTTTGCCGTGGGTGAGCACAGGCCTGTGCACATGCTCCATCATGAATGTTTGCACCCTATTGTCTGACCAGGCATCAACCAGAGGACGAAACCAGGCACTCCTCTCCGGCCTCCATTCCCCTTGCCCCCTCCCCTCCCGCAGTGCCCTTCATTGACCAGGACGCAGCTTGGAAAGTGGCCACAATCCTGGCCTCCCTGTGCGGCGCCGCCATCGTCTGCTGCCTGCTGCTCCCGGTGGAGACCATGGGACGTGGGCTGTCCTGCAGAGCCACCCGGACGCGGTCCTTGGTGCCACGTGGCGGCAGGGAGCTGCCTCCTGATCCAGCAGGGAACACAAGTGATCCAGACAAGGAGGCGGAGGGGTGAACGGCACTGCGCGCGGGTGCCTACCGGCTGCAGCCCGGTGTGACCATCAGCTTCTAATAGGGGATAGGGTTCTATGCGGCTCAGCTCTCGGCGTCTTCAACCAACGCCCAAGGGCGCATCACTTTGTTTGTTTCTTCCGTTCTTTCTCTGCGGCCCGCCATTGCTTGCACTACTGCCATCCCATTACAGACGTATTTCAGCCGCCTCTCACGTGCTCAATGCAAATGCGTGATACATTGGAATGTGACAATGCTTCACGTGCGCTTGCACAAGCCAGGCTGGTGGGAGGACGCTCAGTGCATCAGCCGCCCCTGGCCGGCTGGTCCACCCGCTGACCCTTCTTCTTCCCGCCGGTGAACACCTGCACACGACATCCAGTGGGCAGGTAGGTTGAAGGGAGTGCCGAGTGAGCAGGCTGCTGCAGCCGGGTCCAACCCCAGCAGCATCCTGGCCGTGCCACTGCCCAGCAGGGCAGTGTAGAAACAAGCCACACATAGCCCTCGTCCCCACCTTGAGCAGCCGCTTGAAGCGGCGAGCATCCCGAGCACACTGAGGGCTGAGCAGGTCGGCCACAGCTGCCTCTTGTGCCTCTCGCTTCCACCGCCGCCAGGGAGCGTCCGGAGGTGCACTCTCCAGGGCCGCGCCACGCAGCCAGGCAGCAAACCTGCACAATGAGCAGCTGGCAGGTGCACAGCAACGTAAGCATGGGTCCGCCGAACGGTTTCCGGGCTGCACTTTAGTATGGCAGGGTACCAGCCATCGTCCCTGCCTGCGAATGCAGCGGTCATTTCACAATCCCCAAAGAGCTGGCCGCACCTGTCGTTACCCACCGCCCGCCACGTGCGATGCACGGCGTCCGCAATCGCAATCACCATGTAGGGAGGCATGGCGCCCGCAGCAGCCAGCAGCAGCCCCAGCACCACCGCCGTGCCAAGGCCGCCTGCATCCAGCCGCTGCTGCAAGTGGTGCCGTGCTGCCGCTGCTGCTGCTGCTGCTGCTGCTGCTGCTGCTGCTGCCGCTGCCGCCGCCGCTGCTGCAGCTGCTGCTGCCGCCGCTGCTGCAGCCGCGTCCTGGCCTGCGCCCGTTGCTTCTGGCACACAGCTGCCGCCGCAGCACAGCGCCTCAGCAAAGCTCAAGGCCCGCTCGCACACAGTGCGGTTGTAGGAGCGCATGCTGTGCTGCGCTGCCACCAGCAGCGCATTCAGTGTCGCTGCATCAGCTGCCACAGCAGGCAGATGCAGCACACACGCCTCCCCTAGATGCAGCAGCGCTGGCTGCCAATCGGAGTCGTCTGCATGCTGCGCTGCGCTCGCCTGTATACAGCTGCTGGCCGCCTGCTGCAGCTGCGGCATGCTGGCCTGCAGGCAGCTGCCGCATGCCAAGCTTGCGAGCGCCCGCAACACACAGGGGTGCTGTGGTGCGGCAGCAAAGGGCTGCACTAGCTGCAGGCCTGCACCGGCTGCAGGGGTGGCCGCAGTGGCAGCTGCCACCCTGCACAGGGCCTGCAGCAGCAGAGGCTCACCAGGCAGCTGCTGCGTAGCCGCTGCACCTGCGGCTGCCACGGCTTGCTGCAGCATCCCAGCAAGGCTGGACAACACGCCCAGAAGCTGCTCCGCCAAGCCGTTGCTCTCCGGCCTATCCTTGCTACCACTGTGGCTGCCGCCGCTGGTGCCGCCGCAGGCTGCTGCCTCCAGCGCAACCGCAATGGTCTCCAAGTGCGCCGCTGCCTGGTCAAGCGCCTGCTGCCTATGATCAACACTTGATGCTGTGGCTGCCGCAGCAAGGGCCGCTTCAGCAGCTGCTGCTGGCTGGCTGAGCAGCTGCTGCAACAGCTGGCCACCGCGCTGACTGGCCGCTGCCGCACCAGCCTCTGCTGCTGGGCTATTGTCCGCCCCTGCCGCGGCCAAGTGGCAGATGGCACTGAGCAAGAAATGAGAGGTTGGCTGGTCCTCTCCTGACTGCACATGTGGCTGCTGTCCGCGAGCGGCCGCTGCAAAGCAGCCGCACAGTGCATCGCTCCAGTTGGGGTGGCGGGCCACCAGCAGGGCAGCTAGCGGGCGGTGAGCAGCCAGCCGAGAGCAGCAAGTGGCTGCATTGCGGCTCAGCTTATCGTCAGCGCTCTGCTGCAGCAGCTGGACCAGCAGCGACAGCAAGTGCGGCAGCGAGGCCTGCTGCTGGGCCTGCTGGCTGTGCTGTGCCTGCTGACCCTGCTGCGGCTGCCCGCAGGCTTCAAGCAGCGGCAGCTGCTCCGAGATGCCACCCAAGAGAGTCAGTGCGGTGCCGGCCAGCTTGGGCACTCCAGGCTGCAGCGCCGCCGCCACCAGGGCTGCCGCCTGCTGCGCCTCTGCAACGCTGGCTGCGTCAGGCTGCGCGCTGCGCTGCTTGCCCCAGACTAAGTTCAAGGCGTACAGAGTGCATTCATACTCCTGCCAGCCGCCACCTGCCTGCCATGCCGCCTGCGCCTGCTGCGCCAGCTGCAGCAGCTGCTGCCGAGCGGTTAGCACGCCCAAGCAGTCTGCGGCGGACCGGAAGGTATCTGCCACCTCCCGACGCACCTGCAAGGGGAGAGCAGCAAACAACAACCAAGGACTGGTAAATAAGTACGTGGTCGAAGGAGGAATGGCAAACAGCAGCCACGAACAGCAGGCACAAGTGAGACTGCCCAGCAGTGCGCAACGGCAGCAGCAAGCAGAAGCATTGCACTTTTCACTGACCAGGTGCATCGAGTCGGGCAGATCTCGGGCATCTGCTGTGAGGCAGGCTGGCGGCAGGTGGGGCGGCAGCACCATGCGTTGCAGGAGCGCGCCGCACAACTGGCCCAGCAGCGCTTGCTGCTGCTGCGGGCTGCAGGCTACGCCGCTGCTGCTGCTGCTACCGCTGCTACAGCTACCAAGTACCTTCCAGCGCTCAAGCTGCTCGTCCCAGTGCTGCAGGGCTGCCAGCACAACATCAAACTGAGGGTGCTGCAACGCCAGCAGTGCCACATCAGCAGCCAGCTGGACTGTGTCACCAGCCGCCTGCTGCCCCGCCGCACCCAGCTGCGCCTGGCTGTCTGCTGCCTTTGCAGCGGCGCCCAGGATGCTCAGCGCCGCGTTCAGTAGCTGCGCTTGCTGGCTGCTGCCGTGCGCCTGGCTGAGGGCTTGCTGGAGAGCCGCTGTGAAGCTGGGCAGCAGGCTGCACAGCATGCCCAGCAGTCCCAGCTGGCGCTGCCCAGTGCTGCTGCTGCAGCTGCCGTTGCTGCCGCGGCCACTGCTGCCCCCGTTGCTGCCTCCCGTCTCGGCGCAGCAGCTGCCGTACAGCGCTGCCACGGCCTCTGCTGCAGCGCTGCCTAGCGCAGGGTCGAGGGCCGCAAGGTGCATCTGCTGCAGCAGATCGCTTGCTGCCTCAGCGCCAGCAGGCGGTGGCCCCAGGGCGCACCACGCCTGCAGCAGCTGCAGCGCCGCCACCTGCAGCTGCACATCAACCCCTGCTGCTGCCGCCAGCGCCTGCTGCACAGCTGCCAGCGGCTCTGGGGCGGCAGCCAGGGCGGCTTTAGCTGCCTCCCGCCGCTGTGGGTGCATGCTTGTGTCAAGGCTGCAAGCTGCCTCAGCCAGTGCCGACAGCAGGTGCACTGCGGCCGCCAGCTGGCTGCTGCTGCTGCCGCTGCTGGTGATGGTGGCCTGAGCGCCCTGCAGCGCACTTTGCAACAGGGCCAGCAGCTGCGGCACCAACTGCTCCACCGGCCAGCTGTGTGTCCGCACCGCAAGCGCCGCCAGGGCGGCAGCCAGCGGGTTGGCAATGGCCCAGGCCCCGGCCGCGGCGGCTGCGGCATACTGCTGGGCTAGCTGCTGCACAGCTGTGGGGGCCGCATCGGGCTGCACTGGCTCCTTTTGGCGCTGGGCGAGCGGCCGCAGGGCGGTCGCTGCAAAGAAACGCTCGTGTTCGGCGGCAGCCGAGTCAGCCAGGAGGGCCAGCAGGCGGTGCCAGGCTCCCTCCTGCGTTCCGAAGCTGCGCAGCCAGGTGTCTGCGGCGCGGCGCTGCTCCCTGCAGGGTGAGAGGGGTGCAGCAAAGCAAAATACATGTGCCCGACCGCCGGCGGCGGCGGCGGCGGCGGTGGGCGGCAGGGTGCATGGTGGATACATCTGCGCATCGGCATGCACTTGATTGAACGCTCACTCGTTGGGCGAGGTGTAGAGGGCCGCCAAAGCCGCACGAGCCTGTTCAAGCGCCATTCCGCTTGCTAGGGAGGTGCTCGCAGCGCCTGGAGGGTTGAGTTCTGTACAAGGATCATGTGAGATGCCGTGGAATGTGCCCAGGGGACCCCAAGCGCCCTGGTCGCTGAGAACGGGCCCCATGAAGCCACGTCCGCTGCTGGTGGAAAAAGTCGCTCTGCAGGCCCCCGTTCACCTTTGTTTCTGCACCCACCCACTGTTTGGCGTTCAGAGATCTTGTAGAGCACGCCGGGCAGTGGTTTCTGGAGGGCACCTCCGGCCGAGCGAGCCTGGCACGCCGCGGAGCGGCGCCAGCGCCGCGTCACCCCTCCCCGGCCCTGTAGCTCAGCTGCGCGCCGCCAGCAGGCGCCGGAATGGGCAGGAAGGACAGCGGCGCGGCCGGGCCTTCGCAACCGGTGAGCGAGGGCTCGGAAGGCTTGCTGGCTGCACCGTGACAGGGTCGCGCCGTTCCCAGCCACCCCGCCTCCTGCCGCCGCCGCCGCCGCTCGCTGCCGCTCGCTACCGCTTACTGCCTGGCTGCCTGTTTGCAGGCGTACGAGGTGAATGCGCGAGTGTCCTGCAAGACCACCTTCGACCAGCAGTATCGTGAGTGTGGTTGGTCGCTGCTGATGGGCTGCAAGCCGCAGGTGGCAGCCTCGCCTGGTCGCGCGAGGTTTCGTTCCGTCGTTGTTGCCGTTTGGCTGCATGCTGCTGCCCTCCCCGCCTCACTGGCCTGTGTTCCCCACCTGCAGATGCGGCCGACATCATCGAGCGCAAGCAGGACAGCAAGACGGGGAAGTGGCGTTACTATGTGCACTACCTCGAGTGTGAGGCCTTTGTGGCTGTTTTGTTCTCACTGCTGTTGCTGTTGCATATCGCTGCTGTTGCCTCTGCTGCTTTTGCTGCCGCCTGCCCTGCCTGCCCGCCTGCCCTAACGTCGCTGTGGCGCCACCCACCCCTGCTTCCACTGCTGCTTGCTCTTCAAAATTCACCGCTGCTGCCCCTTTGGTTGTACCTGCCATCGTGCCGCTGCGCCGCCGCGGCCCTCCGCACGCCCCCAACCGCCGCTCTCCGCCCACGGCGCTCTCACTGCTGTCGCCGCCTCCGCCTCCATCCCTGCCTGCAGTCGACAAGCGGCTGGACGAGTGGGTGGGCCAAGAGCGGGTGGCCTCCATCACCAAGGTGGCCTCGGCGGATGCGCTGCACCGCGTGGCCAGCGGCGGCGGCAGCGGAGACCTGGGGCCCATGGCGGGGGACCAGAAGATGACGCGCCGCCTCAAGCGCCAATACACGGGTGCGGCCTGCTGCTGCTGGCGCTGCTGCTCGTTCTAGTTGCTGCTGTTTGTACCATGTATTTTTGGCCACGGCACAACGGCCGCTGCGCCCATGCTGAGCCGTGGTTTTTCTTTTCGCCGTGGTTAACTTGCTTGCTTGCTCCCCCCTCGCGGAGCTCTTACTTGCCCACTGGCTTGCCTTGCCGCAGAGATCCACCACGTGCCCGCCGCGCTGGAGGAGCTGCCGCCGATCGACCAGGTGCGTCTGTGTTGTAGACAAGGCTTGGCAGCGGTTGGAACGGAGGTGGCGTGGCTCTCGTGTCGATGGGCGGTCACCACGACCAGAGGAAAGGCGTTTCAGTTCAGCCAACTCTGTGCACATCCTCCTTTGCTGCTGGGCTTTGCTGCTGGGTCGTCTGCAGCACCTCACTCCTCACCTCCTGCCCTGCCCCTCTCTGCAGCACCTTGAGAAGGAGCACCAGGAGAAGACCAAGGTGAAGAACATCCAGGCGGTGGAGCTGGGGAGGCACGAGATGGACACCTGGTGAGGCGCCGGATGTGCAGGGGAGGGTGGGAGGGCAACAGAGCAGTTGCGGCGCAGCTGGGGCGGCACGAGATGGACACCTGGTGAGGCGCTGGTTGGGCAGGGAGGGCGGGAGCAGTGGGGGCTCCTTTGTCGGGCACTCACTGCAACCACCCATCAACCTCTGCCCATCAGTTCCTCCCCACCACTCACTTTCCCCGCTGCACCCGCCCTTTCATTGCAGGTACTACTCGCCCTACCCGGAGCCGCACGCCTCGTGCCAGAAGCTGTACATCTGCGAGTACACGCTCAAGGTGGGCAGCATCCAGAAAGGGCAAATAGTGTGATGGCAAGGCCAGATTTTGGGCCGGGTGATCAGGTAGCAATGAAGCTGTACATCTGCGAGTACACGGTCAAGGTAAGGTGGTGGGGAATGGCCTAAGAGTCTACACGGGAGCGTACGAAGCCTCGGTTACTGGGACGGGAGCTGCACACCCAGCACGCCAACTGCAGCTCCTCCTGTACAAGGACACCTCATCCTGCCCCCTCCCCTCCTGTCCACGCCTCCCCTCCCTGCTCCCGCTACTTCCGCAAGAAGAAGACGCTGCTGCGCCACCTGCAACCATTTTTACAGTATGACAACTCATCTGCCCCCCTCCCACCCCTCCCTCCCCGCCCCCAGTACTTCCGCAAGAAGAAGACGCTGCTGCGCCACCTGGCCAAGTGCCAGCTGCGGCACCCGCCGGGCGACGAAATCTACCGCTCGCCGCCGCCGCCCGCCAACGACCCCACATATGTGGGTGGGGCAGTCACCAGCCCGCCCATCAGGTGAGGGTGCTGCTGCGGCAAAGGACGGTGTTGGCAGCGTGCGGCAGGTTGGTTTTGGTGGCAAGTTTGGAATGTGTGGCAGTTCGTGCTACAATTCACTCGACCGCTTCCCTGTGCTCTCCTTCACCCGCCATGTCGCCCTTCCTTCGTTACCCCTCTTGCAGCATGTTTGAGGTGGACGGCAAGAAGAGCAAGGTGTACTGCCAGAACCTGTGCCTCCTGTCCAAGCTGTTCCTGGTGAGCCAGGGATGTCACTTGCCCGCTCTGTTGAGCCCATTCTTGTCTGATGCGAGCAGTGCTATGGAGGTTGCGTTGCTTCTGCTAAAACGGTGCCTACTGTCGCTCTTGCTGGTGTTGATGGACTGGGTTTGCTTGCATGGATATGGCCTGGACTGCGCGTAGCTAAAGTCTATCCTCTCTGCGTTTATTTCCTCCTTACCAGGACCACAAGACGCTGTACTACGACGTGGACCCCTTCCTCTTCTACGTGCTATGCGAGAAAGACGCGCAGGGGTGAGCGGGGAGGGGCTGGGCTGGGGAGGGCCGGGTTGGGTGCAGGGGATGGCCTGAATGAGCTGCCCCTCAGGAGCCTGCTTGTGGCCTTCTCAGGCGAATGTCAAGGTGCTGCATTCTAGTTTGCTCATTCCTGCCTACACCGCCGCAGCTACCACATCGTGGGCTACTTCTCCAAGGAGAAGAACAGCGCGGAGGGCAACAACCTGGCCTGCATCCTCACGCTCCCCGCGTACCAGCGCAAGGTGCGCTGCTTGCAGGGGTGCATGCGATGCGGCCCACGGATCCATGCCATTTGCTGGGATGGTCGCGCTGTGTGCAACGCCTGCAAGAGGCAGAGGCTCTGGGGTCTAGCACCGTCATTGTGCCCCTGTGCTGCCGCAACCTTGTCGTCGCATCATGTCCCCCCTTCAGCATGCCCTCACCTGCAACCCGCCTTGTTTGCCGTCCACCCGCAGGGCTACGGCGCTTCCCCATCGCCTGCTTTCAACCTGCCGCACAACCTGTTTCAGAATGCTTACCGAGCCCCTGGCCTTCCCCCTTCCTGTCCACCCCCAGGGCTACGGCCGCTTCCTCATCGTGTCGGTCACCTATTTGCAATCTCTCAGAAATGGTTAACACGCGACTAGCGTTTCCTCCTGCCCACCCCCAGGGCTACGGCCGCTTCCTCATCGCCTTTAGCTACGAGCTGAGCAAGAAGGAGGGGCGGGTGGGCTCGCCGGAGCGACCCCTCTCCGACCTGGGCGCGGTGAGGCGGGTGGGGGGCGTATTTGCTGCTAGTCAGAGGGTCCAAGAGGAACAGCTGGGTGGCCGGATGCTCAACATGCGCTGATGCGTCCAGGTGTCTTGCTGCCTCTGCCGGACGCGCAACCGTGCACGCGCCTACTGCCTTACAATTCTACGTATTTTTCCTGCTACCCAGGTCTCCTACCGCTCCTACTGGACGCGCGAAATCCTGGAGGTGCTGCGGGAGCACAAGGCCTCGCTGTCCATCAAGGACATCAGCGAGCGGACGGCCATCCGCACCGGTGAGCAGGGCTGCCGCAGCTACTGCTGACGCGTCGCTAGCCAACACTTGCCGCTGTTCCGCTTTGGGTGTACAGGCATTTGGCCATGTCACTGAGTGCATTTGATTTGAGCCATGGTCAAGCTGAGCAAGTGTCGCTTTGTACCCCTGCCACTTGATCCCTGTGCACCCTCATCAAGCCTTATCAAGCCTGGCCCTGATCAAATCCTGACCTCGGCTTCCTCCCCTCTTTGCTGTGATTGCAGACGACGTGGTGAAGACGCTGGAGTCGCTCAGCCTGATCAAGTACTGGAAGGGCGACCACATCATCTCCGTCACACAGAAGATTGTGGAGGAGCACCTCAAGTGAGTTTACAAAAGGCCCTGTCGTTAGGGAGGCGTCAAAACCTAGTGTGTTGTGCTGTTTTGCTGGTAGGGCAATCCGTTGAAGATCGTGAGGAGCACCTCGAGTGAGGCCGGGAAGGGTTGTCTTGTGGTGCAAGCACAACGTGTGGGCGGTTGGGGGACCCAGATGGCAGCGCCATGTGGGTGCAACATTGTGTTCGGCTCTTCTTTCTTGGCCCTTTGTTGGGGCTCCACAGCGTGCCTTGCTGAAGCTTGTACCTCCTGCTTACTTGCACCCTGCCTTGCCGCATTCCACCCGCCCCGCACAGGACGATCGCCAACCAGCGCAACATAGAGATCGACCTGAACCGGCTGCACTGGACGCCCTACCGGCAAGAGCCGCCAGCCAAGAAGTGACGAGCGACACACCCGCTCACCAGCTTAGCTTGACTCGGCAGTAGCCTGCACGCCGGCTAGCGTGTGCTGGCGGTCTGCAACGACAGCAGCACCCCCTCGGCTGTGGCAGCCGCCGCAGCAGCAGCAGCCGCAGCAGCACCAGCTCTAGAGTAAATGGCATCACACTTAGGCAGCGACTCAGCGATTTGACTGACTGACAGCCTGACCGACCGAACGACATACAGCAGCTTCCACTCCTCTTGCTTGCTTGACTTGACCGATTGCTCCTCCTCTGTTCCATCTCGGCTCTACTCGACGCAACCGCGCCTTCAGCACCGCCACTGCCGTTACCTCAAACCATGGGCGTGGCATGTAGCCTTCCCGCCTGCCCAGCAGCCATGCTGCGGCGCCTGTAACTCAATCACTGTGCGGTTCAGGCAGGGGGAGGCAGACTGCAGCGCAAGCATCGGTGCAGGCTGGGGATCACTCATACAGATCCGACAGGGTACTGTGGATCTCCAGATCGCAACATACGGCGGACAGGGAGGCGCATGAAACTGGCCACAAGTGCAGCCACCGCTTCGCCAGGTGCATTTGACAAGCCTGCAAAGCAGCAGGTGGGAGATTTTAGCTGCTGTTGCTGGCATGACGTGCGGCAGCCGCTGCGGCAGCAGCGCCGGCGAGGCGGCCAGCAGGGCAGGGCAGAGCACGCATCTTCACACAGCCGGGCGGCAGTCCCTTGAACAACATCACCTCCCATGCTCAACATCAGCGGCCCCCACACCCGGCAGGAGCCGCTGGACGGGGGAGGCGGGAGGCCCGCTTCGTGGGAAGGTGAAACCCCCCTATCGCTGCTCAAAGCTTTTAATACGAATGCTGCGATCTCACCGAACCGCGTTTCTGCGTGCGCTGCAGGCCCGTCACGCTGGGAGGCTCGCAAGCTGTGGCCCTGGGCCCTGGTGCTGGCCTTTATCGTGTTTGCGGTTGTCTACCTGCCAGTCCGGCCCAGCCACGAGGTGCGGGGGTTCTTTGGGTTGCCGCCGTCGCCGCCGCGACCGCCGCCGCCTGGGCGGTCCTGCTGGCATGCATGCTTTCATTGAATCTTCACCACTCCCCACCCCTGGCAGGCGCTGCGGCTGGTGCCTCCACCTTCTCAAGTGCGTGCATGAACATGCGCAGAGTGCAGGAGCTAATTTGGGTGGGGATTGCACAGCAGTCTGCCCATATCTGCCCATATATTGCACCGCGTCATCGATAAACTTGGCACAACAAACTTGCGCCCCACAACTGTGCAGGCCGCGCAGGCCACGAAGCAGCAGCAGCATCAGCAATCACAGAAGGCCACCGCAGCGAGCGCGGCCAATGGGATACCGCGCATTTACCACACCCTGTGGCTGGGTGACCAGAGGCAAGCACCGGCGGCTGCAAAGCTGAGCACCAGTCAGCCCGCTGCGTGCGTGTCGGTGTAGCATGCGAGTGGATGTAGCCTCCTCCACCTGCTGCCCCACCTGCCAACCTTAAAGCCAATAATCTCACTGCTCCCTGCAGCATACCCGAGGCGCATGCCCGCTGGATGGACACCTGCCGGGAGCAGCTGTCCCCTCGCTTCGGCTGGGAGCACCGCCTGTGGAACCTGACCCAAGTCGAGGCGCTGCTGGAGGAGCACCGGCCCGAGTTTGTGCCCATGTTCAAGGGCTTCCCCAAGCTGGTGCAACGCATCGATGTCGCAAAGTACCTGGTGCTTGAGATCTTCGGAGGTCGGTGGGCTGTGGGCATGGCCTGCCTGCCTGCCTGATTGACACGAATTGCTGCAGGGCTGTACCTAGACATACATGTGGAGTGTGTGTGGAATAAAACTGGCATTGATCGTGCCCTTCAGCTGACTGATTGACACGAATTGCTGCAGGACTCTATTTTGACACGGATGTGGAGTGCTTTAGGGAGCCATCGGACACCTTGGAAGGCTTCGACATGATTGTGCAGGTTGGTGGCTGTTGGCTATTCGTCAAAGACACGCGTGCAGGGGCATCAAGGCCGCGCAGCTGCTTGCTACCTGCTCAGACAGCTAGTAGTTGGATGCGTCAGTCAGCTGATAGTTCTGCATGCACTATGTCAGATCCCATCTGCTGGTGCCGAGCTCATGCTCCTGTGCATTGCGGTCTTCCCTGGCAGGAGGATTACCCCGGTGCGGCGGTGAACAGCGGCGTGATTGCCTGCAAAGCCAAGCACCCCGTCTGGCAGCACGCTTTTGACATCATGGTAGAACGGAAAGGTGGGTGAGGATGAGCCTGGATCGCACCTGTATAATGCGGGGGAACCGGTCTTGTGCGCTGCTGAGCTGCCCCTGTTGGGAAGCATTGCAGGGTATGCACCCATTTTGGGGGGCCGCCAGCGCCTGCTGCTCACTTGTGTGTGCCGACCTGGCTTTAGTCACATCACTGCTGAGGTTTGCTGCACTCTGACGTGTCCATGCACTGCAGATCACGACCCCAAAGACACGGGCCACTCAACGGGTGCGGTGCTCAACTGGCCAGCCAGCAGCTGTCCAGCCACAGCTGTACCCAGCAGGCAGGACGGTCTCTGCCTGTGCGAGCGTAGCAAAACATGCCTGCCTGCCAACTATACTGTGGCCCTGCCCACTAGCCAGCTTTGCTTCATTGCCTTCGCAGGCCCGCAAATCGTGCGCGACATGCTGCTGCGGTGGCACAACGTGACGCTCGGTACGCTTTGGCAACCGCGGCTGCTGGGCGGCATGCATGGACGGCGTATGCAAGAGTCTGCTCCCAAACCGTCTCTCAGGGCTGCACTGCTGCTGCTGCTGCTGCTGCTGCTGCTGCTGCTGCTGTACAGGGAAGTCCGGGCTGCTGCCGCCGCTGCTGAAGCACCCCAGCGGGCGCGTCACCCGCATATACAAGCTGGGCAGCTGGTGCACTCCCTGCGGCTACGCGGACAACGACTGCCACGAGAACTTCATGCTGCAGCGTGTTGTGGGCTCAGTCAACCTGACCAACTTCGTGAGCTGGAGGAGCAGCAGCAGCGAATGTTTGGGCTGCATGCCATGCCGCAGTGCGCAGGCGGGTGCATCTGCCGCATGGCGGCACCTCATCAACAGCTGCCGACAGGCGCCCGATTGGCAAGGGCTTCCTGCAATGCCCCCACTGTGCAGTTACAGCATGCAATAATTCGCTGCCTGCCCACCTGCCCTCGCTAGGTCGCGTACCACCGCTTCACAGCGACGTGGCTGGGATACCGGGACGGCGTGCGGCCGCAGGCCAAGGACACTGTGCGGGCCATGTTCTGCAAGGACTGCACCGAGGTGAGGAAATATTGAGTCGCCGTTGCTGGGCTGGATAAAGCTTGCGCTGGTGGGACATTTACACGTCGCTTGGGGACTGCAAATGGGTGCATCGCGTACCTGCTGGTGGGACGTTTGAGCACAGGCAGCCGCCCCTGCTGCCTTTGCTCGGATTGATGCACCTGTGCCGGCTGCTGGCTCCCTGCAGGAGATAAAGCAGTGTCGAGCGCAGCAGCTGGCTGAAACCCCGAGCTAGCGGCCCCCCGGCAGCAAGCACTGGTGACCTGTAATGTAGTATGCCACTGCACATTGCTTCATTTAACCACTGCCTTCAAGCTCAGATACGACAGGCCTACATCCTCATGCAATCGTGGTGCACAACAGGCATACCTACCCCCCGCGCACTGCAGGCACACCTGACCGCTCCCCGGTCAGGTCTGCAACGAGCTCAGACGCCACGTTGCCTTGACGCTGCCTGCACCGCTCACTTGGCAAGAAGCGTGTTTGGTAGCTGTCACTGGAAAAGAACTCACATGCAGTTCATGTGTGACGGTGCCGAGCCACGAGTGGAACATGTGCACGTGCCGCATGTCACTTGCACATGATGCCTCGTGACCCAAGTGCCCCTCTTCCCTCCGAGTCACCCGCGCGTGTCATCATCTTCGTCTTCTCCTCCCTGTGCACGGCTCGTTTGTTTCAGGACCTCAAAGCGACGATGGCGGCCAAGCGGCCTGCTTCCCCCGAAACCCTCACTGCTCCCCCCGCCAAGAGAGCCGAGGGGGACGGCTTCTCGCCTTTCAGCGCCGCTGCAGAAAGTCTGCGCGGCTTGCGGGACGGGACCAGCGCTGCCACCGCCCCCGCCGCTGCCGGCGGCGCCGCTGCCGAGGCACGGCTGCCGGCTGCTCCTCTGGCCGCGGCAGCGGCAGACGGCCGCCCAGCCTTCCAGGCACATGATCATCAACCGGCTCAACCTGTACAGCAGATGCTGCAGCAGCGTGCTGAAGCGTCGCCGCAGGCAGAGGCTGCGGGCGAGCCGGTGGACTGCGCTGCAACAGAGCCGCCGCTGGCGCCGGGCCGGCACTGCACCTGTGGGGGGTGCATTGATGGCATCCTTTCCTTCCGCAACGCCGCCTGGCTTGAAACTGCAGCAGAGCTGGAGAAGTGAGCAGGGCAGAGTGTATGCCCTGGCGTGCATCAGCTCTTGCATCAGGCACAGCTGTGTGGTTCTTGTTGATGGGAGGCATTGGGGTACAGCTGGAGAGCTTGGCCCTGCGACCCCCCCAGCTCTTCTCATACTGCCAATACAGCTCTTATCTTACTGCCAATCCATTGTACTGCTGCTCCACTGCCCCACTATGTCTGCAGATGCGACATCAGCCGCCTTATCAAGGCGGCAGAAGATTCTGGAGCGTTTGGCGCTCCGCACGCCAGGGCGCACCGCCGGGCAAGCTTTGGGCTGTCACTGTGCACGGACCAGGGATGCCCTGGCAGAGGGCGCGCTGTGCTAAGCTGGCCGCTGTTGCAAGCTTGCTGCATCCGGATGCTGCATCGCATGGACCCAAAGCCGGCACACCGCCCTCGTGTGCTGCACAGCTTCAGGATCAGGAAATGCTGAAACCAATTCTTAATCTTTGGTATTGCAGCCGCTGGACCCCGCCTCGCCGCTCTTCCAGGCCTGCCGGGCCGACAGCCTGCGGCGGCTGCCGCTGGCCACACAGCAGCAGGAGCTGTTCAAGACCTTCCTGCAGGCAAGCGGCAGCAGTTCATGTCGTGCTTGCGATGCCTGCATGCGCCTTGCCTTTGTACTGACCGGCAGCTCAGCCATGCAGTCTTATCACGTCACTACACCAACACCCTAGCCTTCTGCAGGGCGCTGAGGAGGCTTTTGACACAGTTTTCTTCCTGGTGCAAAGGAAGAAGGTACGGGCGACTGACTGGCACCCTGAGTCGGTCGGACTTGCATCCATGCCCAGCAAACCATGGCATGCCATGCTCGTCCAACGACAGTGCATTGCAGGAACTTCACTGCCCCAGCATGTCCTAAAGTTGTGCACCAAAGCTTGCTACTCTTTACAATCGCAGATGCCGCTGGCACGTGAGGTGTATTTCGAGTGGCAGAGCGAGTTTTACATTCCCACCGCCAAGGAGCGCTTCCTCACAAGGGTGCGTACATGCGGCACGAATGCTGGCTGATGTTGGCCAGCGCTGGGGGCACCTCTGCTACCTGCTTCACTCCTCTCCTGTGCATGCGCTGTTGTGTGGCGCATGTAGCTGCACCCATGACAATGTCCCCCGCACAACCAGCTACGATCTGTGT
>VFQQ010000342.1_pt1 | contig 100922 bp, 95 predicted proteins | sample 3512341 | NCBI WGS metagenome assembly VFQQ01 (sample SAMN10412373, study PRJNA504923) | tailings metagenome | isolation source: Relicate 2 Philex TSF1 revegetated site | place: Philippines: Tuba, Benguet | collected 2017-08-29 | reverse complement strand
TGCCCGGTGCGGTCGGGCATATATGGGATGCCATGGTTCGGTATGGGCGTCAATGGATCGTTAAGGATTTAGGCGGGCCCCATCCCTTGTTTCACGCCACAAATTCGAGCCAAACTTATCAATGCAGTGACTAGAAGAGGCCTCTATCGCCAGCCGCCCGGACGCACGATATGGACAAGGCGAGCCTCAACGGAGGGATGGACTGGTGAAGGTGCGGCGGTGGCGAGGGAGGAGGGCGGCGCTGGCCCTTGCGCTTGCGGCGGTGACGGCCGCGATGGGCGCCGTCGCGGCGGCAGCACCCGCCGAGGCGCCGCCCGGCCAGCGGATCACACTTGAGGTTCCTGGCCGTGAGGCGGTGTCGCTCTACTATGAGGAGCAGGGCGCCGGGCCGCCGCTCCTGCTCCTGCATGGTCTCGGAGAGTCGAGCTTCACCTGGCACGAGATCGCCCCCGCCCTTGCCGCCCGCTATCGCGTCATCGCGCTCGATCTCAAGGGCTTCGGCCGCTCGGGCAAGCCGCAGGACGGTGCCTACTCGGCCGACGATCAGGCAGCCCTCGTCGCGCGTTTCCTCATCGAGCGCGGTCTCGAAGGCGTAAGCGTCGTCGGCCACTCGTTCGGGGGCACGGTCGCCTTGCGAACGGCCATAGCCGAGGGCATCCGCGGCACCTCGCGCATCGCGCGGATTGTTGTGATCGGCGCACCCGCCCTTCCGCGCTCCACGCCGCGCTATTTCGACCTCGTTAAGGCCCCGCTTCTTCCGGACACGCTGGTTTCGGCCCTGTCTCCGGAAGCCATGGCGCGTCTCCTGCTCCGCGAGGCCATGGGCGGCGAGGAAGACGCGAGTGAGGAGATGGTGGAAGGCTACGCCGCGCCCTACCGCGACCCCGCCGCCATGACGGCTTTCCTCGCGACCGCCCGCGCGATCGTGACCGAGGAGGGTCCCAAGGAGATCGCAAAGCGCTATCGCGCGCTGAGCCAGCCCGTTCTCGTTGTCTGGTGCCGCAAGGATCCCATCGTGCCGCTGAGAGCCGGGCGCCGGGTGGCGGCCGCCATTCCGCGCGCCCGCCTCAAGATCCTCGAAAGCTGCCACCACCTGCCCCAGCACGAGCGTCCCAAGGAGCTGCTGAGGGCGCTCGACGGGTTCCTCGACAAATGAAAGCAATATCAGACGGCTTGAGCATCGCTCTCAGATGAACTAGGTGTCGCGAACACGCAGACGAAAAGAGGCGCGGGATACCGCGGATATGAATGAGCGACGTGCGCTGCATATGCGCCATCGGCCTGAGCGGTCAGTTGGGATTGAACGGCGAGCTGCCCTGGGAGGGCGATCCGCGCCCCGAGTTCAGGGCAGACGTGGAGCGCTTCTTCGAGATCACGCGCGGGCACGTTTTGATCGCCGGGCCGAAGACTATCGGCGCCGTGCCGGATTTTGCCCGTGCTCAGATGACCCTCCGCGTCGCGCGCTCGCATGAAAATCCTGAAGCCGTGCTCGCGGAATTTGCCGATCGCGTCGTCTTCATCGGCGGCGGACCCGCCCTTTGGGACGTCTACGCGCCCTTTATCATGCATTGGGACATCACGCGTCTCCCCTATGACGGCCCGGCGGACCGCTGGTTCGACCCGCGCTGGCTGCTGACGGGCAAAGGCAAGCCGCTCTAGGCGAGGCAAAAGACGCCAAGCCGGCGCCGGACACCTCGGGCGTCGCTTTCAACCACGAACGAAAACGCCGCCCCTCTTCGGGACGGCGTTTGTTGTTTGTCGCGGGCGCGGCGCTCAATCGTCGTCGTCGCACTCGATCTTTTCCTTATAGCGGCCGTGTCGCCACTTCCGCTCGATGGTGCAGTTCGGGCCGTAGAAGTCTTCCGGCTCCCCGGCGAAGTAGTAGCCGTAGGGGATGTAGACCTCGTAGGCCGGCGCGCGATAGGCGGGCGCTCCATAGTAAGCCCGATACTCTCCGCGCCAGTGACGGGACTCGTAGTAGTCGTCATCGTCCCAATCTCGGCCCGCGCTGGCTGGCAGGGCGGAGGCCGCGAGCAGAGTCAAAGCAGTCACGAGGCGTTTCATGATGACCTTGCTCCTCCGGATAATTGTTGATCGATCCATCAGAGAACTGGAAGCATAAACCTGTCAATTCGACCTGGGAACTATGGTGCACGCCACGCAAAAAGCCCGTCCGTTCCCGGGTCGCAAAAGGGGGAACGGACGGGCGTGATGCAGGTTCCGCCGATCCGGCGAGGATCAGCGCGGTCAAGGCGAGGGATCAGTCGCGGTCACGCGGGCCGCGGCACTTGATGGTCTCCTCGTAGTCGCCGTCCGTCCACCAGCGGCGCTCGATCTTGCAGGGACCGTCGCGGAACTTCTCCTTCACGTCGCGGCCCATCGGGCCATAGTGGGCGGCGATCCGCTCATAGATGCTCGAGGCCGAGCGAACCGGAGCCGGGCCCGGGTCCGCCGAGAAGCTGTCATCGCGAGCCAGGAGCGGCGTTGCGCCGAGTACGAGGGCAGCAGCCAGAGGCAGCATCGCTTTCATCACTTACATCCTTCTTCCTGTTGAACCCGACACCGGGTTAACGCCCGTCGCGGCCAAGAGTTGAGCCGCAGCGAGCAATTCATGAAATCGCGTGTTAGAACAACACTATGGCAAATCCATATCATACCGTGTCGAGGTGGGGGTATGTGCCAGCCGGCCTGTAAGCCGGGTTCTGTCGCGAACGGCCATTCATCTGGGACGCCCATTGCTGGGCGCCTCGAGCAACCAACCCGGGTGACGGGCTTGAAGACACGCCTCCGTGCCGGGTTTCCCCGCACGCGGCCACCCCTATTTGGTCTTGCTCCGGGTGGGGTTTGCCGTGCCGCTCCTGTTACCAGTCGCGCGGTGCGCTCTTACCGCACCGTTTCACCCTTACCACGCCGGGCCGAGGCCCGCCGGGCGGTTTGTTTTCTGTGGCACTGTCCCTGGGGTCGCCCCCGGCGGCCGTTAGCCGCCACCCTGTCTCCATGGAGCCCGGACTTTCCTCCACCGTCGTGAGACGGCAGCGGCCGTCCAGCCGGCTGACAGGGGCACATAAGGGCGCGATCGCGTCTCGCGTCAAGAGCGAGCTGCATCAGGCGCGCAAAGGGCGCACCGGCGAGCGTCAGACGGATTTGGCGCGCGTGGGGATGAGCGGCATGTTGCGCGGCACGTTGTCGAGCAGATACGCCGTGAGCGCCATCACCGCCGTGCCGGTCACGAAGATGGCGATTTGCGCGAGCCAGCTATGATCCGGCCCAGGCAAAGCGAGCCGTGCCGCGAGCGACAGCAACGTGCCGATCGAGAACACCGCGAGCGAGTTGCGCCCCATGCGGGTGAGAGCCTGGGCGGCGGGACGGGTGAGCCAGCGCGCGTCGCGCGGGACGTAGCGGATGATCAGATAGACCCACGCCAGCGTGTTGACGAAACGCCAGGGCGTCTGCCGGTCCACGAGGCCGCCGAACTGCGAGAACGAGCCCAGATAGCAGTGGCTCGAATCCGTGCCGAGATGGCGGCACGGAAAGACCAGCACAAACGAGACGGCAATGACGAGAATGCACAAAGCCGATAGCCAGCGCGATTTCCAGATGGAGCCGCCGCCGAGGCTGGCAAGCCCGATGCACAACCCCGTCGCAAACACGATCTGCCAAGACAAGGGATCGAAGTACCAGCCCTCGATCGAGCGCACGCTCGGGAAGTTGAGCCCGTAGACCGCCGCTACGAGCCACAACGCTGCCGACGCCGAAAGAGCGAGCCCCCAATGGCTGCGTGCCATGAAGAGCAGCGGCAGCGCGAAGGCGAGCAACACGAGATAGAGCGGCAGAATGTCGAAGTAGGGCGGTTGAAATTGAAGCACGAGCGACATCGCTGCCGCATGGGGCAACGAGTAGTCGACCCATGTCGCCGGAGACGCGACGAACAGATCGAGGGGTGCATTGCGATTGACGACGACGAGAAGCATGAGCGCGGCCAGCAGAACGAGAATGTGGGCCGCATAGATCGTCACGATGCGCCGCCCCACCATTCCCGTCACGGGGCCGATGCCGCGCGTGTCGAGGCGAGGCGCATAGGCGAGCGCAAATGAGATCCCCGCCAACAGCACGAAGATGTCGGCCGCACTCGTGAAGCCGAAATTCCTCAGCGTCAGGTGCGAGAACCGATTGTAGGGAATGTGATCGATATAGATGACAACGAGGGCCAGGCCGCGAAAGAGGTCTATACGGAGATCACGTTTGGAGGGGAGCGTTCCCATTTGAGACGGGCCTTAGCCATGCAATTTCAGGGTTCTTGCAAGGTTGATCGGCCCCAGCAACTTACAAGCGCCGCGCAGGTTAACGGGCACGGTTAACCGGCAAGCGCGTTGTGCGCGCTATCCGTGTCCGCTGGGCAGGCGTCCGTAGGATCAGGAGCTGAGCGTCGGCTGCAGCCGCTGGCGGCGGCGCTGGCTCAATTCCACGGCAGCGCGCGTGAGCCCCTGGGTTCGCTTCGCACGCAGGGCCTTTTTTACGGGCTTGTTTCGCTTGGCGACGGGATGGAGCGAGACGGGAGCCGCGCCGTTGAGCGACTTGGCGTCCACGGACGAGCCCGTCTGCGGAGCGGAGGGGGCGGACGACGCGGTCTCTGCGGAGGCCGAGGCCACGCGCTGGCCGATCTCGATCAGGCGCGCCACGCGCTCGGCCGCGTTCTGCAAGTACTCGCGCGACTTCTTCATCGCCACTTCGAGCGGCATGGGATTGGACGTCGCGGCTTCGAGCCCGTCGATGCCGTGCGCGAACACGCCGTTGGCATCATCCGAAAGGCCGCCGCCGATGGCGATGACGGGAACGCCGTGCCGGCGCGCGGAAGCGGCAACGCCTGCCGGTGTCTTGCCGAAGGCCGTCTGAAAATCGACGCGTCCTTCGCCGGTGAAGGCGAGCGAGGCGCCCTTCATGTGCTCGTCGAGCTTCGTCGCTGCGACCACCAGCTCCACGCCACGCTTCATCGTCGCGTTGGTGAAGGCGAGCAGGCCGGCGCCAAGTCCACCGCCCGCGCCTGCGCCCGGCTGACCGGCGATGTCGATGTTGAGATCACGTTTGATGATGGCGGCCAGGTGGCCGAGGTTGCGGTCGAGCCTCTGAACCATCTCGGGCGTCGCGCCCTTCTGTGGGCCGTAGACCGCAGACGCGCCCGTCTCGCCGGTGAGCGGGTTGGTGACGTCGCTCGCTACGTTGACCTTTACGCGCGACAGGCCGGGATTGATGCCGCTCACGTCGACGGACACGACCTCGTCCAGACGTCCGCCGCCGAGCGGCTCCGTGATGGCAGTGCCATCGGTGCCTATGAAGCGAACGCCGAGCGCCTGGGCGAAGCCCGCGCCGCAGTCGTTGGTGGCCGATCCGCCGAGGCCGATAATGATTTCGTCAACGCCGCGGTTGATCGCGTCCGCGACGAGCTCACCCGTTCCGAAGGTGCTGGCGCGCAGCGGATCGCGGTCGGCGCGCGGCACCAGCGGCAGGCCGGAGGCCTCCGCCATCTCGATCACGGCCGTGCGCCCGTCGCCGAGCAGGCCGTAGGAAGCCAGCACCTTCTGTCCCAAGGGACCGCTGACCGCGCATTTCACGATCCGCCCGCCCGTGGCATCGACCAGCGACTGCACCGTGCCCTCGCCGCCGTCCGCCATCGGCACCTTGACGTAGTCCGCATCCGGCCACACGCGGCGCAGGCCCGCTTCGAGCTCGGTCGCCACCTCGAGAGAGGTCAGGCTCTCCTTGAAGGAGTCTGGGGCGATCACGATCTTCATCTGGCGTTTCCCTCTTCTTCCCCGTCGCGCGGTCTGGCTCGTTTCTGCTTCGGCCGGACGTCATCCCACATTGCAACAATCTGTCAAAGCGAGGCCAGGGTCGTGGCCCGCGACAGATCAGCGTTCGACCTTATGAGAGAGGCACAGTCTAAGCCGTTTACGTCCCAATTTTAATTGTCAGCATTAATCAGGCAATCCGGCCGTCTTTGAGGCTCCGGGGCATGTCCAGCCGTGACAGCGTGTCCAGGGTGGAGCGGTCGAGCCGCCCGTCGGTGCGGGCTGGGCGGAAATGAAGCTGGAAGGAGCGCACGATCGTCTGCATGTCCGCGTCGAAAGAGCCTTTGAGATCAATTTTGTACCCGTAGTCGGCGAGAAGGCGCCGGGCGCGCTCCACGTCGGCGCTCCTGCAACCGGGTTGAAGCCCCGGGTCCCCCTCGTCGAGCGGAGCCGGTGCAACCCAGTTGCCCACGCCCTGCCGCGCAAGCCAGGCCCAGTCGAACTTCTCGCCGGGGTCTATCTTCCGGCCTGGCGCCACGTCCGAATGGGCGAGCACGTAATGAGGGGCGATGCCATGCCGCAGCACGATATCGTGTGAGAGGGCCGCCACCGCGCGCATCTGGACCGCCGGAAACTCGGGATAGCCCAGCATGTGCCCCGGATTCTGGATCTCGATGCCGATCGATGCCGAGTTGATGTCGGTTTCCCCGCCCCAGTAGGAGACGCCCGCGTGCCAGGCACGCAAGTCTTCGGCCACCATCTGGATGATGCGGCCGTTCTCGTCGATCACGTAGTGGCACGAGACCTTGCAGTCCGGGCGAGAGAGAACGTCGAGCGCGCGCTCCACCGTCGGCAGGCCCGTGTAGTGCAGGATCAGCATCGAGGGCGCGTATCCGGGTTTGCGCGGCTCGATGTTGGGGGAGGGGAACAACTCGCCGACCAGCGGCGTGTCCGGTCGGGTGATCAGGTCCACGACGCTCACGCACGTTCTCCTTGCGCGCGCTGGCCTGCCACGATGGCTTCGTACGCGGCGTTGATGGCGGCCAGCTTGACGGTCGCGGCCTTGATGAGCGCCGCCTGCGCGCCTCTCGCCGTCAGGCGATCCGGATGGAAACGCTGCACCAGCTCGAGATAGCGCGCGCGCACCGCGTGCCGCGAGGCGGTGGGCTCGAGCCCGAGCACATCGTAAGGGTTGTCCATGTCCCGTACGAACGGCGCACGCAGCTTCTTGAACTCGTCGCACGAGATGCCGAATGCCTCGCCGACCGTCCGCAGGAATGTTTCCTCGGCCGGATGCAGGATGCCGTCCGCGCACGCGATCATCAGAAGGCATTCGAGCACGTTGATCTTGAGATCCGGCTCGTCCTTGAGCATCCGTGCCACGTTCTCCGCGTAGATCTCGAAGCCGGCCGTATCCTGGCTCGCGAGATGGTAGAGGCTGCGGATGCGCGGTATCTCCTCGGGCGTGGGCTCGAAGAAGCGCTCGAACGTCTGGCACTCCACCTTCACCGCCACGCCGTCGGCCTTTGCCATCTTTGCGGCAAGCGCGATGATGGCGGCCGAGAAGGCTGCGGTCTGATGCACGGGCTTGGGTCGAATGAGGCGGCTAAGAGCGGGCCACCAGTGGCCGAGCAGATCGGCGAGGCGGCCGCGCAGGCCCTGGTCTCGCTCCTGCTCGATGAGATTGGATAGACTGTCGAGAGGCATCCGCAATCCATACCTGCTTCCGGGGCGATGATGAAGCACATGGAGCAAATTTCATGTTGGGCGGTTGACGGAACGGGCGCCCGCCGATAGCCACGCAGGATCACAAGGCATTGCGGCGATTGGATCTATGGGACACGAGCGCGCGGCGTGGCAGTTCTGGGTCGACCGCGGCGGCACCTTCACCGATATCGTCGCGATAACGCCCGAAGGCCGTCTTTCGGCGCTGAAGCTGCTGTCGGAGGCTCCTGGCCTCTACAACGATGCCGCCATCGCCGGCATCCGCCGCTTTCTCGGACTTACACCGGGCGAGGCTATTCCCGCCGGCCGCATCGCATCCGTCCGGATTGGCACCACCGTTGCCACCAATGCGCTGCTCGAGCGCAAGGGCGAGCCCACCGTGCTGGTCATCACCGAGGGGCTTGAAGACCAGCTCGAAATAGGCACCCAGGCCCGCCCCGACATTTTCGCGCGGCGCATCGTCAAGCCGGAGAACCTGTACAGCCGGGTGATCGGCGCGGACGAGCGTGTGCGCGCGGACGGCACCGTCGAGAAGCCGCTCGATGCGACAGCCCTCTCCGCCGCGCTCGCCTCGGCACGCCGCGACGGCTTCGCGAGCGTCGCCATCGTGTTCATGCACGCTTACGCCTACCCCGAGCACGAGCGGCTCGCGGCAGAGTGCGCGCGAAATGCGGGCTTCACGCAGATTTCGGTAAGCCATGAGGTGGCTCCCCTCATCAAGATCGTGCCACGCGGCGACACGACTGTAGCCGATGCCTATCTCTCGCCCGTTCTGCGCCGGTATGCGGACGGCGTGGCCGCGGCCTTCACGGGAGACCTGGAAGCGCGCCTGTTCTTCATGGCCTCGTCCGGCGGCCTCAAGGCGCGCGCTCACTTTCACGGCCGCGATGCCATCCTCTCCGGCCCGGCGGGGGGCGTTGTCGGAATGGCCAAGACCGCACAAGCCGCGGGCTTCCACCGCGTCATCGGCTTCGACATGGGCGGAACCTCGACCGATGTCTCTCACTTCGCGGGCAGCTACGAGCGCACGTTCGAAACGGAGGTTGCGGGCGTGCGCCTCCGCGTGCCGATGCTGCGCATCCACACCGTGGCCGCGGGCGGCGGCTCGATCCTCCGGTTCGACGGCGGGCGCCTCCAGGTTGGCCCCGAGAGCGCGGGTTCTCATCCAGGCCCCATGTGCTACCGGCGCGGCGGCCCTCTCACCGTCACCGATGCCAACGTGATGCTGGGCAAGCTCGACCCCGCCTTCATGCCGTCCGTATTCGGCGAAAGTGGCAGGGAGCCCATCGACACGCACGTCGTGCGCGCTGCCTTCGAGGCGCTTGCCGAGCAGATCGGCGACGGCCGCATGCCGGAACAGGTGGCCGATGGGTTAATTCGCATTGCCGTCGAGAACATGGCCAAGGCCGTGAAGAAAATCTCGGTCGAGCGCGGCTACGACGTGACGGGGTACGTGCTGAATGGCTTCGGATCGGCCGCTGGACAGCATGCGTGTCTGATGGCCGATACGCTTGGCATGTGCCAGGTTCTCATCCATCCGCTTTCTGGCCTGCTGTCGGCCTACGGCATCGGCCTCTCCTCGGTACGCGCGAGCCGAGAGCGCTCGCTCGAGGTCCCGCTCGATGAGAACGGTCTCGCCGCGGCTTCAGTGTTGTCGGATGCGATGTTGCAAGACGCCGCCGCCGAGCTCGCGGCCGAAGGCGCCGCGCCCGCGAGCCTTCACGCAATCACGTTGCTCCACCTGCGCTATGAAGCGACCGAGGTCGCGCTGCCCGTTCGTCTGGACGCACGGGCTCCATCGGGCGTAACGCCGCTGGACGATCTGCGGCGCGCATTCGAGGCTGCCCACGCGCAACGCTTCGGCTTCATCTCACCCGAGAAACGCATCGAGATCGGCTTCGTCGAGGTGGAGGCGGAAGGCGGATCCGATCGGGATGAAGCCAGCCTGCAAACAGCGCCGAAAGAACCGGCAACGGCTGTTTCGCGCAGGCGCTACTTCTCGCGGGGGGCATGGCACGAAGCCGGCGTTTGGCGCCGGGAAGGCCTGAGCGACGGCCAGCGCGTCACCGGTCCTGCCATCATTATCGAGCCGAACCAGACCGTCGTCGTCGAGAACGGATGGGTGGCCGAGATGACGCCCCGGCGCGATCTCGTTCTCACCCGCGCCGCGGCGCGCAAGCGCGAGCACGTGGGGCTCGAAGCCGATCCGGTCCTGCTTGAGGTGTTCGGCAACCTGTTCATGGGTGTTGCGGAGGAGATGGGAGAGGCGCTCCGCGCCACCGCGCAATCGGTGAACATCAAGGAGCGGCTGGATTTCTCATGCGCCATCTTCGACCGCTGGGGGCAGCTCGTTGCCAACGCGCCCCATGTGCCGGTCCACCTCGGCAGCATGGAAAGCGCTGTCGAGACCGTGATCCGCGAAAAGGGCGGCCGGCTCGCCCCCGGCGACGTGTACATGCTGAACGCGCCCTATGCCGGCGGCACGCATCTGCCGGACATAACGGTCGTAACGCCGGTGTTCATAGAAGGCGCGTCCACGCCCGCGTTCTATGTCGCAAGCCGGGGCCATCACGCGGATATCGGCGGCACGGCCCCCGGCTCCATGAGCCCCAAAGCCACCACGATCGAGGAGGAGGGGGTCTACATAGACTGCGTGCCGTTGGTGCGCGACGATCGCTTCCTGGAGCAGGAGACGTTGAGCCTGCTCACCGGCGCGCGCTATCCCGCCCGCAATCCCGCTCAGAACATCGCCGATCTCAAGGCGCAGGTGGCGGCCAATGCGCGCGGCCGCGCAGAACTCGTCCGCCTCGTCGCAGAGTTCGGCGCCGATGTGGTGGCGAGCTACATGCGCCACGTGCAGGCCAACGCCGAGGAGGCCGTCCGCCGTCTCATCGGGCGCCTGAGCGATGGCCATTTTCGCGTGGAGACGGATGGTGGTTGGGCGATCGAGGTCACGGTCACCATCGATCGCGAGCGCCGAGCCGCGAAGGTCGATTTCACAGGCACCTCTCCTCAGCAGCCCACCAACGTCAACGCGCCGGAGCCGGTCGCGCGCGCAGCCGTGCTCTATGTGTTTCGCGTGCTGCTCGACGAGCCGATCCCGCTCAATGCCGGATGCCTGAGACCCATCGAGATCGTCGTTCCGGACGGTTCCATGCTGAAGCCGCGTTATCCCGCTGCCGTGGTGGCGGGCAACGTCGAGACAAGCCAGGTGATCACCAATGCGCTGTTCGCGGCGTTGGGCGTGCTCGGATCGGCCCAGGGCACCATGAACAACCTGACTTTCGGCAACGACAAGGTGCAGTACTACGAGACCATCTGCTCGGGCTCTCCCGCCGGCTTCGACCGCGACGGCCACGGCTTCGACGGCACGGCCGGTGTGCATGTCCATATGACAAACACCCGCCTCACCGATCCCGAGGTCCTGGAGAGCCGCTATCCGGTGCTGCTCGAACGTTTTTCCATCCGCCGTGGCTCGGGCGGCAAGGGGCGCTGGAAAAGCGGCGACGGCACGCGCCGCATAATCCGCTTCATCGAGCCCATGCGCCTGGCGATCCTCTCCGGCTTCCGCAGAGTGCGCCCGTTCGGCCTGGCCGATGGCGAGCCGGGGGAGGCCGGACGCAACACTCTCCGCCGCCGCGACGGGCGCGTGGAGGAACTGTCCGGCGCCGCAGCCGTCGACCTCGACGCCGGCGACGCTATCGTCATCGATACGCCGACCGGCGGTGGTGTCGGCAAGGCATAAGCCGGCGGGCCGCGAAACTATCCCGCCACCAGGGTCAGGATGTCGTTCGGCTCTTCGTTGGCAATGCTGAGGGGCTGGAGTGAGAGCAGCGACTTGATCTGCTGGGCTTGCTGCAATGCGGCCTCGAAGCTGAGATTGAGCTGCACCAGACTGGCGATGCCCGTGCCGCCTGCTTCTTCCGGATTGCGCCCGGCGATCTCGGGATTGCGTGGCGTAAGATCGAGATCGGCCTGCGCGGGCGGAGCCGGACGCTGAGACGGAAGACCATTGCGCAGCGTGGACGCTGCCGCTGAGCTCCCTATGGGTAAGTTGATCATCCGTTCTCCAATGGATCGCGTCTGTTGAGAGGCCGGCAGCCAGATATTCGGCAAGACACGTTGCCACGCGGCAGATCGTGCCGTGCAGGAATTAATCGGAAGCTTGCGCGATCGTTAGAGTTTTATCGTTCTGCCGCTTTTTTTGATTTGGAGCGCCGCGGCGGAGCCTGATCCGCGCTTGGCACGCCGCCGTAACCCAAAGGAGACTTGCGGTCTGGGTCAGCGTTGGGAATCATTTACCAATGACGTGCCGCGGCTGGCGGGTTGCGGCGGAGAACTCGGGATCATGGCGGCTGTTGTCCGTTACTCGCAGGGTTTGGTGTTCGCCTTGGCGCTTGCCACGGCCGCGTCGGCGGCTGACGAGAACGTGTCGCCCGATGCGGACTTTACGGCGCGTGAGATCACCCAGCAGCTTTTCAAGGCCAAGCCGGGAGAGCGCGTCGACTACGCCGGCCGCGACCTCACCTACCTCGATCTCTCTGGCCTCGACTTCAAGCAGGCGCGGCTCTCGCGCTCCGATCTCTATGGAGTGGATTTCACGGGGTCCGATCTCAAGGGCGCGGACATGTCCTACGCAAGGCTCGATCGCGCGGTTCTCATTCGCGCCGACATGTCGGGCGCCAATCTGCGCGGCTCCACCATCTTCCGCCCCACCGTCTATTCCGACATGCAGAACAGCCCGGCGGACGCGCCGCGTTTCGCGGGCGCAAACCTCTCCGGCGTCCGCGTGCAGGCCGATCTATCGGGCGCGGATTTTCGCGGCGCGGATCTCACCTATGCCGACCTGAGCCCGCTCGAGGATCGCCCCGGCCAGGGCACCCTCGTCACGCTCGCACGCAATGTCCTCAAGTCCTGTGATTTCTCCGGCGCCACCTTGCGGCACGCTAACCTGACGCGCTCGGTGCTGATGTTCTCGAGCCTCGTCGGCGCGGACCTGACGGGCGCTCTGCTGGTGGAGGCGGATCTCTCGAAGGTGGATTTTTCGGGCGCCAATCTCGCGGGTGCCGACGTGACGGGCGCGGATTTCGATAGCGCCAACCTTGCGGGCGTCAAAGGGCTCGACACCGTGAAAGGTCTCGACCGCGCGATCAATCTGGACAAGGCATTCCGCTGAGCGCGGTGGTTAGGACGCGGCCTTGAGCGCAGTCTCGTTGGCCTGGGTGAGCGGGAGCTTCAGCGTGAAGCGCGCGCCCCCGTCTGGAGAGGCCGATATGGTAATGTCGCCGCCTTGCGCGCGTACCGTCTGGCGCGCAGCGACAAGCTCCGCAGAGCGGCTGGCTCTCTGCGATGGCGGCGTCTCGATATAGTAGCGCGCTTCGAACACGCTCTCCCGGCAGGCGCGCGGAATACCCGGGCCGTTATCGTCGACCACGACCACGAGCGCTGTCGTGCCGTGATCCAGCCTCACCGTCGTGCGTGATCCGCTCATCAGGGCCTGTGTGACGAGAATGTCGATGGCACGCTGCAACGCCCTCGCATCGGCGAGCGCGAAGGCAGGGCCGCAGCCTTTTGCGGCTTGAAGCGTCAGGCGGCTGTCCTTGTGTTGAGCGACAGTCTCCGAAACCAGCGCCCAGACATCCACCGTATCGAGACGTTCGAGGCTCGGCAGGTCACGCGCGAGCAGCACGGCATCGCCCAGCATGCGGACCATATCGCCGATGTCGGCAAGCTCTTCGGCGGAAGGGCGGTTCTCGTCCTCGTCCGCCACCAGCCTCATCGGACGTCGCGAGGCAAACGGGCTGATCTTCTGGCCGCGAGGCCAAGACCAAAAGACGAGAAGGCAGAGAGCGCTCGCGGCAAGTGCGACGCTCAACGTCCAAAGGCCGGCCGTTGCCGTGGCGGGGGAGGAAATGATTGGGGGGAAACCGCCGATGGTCGCGGCCAGCGCGACAAACGAGGTCCCCACACACGCAGCGATGCAGCCAGCGATCCCGCGGCGCTCAAGCATCGAACAATCTCCAGACTGGCAGCACGCCGGTCGAGGTTCAATACTTAGTCCCAGCATGATGATAAAGCGTTACACTCGATACGATATTTGCTGTGTTTCGAATGACTTGTTGCTTTATCTCCGGTTAAGCCGTGTGCCAGGCCCGCATTGGGTCCGATATGGAAAAGGCCGGCCCCGAGGGAGCCGGCCTTTCGGTGTGCGTGGAGCGCGTGCAGCCGCGCTCGATCTTCGCTGCGGTCAGACCTGAGGCGAAGGAGCCTCGCCGCCCGCCCCCGGGGGAGGCGTAGGACGGGTCTTCCGCTCGGCCATGAACTGATCGAACTCCGAGCGATCCTTGGCGAGGCGAAGCCGCTCGAGAAAGTCGCGGAACTCGCGCTGCTCGTCCTCCAGGCGCTTCAGGGTCTGCTCCCGGTATTCGTCAAAAGCGCGGTTGCCCGACGGAGAGAAGCCTCCGCGGAACCCATCGCCGCGCCTGTCCCACTTCTCCGCAAAGCGCTGCTGCCAGCGGTCACGGTCCCAAGCTCTGCAACCCCATCCTCGTCCCATGCGTCCACTCCAGAGTAGGAAAGCCAGGACCGCAAGTCCCAGCGGCCAAAAGACAATAAAACTCAGGACCATGAGCGCGAGCCACGCCGGCCGGCCCAGGTCGTCGAGCTTCAGAACCATGTCGTGCATTGCACTCGGACCTCATGTGAATGTTTATCACATTAACATATGTGGGGGAGAACGCCGTCGCCGTCAAGAGGCGAAGCATGACGATCTCACACCGCGGTGGCGCCGCTCGTGTCTCGCACATGCATGTGGTCCTGCGCGTGAGCCGCGCCAAGTGTGGCTGGGCCTGAAATCGTGCGCGATGTTCCGATGGGAACAGCAATCCCTATTCGCCGCCGTCACAGTCGCCGCTTCGACCGGAGATGTCTCAACCCGGGGGTGGCGGGCTCGGCTCGATCCCTCGTGAAAGGGAGAAGACCATGCTGCGATCGTTTCATCTTCAGCATCTGACGGGCGCGGCGGGTATGATGCTGGTCTTCGGCGCGCTCGCATCGCCAAGCCTCGCCGGCATGACGCAGGACCTCGCCGATTGCACGGCCTCCGACCGCAAGACCAGCGCGGACGCTTGCACGCGGGTCATGAACAGCGGACGCCTTCCGCGCGAGCAGGTCTATATAGGCCACTACAATCGCGGCTGGTCGTACTTCAACGCAGGCGACTATGACCGAGCGCTGGCGGACTTCGACAAGTCGATCGCCAGCAAGCCCGATTATGCCGACACCTACTACAGCCGTGCCGTAGCTCAGCATGAGCGGGGCGATCGCGAGCGATCTCTCGCCGACCTTGACGAGTATCTGCGCCGCAAGGGCGAGGTGGCCGAAGCCTACATCAACCGCGCACGCCTGTTCCGTCGCCGCGGCGAGTTTCAAGCCGCGTTTTCCGAGCTCCAGCGGGCCGGCGCTCTCGATCCGGGCGATCGCAAGGTCGAGATGCTGCGCGCGCTCGTTCTTTCGGATCTGGGCGAGCAAGGCCCGGCGCGCGCGGAAGCCGAGAAAGCCGTCTCGGGGCTGCCCAAGGAGGCCGGCGCTTACTACGCGCGCGCCCTCGTGGCGTTCCGCGACAACGCGATTGCCGCTGCCTCCGCCGATGTCGAGCAGGCTCTGTCCCTCAAGGACACCTTTCCCGCGGCCCACACCCTGAAGGGGCGCATCAAGGAGCAGCAAGGCGAAAAGGATGCTGCCGTCGCGAGCTTCAGGCGTGCCCTGGAGCTTCCCTCGAAATCGCTCGATGCGCGCTCCGCGCAGGACGAGGCTCGCCAGCGCTTGGCCGTGTTGACCGGCTCGTCGCAGCCTCCGCCAAACGAGACGCCGGACAAGATAGCCGCATCGAGCCCGCCTCCCCCCGCGGAGGCGAAAAAATCCGACTGCCGCCGCTTCATCGCCTCGACGAGATCGACGGTCGCGATCGATTGCCCGAAATAGGCTGATGGATTACCGGCTCGCGGGAGACGGCAAGAGCGCGTGATCTACGCCACGGCCGCGCTGGTCTCTCCGCCCGTGCGGCCTTTCCGGCCGCCGAAGATCTCCACGAGACGCAGAGCGGAAAGCGGTGGCGAGAGCAGATAGCCCTGCAGATGGTTGCAGCCGATGCGCGTCAAAAACTCCTGCTGATCGCGCGTCTCGACGCCTTCGGCTGTCACCGGCACGCCCACGGCATGGGCCATCGTCACGATCGCCTGCACGATCGAATAGGATTGCGAGGATTCGCCCAGGTGACGCACGAAGGACCGGTCGATCTTGACCCTGTCGACCTCGAGCTTCATCAGGTAGCTCAGCGAGGAATTACCCGTGCCGAAGTCGTCGAGCGCCACCCTGATGCCGGCGGCCCGCAGGATCTTGAGCGCGCGCGCCGAACTTTCCGATCCGTCGAGCAGCGTGCTCTCGGTGATCTCGATCTCGAGCCGGCTCGGCGCCATTCCGGTCTCGGACAGAATGTGAAGCACGCGCTCGGCGAAATCCGGTTGGCGTAGCTGCACCGAAGAGATGTTCACGGCCACCGTTTCCACGCTCCAGGCGCTCGCGGCTTTGCAGGCCTGACGCAGAACCCAGTCGCCGAGCTTGTCGATCAGGCCGCATTCCTCGGCGAGTGCCACGAACACGACAGGGGAGACGGAACCGAGGCGGGGGTGATGCCACCGCACGAGGGCTTCCACGCCCGAGATACCGAGACGTTCGGCCGAGTAGAGCGGCTGATACACGACCTCGAGCTCGTTTTCGTTCTCGATAGCCCGGCGCAGCTCGGCTTCGAGTGTCCGGCGCTTCTGCGCGCTTTCTCCCATTTCCTCGGTGAAGAACTGATAGCGCCGCCGGCCGTTCTTCTTGGCTTGATACAGCGCGATGTCCGCTTTGCGCGCGAGCTCGCTGCGGTCCACGCCCACATCCGGTGCGATCGCGACACCGATGCTGATGCCTACCGTCGCCTGGCCGCCGAGTACTTCGAACGGCTTCGAGACCGCGGCGACGATGTCCATGCAAAGCGCATCGATTTCCCTTCGGTCCTGGATGTTGCGCATGACGATGGCGAACTCGTCGCCGCCCATGCGCGCGAGCGCGTCTCCCGGTCTCAGGGTCGCGCTGAGATGAGCGGCCAGCTCGCGGATCAGCGCGTCTCCGGCTGCGTGACCGAGCGTGTCGTTGACTTGCTTGAACCGGTCCAGATCGAGGAACATGAGCGCGATCTGCTCACGGCCTCCCTTCACTTCGATAAGCGCCTCTTCCAGCCGGTCATTGAAGAACGCCCGGTTTGGAAGGCCGGTTAGCGTATCGTGAGACGCCAAGTGGCGGGCCTGCGCCTCGCTTGTCATGAGTTCCGTGTAAGTCCGTCTGAGGCTGCGGACGAGCAGGGACACCGCAATCCCGATCACGAACAGGCCCGCGGCGAGCACGGGGAGCACTTCCGACAGGATCCTGGCGCCGGGCAGCTTCGGCATCCACACCACGTTGCCGATTACGGCCCCTGATTTGCTCTTCAGCGGATAGGCCTGCTCCTCGTCGCTCAAGTCGTTGGTGCGCGAAAACCGGACGCCTTCCAGCAGGTAGGCGTCAGCCATGTCGGACAGGAAGCTGCGGTCGAGAAAGCGCACGCTCACGATCAGGCTCTCGCTGCCGCGTTCTTGCGAGACCTCTTTCGAATGGGGCATGAGCGGCATCACGCTGACGGCCGCGGGGCGCCCTTCGATGAAGCCGAGATCCTCGGTGCGGGGAATGTTGACCTTGCCGCCCTCGCGCTTCTCGGAAGAGCCGGCCTCGATCTTGCCCCGCACTTCCGTGGCGAGCGCGCCGACGAGGTTGTTGGGCCGGTCGGTGGTGAGGGCGACCTGCTTGCCATCCGCCATGGCGTAGAGCACGCGATCCTGCGCGTTGAGAATGTAGACGCGGTCATGCTTGAAGTAGTCGTACATCCACACGCCGAGATTGACGTCCACCCATTTGACGTCGAACGCCTTGCGCACATTGAGGACGGCGTCGTCCCAGTACGCCACGCTTTCCTGATCGAACGGGATTTTCTGCAGGCCGAGCGTGATGGCGTCGGAGACGGTCTGGAATTGGCGGTCCCGGGTCACCTGATCGCTGCGCGCGGCAGACCAGAGCACCACCCCGATCACCAGAACGGCGGTAAAGAACACCGTGAGCATGCTCATGCCCGCGAGCGTGCGCAACGGACGATCGGACCGCGGCTCGCGCAAGGTTGGGCGACGCCGCAAGTATTTGACGAAGTTTGCGGAGTCCACTGAGCGGACACTCCTGCCAAAAACGCGAATTCTGGCCCGAAGTGTAGCGGCCGTTGTTTAAGACATTCGGGACTTTCCTGGTTAATCCGGCGTCAAGGGGCGGGTTCAAATTCGAACGATCCGTCTTGCGCAGCCCGCAAAGAAGCGGGAAAAGATCCGGCACCAAAAAGGAGCGAGCACGATGTCGAAACCAGTCCGCAGTCCCGGCCGCCGGCTGGCGTCCGCATGGCCCACCGCTGGCTTTGCGCTCGCGCTTGCCCTTGTGCTCGCAACGGCCATTGCGCTGCCCCACGCGTCCGCCCGCCAGCCCGCCATGGCCGAGCTGTGGAACGGCGCTGAGATCGACTGGAAGGAGGTGGGGCCGGGCATCCGTGAATCGAGCCGCACCGGCAAGCCGGTCGTCATGCTCTTCCACGCCTCCTGGTGCACCTCGTGCAAACGCTACCGCAAGGTCTGGCACGACGCAGGCGTCGTCGCAGCCTCCCGCAGTTTCGTGATGATCCTCGTCGACGTCGACAAGGACCCGGACGCCAACGGCGCCTTCTCCCCTGACGGGACATACGTTCCCCGGACGATCTTCTACACCGCCGAAGGCGATGTCATGCCGGATGTCCGCGGCAAGGACCCAGAGTATCCCCATACCATCGATCTCGACGATCCCGCCGAGCTGAGAACCCTGATGCAGAAAGCGGCGGCCGGCGCCGCCCCCGCAGGGCCCGAGCCGTCGCCCGACCGCCGCGCCGAGAACGATGCCCGATAGGCATCCGCTCGCTGGCGCAGAGATGGCTCCAACACCCTGATCCGGCACTGAGCGCTTCGAGGCAACCTTCCGCCCCATGAACCTCTACGAAAAGATTTTCATCTACTGCGAGCGTGGGCAGGACCCCTCCTTCTGGGCGGAGCCGCTGAATGCCGTGAGCAACGCGGCTTTCCTCGTCGCGGCCCTCGTCGCGGCACGTGAGTATCTGGCGGCGCCCAGAGACCGGCGCGGCGTGGGGCCCGCGCTGCTCGTGGCGCTGACCTTCGTAATCGGCATCGGCAGCTTTCTCTTCCACACCTATGCAACCCGATGGGCGTCCCTGGCCGACATGATCCCGATCGCGGTCTTCATGCTCGCCTATTTCGCGTTCCTCATGCGCCGCTTCCTTGGGTTCCCCTGGGTTCTGGTGCTCGCCGGACTTGCCGGCTTCTACGCGGCGATCAGGTATGCGGGCACGCTCGATTGCCACTATGGCGCGCTGTTGCCGGTCACGGCGCGGGCAGGCGCGCGCTGTCTCAACGGAACCGCGGCCTACGCTCCAGCCTTCATCGCGCTCGCGGCCTCGGCGCTCCTGCTCGCTGTCCTTCGTCATCCGGCATGGCGGCTTCTGAGTGTCGCCGCCGTCGTTTTCCTGGCGTCCATGACCTTCCGGACGCTGGATCTAGAGCTGTGTGAGCTGACGAGCCTCGGTGGCCATCTCCGGGGCACGCATTTCATGTGGCACACCCTCAATGCGCTGACGCTCTATCTGTTGCTGCGCGCCGCAATCCTTTATGGCTCGGCCCGCGAGGCCGGGGTGGCGGGCACGAGGGGAAGCGGAGCGACGCGGCCTTGAGGTCTCGGGCACGCCAGCGCATAAAGGCCCAGCCGAGGCGCCCGGCAAATTCGCGGACGTGGTGGAACCGGTAGACACACAGGACTTAAAATCCTGAGATGGCAACGTCGTGTGGGTTCGAGTCCCACCGTCCGCACCAATAATATCAATATGTTGTAATGTTTACATCGTTCAAAAATGAACGATGTTTTTAAGATTAGCGACCAATTAGCGACCACTTTGGAGGAAATTAGCGACCATTTGCTGCGCCGCAACATGACTGTTGCCATGTCCTGAGAGCAGGCGAAACAAGTTGAAGGCGGCGATCGTGGAGCCTTCGGGCCGACGCGATGCGGCACATGTCCGACGTATCGTCGTGGTTGATCACGTCCACAACGCCGACAACACGCTGATGCCGGCGGCTGCATAGGATTCGATAGCCGCAGCTTTTCCTATCTCGGGCTGTCGGCTCCATTGGCGTCACCGAGAACGACGTGGTGGTCTTTGCGGGTGATTTCCTCAATGCGGGATTGGATGTCTCGCGGAGACGCATTACTTCGCGGGAGCCTCCAAATCCGTCCGCGAGAGCATCGAGAAGCGAGCAACCCGGACAGAGATCTGTTTCCTTTCCGAATAAATTGGATCGAGAGGCTCATCCAGACCTCCCACGAAAACCCCGCAGTGACCTCGACGTGAGCGCCTGCTCCGGGCGTTAAGGTCGTCGACGTTTCGTGCCATCGTAGCGAAGCCGAGGAAGCAGTCATCTTCGCTCGCCGGTCAGACGATCAAGGATCGATGCGAATACATGGCTTCTCGACGGCGGAAAGCGGACATCGGCTCAGTGCTAGGCCTCCCCCGAAAAGTGGAGTCTGCGCTCCGAAAAATGGGCGTGGGAGCCAGACGTGTAGGTCGGTCGCTTCTTTGGCGGCGACCGCTCGCCGCTGCCGGGCGCTTAGAAGCGTCTTGCCAGCGCACGACTGTTGTCAACCGTGTCATAAATTTTACCGTTGAAAGGGCTTTGTGCCTTCAACGCAGGCGCATAAACGGACACTCCTATGGTTCGCCCAAACTGTCGCTAACACCCAGCTTATCGGCAAAGCTCTTGTTGCGGCGCACGGCTCTGGCATGGATCGAGGAGAGCTTTATGATTTCGATCTGCCCAGTGGCGATCTGCACTTCCTGCTTTCCATCCTCGTAGGACATGATAGCGAGATCACTTCGGCGCACCCAATCGCCATGGACGTTGCGTCGATAGTCGCCGCCAATGTCGATCGGGCTGAAATTCTCGCCGATCAAATAACAGTAGAACCTCTCGATCGGCAGGACTGAAAAATTTGCGATCAGATTGCAGTATTTCGGGAGCTGGTTGAGGTAGTCGGACAGATCGACATCCGGCTCCTTCAGCTCGATCAGAACGCACTGAGATTCTTCGGCGAACAGGAAGATGTCCGGCCGCCGTCTCGGCTTGATGCCGTATTTGTCCAGGACCGCCTGCGTGATCGGCCGGAGCAGCTTCTTTCCGGCCGCATCGGTGATCTGGCTGATCGCGAGTTCCGAGCACCCCTCGAAATGCACGAACTCTTCATTGAGCACCCATAGGTCGTTGGGGCCCGCACCTGTGCTTGTTTTGCGCTTGAACAGAAGATCGTGTATCAGACCTTCCCTATCCTTGCGCTGCTTCTTGCCGGACTTGCTCTTCTTAGCAGGCGTGCTCGTCACAAGTTTTTCGTCGAGGATCAGCCGGAGAACCTTGGTCACCATCTGGCGCCGGATCACGTAGCGGCTCAGCTCTTCCTTGTTCGACTGAGGGATTTCCTGTAGCAGCTCCTCGCTCAGGCGTTCAAGATCCTCATGGTAGTTGTCGGCCGTCGGGTCGAGGCTCGTTAAGCCGTCGTAGAGCTTCTTGATCTTCAGGTTGCGGCGCGCCAGGGATTCCGCCTGCTTGCGGTAAAGCTTTTCGGTGATCTGCTGCTCGGAGTCGGAGAGATCGATCTTGGTAGAGCGCACGACGTCAGCGCTGATCCCGTGCGCCTTTGCGATCGCCTCGACGTCCTTTTCCTGAGTTTTCTTGAGTTCGAACACCTCGTGGTAGATGCCCGGGATTACGCCCTCGATGGCGTCTTTGATCGAGTCAAAGAACAAAAACGAGCGGGCGGGATCGAAGAACAGATCATCCCGCGCCGCCTTCTCGACATCCCGTTGGGAGGGAAACAGGAACTTATCGACCGAGTGGCTGACATTATCCTGCTTGTCGAATACGTCTCCGTAGAAAGCCGTCATAAAGCGATGCCCATCGACGGTCTCTGTCTTTTTGATCGCGTCGAACCGGAGCCGGCTGACAGCCACGTTCTTGCTGCACAGCACGACGCCATTCTCAACCAGCTCATCCTCCGGCAACTTGAAATGCGCCCAGTGCAGGACCTCGTCGGTGCCGGGCACCGGCACCCACTCCAGGTCGTCCGCCTTGGGATCGCGAAGTTTTACGTGAGGAACTTTGATCTGCGCACCCTTGAGCGGATCGGGAATGTCGCCGGGTGCAAGCATCGTGGTATCGATGCATTTCCCCTTCTTGTAGAACTCGATCTTGATGGAAGGTGCCGCTTTCGAATTCTTCTCTTTTTCCAAGTGAAGGCGCAGCAGGAAGTGGCTTTTGATGGCGTTGCGCAGCTCTGCCATCGTCAGCGTGTCGAAGTATGATTTTTCTTTGTCGGTGTGTGCGAACCCACTCATCGCCACGACGGAGCCGAGAGGCGCCGTCGCATCGGCGATCTCATTGGTCGGCGTGGAGATATGCGCGGCTTTACTGAAATCGAAATGACGTTTGAAAGTCTTGCCGTCGAGCCTGTAGTGACTGGTGACTTCAATATGATCGGCAAAGTGCAGATATTGAACGCGGCCGGAGCCGCGATTGTTGTAACCCTTGCTCCGATCAAGAAATGTTTCAAACCGATCAAAATTGTCGGCATCAAAGCCGATGCCATTATCGCCGATTTCGATGCGCTCCAGATCTTTGGTCTCGTCCAGGAGTCCTCCGAAATAGAGCTTCACCGTGATCAGGCCGGGCACAACCGTCGCAGAAACCTTCTGGCGCTCAGAGATCGCTTCGAGCGCATTAGTGATGGACTCGAACACCGGCGCGAGCGGCAGGCTGGACTTCGGGATTGAGTCCATCAAGCCCCTGACGTCGATGCGTGCCGTCGTACCCTTCATGCCTGTCGTGTCCATTCGTCTAAATTTCTTCGTTTATGTTCGGCGAACTGTAGACCAGCCAGGCGCCGACGAAGTGGGCAATCGCCTGGTGGCTATGTTCATCAACAAGCCACCTGCTGTGGTCAAGTCGTCCGCATGGTCGCTCCCATCCCGCAACCGCCGTCAATCCATGACCAGATCGGCTTTATGGCTGGGTGCGTCAGCCTCCAGCCTTTTCAGTCATACGGCGAAGCACCGGTTCCACTAGCCGATTGGCACGATGATTGAAGCGGCGTAGGTCCGCATTCCGATGACAGCCGCTAGGCCGAGGAATTCCGGCGGCCCGAGCGCCGCCGATCCGGAGTAACCGACCCATCTTAGCCTTCGGTGCGCACCCCTAGCCTCGTCTCGACCTTTGCGCGGCACGTCTGAACCCGGCACGGGCATGTCGTAGCTAGTGTACCCAACTGGTATTCCAAAGCATGACTTGTCTGAACTTGGCGCGCTAGTCCGTACAGCGTGAGTAGCCACAATTCTGGACTGCTGGCACGACCAAGTTGCCTGCAACACGGGACATCGTCTCGGGGAACGGGCGTGGCTTCCGACAACGTTGGGCGATGTCCGTTCATGGGACCGAGCGCCTAGCCGCGTTGATCCGATAAACGGCCGTTCAGCTCACGGCGCTACGGGCCATGAGCGACTATAGGAGCTGTCGACCCTTTGCACTTCCTCACCAGGCAGCTTGCCGGTCTTGCGCACCGGCTCAGGCTTGCCCCAGCCGTGTTTGACCAGGAGCCGCGCCCACCGCTCGTCTTCTTGTGGGCTTGAAGCAGGCCGACCATGATCAATGCGTCGAGAGCGTTCTTGCCCTCGCCGATCACGTTTTCGATTGTTTCCTTGACTGCCTTGGGGAGTCCGTCGCCGTCCGGCAGGATAGCGCGGATGCAGGAAACTTGCACTGCTTATGCCTCAGCATAACACAGCTCATTGCGCGACCAACATATGGCTCAACCGTCTCGGTCTCTTTCCCGCTCGGCCATCTCAGCTTGCCAGTCCAATTCAAGGGCTTCGCGGAAAGACTCCTCGAACGTCGGCTCCTCGTAGGGGATCTCGCGCTCCTCAATCTCCGGCGGACCCTCTCGCAGAATTTTCTCGACGGCGAGCCACCCGAGCACCTCGGGCCTTACCGTCACCGCCAAAATATGGTCCTCGCAGTCATCGTACCTGATGACATCTTCGTCGTAGTCCCAGTCCAGGAACCAATAGCGTTCCTGCATGACGTCGTGAACCGTGTAGGAACCGCCGCCATATGATTCCCAGCAGACGATTTTCTCTTTCCCGCTCTTATCCCGGTAGCTCGCCTTTAAGTCGGTCACGCCGATTTCCGGGTCATCGTCCAGCCTCCATTCGAACTTCACGTCGTGCTTGCTTACCGCCTCAATGACGTCGAGATCGAACTTCAGATGCTCCCGGCGTGTTTCCTCTTCGGTAGGCTCCCTCTTGCTCTTGAAGACTGCCGCCGCCCTCTCGTCCAAGACGTTCCCCTTGGGAACCTCAATCGACCAGCCTTTTTCGGTCACCTCGCAAAACGAGACATCGATTTTCTGCCAGAGCGTAATGTCAGGCTCGGGGTCATGGAAAATCAGGAATACTGGAAGTGGGTGGTTTAGCCAGTATTCCAGGTGCCGCTTCTCGCCGCGATAGACGAAGTTCTCGCCGCGCTTCCGCAAGTGCGAAGGACCAGACTTTATCTGCAGCGCGATCAGCCTACCGGTCGCTCTCCCGCCCTCTTTCACCTCGACCTGAGCATCGATGCCGAAATCAGATTCGTGCTGCTCGCGGAAAATCCATCCCAGCTTTTTGCTGAAGATGAGTCCAACGGCGTGGACGCCGGTCCTACTGGTCGAATCAGTTGAGCGCGCCATGCCAAAGAAAAAGCCCCCGAAGGGGCTGAGCGCAAGGACAGTCCTCAAATTTCAATACCACGCCCTACGCCGGTCACTCCTCCTTCATCTGTTCCTGCAACCAACCAGCCAACTCCTCCGGCTTGCCCGTAAACCAGACTGGCGGCTTCGCCTTCTCCCGCTCCCACGTCTTTTTCTTCTTTTTTCCGCTCCAAGCCGGTGCGTTCTTCAGCTCGTTGAACAGATCAAGCGGCTTGTGAGCCTTATGAAAAACGTTCGGCCGCAGCTGGGTCTCGTCCAGATGGTAGACCAGTTCATCCAGCAGGCCGGCGTGGTGCTTTATTTCCATTGCCAGCATTCGCGTGTCAGCCAAAGTATAGCCCCGCCTCTTTTTTGCTCTCCGTCGCGGGTCGGCGCGAGACGGCGAGATCACCGTCTTCATTTTCACCGGGTCGTCCGGCCGGCTGACCAACCGAGTGATCGGCGCGTGGTGCGCAAGAACGTTCCGCGCCTTTGACAACGTCCTGAGGTTACCAGCCATCGATACCCAGAAGCCGAGCTCGGGCCTGTCTTCCAACTCCTCCTGCATCAACTCATCGATGAAATCCAACTTCGCCGCAAAGCTCACCACGCCAGCAAAGATGATATCCGCCTTGTGATCTGGCGTGTTCAACACCCAAGACAGAACCGACACGAGGGCCCGCTCCAGCTCGCACCACGAGTGAATGCAGTCGCCCACCTCTCGCCGAAGAGCGTCGTGCTCATTCGGGACATCGTCGTCGTCATCCATCTCGAAATTGTCGTCGTACTCAGCCATCGCCACCTCCGAAGCTCAGCGTTCCACACTGAAAAAGCCCCCGAAGGGGCCTTTTTCGGGGCGATGACTACTTCACCTGAGCTTCTCCGCCCCCGTCGGTCCCGAGGTCGGGCTGACGATGACCTTTTGGTAGCCGACGATGGTGGCGATAGAGGTCGAGGCCGGGATCGCGCCAAGCTTGGTCAGTCGCCCGCCGTCGGTGCGGGCGACGCGGCTCAATATGCAGTGTGCGGAATATAGCCCTGTCAACCCCCCGCGAAATCCCCAGTCCTCCATGCGCCGACATCGGGCCGCTGTGGAAATGGGCGCCGACGAACAGGATCGCAAGCGGAAGCCAAGCGTTTGCTCCCCCCCCTCAAGACCTGGTCGCTAGTGTCCAGCTATACACGACAGCATCGAATCGACTACCTTCCGCCCGTCTTCAATCTTCTTCGTTGGCGCCCATGCCCATTACTGCCCAACATCGGCCCACCCAGGCCCTGAACCGCGCCAAATGGAAGCCCGAATTGCTCCGCGCCGGCTGGGTCCTGTTCCCGAACGTGCTCATCGAAAAACAGCAGGAACTCGGGCTCGATCCGATCGATCTGAATATCGTCCTCCACCTGGCTGCGCATTGGTGGGTGCCCGAGGTTCTGCCGCGCCCGTCGAAGGTGAGGATGGCCACAGCCATGAAGCTGAGCGAGCGCACCCTTCAGCGCCGCCTAGCCCGGCTCGACAAGCGCGGTCTCGTTCGCCGCATCGTGCGCGGCACGTCCTCGAACTCAAAGACGAATTCTTACGATCTATCGGGGCTCATCGCGGCCGCCACGCCCCTTGCCGAGGACATGGCGCTCGAGCGTGCGCAAAAAAGGCTCCCGTTGCCGAAGCCCCGGAAGCCCAAAAAAGGAAAACCACCAAGCTGGATGGTCTGAAATCGCGACGTAGCTTAAACGGATAGAGCACCCGTTTTCTACGTATGGTCATAGGTCTAGCAGCCGGACCATACGGGCGGGGGGATGCGGGTTCAAGTCCCGTCGTCGTTACCAATTCAAAGTTTTAATGATTTCAATAAACCCTATCGACCATTACATCTGTTGCAGAAGCCAGACGGAGTTTTGCCCGGTGGCCGACGTACCGGTGAAAGGCGCGGTTCTTAAATGGGCGCGGGACGAGCGTAGTCTCACGCTGACCGCCGCTGCGGAGCTGTTGACTGTCGACGAAGAGTACCTTGCCAAACTCGAAGGCGACGAGCTGAAGCCGAACGTCGGCCTGCTGCGCGAGATGGCCCAGAAGTACGAGATCGGGTTCTCGTCGCTTCTCATGCCCGCGCCTTTGCCGCCGACCACGAAGCTTGATGTTGAGGACTTCCGCACCATCCGCTCGAACAAGACTGCGTGGACGTCGTCCCTCCTGGCGCTTATCGACAACGTCAACATCGCCATCGAGGGCTTGAACGACCTCAAGGCCGAGGCGCCGGACCTGTTCTCGGACGTTCGCTTGCCCAGACACACGCTCAATGACAATCCCGAGAAGATTGCCGCCAGCGAGCGCGCCCGCCTGAGGGTGTCTGTCGACGACCAGATGGGCTGGGATACTGAGTACACCGCCTTCAAGGCGTGGCGAGCGGTGGTCGAGGCCGAGGGCGCGTTCGTCTATGTCATGCGTGCGGGTAAGGAAGCTCAATGGCGGGGGATGTCGATCTTCGACAAGCGCGCCATCCCGGTCATCGTCATCAATGGCGCCGAAGATGTGGTCGAGCCGCGAATTTTCTCCCTCTGGCACGAGTACTGCCATCTCTTGCTGCGGAACACGGCCATCAGCGACGAGAACCGCAAGCACAACGTCGAGCGGTTCTGTAACCAATTCTCCGCCTTCTTCCTGATGCCACGCGAGAGGTTTGTGTCGCTCGCCGCTCCTCGCCGCCCGGTCCCGGGTCAAGACTGGACCGACGAGAACATCCGATGGCTGGCCCGCCGCTTCAAGACCAGCATGAGCTCTGTGGCGATCCACCTGGAGGAGGTCGGTCTCGCCCGCGCCGGGCTTTACGACCGCAAGCTCATCGAATGGCAAAAACGGGAGAAGAAGGAAAGCCAGGCCGTCGCCACGCACCAGGCCAAGATTGCAAACAAGCTCGGCGTCCGCCACGTCGACACCGTCCTCCACGCGCTCGATGCCGGCGTCATCGACCCGCTGGATGCCAACGAGCTGCTTTTCGATACCAAGCCCAAATATTTTGAATCGCTCCGCAAGGAGATAGAAGAACGAAAACTACTTTATGGCCGAGACCGAGGGGAATGACAGCAAGTACGTTGTCGACGCTTCGGCTTGGATATCCATCGAGGGGCATCCGGGCCAGAACCTGATTCTGTTCTGTATCGGCAAGCTCATCGAGCAAGGCCGCATCACCTGCCCGCCGGAAGCTTGGGGTGAAGTTCTAAAGTGTCCCTGGGTCCATGCGTGGCTCGACCAGTACCGCGACCGGATCGTTGCAGCACCCCGTTCCGTCGACTACCTGATGACGGTCGGCGAGGTCACCCACCAGTTTCCCGGCATGGCCTCTGCTCGCGGGCGCAAGGAGAAAGCCGACCAGTACGTCGTCGGCGTCGCCCTCTTCCTCAACAGGACATCGAACCCGACCCGGCACATCGTGGTCGCCGGCGAATCCTTGGCCAAGCGGCCGAACCGAAAGATCCCGCGCGCCTGTCAGCACTTCGGCGTCGAGTGTTGTGGCTTGATGGAGATGCTAACCCGCGAGTTTCCCAACGAGAAGTGGTGAAGACCGGCGGCGTCGTGGCCCCAGAGCTCGTCCTCGGCCAGGGCATCAGTGATCCGAAACCGGCCTTCGGCGCGACCGCTTTACGGGTAAATAGGGACGTTCAGCCTCCCAATGACCCGGGCGCCGTTTGGACTTGTGCGGTTGGCAAGCCTAGGGCGGCGGTGGTGTTGTCGCCTTCAACTCATCAGGAATTTGCATATCCTGTCCCAAGGCGGGCTGCATCTCGTGCGCGATCTTGATGATCTGGGCTGATTGCTCTAGGGCCTCGGCATCCGCGGCTTTTCCTTCAAGCATGTCGCTCACGGCCTTGAGAAGGTTTTGCTCCAACAAATCGAGGAGGTAGTAGTGGCCTGATGCGCTGTACTTCTCAATGTAGTCTTTGAAGTTTGGCAGCGCGACCTTTAGCAAGTCATCCGTATGCATTGTGTTGATCATCTCGGGCTTGCCCACTCCCGCCGCCAGCATCTTAAGTTGAGCCACTGCGAGGTACATGACCGCCTGATAGGCAGAAAAGGCCGCCCACACGACGGGCGTCAAAAACGGACGCTCTGCCTCCACGGAGATAGACTCCAGCTTGCCACCGCCGAGAGCCATCTTGTCGAGCATCTCAAAGAAAGTTTTTGTCTTCTCGTCCGTCGCCGAAGCCTTGGCGGCTTCCTCAAAACGAATACTGGCCAAGAACGCAGCGGCCAACTTGAACACGTCGAGCTTTGCCTTTGCGGCCCAGAGCCTCTCGACGGCCACCAGCCGACGAGCATCGAGCGCGGTCTGCCTGCTAGAGCGGAGAGCAAGGGCAACATCGACCAGAGAGTTGATCCGCTGCTCTTTGGCCCGCAGTTCACCTCTGAAGGTTTCCTCAGCCCTGGCGAGATCCGATCTCAGGCGCTCTATTCGCGCGTCAAAGCGGTGTTGAATGGAGCCCGCCACGAACTTTCCGATTGCATCGCGAACTATAGGTACCGTGAAAGATACAACGACGATAACGGCTGGCGCGATCAGTGGCCAAAGCCAGTAGAACCACTCCGTCAGTGTCATTGGGGCCATCCTCAGGAAGCGAATCGCCGCGAGGATACGATATTTGGAACCGACCACAGAGTTAGGCTGTCCTCCATCGGCCATCCGCGGCTTTCGGGACGCGCAGAATGTAGGCTGCACCTCCAGCTGCGGACATGAACTGCGTCGGCGGGGACTGCCCTCATGCCCGAGTGGTTGATGTCCGCTATTGTGAAGGGTTTCGGAGGACGGCCCTGAGGGACGCGGCCGGGTGCACTCGGGCCGTCGTCGGAAAGCCTCCAGTGAAGGAACCCGCGGGGATGTGAGGCGTGACGCTGCCTCAGGCGCTATGGCGATTGATGGCCGGGGATAGTGCTCGGGCATGCGCCGCTGGTGGCTCTTCGCTTGGGCCTGGAACCGGCCGCGAGCGTGGCGAATGCCATTTGCTGGTCGGAGCCTGAGCACCGGCGTGAAAGAATCGGCCTTGAGCGCGTTCGATACTTGATAATCCCCGAGCGCCGTCGCGGCCGGTACGGAACCAGCTCGCGTGATCGTCGGCCCTGCGGTCGGTGTATCGGCTCGCGGTCATGAGGTGTCGATCCTTATGATGACCGGTGTCGGCCGATGGCGCGGCTGGCAGCCGGCCTCGAAGCGCTCGATGATGAACATGCGGGCGCCGCAGCACGGGCAGGGTGTTGGCAGCACGTCGGCAGCATCGGCGCCGTTGACGGCTTCGGGCGCCGGCTGATCGGGCGGCGCCACGTCGAGCAGCGCGCGCATCCGGGCAAGGTTCTCAGCCTTCACGCCGCTTGCCAGCAGGCCGTAGTGGCGGATGCGGTGGAAGCCCTTCGGCAGCACGTGGATGAGGAAACGCCGGATGAACTCGTGCGTATTGAGCGTTATCATCGTGTAACGGCCGGGGCCGTCGATCCGGTAGTCCTTCACCTTGAAGGTGACGGAGTTACCGTCGGCGGCGATCAGCCGGCGATTCGATATGGCGACACGATGGGTGTAGAGCGACAGGTAGGCGAGCACCGACTTCGGCCCGGCGAACGGGCGCTTGGCGTAGACGAACCAGCGCGTCTTCTTCAATGGCGCCAGATAGTCGGCGAACATGCCAGCGTCAGCGAGGTGTGCGTGCGCACCATAGAAGCTCAACAAGCCCTCGGCGTGCGCAGCCGTCAGCCGCTCGAGCATGAGCCGCCGGAACAGCTTCGACAGCACCAGCACCGGCAGTAGGAAGTTGGGCCGCTTGGCGATCCACCTCGTTCCGCCGGTCGCGATGCCACCTCCGGGCACGATCATGTGCACGTGCGGGTGATGCGTCATCGCCGAGCCCCAGGTGTGCAGCACCGAGGTGATGGCAATCTTCGCGCCGAGGTGCTTCGGATCGGCGGCAATGGTCGTCATCGTCTCGGCCGACACCTTGAACAAGAGATCGTAGATCAGCGCCTTGTTCTGGTAGGCGATGTCGGCGATAGCCGCCGGCAGCGTGAACACGACGTGGAAGTAAGGAACCGGCAGTAACTCGGCTGCCCGCGCTTCCATCCACTCGCGTGCTGCGACCCCCTGACACTTGGGACAGTGCCGGTTGCGGCAGCTGTTGTAGGCGATCACCGTATGACCGCAGGCGGCGTTCTCGCAGCGCGCAACGTGCCCGCCGAGCGCCGCGGTGCGGCAGCGCTCGATGGCTGACATGACCTTCATCTGGCCGAGGCTCACATGGCCCGCGTTGGCGTCACGCCAGGCGGAACCGTGATCGCGGAAGATGTCCGCGACCTCCAGAGCTGGACGGGACAATGACGCCTGCCGCTATGCCGGCGGCGGATCGTCCGGCGGCGGCGGTGGGGCGTCGAGCGGTATGAGCCGGTCGATGGGGCTCATCACGCGCCGGATAACGCTGGTCGCCACCTGCGTATAGCGGGCGGTGGTATCCAGCTGCGCGTGGCCAAGAAGGACCTGAATGACGCGCACGTCGAGGTCGTTCTCGAGCAGGTGCGTCGCGAAGGAGTGCCGGAGCGTGTGCGGTCCGACCCACTTCGGCAGGCCCGCGCGCTCGGCAGCCCCTTTGCAGATGCGATGGAACTGCCGCGTCGTCATCGGTCCGATCTTGTCGCGGCCGGGAAACAGAAAAACGCGCGGGCGAGCGATGCGGTACCAGTCGCGCAGCGCTTCCAGCAGCGTCGGCGAGAGCATGACGTAGCGGTCCTTGCCGCCCTTCCCATTGCCGACACGGAGCAGCATCCGCTTGCTGTCGATGTCGGAGACCCTGAGCGTCACCACCTCCATGGCGCGCAGACCGGCGCCATAGGCGACGCTGAGCATCGCCTTGTCCTTCGGCTCCGATGCCGCCGCCAGCAACGAGCCGATCTCTTCCGACGAAAGCACGCGGGGAAGCTTGCGCGGCTCGTGGGTGTAAACGAGATGCCGCGTCGTATCCGGCTTGTCGACGGTGAAGCGGAAGAAGAACCGCAGCCCCGATACAGTCATGTTCTGCACGCCAGGGGTGACCCCAGTGGCTGCCAGATGCCGCTGAAAGCTGCGCAGGTCTTCCGCTGTCGCGCTGTCGGGGGAGCGGCCGAGAAACGCCGCGAGCATCTTGACGCCGCGGATGTAGCCGCGTTGGGTGGCGGGAGAGAAACCGCGCACGCACATGTCTTCGATCATGCGGGTGCGCAAAGGGCTGATGGGCTCCTTCGGATAGGGGGTGCTCATCGGGGTCTCCTGTCTTGAGGTTGGAGTGCTAGACCCCTCGATCCTCAAGACGGAGCGCCCGCCCCGTTATCGTGCGTCCATCAGTTGGTTAGCGTATCGTAAGCCGCTGGCTCCTGCCCCTCGCGCGCAGCGCTCTCCCGCCAAAGCGGGTTCGTTCGTTGGGACCAATCCGACATCCATTCACATCCCATACTCCGATGTCGACGAGAACCGCCGCTCCAACCATGCGCGGATGTCTGCGGGGTGATAGAGAACGCGCGAGCGGAGACCTGATCCCAACTTCATGAAGCGGGGTCCAGACCCGCGCACACGAAATCCCTCGAGCGTTCGTGGCGACAGCCTCAAGTACCGAGCGGCCTCACTCGTGGTGAGAAGATGGCCTCCTGCAAGGTGGCCATCGCTCACAGCCTCTGGGTCTGATCTCCAAGGCGAAGGTTCTACGGAATTTCGAGACGACCTCGTCGGGCTGGCCCGACAACCAGTCGACCGAGGATCATGCGAGCTGCTTCTGCTCGTCGATGTTGGGTTGGTCGTTGGCTTCCTAGAGCGTTTCGCTATCAGCAAAGGTCTGGTTCGGTTTTTCATGCATCTATTGTCTCAAAGATGCGTGCATCCCCAAACATTCATTTCCTAGCTACTCCTAGTGCCCCGTAGCTACCCGTTACTACAACTTGGCGTGCTGTCAGCAGGGTGAGGTACCCCCCGGGGTAACCTGCGATTCTAATGCCACACCATGTTGGGTTGATTTGTTTGTGCTGCTCTTCGATGGGTCACTTCGCTTGGTAGCAGACGGGTTGTTGTGTGCATCGTGTACGCACGGTACAGCGGCGACGCCAAGGCCCAGACGGTGAGCAATCACATACCTACGCGTTTCATGAAAGCTTTCGCGAAGAACGGATTGGCCTCGCGTATGCGCCCAATCCGTTTTTTTATGTGCGGTCGCTGTCTCGATGGCGCGCACTGTCCCTTCCCCATTCCGGCGGCCGCAGCACGTTGGCTGGAGCGTTGAGGAAGAGCGGCGCAATCTGCCGGTCAGAAAATCCGGCTGAATCACATCCTACGCGGGTGAGGAAGAACAGCAGTTCCGGGTGTTGAGCCGCGAAGACTTTGAACACGTCAGCGTGGTTGGTAATCGCGCCAAGCGGCTGCGGCCGGACTTGGGCGCGGCGGGGCGGGGCGGACATGGTCGGCAACGCATAAGAGCGGCCCTGCAACCCGATTCCCTGTCCGTAGATTGCTCCTTAGTGCTTCGGCGCCGTATATGCGGCGCCCGGCCCATGCCGTCCGGCGAGGTTTGACCCAAACACAAAGATCCCGTTCGGGGCGAGCGTAAGGGCCGTCCAGGTGGGGATGATGCACATTTGTAAGAGTCTAACGCGAACGTTCAGAGGTCGCCAAGCCTACCGGCGGCGAAGCGATCTGTGGTGGGGCTTGCGGGGCCTTGGCGGGAGCGGTGCTGCATCGAGGAACGTTGCTACTGTGTCTGCGTCCATGTGGAAGGAGTGCGGTGCCATCTTCTTCAGGGCTGCTTCCAACGCGGTTAGGAGGGCTTTTGCCACCTCTTGCTCAAGCGTACCCACCGCGTGCTCGAAAAACGATTGCAACGGGCCTGCAAGAGGCCAGTAGCGCTCAAAGCCTCTTTGCCGTGGGTCTTGCCAGCTGAATGTTTCGACCAGCTTGCGGGCAAGCTTCTGGATGTCGGCATCGGTGATGTGCATGGATGGTTATGGATGTGCCTGCGACGGAGACTGACCCCCCTTCCCTTTTCAAGATGAAAAATCCCGCCTTAGGCGGTTTGAAGGATTTTGATAGTTATAGAGAAGGAGGTTTTAGAAAGGTTTCAGGTTCACGAACACGAATGCCCATATGGCCTTGCCGGTGCTTTTGGGCAGTGATGCACGGGCCGGACGGAATGTTGCACGGGTTCGGACGGAATGATGCACGGCCTGGACGGAATGATGCACGCCGGAGGGGAAGGGATGCACGGGCTTGGCCAAAAATCGCGTCTTTGAATTTTTGTCCGAGGGGTTGGTGGTGATGCACGGTGGTTTTGTCCAAACTCTCGGAAGCGATGCACGCGAGGTTGCTCCAAGGGCCCCTTCCCTGACGGGGTGTGAATCCTTGTGCATCAGTGGGGTCAGCATTTTTGTCCAAGCATGCGGCATCGATGCACGGTGGTTTTGTCCAATCGGTTGGGCATGGTCAGGATGTGATGCACGGATATTTCGTTCAGCCGTCGATGGATATGAATGATGTCAGTGGTTTGCAGGAAAATTTGAGGGGCTGAGTGCGTGGGAGCGATGCACGGGTTTTTTGGACAGAATGATGCACGGCATTTTTGTCCAAGGCGCGTGGTGCTCAGCTAGGTGCCTGAAAAGGCATCACTTGCGTTCCCGAAAAGTTTGGACGGAATGATGCACGGCGTTTTTGTCCAACGCGGCATGGGGCCATTTTTGTCCAAGCCGGAGGAAACGATGCACGGGCTTTTTGTCCATCAGGCGGCTTGCTGATCTCCTTCGGTGATTTGCGCGTGGCGCTTGGTCATGCGCAGCTTCTCGCCGTTCTTGGCGGGCAGGATTTCAAGATTGTACTCGGGCAACGGGCAGAGTTTGGAATCCTCGACGATTTCTTGCAGGGCCTTTCTGAACTTGGCGAAGGGTAAGCTTGAACCCGAACGCAGGTGGACGGTCTCAAGGCCGTAGTCGGAGATGCCCGTCGTTCCTGCGGACTTGCGGGCGAGGCGGTAAATGAAGCGGGCAAGCGGTTTGGCAATGAGGAAGTAGTCGGCGTGAAGCGTGAGCACGCTGGGTTTGTCGCTGGGGTTGACCACGCCCTGATACACCCAATCCGGAATGTCGATTTCAACAGTGTCGATCTTGTTGCCCTTGGTGCGCGAGATGACCTTGTAGCGTCCGATGAGGGGGAATGATTCCGAGGCGCGGCGCTTGGCTGCGTGGTTGAGGTTGGTGATTTTGATGCGGGTTGCCTGCAAGCGGTCCAGCGCTCCTTCGATGCGCTCGTACTGGCGACCCCCGTGGCCTCTTCGCGCGAAGGAGAGGATTTCGCCCATCGAGGGGCGGTAGCAGCGCGCGGGGAGGCTGGGGCGCAATCCCTTCTTCTCGGCGATGCGGTACTCTTTCATGGTGGAGGTGAGGGATGTCACCATGTGCAGGAAGATGTCGTAGTCGAAGGCGTTGGCCAGGCCTGTTTCGGCGCCGCCTTCGATGGTGATGATGGCGTCGGGGAGCTCGTAGCGTATGACGCCTTCCTCGCGCTTGTTCTTGGAAAGCGAGAATGGCGCCACGTCCATCAGGTTGACGTCGTCTTTGAGGGGGGCGTCGTAGGTGGGTGGCGAGAAGAAGGATAGTTGGTTTTCTTCGGTCGGCGCATCGCGGAGCGTGAGGATGTTGGACGTCGGCTTGAGGGGCGCTTCGTGTTTGATGAGTTGGCCAACCTCGTCAAGGTGGACGGCTTCGCTAAGGCGTTTAAGGGTGTCGCGCAACAAAGGGTTGGTGGTGGTGTCCAAGGCGAGGTCGGAAAGCCGTCGGCGCATGTAGAACCGCCGGAGCCTGGCGAGCGCTTCCTTGTTGAGGGGCTGGGGGTCTTCGTCGCCTTCGATGACAGATATTCGCGCGGCGACCTCCTGCAGGTACCTGTTCTTTTGCTCGAGCGAAAGATCGCTGAATTCGGCTTGGGATTTGAGGTTCAGTTTAGTTGGCTTCACGGCGGCCGTCCTCCACGAGGTCGCGGGCCTCGACGTGGAAGCCATCTTTTTTCAGCGCGCGGCAGATTAGGTATTTGATGGTGTTCTCGCCATCACCGGCGCGTTTGCGCAATTCGGCGCGCAGGTAGTCGGGGATGTCGACGGACAGGCGTTTGGTGGGGGACTGGGCTTGTTCCGAAGTACGGGCCCCCTTCCCTTTCTTGGCGTTTGAGGTCTTGACCACCGATGCCGACGGCAAAGTGCTTTGTTCCTGGTCTTGCTGGGCGGAAGGGCTTGGTGTTGGGACGACGGTTGGGATGCCGCGTTCGGCCGCGTGTTCGTTCACGGCTTTCGAGACGTCGGCGAACGAGCCGCGGTCATCGGAGAGCGACGGGCGCATGAAGGGTCTATTGGCGGGGCTGCTCATGCGGCAATCCTTTCTTCTTGGGGTTGGAATACGGCCAGCAATTCTTCGGTGATGGCGTCGATCTCTTCGACGGCTCTTTTGACCGGTAAGCGCTTTTGGTCGGCGTAATGCGGTGTCGTTCCAGTCTTCCACGTTTCCGAGAGGATGGGGCGCAGGTGCAGAATGTTCTTGAACCTAACCATGTCGCTGGCATCGACCTCATCCAGTGTGAGGGCCTGGTGGGCGGGGAGAATTCCGAAGGGAACCTTGTTGACAAGGAGGCGGTGGGTCAGCGGCTTCGTCATTTTCGAAGCCATGCCTTTGAGTTCGCGGTTGAGCTTTTGGGCTTCCCGCGCGTCGGGCTCATCGAGGCCCATCGGGGTGATGGTGATGTCGGCGGCGGCGGCCAGGAGCAAGGCAACGCGGTTCATGTGGCCGGCGAGATCGACGAAGACAAAATCGTGGCCGCTGTAATTCCACAGGCCGTTGACCAAGGCGTCGATGTCGATGTCGGCGGTAGGCCCCTTCTCCACCTCAAGACCTTGAATAAGGTCGATGCAGGGGTTGCTCTTGTACCAGCGGTAAAGGGTTTCGGTTTGGTCGAAGTCGATGACGCGGGCCGTATAACCCTGATTGGTGAGGCTCGCTGCCAGCGTAAGGCAGGTGAGTGATTTGCCAACACCGCCCTTGGGGGAGATGAAGGCGATGATGGCGGCGCGTTGTTGAGTGCTCATGGGTGGATGCTGCGTCGTTATATAAGGACTGTCCAGCGACCGCGCTCACGACATGGGCAGTCGTATGCAGGGGGTGTGATATTTTTTACAGATGGGGGCCTGTGGGCATGTGGGGATGGGGAATTGGGGATAACCCCAAGTCCACAAGTGGGGTGAACCACAGATACACAGGTGGGGATATGGGGAAGCCCCCATAACCCCAAATGGGGAGATACCCAACTGGGGATACCCACGGGCCCACAAGTGGCAAATGGGAAAGGGCGGAAAGGCGGGGGCAAACGATGGTGGGAAAACCCCATGCCCACAGATGGGGGTATGGGGATATGGGGAGGAGCACAGATACACAAGTGGGGAGGCCCACAGATGGGGAAGCCCACAGGCCCACGCATGGGGATATGGGGAAGCCCACATCACCCCAAGCGCACAGATGGGGGTCTACCCAGGCCCACATGTGTATCCCCACATGTGGGGGCCCACACTTGGGGAGATGGGGACACGGGGGCTATGCCGAAGGCGGGAGCGTCAATCCGATAGCGACAGGGCGCACCCAAATGGGCGTCGAGCCAAGCGTGAACGTCGCCCCCGACCACGCGAGCAACAGGGTTGTTCCCATAACGCCGGCGATTGCTTCGGCGGCTTTAGGGGGAACGGCGTTTCCAATGCGCTCGCGCCAATCAGCATCCGACAACCCCTCCAGTTCGAGATGTTCTTCGGGGTCCAGCAAGGATTGAAGCGCAGCGAGCTCCAGCGTTGTAAAGGGCCGGTGCCAGGTTCCATCCAGCGCGCGGATGACGGTGGTGAGTTTATGGTCAGGCGCTGGAAGCTGATCAACGCGCGGGTCGGCCAGTGACCAGAACCCATTGTCATGCTGGCCGTGGGCGGTGATGGCGTAGGAGGGGGTGTTCCATGGAACAACGCCGTAATGCCCGCCGGTCTGATAGTTCTCCTTGCCGTTGCGGAAGGCGACCGGGCGCGGGTCGGCAACCGACAATGCGCCGGATGCAACCTGCTGGGCGCCGGTGACGGTGTAGGAATGCTGATGCCAATGGGTGACGCGTTCCTTCGCGCTCGAGGCGCCGGGGTGCCAGTTGTGGTGACGTGGGTCGGCAACGGAGAGACCTCCGGCCGGTCCGCCGGGCCCCGCCACTGCGGGTGATGCGCTTTGCCAGGGAACGATGCGGTAGGCGGTGTTGAAGCGTGGGGCGTCTTGGAGGCGTGGGTCTGCGACGGAGTGCGGGCCGCCACCCACCATCATCTTTCCTGTGACGACGGGCGCGGTCTCCGACCACGGCCGCACGCCCATCTGCACCGAACGCGGGTGGCCATCAATGCGCGGGTCGGCAACCGAGAACTTTCCGTTGGCGGGGTGGCTGCGCGCGGCGATCGTGCCTGACGCATCGTTCCACCGTTTCACGCCGTACTGAAGGGAGTTGTCCCAACGGCTTTCCGGCATCAGCAGGTATTCGGAAAGATACCCGTTCTCCACAGAGAGCTTGTTGAGGCTGCGCCAATCGGAACCCGCTTCGACGAATGCAAGGCGCACCCACGTTTTCCATTGCAGCGCGGGGACGCGGTGCATGGGGCCGGCCGCTTCGATATCGCCGGGCAGGGGGAACCGCGAAAGGAGAGATCCAATGGATTTGAGGGAACGTTTCTCCGGCTCGTAGAGGACGGGCGGCACCTTCTCCATGTGGCGCGCGACAAGAAGGAAACGCTTGCGGCTTTGGGAAAGACCGCCAAGCTCGCCGCAATCATGGGTGGTTTCTGCCACCGCATACCCATACTGGCGCAAAAGCTCTCCAATGCGGTCAAGCAGGTGACGGCCGCGCGTCATGATACGCGGCACGTTTTCAAAGACGAACAGTTCCGTGGGGTCGTGCTTCCAGGCTTCGAGCGCCAGCCAGATGCCCCGAAGCGTGAGGGCGTTCAAGCTTTGGTAGCGGTCGGTTTTGCTGAGGCCTTCGGCGAGCAGCCCCGAAAACCCCTTGCAGGGCGCGGACAGGAAGAAGATGTGCGGGCGTTCGTGACCGGCGGCCGTGTGAAGGTCTTGCGGTGTTGCCTCCCGCCAATCAGGCGGCGGCTCGTGGCCATGGAAGGCGATGTACTGCTCACGGGAAAAGAGATCGAGGCAGGTTCCTTCAACGCCGGCCAGCCGCGAGAAATCCTTGATCGCCGAAGCGTCGTTGTCGATTCCCCCGATGCAGCGGAAGCGTGCTGTAGTCTTTCCGACGCGGGCTTGGCCGCGGTTGAAGCCTTTTGCGCCGCCGCCCAGTCCGCAGAACAAGTGGAAGTGGCGGATTTCGCGTTCAAGGGCACGGATGTTGATGGGTGCGTTCATGGTTGTCCTCCGGGTTGCCCGGCCGGAACACCTCTCGGTGCCCGTACCGGCTTGCCCGGCGGAACCCGCCTCTCCCTCTCCCTTTACCGGCGCGACCTCGCGTGACGGATTTGGAAGGAGGTGCAAAGCGTAGGGAAGGGGGGACTGGCGCAGCTAGGAAAAAAAGCTTCGGGATGGCGTGCGAGACGTTTCATGCTGTGCGCAGTTTCGGTGCTCAGCGCGTAGGCAGGTTTGTGCCTCCGTCACCATGCGTTCCTGCACGATGGGGTAGTCTGGGTTATGGAGGGCATTTTGGAATTTTCACGGTTGTTATCTCCTGCTCAACTCAAACGGCTTGCTGCAACACGGGTGGAGATGGAACGGATCTACCGACTTTCGGACAGGTGGCTTGCGGAAGAGTTGTTACGGCTCGCGCGACGGGCGCGAGAAGAGCACACGGATAAACTCGCTTGTCCTGACGTCATGACCTATGAGGCATCGTTCGTTTGGGATTTGGTACCGGAAGTGGCGAAGCGGCTTGGTGCCTCTACCTTTCGGCGCGAAGAGGCTCGCGATTGGCAGATGAGGGATGCGGATGTCGTCGAGTTGCGGGAAATTGCGGGGGTCTTTCTTTTGAATTCATCGTTGGGACGATGGATTGATCATAAGGCCGAGAAGCCTTCTGCTGTAGAGCTGCTTGGCCATGAGGTGGCGAATGGGAATCCCGTGGCGATGGCGTTAGACCGCATGTGTCAAGCACCCGCACGGGGAAATGACCGCGACGACTATGTGGCGCGGCAAGTGAGGGAGGTGTCAAGAAGGCGGGGGTTTGAGGAAACGGCGGAATGGTCGCCTGTGCTGCAGAATTGGGGGAAGGAACGGGAGAGGTAGGGCGGGGTATGGCGTAGCTAGCAGTAGCTAGGGAATTTCTCTTTATTCGCCTTTCCCCTTTATGGGAGAATCTGCCCTTCGCAACAGCAAGGGTGATGGATGGCGGATAGCCGCAACATTTTGCGGGAACGGTTTGCGCGTACTCAAAGGGTAAGGACAACCCGGCGTGCGGATTTCAAAGGGTACCGGATGCGCCTGAACCTTCGCGTCCCAGAATCCATGTCCATTAGTCTTCAGATTATCAAGCTCGTTACCGGGGAAGCCAAAAACGGCTTTTGCGAACGGGTGCTTGCGGAGGCAGTCAATCAATCCATTGAGGAGCTGAAGACCAAGCATGGTGAAGAGGCGTGGGCCGCGATCCAAACGTGCGCGAGAGCTTCAAAACCAACGGAGCCTTCTGGTTGATGCGGTGGTCGTCTTTGGCATTGTGGTGTCGCTGGGGCTTATCGCTGTATCTGTTGCGCTTAACTTTCGCATGGGGTTGCGCAGCGCGGATACCGAGCTTGATGGAAAACTCTACGGTGCCGGCGCCGCCTGCGGCGATTGCCTGAAGGCGATTGCGCCTTTCATGATGTCGTGGGGATTGCGCCATGGCGATGTGCTTTCAGCTGCGGCAGCGGTCGCCCTGTTTGGTATTTGCACAAGTGTCTCGTTCGTATCGTCGCTGGGGTTTGCGGCCGAGCACAGGTCAAGCAAGGCGGGGACGGCCCAAGCCCAAGTGGATGGTTATGGCGATGTGAGAAAGGAGAGAAAGCGCATCGAGGATGCGCTTGCATTCCAAGGGCCCCAGCGGAGCGTGCGTGAGGTGCAGGATGAGATTGCATTTAGGCTGAAGCAACGTGTGTGGGCGGGAGGGCAGGCGGTCGGCGTTCTGTCCGATAATTGCGCCGTTGACCGCAAATCCACGCGTGCTGCGTGTGAGGAGGTTGCGAAGTTGAAGGTTGAGCTAGCGGCGTCCAACGAGGTGCAGCGGCTGACGGCTGCACTGCAACATCCATCCCTTCAATCGCCGGAACACGTGACGCCCCTGACATCTGACGCGCAGGTGGATGCTTTGGCAGGGGTTTTTGGTCTGGTGACGGATGCCGTGAAGAAGGAGCACATTGGTCTCGCGCTTTCCATCCTCTTGGCGTGCTTCATCGAGGTCGGCTCGGGTGTCGGGTTGTTCATGGTGACGACGCCGTGGCGGGCGAAGGAGGTTGAGGCAGCGAAAACCCTATCCGTACCTAAGAAGGTTTTGGGCCATGTAGACACTTACATGTTGGCGCGCATTGAACCTGGCGAGGACCTGCTGTCGGTAAAGGTATTGCATGAGGATTATGCGCGCTGGTGTTTGTCCATCAATGCGGTTGCTTACACGGAGGCCGAGTTTTCAAAGAGGTTGGATGTGCTGGCGGCCGAAGCGGGTATCGCCACGACGACCCGCGCGCAAAGGCCATACCTCGTGAATGTGCGGCTTGCGGTCGTAGCAAAGGGGGATATGGCGTAGCGAGGAGCAGCTAGGAAATTTGGTTTGCAGGTCGATAGGCACGTCCGTACGTTGAAGGCGGAGGTGACCATGAACGAGTTGAAGCGGTATTACCTCAATAACGAGCCTTGCCTGACGGATTACGCGATGAAGGTGTTTCAGCACGAGATGGAGCGGTCGAAGAGGCTGCGGGTAGAGGAACTGTCTGTTCGGGGTGTGCACCTGGCGAGCCTGAAAGTCGTGTTGATCAAGGGTTACCCCTATTATCACGACGAGCGGCTGAAGGAGTTCCGGCGGGTTGGCGGCCCGCACATGGTTTTGACCTATCAGCAGTTTGAGTTGCTTAATGAGAAGGATCAACGTTTGATCATTCCCACGGGTGATGCCTTCAAGAAGGCGATGGCGAAGGAGATGGCGTTCTGGAGGCGGGAAAAGGAGAGGCATGCGGATAGCGACAGGGGGGAATGATGAAGGACGCGCACCGGTATTGCGACATCTACCTCAACAACCAACGCTACCGTTTCGATGCTGCGCGCAGGGTCTTCATGTCGTCGTCGGGGCTGGAGCCCCGCGTGGTGACAATGGATGAAGTGGAACGTGGGCACGTGCATGCCGCGTTGTGGCGGGCTTATGTGGTTGGTGGGGTTCCTTACTATTACGATGAAGTGAGGGATGAACTGATGCGGGCATCAAATCCTTCGAAGAGATTGGGGGTGAATGATTATACGGCCTTGATTGAAGTTGGTGCTGTCAGCGCTCCACGGGGTGATGTGTTTAAGGCGATTATGGACAAGGATAGAGCCCTTCATGAGCGGGTGCGTAGAAGTGAGGAACGCGACCGTTGAGGAGAGGTCTCATGAAGGAGCTACCTACGGTTTTTCTCGATAACATCCAGTTCCGCTATGACCCCGAGCGGGGCTTGTTTTCTTGCCTGTCGATTGCCAGCTGGGACATGACCCTTGAGGAGGTGCGGAGGAAGGGGGTTACGGTGTCGTTCTACGAGGTGACTGTGGTGAGGGGCATTCCGTATCTGTTCGATGAAAAGGCGGATACGTTCTACCGTCTGGGCAATTCAAACGTGCGGATAAGTGGCGACGAGTTTTATCTGGAGGATTTGCGGGGGATGGTGAGTTACCCGGATGGGGAGGAATTTCGCAAAGTGGTGGCGCGGGAGAGGGATTACATGGCGGGGCTTAGCGCGCTGCGGCAAGAGGACAGGAGTAGCGACCGGTGAACGTGCTTTCGGTGGAGTATCTGCTGCTGGTGATATGCGCCGTTTGCGGGCTCGGCGCGGTTTCGGGCCTTGTGGTTGTGCCGGTTGGGATGGCGGGCCTGTGTGTCACGTCGCTTCCGAAGTATCAGGCGTTCTGGCAACGGGCCAATGACGTGAACAGGCTCGGCGCCGTGAAGGCTTCGATGACGCTCTCGGCGCTGAATGCCTTGATTGCGGTATCCGCATCTTACGGGCTGGGGTTGGTTCTGCGGGGTCTGGTGATGGACACGTAAACAAAAAGCCCCCTGAGCGGGGGCTTTTTTGTTGGTGCCGTTAGCGGGTCATGTCGGCGTCTTCGGTGCGGGCGCGGCTCTTCCGGCCGGAACGCTGCGGCTCGGCGTCGGCCGCGTGTTCGGCGCTTTGCAGCTGTTCCTTGGTCATGTGGTGCTGCGTGTTTCCGCTGGCCCACGGTCCGTAGCGGTTGGGTTCGCGTTCCCAAGCGGAGCAGTCCAGTACGGGAAGCTCGGGAGTGCGGGTCCACTTGCCCCAGAAGGCGGGCTTCATGTCTTCCTTTTTCTGGTCCTCAGCGCTCAAGGCTTCATAGTCAGGGTTGGGGCTTCCGTCTTCCAGGGTTTGAAAGATCTTGTACTGGTTGGGGCGGATGGCGATGAAGTGCGTGTTGTTCTCCTTGGTTTGGGCGAGGGCGCTACGCATGCTGGTCGCGGTGCTGACCGGGCCGATGTAGTAGGTTTTGACCTCGCCTGTCTCCTTGTCGGTCTCCTGCTGGGCGAAAGCGGAGAAGTCGAATTTCCGATCCGGGTGTTCAGGAGTGGAGATGCTTCCGGTGATGGCGGGCGCGTTGGGATTTTTCGCGCGCCGGAAGTTGAGGTTCATCGTGAAGTTACCCTGCGGGCGCGTGGTCGTGGTTTGGTCCATGTGTCTTCCTTTCGTCGTGGTTGGTGACGGAAGGAAGCGTCGGACTGTTTGGATACATTGGCAATACGCTCAGCATACAAAGTAATCAAAATTGTATTCGCTTGTTGGTCATAGAAGTGGCTAGCGGTCTCGTTCCTTTTGAGAGGAAGGGACGGCGTTCGGTGTTGCGGCTTTGCGCATCGCTTCTTCTTGGTCGTAGAAGCGTTGGCGTAGAACCGGGTCGGCTTTGATGAGCTCGACGAGCTGACGGCGCTCGCGTGTGAGGTCATTGAAACGTGCGTCGATACGCTTCTGCATGCGGCGTTCGGTTTCGGGGGCCAGGGGGCGTGTCAATCTTATGCGGCGGCTATAGGTGGCCAGCATGATCCGGCGGCGGTCTATTGTTTTGAGGCGGGCGAGGGGATCAGACATGAGAACTCGAACTGAGAACGTGACACGGAAGACGAATTCCGTCCCCGTGGGGATAGAAATGAAGCTTGGCGTCGGTGAATTTGGATTGCCAAACATTACTTGTCGTTGGCTGTAGCGCGAATAGTGGCTTTTGTTGATGTGGTCTGTCTTCCGAGGCCGTGGTTTCTGGAAGGGGCCGTGAAATGGGATCGCGAAACGATAGTGGCGAGCGGGAGGATGGCAGGCGGGTTGCTTGTGACTGCGCCCCGCCTGCCATCGTACCGTCCATGCACAGCGGGGTGTGTGGCATGAACGAATGCACCGAAAGGGTAATGTGTCGCCGAAACCGGGAATTTTGCATCATTCTGTTGACCTCGGAGTCCCCGGTGATAATGAAAAGGGACCCACTGTATTTTTCGCTGCGGCGAAGAGGTGGCAGGTGAAGCGCTTGCTTTCCTAGGAGCGTGCTTCACCTGCCACTACCCGTCATCTGACATAGACCGAGGTCGCGTACGGAAAGGCTTACCAGGCCGTGCGCACGGACGAGGTTGGACAGGGACGGGAATGGGGATAGGTTTCAGCTTAAAGGCAAGGACAGACCAGCGGCCGGCGAGACAATTGTCGCTGACGGTATGGATATCCGTGCGTGCGTGACGTTGCGATCACCGCATGGTCCACGCAGCTGATACGGGTTGAACCGTTTTTCTTATTCGTAGAATGGGGCGCAAATTGAAGTAGGCCAAGACCATGAAAGTCTCCAGCAAAAGAAACGACGCGATACGGAATTTGGCTGGTGAATTTGAAGGATATTGGTTTGGTAAGGCGCTCCCTATATTCAAGGTTGATTGATCTAAATGATACGCGTTTACGGGCGGAGGCAAAGACATATTCTGGGGAAATGTTTTTACGGACCGCGCATGTTGCCTTCGTGCAACTCTTTTGGAATCCTCCTAGGAAAATGCTTATTTTAACATGGTTAAGGTTCAAAGAGTTATTTGGTGTGAGCATTGTTTCCTGCGGGTGTCAGCTGCTTCGGTTTGCCCCTAGGTAGGTTTGCGTGTTCGGTAAAATCGAGAGCTGCCCGGGTTTCGCTTTTGATTTTGGACTTTGTTATTTGTTTGCAGGGGCTCTTTCCATTGTTGGCGGGAGGTTGGCGATGGCGGATCTTATTGAAGGCGGTGCAGTGCCTTCTTCCTGTCCGTCGATGAGGATGGTGCCGTCAGCGCGCATGACGGCTTCAATGACGGAGAAGCCGCTGTTGAGGGCATCTTCGATGCCGTCGTAGCTTTCCGGGCTTTTTATGAAGAGGCAGAGCCGTTCACTGATAATGTCGGCCAGTTCTTGCTCGGCCTCGATACGGGTGAGGTAGACGTCCGTGTATGAGACTTCGTCCTCATGGGTTGTGGCGGGTGCCCATCCTTCGCAGACTGTGTCTGCGGCTACTGTCCAGACGGTGTGCGATGTCATTGGACTAGGCTTTTGCTGAACTCTTGCACAGGGCGGTACTCTCGCCAGTTCTGAGCGTCATTGTTGTGGGTGATGCGAAGGCTTCCCTCGGTGAACGTGCATGCGCTGGCTTTGGGGAACCAGAGCCATGACCCATTGCGGTGGGGGTTTTGCTTTCCGGCGGCGATGGCAGTCTTAGAGACGCCGATTGAGAACGCCACGGCGTTGGACTGGGCGTGGATGACTTCCTTTTCTTCCCAGATGGAGATGAGCTGGTCGTTTGGCGCGCGATGGGAGGACCGAGTGTCCCAACGTGCGCCGGGTTTGAGGGCGCGTTTGAAGGCTGCGAGTGTTGTGATGGGGAGCATGGTGTTACCTTCCTTTTTTGACGGGTGGCCGGTCTCTCTCTTCGGGGCGGTTTCCGGCCGCAAGTCCCTTGCCCATCTCCCTCTCTGATGCCGGCCATGAAAAAGCCCCGGGTAAGCCGGGGCCGTAGGCGGCCTAAGCCGCCGGTGAGCGATTATCCGGATATCGGGATAACACCCATTATTTGGACAAGAGAATTATCCGGAGCGTAGGCGCGGGAGCCGCGCAGGCATTGAAGAAGCTCCACTCTGGTCGGAGATAATTTCTGTAAGTGCCGCTGGACCAAGTAGTTGGACGGGGTCTGTTAGATTATTGAGCAATTAGCGTGCAGCCGCTTGTGCCGAGAGGGCGAGCTTTCTCAAGGCGGCCTTTGATTTTCTCCGACCGACTCGCTAGCCGAGTGCTTGTGACCGCAGTTGACCGCATGATGGACGTCGGGCAGCCTCCACGGCAAAAGAAGGCAGTGCCATGTCCAGTTTTCTCGAATCCATGAAGCATAAGATCGCTGAAATGGATCGGGACATCTCAAAGCTTTCCAAGAAGCGCGATGCCCTCAAGGTTGCCTACGACGTGATGGTCGAGGAGGCGCCGATCATTGTGAAGGCTAAGGCCAAGGGAACGATCCGGCCACGCTACAAGGGACCTGTGAAGAATAGCAACATCGGCCGTGCCATCGCGATGATTCAATCATCGGAGCAGGGATTGACCCTCGGCCAGTTAATCCAACGATCCTCCGACAACGGGCAGAAGCCGTTCACCTCCAGTTCCATCAGTTCTCAGCTGCGCCAGATGGTGCTGCGAGATGTAATCGGAAAGACAGGGGAGGTTTATCATGCGGTTCGCTAAATGATAAAACCACCTCGAAGGTGGTTTTACCGGTGGTTTGAAAGGTCCACGGGTTCATCCTACGGCAGAGACTAGTTGCGTTCAAGCGCAGGCATCGCCTTTTCGCCTATCTGTAAGATATGGCGCGCGATGGTGCGAAGCGCGCGCGTTTCTGCGCCGAGTAGGCAATCACCAAAGAGGTTGGTTTGATGGCGTGCCCACGGGGTGGGCACATGTTTGCGCGTTTAAATCAACGAAAGATAACACCTTTGGAATCATGGATTAAGAAGGTCGATGACAAGGACTATCCAATACTAGGGCCGCATTTTGAACGCTTTCGGCAGTACCTACGGCAGAAAAACTATACGGCGCTGACAATCGCCAACAGTCTGACGAACCTTAGGCGCATTGACCGCGTGATGCGCCGCGAGGGCTGGACCTTGGCCAATCTCGTCGAAAAGCACGGTCTCAACGTTACGGCGATAGTGGCAGCCGTGGGAGGGGGACGACGAGATGGCATAGAGACATTCCTGAAGATGCTAATGGATGAAGGAGTGATTGTTCTGCCTTCAGACCCATCGATCAGGGGATTGATGCTGGATCGCTACGAGAGGTTCATGAAGGATGAGCGCGGGCTCAGTGATCATTCCGCCCAGAGGCAGATTACAAACGCCAAGCGGTTCCTGACCTATCGTTTTCCCAGTAGTGATGATGACTTCAATGCCATCGTGCCGCAGGACATTGACCGATACTTGGTAGCATCGGGCGATGGAGTGCGAGAGGCGGCGATCGGGCTGCGCGGGTTGCTCCGGTTCCTCTTTTTCCGCGGGTACATGGGAACCAATCTCACGAATTACGTTCCCAAGGTCGCTGTGCAGAAGGATCAACTTGTTCGGCGCTTCCTGCCAGCCGAGGAGATCGAGAAGATCGTCGAGGCTGCGCGTGGTAACGCGTTCTCACCAGTTGATCGGCGCAACTATGCAATGATCCTCATCTTGGCGCGGCTCGGCCTGAGAGGCGAGGAACTTAGCCGCATGCTGGTCGAGGACATAGATTGGGAGCGTGGTGAGATCCTTGTGCGGGGAAAGCGAGGGTATTTCGACCGCCTGCCACTTACGCAGGAAATCGGGGATGCGCTGATTTCATACCTCGAGATGCGCCCGAAGAGCGAATATCCGCACCTTTTCGTGAAAACGAAGGCGCCGTACGACGCTCTCACGGCAGATATTTTATGGGAAGTGCTCAGGAACTTGCTGGACATGCTTGGCATCAAGATCGCCAAGCAAACCGGCTCCCGCCTCTTTAGGCATAGCCTGGCAACGAACATGATCTCCGCAGGCGCCACGATCTTCGAAGTTGGCAGCGTGCTGCGGCACCGATCTTTCGAAAGTACGATGGTGTACGCTAAGACCGACCTACCACGGCTCCGGAAGCTTGCTCCCCAGTGGCCGCGACGGAAGGCCAAGAAATGAGCGGGCTCACGTTGCTGATGGAGGAGTACGTCCATCTTCGAAGGGCCTTGGGTGTGAAGTTTTGGAAGGAAGAAGGTGCCCTAAGAAGGTACGTGGAATTCGTCGAAGCCTGTGAAAGCGAGTTCCTCCGGCCCGAAATATTCCACGAATGGAGACGGGGCATATCCGAGCTGAAGACCTCGACGGTGAGAACCTACATCGCCGCCATCAGGCCCTTCACCGTCTGGGCAAATGCGAGGGATCCTCGCCATGTGCTGCCGGCCAACTGGATGGTGCCGCGGAATCCGAACCGCCCCAGACCGCATATCTTCACCGACGTAGAGCTTGAACGGCTTTTGGAGGCGTCAAGAAGGATGACGTCGCTGAACGGTATGGCGCGGAAAACCTATCCGGTCCTCTGGTCCCTCCTTTACGTGACAGGCATGCGGATCAGCGAGGCGTTGGCGCTGAGGGTCGATTCCATCGACTTCAAGAAAGGCATCGTATTGGTGCCGGCCGGAAAGGGGGGCTACGACCGAATCCTGCCGCTGGACGGGACGACGCTCAACGAGATCAGGCGCTTTGTTCGTGATCGGAATACCGCGCTCAACAGCCATCCTCCATGGCTATTCACTGGAGAAACCGGTGAACGTCTGCATTCACAGCAGGCGCGCTGGCACTTCGCCCGCGTGTGCCGCAGCTGCGGCATCCGAGGTGGAGATGAACGGGTTCGCATCGGAAAGGGGCCGCGGATCCATGATCTTCGGCACACCTTCGCGGTGAGGACGCTGATCAATGTCTACAAGCAGGGTCTTACCCCAGACCAGGAACTTCTAAGCCTCGTGAATTTCATGGGGCACAGGAAGCTTGAGGATACCTACTGGTACCTCGAGGCCGCGCCGGAGCTGATGGAGCTCGCGTCCAAGCGGTTTCAAAACTACATCAAGAAGAAAATAAAACTATGAAACTCAATGGTTCGTTCGGTCACGCAATTGAAATCTTCTTCAACGAGGAAATCGACAACACACAGGGGCTCAGCCAAAATACAAGCGTGGCCTACAGGCTGACCTTTCTCATGCTGCTGGATTTTGTGAAGGAGACCCTTGGTAAGGAGCCGGTTGAGCTCGACATCGCCGATCTCACCCCCGAGTTCTTGGGGAGATTCCTATCCCACCTCGAGAGTGGCCGTCTCAACAGCGTAAGGACCCGAAATGCGCGCTTGGCCGCCATTCGTAGGTTCTTCCGCTTCGTATCCTACCGGTTTCCCGAACACCTGCATCAGTGTCAACAGATCCTACAGATGCGCGGGAAAATCTACGTCAAGCGGGAGATTGCGCGCTTGGACGAGAAAGAGGTCGAGGCACTTTGGGCCGCGCCGGACACCACCACCTGGATCGGCAAGAGGGACAAGGCACTTCTTGTCCTTGGGGTCTATACAGGGCTCCGGGTGTCCGAAATCGCTGGCCTTCGGATTCGAGATGTGAGCCGCGGTAGCGTCCCGGCCGTTTATTGCATGGGGAAGGGCAGGAAGGAGCGCCGCACCCCGATTGGCGAAGATGCCTACAGGGTCGTGAGAGAGTGGATAGATCACATGGAGGTCCCCGAGGATTGTCCGCTCTTTCCCAGCAGGACAGGCAAGGCGCTCAGCGTCGATGCCATCGCGCAGATCGTGGAGAAATATACGGCGATCGCCGCAAGGAATTGTCCGTCCCTGGCTGAAAAGCGAGTAACGCCTCACGTGCTCCGGCACACCATGGCGATGTTCATGCTGGAAAGTGGGGTGGACCGCACCTCGCTGGCAAACGTGATGGGCCACTCATCTATCACCTCCACGGATAACTACGTCCATGCCGATCTTAAGGCCAAGCAGAGGGCGCTGGAGAAGACGGCGTTCCCATCAGTCGACGGGAACGCTCCGGATGAGAAACGGGTGCTGAAGTTCGAGAGCACCGACGCAACTCGGGAATTCCTGAAGCGGTTTAAGAAAAAGGGATCGGTCTGAGGCTGGTGCTGACTAGCTGGTGAGGGAGGGGTGCGCTGCAGGGCTAGCGAGGCATATGTTGGTGTGTCAGAATCACAAAGATTCAGCACAACAATGCTCTAGGGGGGGACGATGTCCGACAACAAAAGGGATAAGCGGGGGGATCAACCCGACCCCATTACGTTCATGCGCTCCCGGCATCCCGACCTGTATTCAGATTCCGAACCTGTTTCTAAATCTCAGCTTACACAAGATATCCTTGACCACCGCCTTGAGACGCTGACCAACAGAAGCGAAGAAAACGATTTCGCCGTATTTGCGCGTCGGCTAGCTCAGAAAGAGATATGCCCGAACCTAAGGCCCCAAACTGGCCCGGTCGGTGGCGGGGACTCCAAGGTCGATGGAGAAACGATTCCAGTTTCCTCTGACGTAGCCGACATCTGGGTTGGAATCGATCCGGCAGCGGCCCAGGAACGGTGGGCGTTTGCCTTCAGCGCGAAGAAAGACTGGAAATCTAAAGCTGCGCAAGACGTGGCGAAGATCGCTGGAACTAACAGAGGCTACACACGCATCTACTTCGTCACCAATCAGTATGCGCCTGATAAATCACGTGCACAAAGCGAAGATGCGCTCAGCAAGAAGTTCAGCATCCCGGTCGTCATCCTCGATCGTAACTGGATCGTAAAGACCATCTTCGAGAACGGGCGCGAGGAACTGGCGATTGAGGCCCTCCATATCGAAGCGCTTAGGGTTCATACAGACCGGAAGGTTGGACCTGCCGACCGTGGGCGGCAAGAGGAGTTGGATGAGTTAGAAAAGGCCATCGCAGATCCAGCACTGTATGCCGGTGCTCAGTATCAGCTCTTCGAGGATTGCCTGCAGGCGGCGTTGTTGGCCCGGGGCTTGGGCCGGCCGAAGACAGAAATGGACGGCCTTTTCATACGAGCGCAGAGAATTGCCGAGAAAGCCGATGACGATAAGCTGCGTCTGCGCGTTGCGTACAACTATGCTTGGACGGTCATTTTCTGGTTTGATGACTACAATCAGCTGAACCAGATGTACGACATGGTTGCGCCTCTGGCTTGCAAGTCGAATTTGGCGGAAGAAGTCGAGCTCGCCGTGAACCTCTTGATGGTGCTTTCGGCTCAAGTTGGTCGCGGGGTATTGAGTGAGGAGGATGCGAAGCTTGAAGAGCGCAAGGCAGTGGTTGTGGCGCGTCTTGATGAGCTTATCGCTGATGGAACACGACCGAACAATGCGTTACAGGCGAAGACCAGTCGCACTCTCCTTGATCTTCATGACGCAATGGCGCGTCACGATGAAGCCGCAATAGATGCCGTCTGGAAAACATTCCAGAGCATCGTCCAAGAGTCCGAACCGCTTGGTGATTATCCGTTTGATAGGCTCGTCGGTCTGGTCAACGAATTTGCCGAATTGGGCGTCGATAGTGAAGAGTTCGACAAGCTGTTTGAACTGGTGGTCGCCAACCTAGAAAAGCGCAGAGGTGAAGCTTCTGGTGCGGAGTTGCTGAGTGATCGCGGTTATAAGAAGCTCGAAGCTGGCCATCCTTATGAGGCAATCTCGCTCTTGGGCCGAGCGATGGAGCGCTTCATCAAGCGGGAACATCGTGAAGATCTGATCTTTTGCCTGATGGGGTTATCCCAAGCCTATTACGAGGCGGGACTGTTATGGGCTGCCCGCAGCTGCGCACTGGCCGCCACCGAGCGTTGCTTCGCGTACTTCCACGAGCAGGGCACCCTCGTTCGCCGGTCGCGTCTCTGCCTGGAGCAGCTAGTTAAGATGGAGCTATTGCTAGGCCGGGTACCAAACCTCCTTATGGCACTGGAACTTGAAAATGCGTTGATGCCGCAGCTGATGTTGAAGGACGAGGCTTTGCGTCGTGCGCAAAGCAACAGACATCTGACCGAGGGTATGCTCGGTATTCTTTTCCTTACAGCCTCCCTGCAACAGCTCAAGCGTATGGAAGAGATGCCGGCTGCCTTAGCGCAAATGGACCTCATCATTTCAGAGGGGTTCCTCCTATACGCCTTGGGCTACAAGTCAGAACTGGTTGACGAAGGCTTTCCCTCAGGCGAGGAGGCGGACGCCTTCATGAAGCGAGCGTATGAACAGCCAGGCCGGCTTCAGATGCCGGATAGGCCACAAATTGATGATGGCCAACACGTTGATTACAAGACCAATGTACTCGGATGCGAGGTGCATCTACGCGCAGAGGCGAATGCCTATTCAATCTCTGTCGCTGAAGCGGTGTTGGGTTCACTAGAGGCGTTTTTCGCGACTAGCCTCGGCGAACGCATAATGCCTTATAAGCAATCTGCTCGGATCATCCTGCGTTCGAAGCCAGACTTGACTAAAGGTCTGGAAATTTCCGAGGAGGCACAGGGATTAGATACCCACTTGGTTGTTGACCACCCTCCATCTGCGCCAGAAGCGATCCCTGAACAGCGGGTGGCCGACCGAGACGGGCTTATGGAGGTTATCGCGCGGTTCATGTCGCACGTCACCGTAATTGATGATGTTGAAAAATATTTGGAGAAGGTTGCGGGTGAGGAGCGCGGCTTCGCGCGTGCTTTGGTCTACTCCGAGTCCTCTCTGGCGCAGGCGAACTTGTTCGGTAAGGCGCCGAAGGTGCTTATCCAAGACTGGAAGGCGGAAGGAGAAGCCAAGAACTACCCGTTGGTTCGTACCGTCGAATGGACCGATGGGATAGAATTTAATCCGATACCTCTGCCCTCGAGCGAGGAAGGTGATGAAACCGAAGGTAAGAGCGCTGAGGAAATCCGTACTCACTTAAAGAAGAAGATGGAAGCTGGTAAGCACAGCCAGCGCCAGGTAGCTTCTTTGATTGATATTCCACTTTGGAACCGGGCCCGGTGGAGAGGTACACTGTTTGCTTTCAATCCCGAAGTGGCAGATCGGCCGATCTTAGCGCTTGGTTTTGAAGATAGAGAGGCTGGAGCTAAGATTTTTCAGGGTCTCATTGATAAAGTGGGTCGGGTCGATAAAGAAAATCGGCTCCGTGTGATGATAATTCGGGGGGTCACAAAGGACAATCCAGCAGCTTACAGGGTGGTCGTTGGTACCAAAGTGGATCCCTCCGCAGGTGGCGGTAAAACGCTGATGATGGTAACGCGAAATAACACCATGGAACCTGCCACAACTGAGAACTTAGATCGGTTCTTGGCTAGTTTGGGCGATCCTCCCGAATATCTGCTCGTCCCTGCACATTTTGTTCAACACCAAGGGGCGCCTAGCCTTGGGATGCATTTGGCAATTCAAAAAACTGAACTCGTGGTCCGCAATGCGTGGGAAATTGGACCGAATGACATGGATATGACGGGTCTGTCGCCTGACGATGATCCTGTCGTTCCGGAAGGTGTTGAAAAACCTCCCTGCAATGAAGCTCTCGCACTGCTGAGGAGCATGAAGTCTTGAGGTCGGAAGCGCTTTCGCCGAGCCAGAGGCTACGTTGTTGAGCGGCGCGGCGAGGAAAACAGCGCCTCCTGAAGTCTTGGGAAGATGTGTGTGCGAACCTCCCAGAGGTCCTCCAATGGCACCGGTTTGCCGATGATGGACAATCGTCCTGCAATGACATGCAGACGCCGGTAGTCTCTGGGCGTCCAATTCGCCAACAGCTCCGGCGAAAGCATTGATAGAGTCGGGACTATCACGGCAATGGCCCGCTCGACGACCGCTGGTATAAAGCTTCGAACTGGCTGCGAGAAAGCCTGGAAGTTCAGGTCACGTGTGCAGAGCTCTACATTGCGTAGTTGCCCATCGATGATTTGGCGCGCCTGTGCTTCGTCGCTGATGCCATGGGGAAGGTCGTGAAGGTTTAGCGAGCTCGTCAACTCGCGGTCTATTTGTTCAAAGCTTTGTTCTGCGGCTTGGACAACGTGGGCGCGATGGGCATGGTGGATCCCTTTATCCCACCATGCTTCGGCAACCGCCTCTCGTGCCCGCGGGTCGTCGAGAAAACGATCCAGTGCCTTGAAGAACATCTCTGGCGTCTCAAAAGGGCCGCCTATGCGGCCGTGCTCGGCAATGAACGCTTCGAGAAGGTCGACGACGGAAAGGGCCATTCCAAAAGTGTGGCACGACCCGGTATTAGCGGCAACTTAGCCGATAAAAATCGCGAACTTGAGTTTGTCGGTGAGGTTACGCGAGTTATTCGGAGAACCTCACCGACGACGCTCAGGATTGTGCGGATTTCGGGGTGCCGTTCGGCATAACTGGCCGTTCGGAATAATTGCGGCAATCCACAACGCGGATACGCTGTTCCTTGGCCTTGTCGGCGAGGTTGTCGGTGATGCCGTTGCCGGGGAACACGATGACTTCGGCGGGCGTGGCCTCGAGCATCTTGTCGTTGCGCTTGAAGGGAGCTGCACGGTTGTGGCGGTTCCATTCAGGCTCGAACCCGATGGCCTTCACGCCCTTGTTGCGCGCCCAGGTGAGGGCGAGGTGGTCGACGCCGGTCTTGGCGGCGCCGTGCAGGAGGACCATGTCGGGGAACCGGACCAAAGCGGCGTCCAGCGCGGCGTAGATTGCGGTGTGGTCCTGGAACTGCAACCCACCGGCGATAGCAATCTTGGTGCCGGCCGGCATCATGACGTTGGTCTCGGCGTAACGCTTGGCGTTGAGGTAGTCGCGGGAGTCGACCATGGCCGCGGTCTGCGCCTTGCGGTTGACCACCGAGCCTGAGCGCGGGCGCCACACGGAGCCGGTCTCGTTCTCGTAGGCTTCTGCGGCGGCATCGCGCATGTGCTCGAAGGCATTGCGGCGATCCATAAGGGCGCGCCCCTTGTCGGTGAGACGTTCCAGCTCGACCGACCGCACCTCGGAACCGTCCTGCTCCTCGAGGGAGGCGCGCTGCTGGGCTTCGTTGTCGTCCAGCAGTCGCTGCATGCGTTCGGTCTTGTGGTGCAGCGTGTTGGCCAATGACCACAGCATGTCGTCAATGTCGGGTTCCAGCGCGGTGTCGGTGAACGGTCCGGTGATGGCCGAGAAGAGGCAGCTGACCGCGCCGGTGAGTTGCTCGGGTTCGGGCATGGGGCGGTATTCCGGCTCGTCGGCCGAGGGGCGGTGCCCATAGAGCGCCAGGTTGTCGGCAACGCGCGCGGTGGCGGTGACGGAGGGGTATCCGGAACGGTGGTAAGAGGAGTTGTAGGCCATGGGTGTGTTTCCCGTTGGTTTGTCGGAGACCGGTGACATCCACCGGCCTTTCCGGCGGACCCTCAGCCGGAGGCGCGGACGGGCAGCACCGCGCGCCACCCCGCGCGCGGCCGTAGCGAAGCGAAGGACGGCAAGGCGGGGTCTATTTTGTTCGCGATGCAAAGGGGCCGTAGGCCCCGGCGGAAAATAGTCTCCCGCCGCCGTTGCGCCCGGCCCCGACTCTGGCCTGCTCCGCCTCTCAGAAAGGCCGAGGGAGTCCGCGCGACCGAGGCCAAGGTGAACACCCTGCCGCAACCTCTCGCCTTCCCGGCCGATCCGGACCTTATCCGCGTCAGAGCGGTGCATTCGGCGTCGGCAGACCTTGGACGCTGAACGCGGAAGGTGAGAATGGACGGCAACCTGCGACAGAGGAATATTTCTGATAGCGGTGACGACGCACGTTAGCTTGACCGCGTTAGCTTATGCGTGTTAGCTAAATCAAATGAAGCAAGCTGAGGACAACTCGATGAAGACGCTGAAACTGCGCGCCTCAACCGCGCTTACTGGGCCTGCTGCACCCAAAGGCAAAGACCCGAAGATGGGCGATTTCACTTTCAGAATATGTCGAACGGTTCAATATCTCGGAGCTAATGCGAGCGGCTTGGCAATTTATGAATTCCTAGAAAGTGAGAACTACGAGGTCAACACGGCCCAGATGTACGGCACAATCCAGAGATTGCTTGAGCAGGAAATCATCGCCCGGACCGGAACTTCACCTTCCAAGTCTGGGCCACCGTTAAAGCTCTATGAATTGACAAAAAAGGGGGTGGAGATGCTTCAAGAAAAATCATCGCACCTTCATGAGCTGGTTGGGTTCGATAACCGTTTGACGTCCTATGAGAAGGCTAAGTCCATCAAAGGGGCAAGGCATGGAACGAAAGGCAAGGGGCCGCGCGCGCCTCGTGATTATACCGGGCGGTCTGACTGAGGGTCCTCGTCCCCGCTCGGGCTTTGGTGGCGAGCCGCCCGGCGACGATGGGTTTGTGGCCTCAACCGCGGTTAAGAAAAAGCGTCGATATCTCGTTCCTGGAAATCGCGCTCAGTTGAGGAAAGCCATGGCGCGCAAGTGCCCTGGCATGGTCGGTGAGCTTGTCGCCGTGTGCGCGAAGCAATCGATTGACGCTTATTTGGTCGACGAGCAGATCGATCTTGTTCTCTATGTTTGCTATCGCACAGCTTGTGAGCAAGGGTTAGATGCAGGACGAGAGGCCCTGCAACAAAAGATGACCCTGATCAAAGACTACGTCGAAAGCGCGAAGCGTGACCCGTACGGTTGGGACGTTGTTTGAGCTCTGTGTCCTAGATTTCGGCTTTTGATGGATCCATGGGGCGGACACACCTCCAAGTGCCGGTGATAGAGTTGTAGGCCGCGGCAATGCAACCCTGCCTGCCGTAACCTCTCCACTTTCGGGATACCGATCGGCCGACCGTCAGTGCCTTTGCAGACAGCAAGCCATTGGACGCCTCGATTCCGAGGTGTGAGGATGTGCCATGGCAAAAAAATCACCGACCCTTGCGCAGCTGGTCTCAAAGAAGATCGGTCAGATTGACAGGGAAATGTGGACGCTGGCTCTGGAGCGACGAGATCTGGCCGAGGCGTTGGACGGGCTCAACAGGGGGAGGCTTCCAGCGAGGTCCAACAAGGGCTTTGAGAAATATGATCTCGAGTTCAAGGCCGCGGTTATGAAGCATGTTCGCTTCCCGACTGCATTGAAATCGCACTCTAAGAAGACGGCATAATAAATGGCCACACCCTTGCGGATGTGGCCAATGACACTTGGCTTACTTAAGCGGCCTCTTGCGTGTCTTGCGCTCCTTCGGTGAGGAAGGTGGGAAGGCTATCTTCGACGCCATCATCGCTGCGGTCGTCTTCGTGGTCCGCAGCCTTGGAAGTCGCTTGTATGCGTAGAGCTTCAGGCAACCACCCTTTACCCTCGATGAGACGTTCGGCCTCCTTGGCCATGGGCTCCTTCTTCATGTGCGCGATGAGCAACTTGGTGTCCTCGCCGCGGGCCTGCTCCACAGCTTCAAGGATGCGGTCCTTGGAGACGCGGATGAGGTAGTTGTCAGCGGTTGTGACCCATCCGAGCTTCACCATGTCGGTGTCGAGAGAGCGGAAGAGGTCGTTCGCGTGTGCGACGCTTTCGGCGCTTCTCACTTGGGGCGTGATGGCTGCGTTGACCGAGAGGCTGGCAAGGTGGGCGAACAGGCTGTGCAGGTCGGTGAGGTCCATGGCGAGCAACGCCCGCCAGAGATCGGCGCTGTTCTTGGGCAGCAGCTTTTTCCATGCGAGATCACGGTCGGAAACGGCCTTTGTGGGCGCCCATTCGTCGAGGCCCGGGGCCTTGGCGGGGAAAGACGCATCCAGCTTCAGCTGCAGGCAGGTCTTGCTGTGACTGAAGGTGTAGAAGCGCGAGAGTGCGAAAGCATGCACCACCGCAATGAAGGCGACCTTGAAATCCTGCGCCATGGCATTGCGCAGCGCCACGGTGCGGTAGGATGTGAGGTCTTCGAGGAGCGCGGCGGAAAGCGGTCGTGAGCCCTCGGCGTTATCGTCGCCGGTAGATGGGGTGGGCTCATTCGCATTGCTGTTGGGCTCCGGATGGTCGTCATCATCACCCGCGTCTTGTGAGGGTGTGTCATCCTGTTTGATGAAGCCCGCATCCACGACCAGGTTTCCGTTGTGGTCGATGGAGAGGAAAACGCCGGCGCGTGCCATGTCTTCGTCAGAGAACACGGCGGGCTTGTCTTCAAGCACGGTGATTTCGGCTTGAAGCGCGTCTCGGCGTGCATCCTGCTCGTCGGAGAGCTCATCCATCTTGTCGAGCTCCTCCAATTCAGCATTCAACTTGTCGAGGCGCTTTTGTTCCTTGGCGGACAGCTCCGCGTCTTCGCCAATCACGCGGTCAAGACCCCACTTGACGCTGTGGGGGATGGAAACAGCAGCCTCGACCCATTTCCAGCCCTTGTTTTGCAGCTTTTTCGCGGCGGCGTTGAGCTTGTCGGCCACGAGGCGGTTCAGCAACTCGACGTCCTTCAGATAGCCTTGGTCGGTCGAGCTGAAGAGGTCGCGCTCCACATGCCCACCAGCTTTTTCATAGGTGTCGAGGCCGATGAAGCGAACGCGGGGGTCGTTGGATGAGACCGTATTTTCGGTGAGGGCGCGCCGGATGGTGTGGGCGTGGTGCTCGTAGGAGTCCCTGAGGCGTTCGAACACGGAGTTCTGGCGTGCGTGGTCGTCGGTGACGCAATAGGCCATCAGTTGATCAAGGTCGATTTCCTCGTCGCGGTAAGCCTGCAGGATCAACGGGCTTGCGGATGCCAAGCGCAAGCGTTGCCGAACGAAGGCGATGCTGACGCGGTGGGCGGTGGAGATTTGTGTTTCTGTTTTTCCAGCGTCCTGCATGGCTTTGAACGCGCGGAACTCGTCAATGGGATGCAAGGCTTCGCGCTGGGCGTTTTCGACGTAGCTGTCATCCTCGGCAAGGCCGGTCGTTTTGAGAACGCAAGGTGTGAGCTGGTCGATAGCGCGGCGCTTGCTCCTTGTGAGAAGCTCCAGGGCGCGGAACCGGCGTCCGCCCGCTTGTACCTCGTAGTCACCGGATTCGTTTCCATCAGTATCGAGGACGGGTCTGACGCTGAGGGCTTGGATGAGGCCGTTTTCCGCGATGCTTTCGGAAAGCTGCTTGATGGCGTCCTTGTCGTAGATGGTGCGGACGTTCTTCTCGCTCAAGCGCAAGCGGTTGAATGGGATGTCGATGGAGGTGGTTTCGGGAATGGCGGCAGACGTGGCTTTGCTGCGGCGGCTTGTGGACATTGACATGGGAACGGTCTCCTTCAGGTTTCGGGCGGTCGGGGGAAGCCTCTCTTCCTGCCCGATGCGCCGTCACCCTTTCCCTGCCCCACTCTTTCCCTCTTCAGTTCATGACCGGCGACGTATCCGAGATGGCCAACATGGCGTTGGTGTTCGCGCGTACCCATACGAGGAAGGTATTGGGATAGGTGGAGACCGGGAGATCCGGAAACCTTCTTTCGCAGGTGTTATGAGCGTCCGTATCCATGCCCAGTAGGGAATACCCTGGCTGGTCGCTGCATGGTGGAAGCGCAGTTCGCAGTGCGTGGCCTTATCGAAAGGCATAGGAGCTTTATGGGGCGGACTGTGCGTCTTTCAAGGGCTTCACGGACGGTGCTGTGTTGGCAGCAGAATGGAGGGAGGGTGTCAGGGTGTTGGTTACGGGTGGAGCCGGCTGCGTCGAAGAAGAGGAGATGCATCCTCTTTGGCCAGTGTGAGGAGGTTCATGATGCTTCGTGGCCCCAATCCGAGTTCTGCCAGCCGCAGACGTTCTTGAAGCCGCCTCGGTGCGTAGGTGAAGGCAAGAGGACATTCTCGGAGTGTTTCGGCGGGCGTATAGTCGAAGCCAAGGGTTCGGCAGAATTTGAGGACAAGCGGAAGCTTGCTTTCATAGGCTTCGATGGAAATGCAGAGGAGGGAAGGGAAGCGGGATGCAATCGCTATGACGTCTGGGGCTGACATCTTAAACAAGCTTGCGATTTGGGAGACGGTGGAAAGGAGCGTGCCAGCGCGGTAGCTGGCGAGGCTTGGTTTCTTAATGACGGTCTGGCTCCAGTTGTGGACCGGTATGTTGAGGGCGGTCGCCGTACGGTGCAGGTTATTGCGGATCGTGTCGGTGGCCATGGCCAAGAGGGGCGGCGAGCGACGAAGCGCTTTCAGCGCTGTTGCGGGATGGATGGAGAACATGTCGGCGAAGGCTTTGACTTTTGTTTCTAGGGTATCTGTGGGAGTGGCGAGCAGGCCGGGCGCGCGGCGGACGAAGGTGGCATAGTCTGATTTTGATAGGTTAAGGCGATTGATTGTCGTGCGGATGTTGGACACAAGCGTATTGGCGTTGCTTCCCAAGAGGATGGTGTGCCTTTTCAGGATGGCTTTTACCGCAGCCGGTGATAGCTCCAGCTCTGTGGCAAGGGCGTCTATGAGGTTGCTGACGCTTTCCGGTGTTGCGTTGGCGATGCGGCGAGCTTTGAGAACTTTTTTGACGTAGGAACGCCATGGCATGCCGAGCAACGCGGCGATATCCGTGAACTGCGTCTGGACTGAGGACGGGGACCGCCTGAAGAAGGTTGGCGACGAAAGAAGGAAGGGCTGCAGTGATTTGGCTGGGATCTTGAGGAGACGCATCAATCCGGCGACGTTGCTCACAAGTGTCTCGGTGGCGGCATCGCCGAGACGGTCGTAATTCATATTGGCGTTGACGAAGTCAGCCAGCGTGAACGAGAATCCAAGTCGTCTGTTGATTTCCTCGGTATGGCGCTGCAAACGCTCGAGGTGGGTGCGCGGAAGGGCTGTCACTAGAACAAGGTACGCCGCGTCTCATGCTACGCCAAGCGGCGTGCCTTTAATTCAGGCTTTGATCCATTGTGGTGGCTGAACAAAACCTTCCTGTTCGCGTTGGCGTGACGCCAGGCATGGCACTTGACCTTTACCCACCCTCGGTTGCGGCCGGAGACGTATTTCTGTTCCTTGCGTTTGAAAACCACGCCTTCCATGCCGATCTTATCCAGCCTCTGCAGAAGTTGCTCACCGTCAATATGGCTTTCTGAAAACGTTAGCTCGGGGATGTCCGTCTTTTCCAAGAGTTTGCGCAATGACGTTCGCCGCTTCTCCAGAGGTTCCTGCCGGAGATCCTTGCCGTTTAGCTCAAGGAGGTCGAAACAGAAGCAGGCGATGCTGTGGTGTTGGTGATGACCTTGCCCCCGCAGGGGTACCCGATGTGAGCTAGTGTCCGTCGATCCGAGAAGGAGACGGACGATGCGTAAGGGTAGTTTTCGCAGGACAGATCATCTCCATCCTGCGCGAGCAGGAAGCGGGCATGGCCACGGCCGAGGTTTGCCGCCGGGGCACGGGATCTCGTCAGCTACGTTCTATGCCTAGAAGTCGAAGTACGGTGGGCTCGCGGTGTCGGAGGCGCTTCAAAATGCTTGAGGATGAGAACCGCAAGCTGAAGAAGCTGCTGGCCGAGCAGATGCTTGACAACGCCACCCTTAAAGAGCTGCTGAAAAAAACTTCTGACGCCCGCCGCGAGGAGGTCCGCCGTGAGCTGGGCGATCGAAGAAAAGGCGCAATTCGCAGCGCCATGCGTGCGCCCTCGTTGGGTTTGCGCCGAAGGTCTACGGTTATGAGCGGCGCAGTGAAGACGGTGTGCTGCGCACGCGCTTAAAAGCTTTGGCGGCTCAACGCCGCCGGCTCGGCTAGCGCCGTCTGTGCTTGCTGTTGAGGCGGGAGGGCTTCGCTGTGAATCACAAAAAACTCTTCCGCATCTACCGGGAGGAACGGCTCGTCGTCCGCAAGCGCGGTGGCCGCAAGCGTGCGACCGCACACGAGCCTCGACGCGCTCACTTCGAACGAGTTTGCAAGAAGGTCCGCGTTAGGCCATAACCAGAACGGATTCCAGTTATGAGCGAGTACCTTTCAGGGGGGGCAAGGTCAAAGAGTTAAGGGACAGGGGGATGTCGGTTTGTAAGTGCGTCTAGTAGGGCGCCGCAATACAAAGCGCGCGCTGCATCAAGATCCTCGTACACAGCAACAAATTCTGCGAGCTGTGCGAAAGTTTCCATCGTAGCTTTGTTAGGATGATATTTATTGGTGGTGAGAGCACCGTAGGAATTCCCGCCTTCATCCACAATTACAGGAGGTGAAGACGAGTATTTGCTCCACGGGCTACCCTTTGAATATTTTGAACCGAAGTAGCCGAAACTGTTCCAAATAGATAGATTGCCGTATTTCGACCCAAAACTGCCGTATGTATTACAGACAGAATCTGCGTTATTCTTGTCGCAACTTAAGCAACCCAAGAATTTTTTGTGGTCGGCATCACCATACAAATAAAGTGCACCATCCGGAGCGGCTGCGCTCGTCGTTGATGCAATCGCAAAAAGGAACGCAAATATATTGAATGTGCGGATCATGATCTGCTCGTTGCGGTCGGATGATTGCGTGACTTTGACGATAGTGCGGTAAGTTGAAGCTGCGAAATCACATGTGTATGTCTGCCCTCGAGGAATTTCGCAGCGTGCAGACCAGTCCAGTTACTCTCGATCGGAAACGATAGGAAAAAAGCCGTCGCCAGGCAACGTGGTAGCTAGCCTCTTGGAAGCAGTGGGTTCCGCTGCCTCACCTTTGCTAAGTTGAAGGGTGCAGGACGTCGGCCTTCTATTGCTCCACTCGCTTGAGATCTATAATTGTGGCTAGTTTCAAAAAATTCCGAATGATCGCGATGCGCTCGATTGGAATTGAAGTCGGTGAAAACTTAAGAAAAGCGAACATATGATCATTTCTATTCTTGGGGCGCGCCCCCAGTTCGTAAAAGCCGCAGCCGTCTCCCGAGCCTTTGCTCAAGCCGGAATCTTCGAAACGATCGTCCACACTGGGCAGCACTATGATGACAATATGTCGAAGCTCTTCTTTGATGAGCTCGATATCGCGCCCCCAGCGGTCAATCTCGGCATCGGCGGTGGATCTCATGGCCAGAACACGGGCCGCATGCTTGAAGCATTGGAGCGAGTGTTTGTCGATTTGAAGCCGCGCACCGTTTTGGTGTACGGGGATACCGATTCAACCCTGGCCGGCGCACTCGCCGCTTCGAAGCTCGGCGTGAGGGTGGCTCACGTCGAAGCCGGTCTGCGGTCTTTCAACCGGCTGATGCCGGAGGAGATCAATCGGGTTCTCGTAGATCACCTGTCGGATTTATTGTTTGTTCCAACAGAAAATGCGGTCGCCAATCTCGCTAGAGAAGGTATCGAGGGTGCTTCCCTGGTGGGTGACGTCATGTTTGATGCCGCAATTCATTTTGGAGCGCGCGTAGCCAATCGAAAACCCCCTGCGGATAATTTGCCGAGCGAGTATGCACTTGCAACGGTGCATCGTGCGTCTAATACCGACCATCGCGAGACGCTTTCAGTAATTCTGGATGGCTTTGCCAAGTGTCCCCTCCCTATCATCCTCCCGCTCCATCCACGCACGAAGGCTCGGCTAGACGGCTTCGATCTGGTGGTTCCACCAACAGTCCGTGTCCTGCCTCCAGTTGGATTTTTAGACATGATCTGGCTCGAGCGTCACGCGAGCGTGATTTTGACGGATTCTGGTGGCGTTCAAAAGGAAGCCTACTTCCATGGAACTCCGTGTGTCACGTTACGTGAAGAGACGGAGTGGAGCGAGCTGGTTGATGCCGGCTGGAATAGGCTCTGTCCGCCTCGGAGCGGCGATGCAATTCGGGCGGCCGTTGTTGAAAGTCTTTCGTCCAAGCCGGAACCAGCTTCGCTTTATGGCGATGGAGCAGCTGCGAGGAGGATTGCGCAGATCTTAGTTCAAGAAGCAGCTACGGGTTAGCTGGAGAAGGTTAGCCATGCGCTGCTAGAATTTTCCGCGCTACGGCCAGTTGAGCATCTACGCAATATCGGGGGGGACGTCATGTGCCCCTCCCCACGTGGGGACCGATGTCATTTGCAAGTCTCCGGACCACGGCTAGATACTTCATTCCCTCGCGCTCCCAGCACTGTTCGCACGCCGCGCGCTGCAAGTTTTTTCGCCACATCTCGGCCTTTTCAACTCTGGCTTCGAGTGCTGCATCAATGAGCGCCGCGAAATCGGCTGGCGTTCTGGTACTTCCAAGAACACCAATGTCGTAGCCGCTAACGATCCGGCGAATCTCAGGTAAGTCGCTTGCGACTATTGGTAGCCGCGCCATGATGAATTCAAAAAGCTTGTTTGGCGTGCATAACTCGTTGTTGAGGCAGTTCGCCTGATACGGTATGACGCCGAGATCGGCCCAGCGCGCAAACTCGATTAGCTGCTTCTGCGGGACCGTTGGAATGAAATGAACGCGGTCGGAAATGGAGAGCTGCCGAGCCTTCTTGCGCAGCATTGTCTTTGCTCCTCCGTCTCCTAGAAGTACAAGTTGTGCGTCGGTGTGGCGCATAACGGAGAACGCCGCTACAAGCGTATCGAGATTTCTGCCCGACGATAGACCGCCTTGATAGAGCACCGTCGGTGCGGAGCGCTCGTTCCCAATTAGCGATCTGAACGGGTTGTCGGTGTTACGAGGGGTGTCGGGCACAAAGCGATCCGCATTGCTCACGACATGGACTTCGGGCAGTCCATGATTTTGCCTTAGCTCGCGTGCGATGGAAGGGTTCACTGTAATGACAGCGTCCGCTTGGCCAATGTAGCGCGCCTCCACACTTCGCCAAAGCTGGCGTTCCGCTTTGGAAAACGCCTGTTCTGAATACAGCTCATGGCAGTCGAGAATGACCTTGCCGCCATGCAAACGCTGCGCTGCCAGCGCTACCGGAAGCATTGGCAAGTCATGCGCCACGTATACCTTCCCCTTAGCGCGCGAGATTGCGGTGTCGAAGAGTGATAGAAAGACTTGCTCAGGCGCCTTTACGGCTTGCCAAGTTAACCGCCGCATTGTGCCTCTCAAGAATGGAAAGCGGTCACGCATGAAGCGATGCAAGCGCAGGCCCTTGCCATACATTCCCAATCCGCTAGTAGACACACGCTCCACCCATATCGGCTCATCGATCACTGATCGGTCAGCAGGGGCCAGAAGGCATGTTGAAAAACCGTTCGCCTGAAGTGTCTCAGCGGCAAGAACGATACGCCGATCAAGTCGACGATCCATTGCGAACATTATGACGTCATTTAGCATTGAAGACTTTTTGGTCAAAGGGCTAATCTTTGGTGAGCTCGTAACGCTTCATCTCTATGTAACGAAAATCTGGACCTCGATAGGCGTGCTCGAGCCGCAGAATTACATTCGGTTTTGATGGCGTGAAGTATATCTTCCACGGGTCGGATTTTTTGTTCGGTCCGACAAAAACGAACTGATAACTGCTCTCGCCGTGAATAATTCCTTGATCGAGTGAGGCCTTCAATGTAAATGTTAAATCATTCTCATTTAAATCGCCCCCCAGCCAATCTGGCTCCACAGTGAAAGCGTAGCGCGTTCCAGTCTCAAGATTTATTAACGTCCAATCTTGATTTTGGTTGGTGCTCGCTGCGCCTATAAAACTCGCGCCCTGATGCTTGGGACCGAATTCATTTTTCTCGAGTTTTGACTTGGCGCTCATGTCAAACGCCAATGGGTAAAACAATGGGTTGTCTGGACCAATCACCCCTGCCGGTTTGGCATTTATAAATATATTTTTTCCGGTATAAAGATCTGTGCCAAATCTAATTGCTGTATTTTCAGAGATTTCCGCTTTAATCTTTATATTGTCGTTGTGAGAATATCCGAAACGGATCTCATCAAAAGATAACGGGCTCTGCTTCGGGTCCGAAGCGAGATAGTAGTAGATGCCATATGTTGGGTCATAGAGCCGCCATTTTCCATCAATGTAAGCCTCCATGACGGCATGACCATCTCCAGCGGGCCAATTTCCCAAGGTAAGAAGACGAGCTTTAATACCCTGAGTGGTGGCCATTGCCGCGAGCGTGTTGCTGAAATCACCGCATGCGCCCGTCATCTCGGCAATCATCGCATCGGGCGTGGATTTGCTCAATCGACCGACTTTCGATGTGCGAATAAAGCGCATAAACCGTATCATCTTCTCGCTGTCGGATGTGGTGCCGTCTGCCAACTTGTCGGCCAGCTGCTTAACGCTTCTTGTGACAGGCAAACGGTAAACGTGCAGAGGGTTCTCGGGATCTCGTGGTCCTGCAACAAAACTTTCTTCCCTTGCATCATGTGCTTCGCATAGGCCATAAACCGCTAGGAGGACCGAAAAAGCCAGCGCAAGCAAAAATACCGTATAATTACTCGTGGCAATATTCCACCTTGCTTCCTGCACCTACTTTCATCCCCTTTATGTCCAGCTTGCGTAGGAGCAAGCGCGGCTGACCTGCGAAATCCTGAAACACGATGCGAAGCGATTGAAGCGGTCTTGCATTGGTCAATTCGACATCATTCATTGGACGGTCTGTTTTTTTATCAGCAAGAACGCTGCCGCAAGAACTGATTCGAACGTGGCGGGCGTAGTTGTCGGCATTTTCCCAAACTAAATTAAGCTTTTCTGGTACAACGGGGGAGTTAAATCGCAGCTCGACATATGCGTCCTCTCCCTCGATTCCTGCAACGTAGTTGTCGTTCGGATCGCCGTCGAGCGCATTGTCGAAACCGAAGCCCTCATATGTTTTAGAAGCGGCCGCGATATCGGGGTTTAGTAGGATATGCTGGGCGTTCGTAAATGCTTTTGCGAAAGATGAACCTTCTTGCTGTCGCTTAAGGAAGTTACCATGCCGCGCCGCATATTGGACGAAGAACCAGTCGCCGGTCATTTCGGCGAGTTGTTTTAGCTGTTCTACCTCATAACGCTGATAATCGGGTCCTTTATACCAACCTAAATCCTGCGGTCGTACGTACATGACGGCTTCTTTCCAATTTCCGTCACCGACTGTGCGCAATGCGCTCTGGCGCAAAGGAGCGAATGTTAGGAAGTTGCCCTCGTTTATGGCCTGGATGGATACGCCGAACAAACCAGCAGCTACGTCTTTGTACCGAATGCGTAGCACATGAGTCTGCACCTGCGCGCCGACTTGAGGACGGTCTGGCAGAGCGAGGGACAAATAGACATTATGTCGGGTGCCACCCTTGAGAGGTTCGCCGTGGAGAGCATACCCGTTTACGAAACCCCGAACGGTTTTCTCTTCGATTGTCTGCGACGGTCCCCAATCGGTGCCGGAAATATGGGCTGCTATGGCGGTATTGTCCCCTTGCGCGCCGACATCAGCCTCCACGTAGTTGCCCGTTTCGGGATTGGTAAGCGTCACGCGGTCCAAGAGCGGAGAGGTTGTCCCCTCATGCCAGTCAAGTTGTATCAAGAGCTCCTTCTTGGGATTGAGGTCATATCGCAACCAATAGCCAGTGTCGAAGTCTGCGAGGCGCGCATGAAGAGCTGCTACGCCTTCGCGGGAAAGCCGCTCGGCTTCGTCGCTGCTTTTCAAGTACTTCGCCACCTTGTTCAGCGCCGCCGAGCTGATCAGGTGCGCATTAAGCACATGGGTCCCGTTGGGCACCTCCTCGTAGTAATGCAAGCCATCAAGCCCAGTGGTGCGGATGCCTCCCTCTCTCACATCGATCGTGTAGCTCTTAATGACCGCCTCGGTGAGCGGACGGAGGTCTCGCTCAGTCAATCTGTTCTCGATGGCATAGATCAAGCCTTCGATTACGTAGGCCTGACCGAATGCAGATACCCAGGGAGATTTGGTCACAACGTCGTTGTACGTATTGTCGAACGGGTAGCTGTAGAGAATCGCATTTCCAACGCGCACTTGGTTTTTTTCATCGAGAAACCAGCTAAGCGCGGGGCTACGATCGATTTTCAGCTTTTCGGGTGTGTAAGTTGCTCCGCTTATGTTCTGACCATGGATCAGTTGTTCTGCTATGATGAAAGGAGAGTAAGTTGGGATACCGCTGCCTCGGCTTGTATCGGGATCGTACATACCATTGGAAAAAAATCGCGAGCCGTCATCTGGCAAATGCTGGCGAAGTACACCGCTTTCGTCCAACGAGTAGATAGGCAGCACCGGCGTCTGTTTGGGCATGAGGACGGGCTCAGGCGTTACTTTTTTTCCGGTATTGGTGTTAGCGATATAATGCCTGTATGCCGCCGCGATCTTCGCCCACGGCGCGAAGCGCGCGTCGACGGATGCGATCGCGGCGAGATACTCCTGATGTTTCTCGGCATAGAGTTCGCCTACGGGGTAGCCGAGGTCGACCGTGCGCAGCGGGATCTTCCAGTTGCGCCAGACGCCTTCGCCGCTCAAGAACAAGTCGCCGTCGCGCATGTCACGGAACGTCCGGCCTGGCGCAATGCTGCGATGTTGGACGGAGATGTACCCAGGAGTCTCGTCGAAGTATGAGATCTCGAGCTCATACTCGCGGGTCCGCAGGTTGTCGGTCCACTCGCCGGGAAGCTTGAAATAGAAATAGGTATGCGGACTGCCCATAGCATCCGGATCTTCGATGCTCGCAGGCACGAGGCGACGGGCGAGACGATCGCCGATCGTTTCCGGAACCGTCCAGTGTGTCCCCGCTATGCGGTTGTCACCCTGGAACGCGCCGTCCGACCCCATGTCGATCGCATGACGTTTACCGGAAGCGGGATCAACCAACGCAAGGGAGCCGACGGCGAGCGGCAGCCCCTCGAAACCGTATGGGTTGGCAAGACGGAACAGAAGATCTTTCTTGCGCGGATTGAGGTCGTATCGGAATGCATATCCGGTGTCGTAACGCGGCAGCCAGCGAAGCAGCGTATCCGTACCCTTCTCGAGCCAAGCCTTGACCTTCGTGTCGCCGCTCTCGTCTGCGAGGCGTTGCAGCGCGATGAGCGCGCGCATGTGGCCATTGAGAATATGGCTTGGCTCGCCGGATTGGGATGGTACTTCCTCGAACCAGACATCATCTCCCTTCCCGAACAAAAGACCTCCGGCAGAAAGCGGCTCGAAAAGTATCCGCGCGGCCTTGAGCGCCGTTTCAAGATGGCGCTTTTCATTCGTTTTTTGGTAGGCGAGGACGAGAGCCTCTATTCCTGTCGCCTGTCCGAAAGCACTCGCCCATGGCGCCGCAACCTCCACATTGTTGTAGGTTGAGTTGAAGTCATACTCCCACACCCACTGCCCCTGCACATTCTGCTTGAGGTTCGCTTCCAGCCAATCGATTGCTGCGAAAAAACGCCGCGGATCAGGCTCAACCGTGTGATCCACCGAATAGGAGGGTTGACCGCCGAAGGCGAGCGCATACAACGCGATCCAAGCGGGATGATGGACAGCGCCGACGTTTTCGATGTCGAGTGTCACAACGCCCATGTCGTCGAATCCGTGCCGAGCACCTTGAACATTAGTTTGTGCCTGCGACCAAGCCTCGGAAATACTGACATCTACAAAATAGGCGAGCGAAACGATCAGTAAAAACCCTGCAATGGCGCGTCGCATGTTCTTTCCGTGACTGATCGCTGAGCGGAAACACCCAGGCCGCCGCTGAAAGAGGGCTTGGCTTGACCTTGCCCGGGCGTTCAGCTGCGCCTAAAGAGATTGATAGCCTTAATTTGGAACCACTTCCCTCATGCGTCAACTCAATCTGCTGAGCGTTGGAATCTATCTTCTCGTGATGGCGATGTTCTTGCCACTGCCTGCGTTTGCAGGTTCTGAGACTCAGGAGTTCGTTCCCCTCTCGAAATGAAGATCTACCCCCGCCTTGAGACCTATTCTTCAGGACCGATGGCGCAGGAGGAGGGGCGCTCGGGCATAAAAGGGAACTGTGCGCACTCGGTACTCTGGACCAGTATGGAGCTTGAGGCGAAAGGGGTTCCCTTTAGAGCGCTAGATATCCATTCGCGTCACAGAGACGGGACCACATCCATCATGCAATGCTCGAGGCGTACATAGATGGCCATTGGTCAGCTGCAGATCCCTTCAGCGGTTGTCTCTATCCCAAGGACATCATGGCGCTACGCGATGAGCCAGTGCCGCCGGTCAACGACACGTGGCCAGGTCGTGCCGGGTTTGCCGAAGCAACCGGCAGCGCGTCTTTCTTTCGCAATCTGACATTCGTAGAAGCTTATTCGGACCTCGCATATACGGGATTGTTCGCACCTAGAACCACGGGGTGGCGATCTATTCTCCGCAATTCAGAAATGGAGACGAGGAAACTTAGCGGCAATATCAACCTCCCGGTCAGCCTCGTCCGCATAGATGCCAGGACTCTGGCTGTCGCGAGTTATTTGAATGCCTGGCTGGTCGACAACACGGAAACCGGTTTGCTCACCGAAATCACCAAGCCGCACGAGGTCGAAAAATGGTTTCCCACGGGACTCGCATACGACCGGGAGACTAGGGAGCTGTTCATTGCGAACTACCTCGGAAAAGACGTTCTTGTTCTAGCGCACAACGACGATGGCACATTTCTTCTCAAAGACCGCGTTGTGGACCTCGAACTAGTAGGCCCGGAAGACATAGTACTTTCGCCGGACGGCAAGACGTTCGCCGTGGCTGATTTTGACAACAATGGAGTTCTGCTTTTTGACCGCGCGACTAGGAAGAAGCGATGGTATGCGCGCCTTGGCCGTGCCCATGGAGTCGCCTACGATGCTACCGGCGGCAGTATTGTCGCCTTGGGGCTTGCGCCCCCGCAGCTTGTAAAATTTGACCTTGATGGCAAGCACCTACAGAACAGTGGGCACGAGGGGTGGGACGACGACGGTTATCTCTGGCCTACCAGCGTGAGCCTCGATCCAAAAAAGGGGCAGTTGTGGATCTCCGATGCTCACAATGGTGGCCTGCGCCAAATTGATGACACGCTACGCACCCAGCGAAGATCCGGAGGTAACGGCCTCGGTAGTGCGTGGTTCAATATGCCATACGGCACCCTGTTCGATACCGATGGCAGTATGTGGGTGGCCGATACGTTCAAATCTCGGCTCGTGTATTTCGATGCCGAAGGGCGAGTGCGCCGTCAGTATATTTCAACGGCGCCAACGTCTCACCTGGCAGCTCTCTGCACTACAGCGGAAATCTGTCCATTCCGCGCCTTGTCTGCGGATGCGCCGATGGGACACGGCTACGTGAGGCGCATCAACAAGGATACTGTCGTTCAGTTCAACTTCGGACTGCGCAATGAAGTTGCCTGGAACCCCGGCTTCAATTATACCGCGTTCGTTTCTCTCGACCAGGATCGCACCGCATCCTTGGCCTCCGCTGCGCCAGCCTTTGCATCAAGCATCTACTATTGGGTTCAGGCCCGCACGTTCGAGAATTCCAAAGCTGCCCTCTACGGTTCTCCGCAGGTTCGTGAGTGGATCTACCAAGACGGCGAGTTCATTTGTCCGATAACGCTCGGCCTTCTGGCAAACCGATGACGGGCTTGCTACCGACGCAGGGCCCATGATCCCTTATGACAGGATTAGATCGTACTGTGACGGTCTTCGCCATGGCTTCGAGAGCGCGATGAAAGTGAGCGCGGACGCAGTAGCCAATTACGCGACCTACGTGCGAAGTATTCCGAAAGAGGTGTTTGCCAAACTGATCCCTCAGAGCTTTACAACAGCGGCGGGCGGTCGCCTATCGCGATGCGATTTGTGCCGCAAATGTCGCAGAGCAACGCTACACCTTATCCAGAGACTTTGTTGATAGCATGCAAGAGAGCGCCCTTATATCCGTTCCGGAGTTGTGGATCGCCTACCTTATGGGGCACACGAGACCGGCCGCGGGTGAGGTGACGACGCCCCTCGACTGCACTCGGCCTTAGTCGAGGACGTCAGCTGGCGTCGGGATGAACTGCCCCTGAGCGCTGCGGCAGCCGATATTTCAGGTGTGGCCAGATCGCCTTGAGATAGCGCTCCTCCTGTTGGTCCCATGTGAACCGATCGCGACCGGCCACGAGATTGTTGCGCCAGCGTGCATAGTCTGAATGCGAAAACGCCGCATCTATGGCCTCCGCAATTGCCTCCGCCGAGGTCATAGGCGCGACATGGCCAAAGCCGTTTCCTTTGACGAACCGTATGAGCTCCGGTGAGCTGTTGGCAAGGATTGGCAGACCGGCCTGGATAAACTCGAAGAGCTTGTTCGGCGTGCAGAAGTAGGAATTCATGTCCACATGCGGATAGGGGATGATCCCCAGATCGGCCGACGCTGAATGCTGCAGCAGCTCGTTCTGGGCTACTGCCTTCAGAAAATGGACACGCTTGCCGAGCAAGCCGAGGCGCTCGGCGTGTTGTCGCAGAACGCGCTCGAACCCGCCGAACCCGAGCAGAACCAGATCGACATCGCCCGTCTTCACATGTGCCATGGCGTCCACCAAGCGTTCGAGATTACGGTTCGGCGAATAGCCGCCCTGGAACAGCAGGATGCGCCGGCTCTGGGCTAGGCCGAGCTTCTGCCGGAGCCGGTCGTGTCGCGCTGTGATGTCAAAGGACGCGTCCGGTGTCAGTGCATTCCACAGCGTCACGGGCTTGCGAATGTGATAACGCCGCGCCATCTCCTCGCCGATCGAATCGTTGACCGCGATAACGAGCTGTGCCCGTGTGATCAATCGTGCCTCGGTCTCGCTGCATATGCGCCGTTGCTCTCGCGAAAACGACGCCTGCTCCGGATAGAGCTCGTGCGCATCGTAGACGAGCGGCACGTTGTGCTCCTCGGCGAGTTGCACTCCGGCTTCCAGCGCCGGCAGGTCATGCACCTGCAGCAAGTCGAACGAGAGCCCCTTCGCCGCATTGTAGAACGCGCTGCGGAATGGCAGCGGATCATGCATGAAGCGGTTGCGATAGCGGATATAGAGACCCGTGAGGTAACGATAGCGGTTGATGTTGGAACTTGTGCGAAAGCCGAGGTTCCACAGCTTGAGCAGCTTCTGGTTCTTGTTGGCTCTGCGGTTCAGCGCATCGTTATAGGAGTTCTGCCGCTCCATGTAGCGCACATACGTCGGGTTTTCCGGAATGATGCCCGCCAGCCCGATCCGCACGATCTCGAGGCCGGCCGCATCGGTTTCGGAAGACCCCTCCGGACCGAACGCGAGCATCAAGAGCGTGACATGGCAACCACTTGCGATGAGACTGTGTGCTTGGGCGGAAACGCGCCTGTCCAGGTGCTGGTCGTGACAAAGCATGAGTACGCGGGGTGCATTCGTTTCCTGCGGGCGAAGGGTAAGAAGCTTCCTCAGCGAGGCGTTTTCGGCAGATAAACTTTCTGACGTTGAGGCGAGCCGATCAGCTTCGCCCGCGCGATCCTTAAAATGATCTCGCTCTTCGAGCAAATACTGAACGTCGGCAGCAAGTCTTTCGGCCTCAGCCGCACGCGCGGCGAGTGCATCTCGCTCGGCTCGGAGGTTCTGCGTCACCACGGCAAGCTTTTCAGCTTCATTTGCTCGTTTGGCGAGGGCGTCTCGGTCTGCGTCGAGGTTTTGGACTTTCACAGATAGCTGCTCGGCCTCAGCTGCACGTGCGGCGAGTGCATCTCGCTCGGCTCGGAGGTTCTGCGTCACCACGGCAAGCTTTTCAGCTTCATTTGCTCGTTTGGCGAGGGCGTCTCGGTCTGCGTCGAGGTTTTGGACTTTCACAGATAGCTGCTCGGCCTCAGCTGCACGCGCGGCGAGCGCATCCCGCTCTGCTCGGAGGTTCTGCGTTTGCACGGCGAGTTTTTCAGCATCAGCTGCCCGAGTTGAAAGAGCGTCGCGCTCAGCACGTAAATTCTGTACGTCTACTGCGAGGCGGTCGGCTTCAGAGGCACGTTTGAGAAGGAAGTTGCGCTCGGCATCAAGATTTTGTACCTCGACGGCGAGCCTGTCCGCTTCGGATGCCCGCACCAGTAGTGCATCCCGCTCCGCACTGACATTCTGCAGGTCGACGGCCAAGTGTTCTGCTCGTTCCGCACCCGCGCGCATAACCTCCAGATCTGCCGTCAGCGTGTTGATCGCGTTACTTTGCACGTCGTCAGTCTCGTTCTGAAGGACAAAGAGTTCGGCAGGCGACGGATAGTTGATCGGTGCCTCAACTGGAAAAATGCTTTCATCAAGCCAATCGCTGTCGCGGATCTGCACGTGGACAGCGAGCGCTCCTGTGTTGATTGTGTGGTACGCAAAGGCACCATCGGCTTTGGGTGAGACCCAAGTAATCGTCGGCCCATCCCCTAATTTGAGGCGTGCAATTGGAGGGGCTCCCTTTGCTTCGACAATAATGCCAAAGGTACCCGCGATGAGCGGCCGCTTGAAGGTAACTTCCGCTTCAATCTGGCCGGGCGAAAGAGCGAGACCGTTGAATGCCTGGCCTACACCGTCTGTAACGGTTAGTGCCACGGCATCCGAGCTACCCTCTTTTCGCCGCACGATGAGCGGCGAGGTTCGGTCGTAGAGGGGAAACTGAGCGACAAAGTCACCGCCGGATCGTACTACGCGACGCGCCACCTGTGGAAACGATACGAGATCGGCGCTTTCGGGGGTTTCAGGAACATAAACCTCTGTCGCAGCCCGAATCTGCGTAACGGCAGTCTCCAATGACGGTGGTGGAGCAGGAGTTCCCGTCCGGCAAAAAGCTACCACGACTTCGCTGTGGCTTCTCGCAATCCTGTGTGTCCTTAGTGCGTTGTACGTGTAGCAGCCAAGCGCATTAGCCAGGGAGGGGGGCAGCGCAGGCGGTGGAGATGGCGTTTGGCCGCGCGCGCCGCAATTTGGACAGACCGATTTATCCCAGCCATTGTATTGATTGAAAATCCTTCTGCGGACATGAGTTTCGTAGGGAAGTGTGGGGCTCCACGCTTCGCCACTCAGGACCGCGAATGCGGGTTCCCATCCCTCAGGGGCTCGTAGCGTCAGATCGTCAATGTCGTAACGGCGCTGATGCCAGTTGACATGATATTCGCACTTGCAGGTATGACAAGACGAGAGCCCATCTAGTAGCTCTTCTCGGAACGGCACGGCAACGATCACCCACTGCCTTGCGGTCCGGAAAATTTCCTGCCAGGCGCCCCGCTCGACTTCGTCGGGGAGGTGCTCGAGGCTGTCGGTGGTCATGACGAGGTCGAAGGTGCCATCAGCGAACGGGAGTGCGTCGGCGCTCGCTTCGAGCCCCCGAAACGGCAGGCGCGCGAGAGCTTCCCCCGCGATGTCGACTCCCGTAAAATCAGCACCCGTATAGCCTGAAAGAGGGCCACTGATCTTTCCGTCTCCGCACCCCACATCAAGAACGGTCTTGCAACCCGAAGGCCAGATATCGAGCAGCGCCCGTAGCAGATTGCGCTGGCCAGGCTGCATCTCCTGTTCCCAAATTTCAGCGCTATCGTAGAGCCCTTTGTTATTCATTTCGATCATTCAGCACATCCCAGGACGCGGGCTGGTTGACTGTCCCGATTTCGACGGCAATACCCGCAGGAGGCAAGACCTTAAGCGCGTAACAGCGATCGTGTAAATCGTATGCGGGCGGCTCGATGCCACTGCTCAGCGGGAGAGCTTTAAAGAGCGCAACCGACACAATATAGTCACCGGGCCCAAGCAGCAGCGGAGTGAAACGCACACGCAGCAACCCACTAGCTTGAAGAACCCCGAGTTCGTCTCCGAGACGGTTCGAAAAGACCTGCATTGCGCACGTTCCGTCTGGACGATAGATAGCGACCACGCCTACGGGGTTGGTCACTGGTCGTTCTACCTCAAATCGCAGCACTGCTGCTGCAGCCTCGCCACTCACTAAGGTATGCCGTCGCCGCATTTCGCTATCGAAGAAAGCAAATCCGACGATACGAGTGTCCCCATCACCATAGCGATCGATTGAAGCGAGCGGTTCAAGTTCGAAACTCGCAGTTTCGCGGATGGACTGCCGCGAAGATTGGGATGCCGGCACATCGAACACGCGCGTGCTCCAGTTTGCGTCCTTTGCAATTGTGCCTAGGCGTTCGTAGCGTCCGAGATCCGCATCGAAGCGCTCGAAAGCGATATCTGAGCTTGGACTTCCTCGTGTCGTGAGTTCGATTTTTCGATCATGGCTCGGTAGTCCTCGCCAATCGATCTGAAACGGAGCATGCTTGAAGCGGCCACCCTGCTGGGAAAATGCTCGGCTTAACTTTCCGCCTTGCACTGCAAGCCGAGACCAGTCGGTCGAGCCGGGCTCGTCGATGATTCGTGAAGTGTCGTCGAGATTTGAGAGTGACATCGTCTGCCAGGGCGTCGCGCCCGCTCTGAACCGCACGCCGCTCAGAAGAAATGGCTTCTTCGGAACGTGAAGATCCTCGCCAACGAAGCGATAGATCTCACAAGCCTCTCCTTTCATAACTTCACGCACCGTCGAACGGCTGAGCGTCATGCTCCGCATACGCAATCGAACCTCTTCTTCCTCTCGGATAAAGGCATTGTATGCCTTGCTCACCGAAAGAACGTCACTGTCTTCGCGTACGCGTCCGCCGTCGATCCATACCCCTCGATCACACAGCATTTGTACAGCAGACATGTCGTGCGAGACGAAGAGAACAGTCGCACCTTGTGAGGTGAGCTCCTTCATGCGTTGGATTGATTTGCCAACGAAGTAGGCATCTCCCGCCCCAAGAATCTCATCGATAATTAGGATGTCCGGTTCGATAGAGGTGGCGACTGCGAAGGCAAGGCGAGCATACATACCCGTTGAATACTCGCGCACGGGGCGCATTATGAAGTCATCGAGCTCAGCGAAATCGATGATCTGAGCCTCGAGCTGTGCGACTTTCGCGCCACTCACTCCCTGATAGGCGAGTGCCGAGCGAATGTTCTGCAGTGCGTTAAAATCGGGATGAAATCCCGTCCCCAGCTCCATCAAGGCTTCCAGGTTTCCGGCGACTCTAATGTGCCCGGAATCGGGCTGGATCTGCTTTGAGATCAGCCGCAGTAGTGTTGTCTTGCCAGCGCCATTACGGCCAATCAGCGCAACTTTTTCGCCTTGACGAACTGTCAGAGAGACGGATTCGAGTGCGGTAAATGTATCGAAACTTCCCGCCGGAACAGGAATGCCTAGCGCGTTGAGCGCGCGCAACCCAGGGCTGCGGAAGCGCCGGAAGTGCTTTGTTATACCGTCAAGTTGGATCGCGATATCAGACATAGTCGACGAAAACCGGCTTCAATCGGGTGATAACACGCAGTCCGAGAGAAAAGATCGCGGCGCTGAACACCATGAGCAAAAAAAGTTTGTCCCAGGGTACTTCCCCGAAAATAAGACAGCCTCGGTAGACGTCCATCAGCCATGCCAAAGGATTGACTACGGTCAAAAACTTTAGACCAGCAGGTACCATTTCAGGTGTGTACGCAATAGGCGATACCATCATGAGCATAAGTACAATAATGGGGATGGTCTGTTGAAGGTCGCGAAAAAAAACGTTGAGCGTTGCCGTCAGCCAGACGAGGCCAAGAGCCATTACAATTTGCAACCCATAAACCAGCGGCAGTAGGAGCTGTGTTCCGTGAAGATGTCCATTATACCAAGCGGCTACACACACAAGTAACATCCCGATACCCATGGTCACATGCCCCACGAGGACATCCCGCATGACCACCAGTTCGATGGGAAACAGCGTATTGCGTAGCAAGGAACGGTTGGCGACAATTGCAGCAGTCCCGACGCCCAGCGATTCAGAAAAGGCCAAAAATGGCACTAGTCCGGAAAAGATGACGAGAACGTAGTTCGACGTCGATAGACCGGGCGTGCGAACGCCTAGGATCTGTATCATCACCGTCGCATAAAGTGCGAGGAAGATCCCTGGGTAGAGAATGACCCAGGCGGCGCCGAGCGCGTTACCCACGAAACGCGCCCTTAGGGCCAACAACACCGTCTCAAAGAGTAGCCGGCGCTTCCCGAAGATCAAGCGTATGGCGTTCCACATATTGTTCCTTCTGTCCTGATCGCGCCGACGCTTGCAAGTCAACGACAGAGCGCTAAATGCTCGATAACGGGAAATGAACACCGATGGGACAAGCAGCTCTCGAAAAGGAATGGAGCTTTGCGACTTAATCTGCATCGCCGTCGCTATGCTTGAAGCACACCGAGGTCCATTCGCGATGCTTCTTTGTCCAACAACGTCCGATACGCTGCAGCACGATCATGAAATGTTTGATGCCAAAGCTCTAGGCTTAACAAGCCCCACGTTTTCCGGGAAAAGGGTTGGGCGTGGTCAAAATTTTTCAGCACGGCATCGGCATTAAAGTGTGGGCGATGTTTAGCCCTCATTGTCAAAAATATGTCTCCGGCCATTTCTTTTAGTGGCCCCCCGAACCATTCCTTAAGTGGCACTGGAAACCCCATCTTGTCTCTGCGATCGAGGATGTCTTTGGGAATTCGATCCTCAAAAACGTCTCTAACCATCTGCTTCAATCTTCCGCCGGAGAATTTAAGAGTGGGGGGGACGCTCGCAACAAACTCTACGAGCGACTGATCTAGAAATGGCACGCGGCTTTCAAGTCCGTGCGCCATGCTCATCCTGTCTTCAACCGTAAGCAGTGCAGGAAGTAGGCACTTGAAATCGAAATGCGTCATGGCATCGAAATAGGCCTGCTTCTTGACGTTGCGTGTGCTATTGAAGATAGAACGGAACGCCTCGCCAACCGGGGCCAAATCGATGTCGTTCCAATCGATCTCCTCATTCATGTCAGTTGCGCGATTTATCAGGCGGAAATAGCGTTCGTCCATTTTACCAAAAAGACCGTCTCTCCAGAATTCGCGAATTAATGGCTGGTACTCGCGGAGGACGCCAAGATTCGGAACGATGGATTCGAGGGTAACTAGGAACTGTCCATTCTGATACGTGCCATCGATTGCGGCTCTTATGCACTGCTCAAAATACGCAACAAGATACCGGGCATATCCGCCAAAAATCTCGTCCCCACCTTGTCCACCCAAAACTACCCGCACGTGCTGAGCAGCTAGCGCGGATACCATGTATTGCGGAAACGATCCAGGTCCGCAAACGGGGAAGTCAAGGTGATAAATTACATCTCCCATATGACGCTGGAAATCGTTGTGGGTGATGTCGATTACGTGAAGTGTGGTCTCGCTTGCTCCTGCAGCCGCATATGCATACTTGCATTCATCATAGCCAGGATAATCCGTGAAACGGCCATGGAAGCCCACTTTGTGAGAGCTGTCATGTTGAGTAGCTAGAATGCTAATGAGACTCGAATCTACGCCTCCAGATACATACGCTCCAATCGGCACATCGCTGCGCATATGCATGCGCACCGAATCCTCTAGAATCTCTCGCATTCGACGCATAAACCAGGCCGGACTGTGATCCTGGTCGATCTCGTAGACCACATCCCAATACCGCCGTGTCGATATTGAGCCGCTTTCAACAATAAGCATGTGCCCCGGCGGGAGCTCCTTCACTCCTTTGAAGAGCGTATTCTCGCCTATGCAGTACTGAAAAGTTAGATACTCTGCAAACGCTTGCTCGTCTGTTTGTATTTCAGGAAGGAAGGGAAGTAACGCCTTTGCTTCCGAAGCAAAATAAAAAATTCGGTCAACGACAGTGTAATAGAATGGCTTTATGCCAAACCGATCCCGTGCGCAGAACAATCGACGGGAAGGTTCATCCCAAACAGCGAACGCAAACATTCCTTGAAGACGGGAAAGGCAATCTGTTCCCCAGTGATCATATGCTGCGAGGATAACCTCTGTATCGGTTTGACTGCGAAATCCCCACGCCGATGACATCTGCTGTCGCAGTTCGATGAAATTATACACTTCGCCATTGTGCACAACATGGTGGTTCGCCGGTCCACTCATTGGCTGAGCGCCTGCGGATGACAAGTCGAGGATGCTCAGCCGTCGATGAGCTAGCCCGCCACTGCGATCCGGCGCGATCCAAGTCCCTTGCCCGTTTGGACCTCGGTGGGCGATGAGCTGACTCATTACATTGAGCCGCTGTGCAATGTCTCCCAGCGGATGGCCATCTAGGTGGATTAATCCCGAAATTCCACACATTCCCACCACCTTCTGATGTGCAACAACAAAAGCCAATCAACGGATCGGCTCCCGAAGCAAAAGATCTTAGATTCTGCCCTGGCCGACGTTCGGCGCATAGATGCGCGCAAACAAGGCATCTTGCCGACGATAAGTCAATGAGTACAAGAGCCCGCGCCGACTGTCCTCCGAGTTGGCTTCTTCAGGCGTCGCGCGATGGGCTCAGAACTCTAGCTGATGCTCGTGGGGACTGTCCGATGGAATCAAGGTCGATTTTGCAGGCTAGGCGAGAGTGTGTGCTTCGAGGGGGCTATCCAAAAACAATCAGTGCGCGATATAAAGGTTCTGAGGGGTTAATCGACCTTGCTCTCGAAAGGCTGTAATTGGTTGCCTGCTCGAATGTAGTTCACATGTTTGCGTGCTAGATAATGTGTGTTGAAGACCCTTCCCAACGTCCGAAGCCTGCCCTTCGCTTGACTAGGCAGGAAATACGGATTCTCTGTAATGCGTGTGTGTTCCTGCTTGGGCTAGTTCTATTTTCGGTTTGGGTTCTCGTTGCCCATGTCGCCGGTGCTCCGAGAGAACCGCAAATGCTAGATTGCTCTGATTGCATGCTAGTGGAGTTTGGGGGTGTTGAGCTGTGGATCGATCGTCCGACACCTTAGTATGGCGCGAGCGTAGCCGATATGAGGTGTCTCTGATCGGTTGCGGAAACGCTGCTCATTTGTTCGGTATCCGGGTCGACTTTTCGTGGGACGGGTAGCTCCTCGCGGCGGGTGTCAGACAGTATTGCCCTAGCTTGCCGGGATATGCGCCGTGCGTGCGCCTTGGCGCGCTGCATTTGCTAGGGATGGCGCGGCGCTTCGGGTGATCTTGCCCCCGCAACGTACTCGCTCATATCTAGAGTCCGTTCTGGTTATGGTCCGGTGTGGACCTCCTTGCAAACTCGTTCGGCGTGAGCCCGTCGAGGCTCGTGTGCGGTCTCTCTCCGTTGTAGTCCGCCTGCAAGGTCAGCTGGGCTTGATGAAACGGAAGCTGGCCATATGGGCAGCATCTTCGTCAAGCGAATGGGGGCCGGCTGCCATCGTTCCTCAAACAGGGGCAGCAGCCGGCCTAGACAGGAGCAGGTACGTGGGGCGGGTCCGCACACATAGCTTCGGCGGAGGCTTACCTCATTGAGAACATCGCCGTTACCCGTGCCACGCAATGAACGATGGGCAGCGGGTGAGGGGTTGGCAAGCGAGTGACGCAAATACCGCTGTAATAGATACGGAAAGGGCAGGAGATGACATGGCCCTTCGCTCGGCCGTGTGGCGTGCGGTCGGGTGATTGCGTTGCATACGGCTTGGGCACGCGTGCTTTCCGTGTGTGTGGTCATATGGGAGCATCAAGTATGATTGCCGATGTTCCTCCCTTCTATGTCAAGTTTGTCAGATCGCTCTTGGAGCGCAGGCGCATGGCGCGTCTCCAAACCGCGATGCCGCAGACGGTTGAGGCGGTCTCGGTGAAGTTGCTGGCGAAGCCGGACGTGAAGAGGCTTCCAGAACCGGCGACGGCGTTAAAGGCGCTACCGGTGCCGGAACGGTCTGTTCAAGATGTGCTGTCGTTGCCTGACCGTGATTGCCTGAGACGGGTGGTGCCGGATTTCGATCATCTGGAGTACGGCGATTAGGAAGGGGTGCTTGGTGTTTTGATGAGTGCGTGAACCGTTGGAGCGGGGGCACGGGTGCGCGGACGGGTAATCCGAAGAGGTAAAAATTGTGGGCAAGCCTAGGTGGCTTCCTCTACCGGCGAGGCTGAACTGGTGTTGCGGGGGCTTGAAGGCCGATGTGATCGTGGAGGCCATGGCATCGGTGGTTGGGAACGAACAGATCCCGGAGGCCATGTGCGAGAAGGCGCGGGTTGCGCTTGCGTAATACGGGTCAGGAAAATCATTGTAGTGGCGGAACAGATGCGGCGAAGCCACAGGAGGTGCTTACATCGGCGGCGCCCTTGCTGATGTATACCGAAACTGCAGGCAAAGTGCGCCTGTGAGCAGCGCCTTTTGTCGTATCGTTATGACCGTCATTTGCCTTGGCAGCATCGCTGCTGCGGGTTGGACGGTGTACGAAGGCGTATCCAAAAGCGTGACGGCGATCGACAAGGGCTGTGATGGTGTACCCGTCGGCTCGGTGCGCATCGACAAGAACGGGAACCCGCAGATTTGCCTCAAGCGCTAGTCCGCATCGCTACGACGGCGCTGCTTGCGCTGGCCGCGGCATGGGGGAACGCGCAATCGGGTGACTGGGGTGATGTCACCATCATTTCCAGCACGGCGGGCAATAACTCGAACCGCCTTTGTATGGGCGTTCCCGATCATATGCGTCCTGCCGACATCGGGTGCCCAAGCTACGCCCCGAGCCTTTCAACAGCCGGGCACGTGAGCATCACGGGCAACGTATCGGCCAACAAGTTCATCGGCGATGGCAATGGTTTGACGAATTTGAACGTTCAGGGTGACCGCATCATCAGCAATACCCATGCAGTGATCATCAACGAGAATACGGGCTACATAAGCCTGACGACCTCAGGCGGCACCTGGGGGTACTTCAGTGCCGGTTGGAGTTTGCTCGCCAATCTTTTGGCCAATACGGTATCGAGCTCGTTGGTGAGCGCGACGAGCGTAAGTGCAACCTACGTTGATGCCACGCGTAACGGCACGGTCAGCGGGACGTTTGGATACTTTCGCTATGTCAGCGGTACTGACATGTACGGGCGTTTCACGGGCGATGGTTCTGGTCTCACCGGCGTGATCGCGGGCGCAACCGACCGCATCGTCAGCGGTACGAATGCAGCCACGCGGATGGTGGCCATCAGCGACACCGGCTACATCTCCATCACGCAGGCAGGGGCTAACAGCGGTTGGTTTGATCCATACCGGGGACTGGTGACGCTCGGGGTAAGCGCAACGGGCCCTGTCAGCGGCACCTCTGGTTACTTTGGTGAAGGTGTCGCGATTGGGAAGGCGGGTAGGCTCGCTACGCTTGACGTGGGAGGGACGATTTCGGCAAGCAACGCTATTCAGGTTGGCGCAAGTAGCCTAGCCTGCAGTATAGGGATACCGGGAGCAATCCGCTTCAATAGCGGGGACATTCAATACTGCAATGGCGTAAGCTGGGTAACACTGTCGGGCGGAGGCGTTGCCGATTGGTACAGCATTTCCAACATTCCTGCGCAAGTAATCGCGGTAAGTGACAGTACGTCTATTTCGATGCAGATGATATCTGCATCGACGTTGAACGCCTACTACGTCAGCGGCACACAGGGGTATTTTCCGGCAGCAACCATTTTGGCGTTGAGTGCCGTAACCATCGGTTCCAACAGTGTCAGCAGTTCGCTGGTGAGTGCCACCAATGTCAGCGCGTCTTTTGTGGACACGACGCGCAACGGTGCGGTAAGCGGAACCTATGGCTATTTCCGCTACATCTCCGGCACGCAGGTGTATGGCACCTTTTTGGGTGACGGTAGCGGCCTTACCGGCGTGACTGCGGGCAGTTCCGACCGCATCGTGTCCGGGTCCACCGCCCAGACCCGCATGGTGGCTATCTCCGACACCGGCTACATTAGTGTTACGCAGGGCGGTTACAACACCGCGTATTTCCACCCAAGTCTCGGCCTCGTCTCGGTGGGCGTGAGCAGCACCGGCGCCATCAGCGGGACCGATGGGTACTTCAGCGGTAGAGTTGGCGTTGGTACCGCAAGCACGGTGAGCGGCGGGGTTGTCATCAACTCTGAGGGCTCACAAACCTCGGGCGTTTATGCCTATGGCAATACCGCGGACTATTCCACCGGCTTCACCGCTGCCAACCTGAACGCTACAGGATTGGGCGGCCAGCCCGGAATGGTGTCGTTGCTTCAGCTTGGCAGCAATGGTGGCTCCTTCAGCAACTGGCGCAACAACGCAGCCGTGCTGGAATCTTACAACGCCGGCGGGTTGATAATTGGCGCTTACAACGGGGGAGACCTTGTTTTCCAAACCGCGATCCGCCAACCCCGGATGGTGATTACCAATGCCGGGGACATCGGCGTGGGTACGGCTTCCCCCACAGCGACGTTGCAGGTCTCCGGCAGTTTCATCGTGTCCGCCAGTGGGCAGACCACCACGCCAAGCCTTTATGTGGGGACCAGCGGTATTGTCGGCATCGGCACAACAGCGCCTTCTGCCACCCTTCACGTCTCCGGCACCATCAAAGTGGCGGGTACAGGCGCGGAGGCATGCGATGCCAACATGAGGGGTGGAATGCGCCGCAACCCGTCGACCGGGTTGATGGAGTTGTGCCAGTAGAGGCGCGCACCACTCGTCCAACTCAGTGTCTTGGCGTAGTTTGGGCAGCGGGCCCCGATGATTTGGTTTTGCAGGATTAGCGCCTGGCTTTGTTGGAGCCTGACTTGCCGGTGAAGGGGTTCTTGTTGCCCCGGGTGGTCCAGTTGTCGGTTTCGGTGCGGTTGGCGGCCGACCTCTTGTGTGGGGCGATGTAGGTCCCGTCGCGCCGGTAATAGGCCTGCACGCTGATATAGTCCTTGCTCGGCTCTGTTGCCCGGAGGCTTGTGCCGGGCGGAACGGCCGCACGGTTGGACAGGTCCGAATGGGTCACCGGCCCAGAGGAAGCGGGCGAGCTGGCGAGGATTCCTTCTTCGGAGGTGCGGCGCTTGGATTCCCATTCAAGGGTGTCCAGGCGTTCCTGCTCGGCAAAGTAGGCGCGCGCCACCACCTCGGTGATGGGCTGGCCCCGCTCATCCACATAGTGGTACGTTATGTCCTGCGGAGCTGGCGGGAACAGCTTTGCGGCGCCGACGAAGGCGATCCCGGCGACCATGCAATAAGCGAAAAAGCGCATCAGACCAGCCCCGTAAATGCTTGAGCATGCCGCGGAGAGGTTCATTTGTGATTGGCTGGATTGTTAAAATTCTAGGCAGTGCCTGAGATGACGCACGTGTGCAAGCCTGCTGAAGAGGGGAGCGCCCGGTTCCCACGGCGCGAAGCTGCTTTTCTGCTTGTGCGCCGGCGGGAAGGTCGTTCACGCTCAAGTTCCTGCGCACGCCGGCCACCTGTTCCAATGCCGGTGTCCGTGCCATCCCAGCCATGTTCATCGCCACGCCTCGCCGGACCGCTCTGATGCGCCCGTGGATCTGGGACCCGCACGCGAGACTGTCCGGTTCCGGAAAACAGCCCGTCTGATGCGGGAAGGCGAGACGTTGTCGCGCCAAGGTTTTGGGATCGATGTTCATGCCTTACCCGTTTGGGACTATCTGCTGAGGACCGTTAAGTCGGCTTGTCGTCCGGCTGAGCCCAAGGTACCAATATTACCTGGAGTACTGGGGCTCGCGATGTCGGGTATCGAGCGGCGCACTTTTGACATTGTTGACCAGTTGCAGGCAGCCAGTGACTGTGACGAGGTTTATTCGCTTCTTGGCGTTGCGCTTAGCGAATTCGGCTTCACAAATTTTCTTATCACCGAGATGCCGCCGCCCGGCTCCGGCCTGCAGGCCTCGTTGATCCTCAATGGCTGGTCAAAAACCTGGTTTGATCGCTATATGGATCAGAATTTTTTTCTTCATGATCCCATGGCCGCCCATACGAGGTCTTCCACCCAGGCATTCTTCTGGGACGAAGTGCGCTGCCCTCATCCGAGCAAGGAAGCGAGACGCGTTATGAATGAGGCTGCAGAGTGCGGTCTTCGACGTGGCTTTTCCGTTCCCATCCTTGGCAGTACCGGGGAGCAAAGCTGCGTGACCATGGGCGGCGCGAAGCTCGACATCCCGCATCGCGGTAGGGAGGCGCTCCAGCTACTGTCGATCTTCGCGCATGGGAAAGCCCAATCGCTTCGGCCTCCGCCTGCGCCGGCTGCTGCGGGCAGGTATGAGGCCTTGACCGAGCGCGAGCGTGAAGTGCTCCTTTGGGTCGCGCGCGGCAAAACTGATTGGGAGATAGGTGAAATCCTCGCCATTTCCGAGCAAACGGCGAAGGCGCATCTTCGCAACAGCTTGAGGAAGCTAAACGCTGTAAGCCGTGCCCACGCGGTGGCCAACGCCATAAGCTGGCGGGCGATCTCCCTGTGACGGTTGGTTAGACAGAAAATCTGATCTTCGTCAACTCCTCGACCGAGGGATTCAAGACCCTACCCCTGACGTGGCGATCTTTCTCCGACGCAACTCGGAGAAGGATTCATGCTCCACGTGGTAACTGCGGACAACCGCCAGCGCTATCGAGAACAGGTCGAAGAAAGCTACCGCATACGACACCGGATCTATGTCCACGAGCGCGGGTGGCATGATCTGGCCCGCTTGGACGGGCGCGAAGTCGATCAGTTCGACAACGAAAATGCCATCTACCTGCTCGCGCTTGACGAGAAGATGCGCGTGCAGGGCGGATCAAGGCTGATCTCGTCACTCAAACCCCATCTCCTTGCCGACGTGTTTCCAGAGCTTGCCGGCGTCCGTCCCATTCCTCGAGCTCCGGACATCTACGAGTGGACGCGCTTCTATGTGGTGCCGGAGGCGCGTGAACCCCACGCCATCAGCAACGTCTCCTGCCAGATCATGTGCGGTGTTCAAGAGCTTTGCCTTGAATGCGGCATTTCTCAGCTTTCGATCGTGACGGAACCCCCTTGGATCACGCGCTTCTTGCGCCTCGGCTGGAACCCCCAGCCGCTTGGTCTGCCGATCGTATGGAAGGGCATGGATGTCGTGGGCATCACGGTCGACATCTCAGAACACGCTCTGCGCCAAACGCGCAGGCTGCGGGACATTCGGGGAACCGTGCTCGCGACGAGTGTGGCCAATCAGAAACTCGCTGGGTGAGCAGCCATGTCAAAGCGTATTGATACGTTTGTCCGTGATCACATGCCAGATCAGTTTTCTTTGCCGGAGCGCCTTGAGGTGCCGGGGCATGCCTATCCGGCGCGCTTCAACGTCACCGAAATCCTGGTCGATGATTGGGTGGCGGCCGGGGAAGGGCATCGCCTCGCCTTGCGCTCACTCACGACGATGTGGACCTATGAGGAGCTACAATCGCGTGTTTCGCGCTACGCAACTGCCCTCGTGAAGCGGCTCGGTCTGGTTCCGGGAAACCGCGTTCTCCTGAGGGGGCGGAACAGTCCGGCGCTGGCCGCGCTGCATCTCGCGGTCATCCGGGCCGGCGGCATTGTCGTATCGACGATGCCGATGCTGCGGGCTGGCGAGCTGCAATCAATCATAAAGAAGGCGCAAATCTCGCATGCTGTCTGTGAGCGAGAGATGCTGCGTGAGCTTGATCGCTGCCGTCGCCCGTGTCCAACGTTGCGAAGTATTGCGACTTATTCTGTTCGCCCGGAGCAAGTCGCGCACGATGCATCTGACATCGATTTCCTCGCTCGCCTCGATAGCACTCCGGTTGTTCCGTTCCGGGCTTCTGCGGATAGCCCTTGCTTGATAGCGTTCACGTCCGGAACAACGGGCGTCCCCAAAGGTGCAGTCCACAGTCACCGCGATCTTCTCGCCATTTGCGATACCTTCTCCGCCAATGTTTTGAACCCAACACCGTTCGACACCTTCTGCGGCTCGCCACCGCTGGCCTTTACTTACGGACTTGGTGGGCTCCTCCTCTTTCCCTTGCGTGTCGGGGCGTCTGCCCTGCTCCTCGAGGATGGGCGGCCGGAGCAGCTTCTAGCGGCGATCGAGAAGTGCCGCCCGACGATTTGCTTCACGTCGGCCACTGCCTATCGGATGATGTTGCCAATTGTCGAACAATTCGACATCGGCGCGCTTCGCGCCTGTGTTTCCGCGGGCGAAACGCTTCCGAAGTCCACGTTTGACGCGTTCCGCAACGCGACGGGACAGCGGATCATCGACGGAATCGGCTCCACGGAGATGCTGCATATCTTTATCTCGGCAGCCGGCGATGACATCCGCCCGGGAGCGACAGGGAAGGTTGTTCCCGGGTTCGAGGCGACCGTGCTCGATGAAGCGGGAAACGAACTGCCCGATAACACCGTTGGATGGCTCGCCGTGCGTGGTCCCACCGGCTGCCGCTATCTCGATGATGCGCGACAGAGTGAGTATGTCCGCAACGGCTGGAACGTGACCGGAGACGCCTACTATCGCGATCCAGACGGATACTTCTGGTATCAAGGGAGGATGGACGATCTCATTGTGTCGTCCGGCTACAAGGTCGTTCCGACCGAGGTGGAAGCGGCATTGCTTTCTCATGCCGCGGTCGCGGAATGCGCGGTCATCGGCGTGCCGTGCGCAAGGCGGGGATATTCCGTCAAGGCCTTTGTTGTTCTCGCCGAAAGCGCCCAAGGATCAGTCGGGCTGGAAAGTGAACTCTGCAAGCATGCGAAGGCTGTGATCGCGCCCTACAAGGCGCCGCGAGAGATCACTTTCGTTCCGAGCTTGCCGAAGACCCCCACCGGAAAAGTGAAGCGCTTTGCGTTGCGCCAAATGGAGCCGTCTTATGCCCTATAAAGACAAGGATTTTGCAGAGCGGAACATGGCGGGCATGATGGACGAGGAAGCGTCCGGGTCTTCTCATGTGTCCGTAGAGAAGGATGCTAGCGCCCTCGCGCGGCTCCTGATCTATGCGACAGAAGAGTCGAGAGTTCTTGGCAGTGAAGACGCCGCGATGCTGATCGAGGAAGCTCTTGAGAGCCTAAAGGGACAGTTTGCGCTGAAGGACATGGACGTCCTTCCCTCGGAGACAAACCTCAGTCATTGATCTGCTTTTCGCGGCTCCGTGCAACACGCCGCGAGGGAGCGGATATGATCGACAATTGCACGTCGAATGCCTGCGTCAGTAATCTGTCCGAATGCGTTTACCATTGCTGCGACGTCGCGGTCGAAGATGAGATCAAGGGGAAGCGCGTTTTGTGAGCCGTGAGTGCCAGGATCCTGATCCGCATCGAAAAAGAACTGTGGCTTGACGTTGAGCGTGTCCGCGAACTGCTGGAGGCGGGAGGCGCTAATGCGGTTGACCCCCTTCTCGTATTTCTGGATCTGTTGGAACGTCAATCCGATCCTTTCCGCCAGGGCCTCCTGGCTTAACTCCCGTAAAAGGCGAAGGGCGCGCAGTCTTCTCCCGACGTGAAGATCGATGTTCGCAGGCTTTCGTGTGGGTGCTGTTGGCAGGTTCATGGGTGCAGACATAAAGAAATGATCCCAAAAGAAGGAAGTTATCCCCGTGTCTCAAAGGGCGACGATTATTGACGGGTCGCTTTGTGGGAGAGAACCATGCCTTTGGCTACGATATGGAAAGTGATTTATAGAGCCTTGGAAGGTCGAGCAGAGAGCGTAACAGCGCGGGAAGTTGACTTGCTTACGCTGTTCGCCCTGCCGCTCTTGGATGCTGATCGTATAGACTTGGACGCTTGGCTGCAATCGCGACCCGTCCTGCATGATGTCTTGTCCAGAAACGGCCTTATATTTCACGCGGTGAGGGGAGAGCAGTCGGAGGCCAACCAGGCCTGTGGATATTCCGCCTTCGCCAAGGCTTACCATTGACCGGTGTTCCGGGGCAGGTCGGCCCTTTCCGCGCAGCGCGAGCAATGGTGTGGGCTATGCGGACCATCCATCCCCGCCCATTGATAGGGTGTCCGATGTCCATGTTCGACAAATGGCATGACCGCGGTATGGTTGCGAGAAGGGTGGTAGGCGGCTCGAAGGCAATGATGTTCCCGTTGTCTCGGCAGTGGTGGAACCGCCGTCAGGAGATGCGGCGTCTCTGGCGGGCAGACGCGCTTGCGTTGATCCAAAGAGACGAGCGAAACGCCTACTACGCGGCGCAGCGACTTGCCGCCCGCTCACGTGCTCTGGGGGATCGGCAGGGGTTCTATCACTGGGCGAAGGTGGCTGCGGAAGTTGCACGGCGCTCCAGTGTCGCCGAGATGGACCTTGCAGTTGTGGAGGCGGTAGCGGCGGAGGAACTGTCACGCAGACGGTAGACCGCCGCTTTCCCACGACTGGCCACCGCGAGCCCGTGAGCTGAACCCGTCTTCGAACCCACGCCTCAGGCTGATTCCGACGCGTGAAACTCCCCCTGCGTCCCCTCACCAGGAAAGCAAAGGTCTCTTTGGGATTGCCGTGATCAACGCACCTCTTATTGCCTCGTATCCGGCAATCCTCAACGCGGTCCGCTTATAGTGCTTCAGGTTGTGGGTATCGGTTTCATAGCTCAAATCTAAAGATCACTCCTTATGCGTAGGTTGTGTGCCGGACACATTCCCTGCCTAATAAATAGCGCGTTGTGCTGCTGTATACGTGAACTGCGTGCACAGTGCGGGGGTGAACCGCCTTCTTCGCCGCGCTGTTGCCTTCGCCGTTTTGGCCTGCGTGAGCATTGGGGCCGAGGCGCAGGTCTGGGCGCCGGTTTCGCGCATTTCCACCACCCTCGGCAATGACGCCCGCCGTGTCTGCATCGGCGGCGGAGCGGACTTCGTGGGCTGCCCCCACAACTCCCTCTACCTTTCGAGCGGCGGGCTGGTGGGTATCAACACGAATAGCCCCAATGCGGAGCTTGATGTCTATGGCACAGTGAGCGCCACAAGCTTCGTGGGTGACGGCTCCGGCCTTACGGGTGTGGTGGCGAGCAGCGGCGACCGTATCGTCAGCGGCACCAACAATGCCACCCGCATGGTGGCCATTTCCGACACCGGTTACATCAGCGTGACCCAGGCCGGTGCCAACAGCGCCTGGTTTGACCCGTACCGTGGTCTTGTGACGCTTGGTGTGAGTGCTACAGGGGCTGTCAGTGCGACGGCCGGGTATTTCAGTGGGAAAGTTGGGGCTGGAACTTCGGTTCCGACAGCGACCTTACAGGTCAGCGGCACGTTTGTGGTGTCGGTGACTGGGCAAACGACGACACCGAGTTTGGTGGTGAATGCGGATGGCAGCATCGGGATCGGGAACACAGGCAACGCGACCTCCCGGGTTCGGATCAGCGAAGGGTGGACGGACGCAACTAGATTTACGCTGAGCGTGGAGCCATCCTTCAGGGCATCGGCCGACGGCAGCTATTACAACATCGGCATTGCTTCCACCCCGGCTGTTTTCATTGACTCAGGTGTGAGCAACAGCGGCTATGTCTATGGGAGCCGCAGCAATGTCCTCAGACAGTATGCCGGGGATGAAGGGCGGCTGGCGGCGCTTACCGGCCAGGTGATCCAGTTTGGCCACTATAATGGAACGGCAACCGGACGTATCACCGATGATGTCCGCGGCCTTTCCATCATCCCGTATGCCATGAATGGAACCATCGGAAACCTCTACGGCATCTATATCAACAACCGCGCGACTGGGGGCACCATCACCGGCAGTTACTTCGGCCTCTACCAACAGGACGTAAACGCCAAGAATTATTTCGGCGGACGGGTCGGGTTGGGTGTTGGGAGTCCCTTGGCCATTCTGGACGTTGCCGGGACCATCTCCGCTTCAGATGCCATTCAGGTCGGTACCAGCAGCCTGACCTGTGGCGCTCCCATTGCTGGAGCCATTCGCTACAACAGCGGCAGTCTGCAATACTGCAACGGTACTACGTGGACGACCCTGGGGGCTTCCGGCGGCGGCCAGGAAGACCGCATCATCTCCGGCACGACAACCATCATTGCCAGCGAGAACACCAGCTTGACCTTCACAGCCGCAGGCACACAGCGCCTTGTCATCGGCGCGGACGGCATTCCCGTTTTTGATGTTCCCGGTATGAATTCCACCGCGTCCGGCGGCGGGCTCACAATTCGACAGGCCGACGCAGCAAGATATGGTTCGGGGTTGTCGCTCAATGCGACGGCCGACAATGGCGGCATCTATTCGCTCATGTCGACGGGGGCCGGTGCTGGCGGCGGCGCAGGCAACTTCGGGATCTACCACAGCGGCTTTGGCTATCGCCTCTACATCACGTCGCCGACCGGTAATGTGGGGATTGGCCACAACATGCTCACTCCGAATGCCACGCTGCAAGTGAGCGGAAGTTTCATCGTATCTTCCACCCAACAGGCGGATGATGCGCCCGGCCTGTTCGTGGGGACGAATGGCAATGTTGGGATCGGCACCGTTGGTGGATCGGGTGCGCTCGAGGTTTCCGGTGGCGCTGTCGTGCTTGAGGGGCCCTTTAACGGTAACAACCGGATCATCTTTAAGCCTTCGGGCAGCAGCGGGAACACCTGGGAGCTTTATCCTTCAACAGACAATATCGGCCTTTATGATCGAACGAACTCCGTCTACCGGTGGCGCATGAGCAACGGCGGCAATCTTGGAATCGGGACCAACAACCCTCTCGCTAAGCTGGATGTCGCCGGAACGATTTCGGCGACAGATGCCATCCAGGTCGGCAGTAGCAGCCTTGCGTGCGGGGCGCAGATCCGCGGCGCGCTTCGCTACAACAGCACCAGCAACACCATTCAGGTCTGCAACAGCGTGGGCTGGGTGAGCTTGGCCAGCGACACTGTCTCGGCGGGTGGCACCACCGCGGCTTCAAGCACGGGGGCCATCCAGTTTAACGCTGCAAATGCCCTCGGTGGCGATACTGCCAACTTCTTCTGGGACAATGCCAACAAGCGGCTTGGGATTGGGACATCCGCGCCAAGCTCTTCTCTGCACGTCAACGGCTCGGTGGAAATTCCAGCTACTGGCGTGTTGCATGCTTTCAATTCGAACCGCAGCGCCTATGGCCGGATCGAACTTTACAACGGCGGCAACGGCAATATGTCGATCTCGACGACCTTCCCCGGTTCTGACCTTCTGCTGCTTCCCCAAGACAAAGTCGGCGTGGGCACCAGCACACCCGGCGCAAAGCTGGATGTCGCAGGAAACATCTCGGCGAGTGGCAGCGTTGATGTCGGCACGCAGGTCTTCGGGAACAGCAGTGACAGCGTGAGTACACCGACCTACACCTGGACGGGGAACACCAACACAGGGTTGTTTACCCCAGCCTCCAACAGCATAGGCTTTACGACAGCTGGCACAGAACGCATGCGCGTCTGGGGCGCAAACGTGGGCATTAACACGACGGCTCCTTCCACCTCGCTGTATGTCAACGGCCAGATTGGGGGTGGGTTCGGAGCGGTGGGGACGAGCGGCGTAAAAGATTGGAACGACATCTCTAACGCTCGTTCGGGTAGCGGCTACACGCTCTTGCGGGGGACTGACGCAACGAATGCGCCTACGTCCGACAGCTACTACTTCCAGCCATTTTCATATGAGTATGGGACCAAGGACGGTAGCGGGCAGCTGACGCAGTTTGCCATTCCGTATGCCGTGGCCGGCTCTTTGGCACAAGGCATGTACGTACGAGGGCGGTATTCCGGAACCTGGACGGGATGGTATCAATTCCCCGTCATCGATCCAACGGGCAAGATGGGCATCAATACCAATGCACCAAAAGCGTCGCTGGATGTGGTGGGCACCATATCGGCGAGCGATGCGATCCAAGTTGGCACAAGCAGCCTTACGTGCGGCAGCGGCATCACCGGCGCCATACGTTACACCAGCGCGACGATGCAGGTATGTGATGGGTCAAGCTGGACGAACATCGGAGTTGGTATGCCTGCCGGGACGATTGCGGCGTTCGAGGCAACGTCCTGTCCTTCGGGCTGGTCCGAATACACGACTGCTCGTGGCCGCTTCCTGCGTGGCCGCGACAACGGGGCAGGCAACGACCCGGATGGCACGCGTGCCCCCGGCAACGTGCAGGCCGATGATCTGAAGAGCCACACCCACGAAGTGTATACGGATAACTCAACCGCTTATGTGGCCGGTGCGGGTGCCTACCGCGCGACGTCGGCGGGAGCGGCTGCTCCCGATGCGTCAGGTGCCACGGGCGGCACTGAAACACGTCCGAAGAACGTCACCGTCACCTTCTGCCGCTACAATGGCTATGCGAGCAGCGACATGACGGGTTGCCCGGCGGGGTTCACGCAGATTGCCGCACAGGGGCGCAGTCTCGGGTGCATGCAAACCGCTGAGGAGGCCTCCACCGTGGCATCCTGGAACGTCGCAGCCGACACTTGCTTCACGAAGTACGGCGGCCGCCTGCCACGCGGCCAGGAATGGTACATCGCCATGAACAACTACGCGCTCACCGGCGAGACAGGGAATTGGGAGTGGCTGGACGACTATGCCACGGTCACGTCGCCCTTTGATGGGCATGCCACCGTTGGCAGCACGTCAATTAGCGACTTCAGCTACGAACGGGACAACAACACGACAGTCGCCTACCGCTGCTTCATTCAGAATTAGCCCTCATTCGGCGTGCTCATTTGCTTTATGGCAGCGGGGCATATAAAAAAACGCCCTTTCATGCATGGAGTTTCAGATGGCCCGACTGACCGGACTCGAGAAGATGAGCTACGCCGAGCTTCTGGAGGCGAGGGAGCTGATTGAGGCGGCGCTTACCGAGAGAAAGGCATCGGAGGCCCGTGAAACCAAGGCCAAGATGCGCGAATTGGCGGAGCAGGCAGGCTTCTCGCTGGAAGAGCTGTTCGGCGGCCGAGGCAAGAAGCCGGTTGTCGTCAAGTTCCGGAACCCTAAGAATGCTGAGGAGACCTGGACGGGGCGCGGCCGCAAGCCGAACTGGCTGGTGATGGCGATCAAGAAGGGTGCGAAGCTGGAATCCTTTGGGGTGTGATGGCAAGCGGCGGAGTTGCAATCATCCCGCCGGTTTCACGGCATGGCCTGCAGCATTTTTGCGAGACCCGCCATCCTGTCAGTCCTGACACGATCAATGCCAGGTCCAGTGCCCCTGGGATTAGAAACGCGTTGGGACTCACGGTGAAGCCTGCGGCGGTGAAGCCCGATGCTCATGACAACGAATGGCCCCGAAGGGCCATGTCGTGTGAGGCTTCTTAGTAGGTTTCCAGTTCGCAGCAGTGGAAGGTGCCGCTCCAGGATTTGGAGCTGGTTGCGATGACGCCTCCGGTGACGCCCACGAGCACCCTGTTGCTCGGGCACATGCGTTGGGAACCTCGTACTACGCTGATGTCGCTACAGCTACTGCTCTTGACGCGTATACGGATTGCGGCTGGGGTTTGATTTTCCAGCGCAGCGAGGCGGTTGTCCTGCGCGTTGTTCTTTGTGGTCGCGGTGTTGATGGCATTGGTCTGGGCCGCGTTGGTGCTCTCGATCCCCAGCAGGCGGTTTTCGAGCGGGGTATTCCAGTCCGCGGGTTGTTTGGTGGTGACGGCCGCCATTTTGGTTTCGAGTACGCCAAGGCGTGCAAGAATGTCGTCTATAGTGTCCTTGAGGTTGTTAAAGGCGGCGGTGAGCGCGGCCGAGGTTGACTCGAGGCGCTGCTCAAGCCCGCTGTTGAGTTTGCGGATATCGTTGTGTGAGGTAACCTCCAATGCCGTGGCACTGGCGGCTGTACACAGCAGCGCCCCGGTTAAAACTAAAACAGTCATGATACGCATGGGTTTCTCTCCTTTGTGGGATCTTATGGAGAGGGTCAACAGCTGTCCTGACAGGTGTCTGAAATGGAAGGGTGGCGCGATAATTGTTCAGTGATAAGAAGAAGTCCGCAAACTGGTCTAGGGGATGGGATCCAAGGTGAGCGGATATGAGAAGGAGCCTGACTATGGTGGGCCTGATCCATCGTGGCGGGAGGGTGTGCTTCTGGCGTTGGTGGTGTTTGGGGTTACCGGTGCTTTGGTGTGGCTTACGGGTTGAACGGAGGCGCACCGATTGATCTTTGGAAAGAGTTTGTTCGATACGGGGGGTGTTGATCGTGCCGATCGGTGTGCCGAAATAAAAAACTGCATCGAGGAGTTGAAAAAGCGTCCGGGCGACCCATACCCCGATTGTTAGGTTCTTCAACCGCATGCCCTCCGCGCATGCGGGGGGAGAAAGGAGACATCGATGCTTAAAGTGTTGGGTTCCGCCGTTTTGTTGACGGCGTCGCTTGTTGTGGTCCTCGACGCATTCGGGACGGGGCTGGCGACTCTCGATGAACAGACGGCTTGGTTCGGATCGGACGCGCTGTTCCTGGAGGTGCCGGCGTCGGCGCTTGTTGGGTTTTCATGCGCATTCGCCGTTTGGGTGACTGCTGTATCGAGGATACTGATCCAAAAACGATAGTCGAAAAGGCCTGTCTCCGAAGTTCGGGGACAGGCCTTTCTTTATGCGGGTTGTTCCAAAGTGTCGGGTGCGAATTTTCCAACAACGAACGCCATCTCAATGGCGGGGGCGGGTTTCCGGTGTCATGTATTCCCCGCCGAAGGTCTGGATGAACCGTTCGGCATCCTCCTTCACGGCAAAGCATCGTACGTTCCACCACTCCCCATTGCGGACAAAGCAATGCCCACGCGGTGACACGTCGAGGCCGTTGCAGAATGCGTGTTGGGGCGGCCAATGTGAGCGGCATGACAGCCGTTCGGGCAATGCGACTTGGTGGGGCCACTGCCGGTCGATCATGCTCTTGCTGAGTTCGCCTTTCCGCCGCATGGACAATCTCCGTCTTGACACTTCGGGAGAATGAGAACAAAAAGTGAACAAAAATCAAGAGGGAGTTTTTCATGTGGGTCCGGGTTGTTGAGATACGCACAAATCTACATGTTCCGCTGATGGCGGCACCGGTTGCGGCTGGGTTTCCGTCTCCAGCGGAAGAGCACGAAGACCGCCCGCTGGATTTCAATGAGTTGCTGGTGAGGAATCCTGCCAGCACCTTCGCTGTGAAGGCGCAGGGCGACAGCATGGTGGGTGCTGGCATTCACGACGGCGATATCTGCGTTGTCGACCGGTCGTTGAAGCCGGTGGATGGCTCCATCATCGTGGCGCTGGTGAACGGTGAGTTCACGATGAAACGCCTTCGCATGAGAGCTGGGCGCGTGTGGCTCACGCCGGAGAATATCAACTACCCGGATATCCCCATCACTGAAGGGACTGAGTTTGAGATTTGGGGCGTGATCCCCAAAAGCGTGCGGATGCACGCGCCGTAACCGATAGCGGACGGAGAGGTGGAGCGGCGATGACGTGTTTGGGGCTGGTGGATTGCAACAACTTCTATGTCAGTTGTGAGAGGCTGTTCGATCCGGGACTTCGTCATCGCCCGGTGGTGGTGCTGTCAAACAACGATGGATGTGCCGTGGCGCGGAGCGATGAAGCGAAGCGGCTCGGTATCAGGATGGGCGATCCCTGGCATTTGCATCGGGCGGAGTGGCAGCGCAAGGGCGTGGTCATTCGTTCGTCCAACTACGCGCTCTATGGCGATCTGAGCCAGAGGGTGATCTCGATCCTGAGGCGACTTGCGCCCAGCGTGGAGGTTTATTCGATCGACGAAGCGTTTATCGACCTGGCGGGCTTAGAAGGGCGTGAGGAGGGGATTGCGCGGGAAATGCGGGCGACGATCCTGCAGTGGACTGGCATTCCGGTGTCCTTTGGGCTTGCGCCCACCAAGACGCTGGCCAAGGTGGCGAACCGGGCGGCGAAAAAGGACGCGGGGTCGCAAGGCGTGAAATCGTTGATGAGCCGTGAGAAGCAGTCGGATGCACTGGCGAAACTCGAGGTGGAAGAGGTCTGGGGTGTGGCGACGCGTCTTGGGGGCCGCCTGCGCGCGCTCGGTATCACGACCGCGGTGGATCTCCGCGAGGCCCAGCCCGATCTGTTGAGGCGGGAGGCAGGCGTGGTGGTCGAACGCATCGGCCGGGAACTCGATGGGGAACGATGCCTGATGCTGGACGAGGGGTCGAAACCAGCTAGATCGATTATGGCGTCGCGCTCGTTCGGGCGGCCGGTCACAGCACAGCGGGAACTTGAGGAAGCAGTGGCGAGCTTCGTGAGCCGTGCGGCAGAAAAACTTCGTCGCCAGAATCTCGCTGCAGGTACCGTGCTGGTGTTCGTGCATACCAACCCGTTTAAGACCACCGAGCGCCAATACAGTGCATCCGACGTGGTGAGGCTACCGGTGGCTTCGGCTGATACCTCGAAACTCATTCACGCGGCGTTTTGTGCGGTGAGGCGCATTTACAAGCAGGGGTATCGCTACACCAAGGCTGGCGTGATGCTGGATGCCATAGAGCCGGCAGATGGGGTCCAAGGAGATCTGTGGGCTTCTGCGGATGATTGGAAGGGCAAGACCCTGATGCGTACGGTTGATCGTCTTAACCGCGTGTGGGGGCGGGGAACGATGGTGATGGCGGCTTGCGGGGTGAACAAGCGCTGGGCCATGCGTTCCGAACACCTGTCTCCGCGCTACACGACGCGCTGGGAGGAATTGCTGCGGGTGTGATTGGGGGGCAGGGAGCGGCTGTAGTGCTCATTGTGGAGATTCGGGGGGGTGTAATCTAAGCGCCCTTTGCCTCTTGGAACGCGTAAGTGAGAGCCATGATGATTGAGGTGCCGGTCGAGCCGTCCGGAGGAACGGCTTTGTCAGTTTCGATTGTGAAACCGGCTTTTCGTAAGGCGGCTAAGGTTCTGGCGAACAGTCTATGGTCGTTCTGCGCCGTGAGCGCAAGGTGCGGAAAGCCGGCAATCGGCAGGCGCTTGGATGTCATGGGGTGCCCAGATAAGCGGCAAGTTTCGGAAGCGAAACAGCCAGACTGATAAGTGTACGATTCGCAAAGGTTGGTGTTTGGCTTTGTTCGGGCCATGATGCCGCGATGGCAGGGGAGCCCGCGCGTGTCGTGCAGCTGGGGAGCGAGAGGCTCCCGCGCGGCGTGGAGAGATCACCCCACAGCGCGCAAGCGGAGCAGGCGCTGCTGGGTGCCATCATGGTCAACAACCGCTTCTATGACGAGCTTGAGGGCGCGCTGAGTGCGGAACACTTTTATGTGCCGGTGCACGGCGCCATTTTTGAAGCGATCGAGAGCATCATCAATGCGCGTGGGGGTGAGGCGAACCCCATCACCATCAGCGAGCGCCTGAAGGGAACGGCCTTCGATGCGGAAAAGACGCTGTTTCCGCATCTGACGGCCATGTTCGAGAATGCGTCCCTGGCCGGAGACGCCAAAAGCCTTGCGGACGTCATCATCACCACCTTCCGGCAGCGGCAGCTGATGGGCCTTGCGGAAAGCGTCCACACGCAGGCGCGGGCGGCAACAAAGCCCGAGGACGTGGAAGCCATGCTCGAGGCGGTGGGGAGTGAGGTCTTCCGTCTCACGGCGATCGGGCGGAAGGACGCCGCGCGTGACATGCGCCAGAACCTCATCGAGGTGATCCGGCAGGCTGCGGCTGCAAAAGCCACGGGAACGGGCGTGACGGGTATTGCGAGCGGCTTCACGGACCTCGACAGTTTGCTCGGCGGGTTCCAGAACAGTGACTTGGTCATTCTCGGCGCGCGGCCGAGCATGGGGAAGACGAGCCTGCTGCTGAACATGGCGCAAGCTGTGGCGACACGGCACCTCGCTGACGGCGCCAATACGGCACCGGTGGGCGTGTTCAGCCTGGAGATGAGTGCCACCCAGCTGACGCAACGGCTGGTGGCCAACGCGCTCAATATTTGCGCGAACCGGATTGCCAATGGTCATCTGTCCGACGGCGACCTGCAACGGATGATGGGAGCAGCCAATGAGCTCCACAGTTTACCTCTTCACATCGACGATACACCGGGATTGAGCGTCGGCGCCCTGCGCTCACGGGCCCGTGAGATGAAGCGCAAGTTCGGCATCGGCCTCATCATCGTCGACTACCTGCAGCTGATGATGTCTCCCATCAAGGGCGACTACAACCGTGTGCAGGAGATCACGCAGATCAGCCGTGGCCTCAAGATGGTGGCGCGCGAACTGGACGTGCCGGTGATTGCGGCAAGCCAACTGTCGCGCAGCGTTGAATCCCGCGACAACAAACGTCCCTTGCTCTCGGATTTGCGGGAGAGCGGCAGCATCGAGCAGGATGCCGACGTGGTTCTCATGCTGTACCGTCACGACTATTATCTGAAGGCGGGGCTTGGCGCGGCGGATGAAGCCACCGCGTCAACCGACACCGAGCGGAAGCGCATCGCGGATGTGAAGGCCCAACTTGAAGCATCGCGTGGCATCACCGAAGTGATCGTCGCAAAGAACCGCAAAGGCCCCACTGATACCGTGAAGCTTATGTTTGATGGAGAGACGACCACCTTCAGGAGTTTTTCCCCTCGGTAGAAAATGCGGTGAGGCGGCGCATTCTCGTTCGCTGCTGGAGAGATGAAGGGAGCGAAGAACGCTCATTGGCTCCTAAGGCGGGAGTGTTGAGATGCAACAGAGGGCGAACGAGATCGGCGTTGTTAGACTCCCATTGCATACGCCGTGGGCACACAAGGTTCTGGACCGAGCGCAGGTTTGTCAGACTGCGTCCATGCGAAATCGCCGCTGCCCTTGTTGCTCCTATACGCTGACGTCGTGGACGGACGGCGAGTATTGCCAGGTGTGCCGTCGAACATTTGTCAAACGGTCGCTGCTTTACAGAATATGCCCTGGCTGGGTGAGCATCCCTGAGCGTCTGCTGGGGCGCATTGCCTCGAAGATCGACCCCACGGAGGAGCTACGGCAGGTCTTTGTGTCGGAATGGCATTGGCCGTATTTCCGCTACGTGAAGCTCAGGGATGTGGACGGGTACTGGGATGCGCGGCGGGCACGTGGTGAAAGCGTGGAAGGGCCGATGAACCTGATCAGACAGAAGGGGGCCATTGCTCTTCGCAAGGCGATTGGGTGCGTGGGCGGAATTATTGGGGAGATATCGTTACGGGATACGCTGTTCGGCATGGGACAAGGGGTTGCCTGCCTCGTCGGAGTGGCGTTGTGGTTGGCACTGATGACCTTGCTGTGCGTGACGAGCTTGCTGCTGACGGGCAGGATGCCGTGGAGGGTGAGGCGTCATTTCACTTGAACAGGTCTCCTTGCCTGTGACGGACGACAGTGTGGAGATAGGTGGGGTTTTGGGCCTCGCGGTCTGCCCAGGCTTTGAAAAAGGATACCGCGCCGCCGGCCGCCTCGAGTTCCGCCTGCTCCAAACCATGGCGACAGTATCCGCGTACGCCAAGCGGAAAGGGGATATCCTCCGGGGCACGCAGGGTGATGACGGTCCATCCCGTGATATTCCGATCGCGGGTGGTGCAGACTCGGCAGGTGATGCCGCGCCAGATAAGCGTTTCATAGATCGTGGCTCCGTTACGCGGCATTCTGTGCCTCCTTGGGCATGAAGCCCATGAGGTAGCGCGCCGCTTCCGCAGCTTTTGCAGCCGCCGTGAAGATGGCTTTCTTGTCCAGTTTCATCACCGTGAGCCAGTGCAAGAGGTACTGGGCGTGGTCTTTGCGCGGTTCGGCGCAGATGCCGAGCTCGGCGCACAGATAGGCGGCGCCCAATTCGGCGACTTATCCTGACAGTCTGAAATCGCGTCAGACGGTGAATAGTGAAAAGTGGTCCTGT